>Ga0315904_10000431_pt1 | contig 66396 bp, 76 predicted proteins | sample LakEriMetagenome_6_FD_203529 | JGI IMG/M metagenome (GOLD analysis project Ga0315904, IMG submission 203529) | Freshwater fungal communities from buoy surface, Lake Erie, Ohio, United States - Buoy 12 MA120 | ecosystem: Environmental > Aquatic > Freshwater > Lake | place: USA: Lake Erie, Ohio...
CCAATGCAGCATTCATACAAGCCAATGCTGGCATACTTCATGCACAGTCAGCCTTTCATCACGCAAATGCTGGATTTGATGCTGCTAACACTGCTGACGATAAAGCAGTAACGGCAAGTAACCGTGCCAATGCGGCATTTATTGTTGCTAATGCTACGACAATCCAAGCGAATGCTGCATTTGATCATGCAAACTCTGGATTTGTACAAGCAAACTCTGCATTCTTCCATGCTAACTCTGGATTTATACAAGCGAATGCATCATACAATCAAGCAAATGCTGTATTCATCGTAGCAAATGCAACAACAACGCAAGCAAATGCAGCGTATGATCATGCTAATGCGGCGTTTGCTTCGGCAAACAATGTTGCACCACAGGTACAACCTGCATATGATACCGCTAATGCTGCATTTATTCATGCTAATTCAGGATTCATACAAGCAAATGCTGCAATAGTTCATGCACAATCTGCGTTCAATGCTGCTAATAATGTATTCCCGCAAGTACAACCTGCATATGATACCGCTAATGCAGCGTTTATTCGTGCTAACAATTCATTAAATGCAAATCTTGGTGGTACTGTTACCGCAAATGTTGTGATTGATGCGAATCTACAAGTCGCAAATGTTACGACAAACAACTATATTCAATTCTCTGATGGTACAAGACAGTTTACCGCAAACGCAGTTTCACCAAATGTATCATTACAAACATTCACTACAGTTGCTACAGGAACAGAGTCAACTTATAATTTAGGATTTATTCCTGCCGGTTCAAACGCTGCGGTATTTGTTTCTATTGGTGGTATCGTTCAAACAGATGGTATTGATTATGCAATTCAACCATCTAACTCTACAATTTCCTTTGATGCACCACCACCCGCTGGCGAAATCATTCGTGTAACTGGTCTACAAAATATTGTACTGTTACCGAATCCAAATGTTACTGTATCTGTATATGAAACAACAGCAAACGGTAACACAATTACATTTGGTTTACCATTTTATCCATCATCACCTGAAGTATTGACAGTAACAATTGATGGTATCACACAACCATTATCTGCTTACACAATCAATACTTCAGCAAACACAATTACATTTGATGCTTTCCCTGCAAATGGTGAACTAGTTCGTGTATCAACTTTCTATACGGCAGTAAATCCATATTTGCTTTCTGCAAATACAGTAACATTTGACCAGTTACAACCAAGTGTAAGAGCGCAAATTAATGCTTCATTTAATCATGCGAATTCTGGATTCACTCAAGCAAATGCGGCATTTAATCATGCGAATTCTGGATTCACTCAAGCAAATGCGGCATTTAATCAGGCTAATGCAGCTTTTGTTCAAGCAAATACAGCAGCAACAACAGGAAAAGCAATTGCAATGTCGATTGTATTCGGAGGCTAATTCATGACACAACAAATTACCAGTGCTAGAATAGCCAATAATTCAATTACAGCAAACAATTTTGCGTCAAGTATTGGCATTTATGTTTATGATTTAGATGACATTTCTTATACCACAGATGGAATTACTACCATATTTCCATTGACATATAATACATCCAATGTTTCTGTCCCAAGTCCTTGGAATCTAATGATTTCTATAAATGGCTTGTTACAGTCAGCATATGCTAACACATATGAATCTGTATGGTTAAGTTATGTTTCATCGGCAGCAAAAGGCTATACACTAGATAGTGGTGGAGGTGTAAAGTTTGCTGATCCACCACCAGCAGGATCAGATGTAATGATTCGTGCAATTCCTGGCACACCAGCAGCAAATGCTAAAGTTTACCCATTTAGGCCAACGGATGTTCTAATGGGTTATTAATGCTAAATAGTAGAGATTTTAAAAAACTAACACTTCCCAATATTTTGGAGTCAAAATGGCTAGAAAAGCAATTATAGACACATATTACTCGTTCACACCTTCTTCTAGAACGATTGTGTTTAATCAGGTGATTCCACGTGAACGTTTTGTTTTGATTACAAACGTCACTACGAATCAGGTAATATACAATTTTTCAGATCCGAATCTGAAATTAACTTCTCATGCCGTAGCACAAAATACAATAACTGGTGCTGCGACAACGACTGTAGTTCTTCAGTATAATACAACAGCAATGTCCTCTACGGATGATCTACAAGTCGTTATTGATGAGTTTGAAGAGACTTTTAAGCCTTCGGAACTCTACACTGATCCTGTTAATAAGTTCCGTGTTTCACAACCACAGTCTTTGATTGATACCGACTTTGAATATTCTACTCAGGCTACAAAATGGGAAACACTTTCTTTGGTAAATAACAGAGCATTTGCATATGCGAATGTGGCAGCTAACGCCGACATTTCTATTGGTGGTCCAATTAATGTTACGTCAATTACTGTAAACTCAAACTCAAGTTTCGTTACAGTATATACGCCAAATCCACCAGTTGTTAATACTCCAATTTTTGTTACTGATACGGCTTGGGGTCCTGCTGATGGAACATATGTTGTTGATGCTGTTGTTTCTGGTCTGGCATTTAGATATACAGCAAAACAACGTTATCAAGCAACGTTAGGTGTAACTACTGGTTTAAATATTAATATTCCAGGCGTATCACAAGTTGCTAACGGTTCTATTTTCACACGTTCAAACATTGCTATTTCTAATATCAACTTTACTGGTACTTTTGCGAATGGTATTGTAAGAACAGCACAACCTCATGGTATTTCAATTGGTAATGAAATCATTCTGCAAGGTACCACAGCAGCAACATCAGGTGCACCTAATGGAACTTTTACCGTAACTGGTGTTTATTCCAATACAATGTTCCGTATTGATGCTAACGTTGCTCCTGTAAGTGCTTCAGGTATTGGTTCTGGTGGTTTTGCTAATCTATTCTCTTCAGGTCGTTCAACTGTAATTCACCGTGCATATGATGGTGGTGTTGAATTTAGCACAGCAGCAGAAGGTCATAACAATCAGTTGATTCGTCAAACACGCCGTTACTTCCGTTATCAGTCTGGTAAAGGAATTCAAATGTCCACTGGTACATTGATGAAACCTTCAATTCGTCTGGACAGTCTGACAAGTTCTGGTGCAGTTGTAACAGTAAAAACAAAAGAGCCTCATTACTTGGATACAAATACTTCAATCACAATTAGTAACTGTAATGAAACCGCATATAATGGAACGTTTAACATTTTAGAAGTTTTAGATCCATATACTCTTCGTTATGTTGCAAACAGTACACCTTCTTCTGCAACAGCATCAGGTTTATACTTCTTGTCTGTTAATGGTTGGTATGGTGCTCAAAATCGTGTGGGTATGTTTGATGATCAAAATGGTATTTTCTTTGAGTATGATGGTCAACAACTGAATGCTGTTCGTCGTTCATCTACAAGACAGTTATCGGGTTTTATTAGTGCAAACGTTGCCAATACTCAAATTGATGGCGTAACTGTTAACGGTATAACAACCAAGTTCTCAACCGAACTTGACGTTGGTGATTATATTGTAATTAAAGGTATGTCATATCGTGTCATTGAAATTAATTCTGATACGAGACTACATGTTTCACCTGCATATAGAGGTAATACACAAATTTTACAAGCGGTTGCTGCTAAAACAATTGATACGAAGATTCCTCAATCTCAATGGAATCTAGATCGTTGTGATGGTACCGGTCCTTCAGGATTCAATCTTGATCTTCGTAAGATGCAGATGTTCTATCTAGATTATTCTTGGTATGGTGCTGGTTTTGTTCGTTGGGGTTTTAGAGCAACGGACGGTAATATTATTTACTGCCATAAAATGGTAAATAATAATGTTAATTATGAAGCGTATATGCGTTCTGGTAACTTACCCGGTCGTTATGAAACAAACACTTTTGCACCTAAAACAAAAGTTCAAGCAACAATTCAACCTGGAGATACATCAATTAATGTTGCAAATGCTTCAGCATTTCCTACAGCTGGAATACTATGGATCACAAACGGTGCGGGTTTAAGTGAGTTTGTAAACTATGATGGTGTAACTAATAGTTCACCAACAGGTTGGACATTCAATAATGTAGTTCGTGGTCAGCAAGGTAATACAATTAACTGTTTTATGAATACTTCAAACTCAACTTTGAATCTTGTTCCTGGTCAATCAACAACGGGTATTCAAGTTGGTATGTTCGTACAAAGTGCAAATATTCCACAAGTTGCTCAAGTTGCAAGTATTAATCCTAATGTCTCAATTCAACTTTCACAAGCACCACAGATCAGTGGAACTGGTACAGTAACATTTATTCCTATGGGTAATGTTGCTCAAACGTTTACATATAGTGCTACTTCTCCAACATACACTGAGTTACATGCTCCTGGATATGCTCCACGTATTGCTCATTGGGGCACTTCAGTTATCATGGATGGTCGTTATGATGACGATAAATCGTTCGTGTTTACACAAGGTATGAGAGCAGCGCAATCTGTACCACCAGGTCAGCGTATGGCTCTTCAAAGTTTCCGTATTTCTCCGGCAGTGAATAACGGTGTTGGTGGTAACGCATTAGGTGATCGTGAAGTTGTTAACCGTATGCAAATGACATTACGTCAATTAGGTGTTCTATCGGGTGGACAATTCTTAATTGAAATTATGCTTAATTCTTCTACTGCAAATGCTGCGCCAGTTTGGACAAACGTTGGTGGCTCAAGTCTTGCACAGTATGTAAATCATGCTGTAAACACAAGAATTGAAAACGGTGAAGTTATTTACGCTTTCTTTACAAACTCAGCTGGTGGTTCAACCAATTTAACTACAACATCTGTTGAACTTGATTTGGTTCGTGATCTTGGTAACAGTATTCTTGGTGGAGGCACTAATGATCCAACAAGAGGTTTCTATCCAGATGGACCAGATATAGTGACAATTGTTGCACGTAATGTAGGCACTGCGGCAGCATCAGTGTTCTCACGATTATCATGGACAGAAGCACAAGCATAAATGCAAACTGTTACTACATTACCCATACTGCAAACCGTTAGTGATGCAACAACTCACTATATAGGTTTGCAGCCTGCGATTTCTGGAAAAACAACGGCAGAGTACGTCAATCGTAATCTGTCGTTCAATCCCGCATCCAATACATTAAACATTGGTGTTAATGTAAACTTTTTACCTAATGCTGTAAATGGTTCCGCAATTGCAGAGAGTGGTATCTCGGCATCTAAAATTGCTCCTCTTACACGTTTAATTGAACAAGGAAAAATAATTCCAGGACCAACCGGTGGTAATGTCAACATTGATTTATTAGAAGCAACTGTATATTATCTAACAAGATTTCCAAATGCTAATTTGACATTCAATCTTCGTGCTAGTTCTTCAACAAGATTAGATCAACTGCTAAGTCCCGGTCAATCAATCTCTACGGTATTTTTAATATCTCAGAATGTAAATCAGTATTCAGCAAATGTTTCTATTGATGGAGTTTATCAATCAGCAAATACAAGATATCTGGGAAATTCAAAACCAGCATTTGCAACAGGTATAGTAAATCCATTTATAGATGTATATTCATTTGTTACAATTAAAGTAGCTGCGAATGCTTACACCGTATTAAGTTCAAATTCCATTTTTGGTATAGGATAAAATGATACAAAGAGTTCGAACAGGATTAATACAAACTGGTGCCGTAATTGGTAATACAATTGGACCGACTTCTATTAGCACTAATAATATTGTTAACAGATCGGTTACTGGTAATCTAATCGCAAATAATGCTGTAAGTGGAAATAATATTGTATCACCGCCTGATATTTTTGATGATGCTTTCTTATTCGGTGGAATGTAAAAATGGCAATAAACACAAGACAACAATTCAAAGATTACTGCTTACGCCGACTTGGTTGGCCAGTGATTGAAATCAATGTTGATGATGATCAAGTTGATGATCGCATTGACGATGCATTATCTTTTTGGCGTGATTATCACTATGACGGAACAGAAAAACTGTTCATGAAACATATCATCACACAAGCAGATATTGACCGTCAATGGATTTATTGTCCAGATGCCGTGCAGTTTGTCACAGGCATTTTTCCATTTGACCAATCAAACGCATCAATCAATATGTTTGATCTCCGTTATCAATTACGTCTGCATGATTTGTATGACTTCACATCGGTATCGTATGTGTCATATGAAATCACGATGCAACACCTTCGCACATTGAATCTGCTGTTCTCTGGTACACCACAATTCCGTTTCAATCGTCATCAAAACAAAGTGTTCTTGGACATTGATTGGACAAGAGATGTAGAGCCAGGCGACTTTGTTGTTATTGAATGCTATCGTGTATTGAAACCAGATACAGTGACACTGACTGGTACAGTAACAGGTGATCCATCATCAAACACAATTACAGGTTACGGCACAAAGTTTGATCAAGAAATTGTACCGTTTGATTTTATAAACGTTGGTGCTGAATCAAAACAAGTTGGTTCTATTGATTCACCGACAAGAATTACATTGATAGGTCCACCAACATTGACACATAGCAATTCTTCTATTTCAATTGCTGGTATTACTGACGTATGGAACGACCGTTTCCTCAAGAAATATGCCACTGCAAAAATCAAACAACAGTGGGGCAACAACTTGAAAAAGTTTGAGGGCATTCAAATGCCAGGTGGTGTCACACTGAATGGTCAAAAGATTTATGATGAAGCAACAGAAGAATTAGATAAAATGGAAGAAGAGATGTACATGATGGGTTCACTACCATCCGAAATCTTTACAGGATAACGGAGTATAAAATTAGCACCAATTTCTATTTCAATAATTTTCCAAGCCGACTTGCAGATGCTCCTATAACATCGGAACAATTGCTTGTTGAAGATTTGGTAATTGAATCACTCAAGATTTATGGTCTTGATGTATACTATTTACCACGTACAACACGTGATGAAGTAGACTATTTGTTCGGTGAAGATAGCCTAAAAGAATATCGCACAGCACATCCAATTGAAATGTATTTGGAAAACGTCAATGGCTATGACGGTGAACAAGATTTTATTTCCAAGTTTGGCTTAGAGATTCGTGATGAAATGACGATGCTTGTTTCACGTTTACGTTTCAGATATGCTGTAAACGGTTACACAAGACCACGTGAAGGCGATCTAATCTATGTACCATTGCTAAATGGTTTCTTTGAAATCACTTATGTTGAGAATGAAAACTCTCAAGCAATGTTCTATACATTAGGTCGTGGTCGTGGTGGTAATGTATACCTCTATGCTTTGAGAATGAAACAGTTCTATTTCTCAAATGAGATTATTGATACTGGTGTAAAAGATATTGATAACAACATTCGTGGTTACTATAACAAGATTCGTATCTCATTAGGTTCAGGCGCAGGTAAGTTTGTAAATGATGAGATTGTATATCAAGGTTCTTCATTGTCTACAGCAACAGCGCAAGCATTGGTATATGATTTCCAACCAAATGCATACATTGATGTTTACCGTATGCAAGGTGACTTTACATCATCAGCAAACGTCAAAGGTAATACAAGTTCAGCACAATGGACTGTGATATTGGCATCCGATGCACCGACACAGAACAATGCATTTGAAGATATTATTGACAATGCACGTATTGAAGCAGCAAGTGATGGCATTATTGACTTCACTGAAGTAAACCCATTTGGTGAACCCTGATGTTAGGTAACGCACAATTCTATCACCGCACCATTCGTAAGATGGTGGTTGTATTTGGTACAATGTTCAATGATTTGGAGATTGTTCGTTACACACAAGCAGGTCAAGCAAAAGAAAAACTAAAAGTACCATTATCATACGGACCAAAAGAAAGATATCTAACACAGATTACATCTGACCCTAATCTTATCAAGTCAGTCAACTCTGTAATACCAAGAATGTCATTCAATCTTGACAGCCTTGAGTATGATAATACTCGTAAACAAGTTTCTACATTACAAAACTTTGCAGCAGCAACAAACACTGGTGTATCTACACAATTTTTACCTGTGCCATATAACTTTGAGTTTAGTTTATCAATCTATGTACGTAATACAGAAGATGGTACACAAATATTAGAACAGATTTTACCATTCTTTACGCCAGATTTTAGTGTTGTGGTAGATTTTATACCACAAATGAATCAAAAGTATACTGTACCCATCATACTCAATTCCGTGGCATCTACAGTAGAATATGAAGGTGGTATGTCGGATGGCACAACAAGAATTATTGTATGGGACTTGACATTTACTGCTAAGAGTTTCATCTGGCCACCTGTCAAAACTGGTAAAGTTATCAATGCTGCCAACACTAATATCAATATTGATCTTACATCAAAAGAATTGCAGAAAGTATATGTTGACTATGCAAATGGCAACAACGTATTCACGACTGGTGAAACAATTCGTGACACAGCAAATGGATTTGTTGGTACAGTAGAATACTTCAGCAATACCACAACAGGTACACTTGTTATCACTGGTGGTAATAAGTACATTGAGAAATACTATACACTTGTTGGTGATTATTCTGGTGCATCATACAATGTAGCAACGCTAGACATCAATTCAGTCAACGCTGCTGCGGTAATTACTGAACCTGATCCTACATCATCATTACCAAATGCTAACTTTGGTTACGTTGAAACTATTACAGAATGGCCTGATACATTATCATGAAAAAACTAAATCAAAACTTATCGGAAATCTTTGATGTTGAGCCTATTGAAGAGAAGCCGTTAGAAAGATTACCTGTTGTTATAGAACCAACTGATGCCGTAGAAGCAGACACGGAATTTGCACGTAAAAATATACGTGATATGTTAGACAAAGGTAGTAAAGCATTTGAAGATTTGGCATTAGTTGCTAATCAATCAGAATCTCCACGTGCATACGAAGTGCTGGCTACCATGATGAAGAATATGTCAGAGATGAACAAAGATTTACTAGAACTCCAGAAAAGGAAAAGAGAGCTTGCACCCCAATCTGATAGTTCTAAAGGAGTCAACATTGACAAAGCAGTCTTTGTTGGCTCCACCACTGATTTACTAAAGATGATAAAGGCTAATAAATAATACCATGGAACAACTAATAGAACAACTGAAAATCATTTTGGGTACAAACTTTGGTTTGTATTTCAAAGCACATACGTACCACTGGAACGTAGAGGGACCTAACTTCTCTCAATATCACGACTTCTTGGGTGGCTTCTATGAGGGTGTATTTGCAAACACTGATCCAATCGCAGAACACATTCGTGCATTAGGTTCATATGCACCGACATCACTTTCACGTATGTTGGAGTTATCTAAAGTATCGGAAACAGTTGCTATACCATCACCACTTATTATGATGAGTGAATTGGTTGCTGACAATGCAGCATACATCACAGAACTTCGTGCAGGTATCGCACTTGCAGAAGCAGCAGATGAGCCAGCAGTAGGTAACTTTCTACAAGATATTCTTGATGCACATCAAAAACATGGTTGGATGTTGAGAAGTTTTACACGATAAATTATGGATGACGGGTATCTCGGTAATGCAAGGCTCAAAAAAGTCGGTGTTGAATTATCCCTTACAGAAGAACAAGTAAAAGAGTTTGCAAAGTGTGCTGAAGATCCAGTATACTTTATTGCAAACTACGTAAAAATTGTCAACGTTGACCGTGGTCTTGTCCCATTTGATATGTGGGACTTTCAAAAAGACATGGTTAGAACGTTTCATGAGAATCGTTTTTGTATTGCAAAGATGCCACGACAGGTTGGTAAAACAACTACCACTGTCGGCTATATGTTATGGAGTGCTCTGTTCAATGAAGAGTTTGTGATTGGTATTTTGGCTAACAAACTTCAACTTGCACAAGACATTCTAGCAAAGATTCAAAAAGCATACGAATATCTTCCACACTGGTTGCAGCAAGGTATTATCAACTGGAACAAACGTTCTTTAGAACTGGAAAACGGTTCAAAGATTTATGCTTACGCTACGTCAGCAGCGGGTGTCCGAGGTGGTACATACAATCTAATCTTTCTTGATGAGTTTGCCTTCGTTCCACATAACATGGCAGTAGAGTTCTTTACATCTACTTATCCTGTTATTTCGTCTGGTAAAACATCAAAAGTAATTATTGTTTCTACTCCTAATGGTCTAAATCTATTCTACAAAATGTGGATGGATGCCATTGAGAATCGTTCTCTTTATAAAACACTTGAAGTTCACTGGTCAATGGTGCCAGGTCGTGACGAAAAGTGGAAAGAAGAAACGATCCGAAACACATCTGAAGAACAGTTCAGACAAGAGTTTGAGACAGAGTTCATCGGCTCTTCTGCCACACTTATCTCTGGTGCTAAACTTCGTTCATTGGCATTTCGTGATCCAATGCGTATTGAAGATGATGGACATCTATTCATCTACGAAGATCCAAAGCCAGGACGAATATACATTGCTACAGTAGACTGTTCGGAAGGTGTAGGACTAGATTACCATACAATCAACATGATTGATGCTACGGAAGCACCATACAAACAAGTAGCCAGATACCGCAACAACAAGTTGCCACTTTACTTCTTACCTACCATAATCTACTCACTGGCAAATAGATACAATGAAGCCTATGTCCTGATTGAAACTAACAATGTCGGCCAGCAAGTTGTAGACATTCTACACTATGATTTGGAATATGAAAATGTCTACAAGCTAGAACACCACCACATCAAAGGTCAAAGCATCTCGGCTGGTTTCAAACGCTCAGTTGGTTTTGGTATCAAAACAACCAAGTCAGTCAAGAAAATTGGATGTGCCAACTTGAAAACACTGATTGAAAGTGATAAGTTACTCATCAACGACTTTGATACCATTGCAGAACTCAATACATTTGTGCGAAAAAAAGACACTTTTATGGCCGAAGAGGGCAACAATGACGATATCGTCATGGGTTTGGTGCTATATTCTTGGCTGACAGCACAAACATTCTTCAAAGATGAAACACGTATTGATATCCGTAAAATTATGCTGGAAGAACAGCAAATATTAGGTGAAGAAAGTATGCTTCCGTTTGGCTTTATTGAGGACGGACTGCGTAGAGAAGTAGAAGTGGAAGATGGAGACATGTGGGAACCTCCGGCGGGCTATTTATCATCAAGTTTGTAAAAAACTAAATAGACAATAAAAAGAAAATTGACCCAACAATAAAAGGAGAAATCCAATGGCATTTCAATTATCACCTGGAGTGAATGTATCAGAGATTGATCTGACTACAGTTATTCCTTCAGTTGCCACTTCTACTGGCGCATTCGTAGGACCTTTTAATTGGGGACCAATTGGTGAAGTAACTACAATTTCCGATGAAGTTCGTCTTGTGAACACATTCGGCAAACCAGATAGCGATAATTATGAATATTGGTTCTCTGCTGCGAACTTCCTGGCTTATGGAAATAATCTAAAAGTTGTTCGTACACAAGGTCTTGGTGCTCTGAATGCAACAGCAAACGGCACAGGACTACTAATCAAAAACGAAGATGATTTCAATGACAATCATTCAAGCTATGCTGCTGGTGCATTCGGTGACACTGGCGGATGGGCAGCACGTTGTGCTGGTACATTAGGTAATAGCATTCTTGTTTCTATGGCAGATGCTAACACATGGAACGTGTGGACATATGCATCACAATTCAGTGCAACACCAAATACATCTTCATACGTAGCAAGTCGTGGCGGTGCTAACGACGAAGTACACATCGTTGTTGTTGATGAAGATGGATTATGGTCAGGCACAGCAGGTACAGTTCTAGAAAAATATGCATTTGTATCTAAAGCATCCGATGCTAAAGATGACAGCGGCAACTCAAACTACTATAAAGATGTTGTAAATCGTCAGTCACAATATATTTGGTCACTGTCACATCCAACAAATCTAGGTACTGGTACAGCATGGGGTTCTGCTGCTAACGTTTCAGCATACAAACTATTCTCAAGCAATGCATCCAACTCATTGTCTGCTGGTGCAATCGGTACATCTGGCACAGCAAACGTTACAACTGGTTGGGATTCATTCAAGAACGCTGAATCAGTAGATGTATCATTGCTAGTAACTGGTCAAGGTAACAGCACAATTGCAACATACGTTATCAGCAACGTTGCAGAATCACGTAAAGATTGCGTGGCATTTATCTCTCCAGAAAAAGCAGATTGCGTAGACAATGCTGGCAGTGAAGTTACAGATATCAAAGCATTCCGTAATGGTCTGACATCATCTTCATATGCATTCCTAGACTCTGGTTACAAATATCAGTACGACAAATACTCGGATGTGTACCGTTGGATTCCTCTAAACGGTGACATTGCTGGTCTGTGTGTGCGTACCGACAACGAACGTGATCCTTGGTTCTCACCAGGCGGTTTCAATCGTGGTCAAATCAAGAATGTAATCAAACTTGCATGGAATCCAACAAAAGCAAATCGTGATGATCTGTACCAAGTTGGTGTAAATCCAGTTGTTTCTTTCCCTGGTGAAGGTACAGTTCTATACGGTGATAAGACTCTGTTGAGCAAGCCAAGCGCATTTGATCGTATCAATGTTCGTCGTTTGTTTATCACACTTGAAAAAGCAATTAGCCGTGCTGCACGTTTCTCATTGTTTGAATTCAATGATCAGTTTACACGTGCTCAGTTCGTAGCATTAGTTGAGCCATTCCTGCGTGACGTACAAGGTCGTCGTGGTATCACTGACTTCCGTGTGGTGTGTGATGACACAAACAACACAGGAGAAATTATTGACCGTAATGAGTTTGTTGGTGACATTTACATTAAACCTGCTCGTTCTATCAACTTCATCCAGCTTAACTTCGTAGCAGTACGTACAGGTGTTAGCTTCAATGAAGTGGTAGGTGCAGCCTAAATAAGAGAAACAGGAGAATAATAAATGGCATTTAACGTAAATCAGTTCCGTTCACAATTACAAGGTGACGGTGCCCGCCCAAATCTATTTGAGGTGTCAATGCCGTTTCCTGCGTTCTCAGCACCAGGAAACGCACAAACAAAAATGACGTTCATGTGTAAGACAGCACAACTTCCAGGTTCAACTCTGGGCGTTGTGCCTGTTCAATACTTCGGACGTGAATTGAAGTTTGTTGGCAATCGTACTTTTGCTGACTGGACAGTAACAATTATCAACGATGAAGATTTTGTTGTACGCAATGCGTTTGAACGTTGGATGAATGGTATCAATAGCCACAATCTAAATGTTCGTAACCCAGTTGCTGGTACACCATTAGGCTATACAGTTGATGGTGAAGTTACTCAGTTCGGTAAAGCTGGTAACAATATCAAAAAATATAAATTTGTTGGTTTGTTCCCATCAGACATTACTCCAATTGATGTTGATTGGGGTTCAAATGATACTATTGAAGAGTTTTCTGTGACTCTGACCTACCAATGGTGGGAAGCAGTTGCAGATGGTGTGATCTAAGAGTAAGGGTGTTTTACCCTTACTTTTTAATATAGGATGATATTTAATGGCGATTAAACTTTTTGGTTTCACACTAGGTGGAAAGGATGTTGTTCAGAGAGAAAAACCTGAACAGTCATCCTTTACACTGCCTTCTGCTGCACAGTTAGATGACGGTGCAGTTACAGTCACACAGAATGCCTATTATGGTACTTATGTTGATCTAGAAGGTTCAGTACGAAACGAGATTGAACTTATCACACGTTATCGTGAGATGTCCAATCACCCAGAATGTCAAATGGCAATTGATGAGATTGTCAATGAGGCTATTACACATGACGACCAAGGTAAAGTTGTTGATATTGTTTTAGATAATCTAAAGCAACCAGAATCAATCAAGAAAAAAATCATAGAAGAGTTCAACAACGTACAAAGAATGTTGAACTTCAATAATCTTGCTGACGATTTATTCAAGCGTTGGTACATTGATGGTCGTATGTTCTACCATGTGGTAGTCAATGACCAGAATCCAAAAGAAGGCATCAAAGAACTAAGATACATTGATCCACGTAAGATTCGTAAAGTACGTGAAATCAAAAAAGATCGTGACCCAAAAACTGGTGCGATGGTTATTGTATCTACGGCTGAATACTATGTCTACAATGATCGTGGTACAACTACACAAACATTTACTGCAAATGTAGGTCAAGGTCTCCGTATTGCACCAGATTCAATCATCAACGTGAACTCTGGTCTGATGGATGCTAAGAATACATTTGTTATTTCATATCTACACAAAGCAATCAAGCCTCTCAATCAACTTAGAATGATTGAAGATGCGATTGTCATCTACCGTATTTCACGTGCGCCAGAGCGCCGCATATTCTACATTGATGTAGGTAATTTACCACGTGGTAAAGCAGAGCAATATCTGCGTGACATCATGATCAAGTACCGTAACAAATTAGTTTACGATGCGAACACAGGTGAGATTCGTGATGAACGTAAGCATATGTCTATGCTGGAAGATTTCTGGTTGCCCCGCCGTGAAGGAGGGAAAGGTACAGAGATTACTACTCTACCAGCCGGACAAAATCTTGGTGAGTTAGAGGACGTAAAGTATTTCCAAAAGAAATTACTTCAGTCTCTAAACGTACCTTATTCACGCCTTGAATCACAAGAAGGTGGTCTTGCAGGCCTTGGTCGTTCACAAGAAATTACACGTGATGAACTGAAGTTTGCCAAGTTTGTTATTCGTCTCCGTAATAAGTTCTCACAGTTGTTTGATGATGCACTAAAAATGCAGTTGGTATTGAAGGGTATCTGTACACGTGAAGAGTGGGATGAGTTCAAAGAATCTATCTACTATGACTTCCGTAAAGACAATAACTTTACCGAGTTGCGTGAAGCAGAATTGTTACAGAACAGACTCCAGATGGTCCAATTAGTTGATCCATTTGTTGGTCGTTACTTCTCTAATAATTATGTCATGAACAAGATTCTTATGATGACTGATGAAGAGATTGAAGCAATGCAAGAAGAGATTGCAAAAGAAAAAGAAACTCTACCAGATGACATGCAAGGTCCTGTATTAGGTGGACCACAAAGTGTAGAACCACAAGCAGAACCAGAAGATAACACGGTAGAAAATGCCGAAGAACCTGAATCACTGACACCTCAACTTGACGATGAGGTAAACAAGTCAGTGGTCAATATAAATAATAGACGAAGATAAGAAAGGTTATTATGGATATCAAAGATATTATCAACAATATTGCTGCGGGTGATAACATCTCGGCAAAAGAAGGTATAGAAAATGTTTTATCAGCGAAAGCGTTCGATGCGCTCCAAGGTCGCAAACAAGAAATCGCTTCAACTCTTTTTGGCGGGCAAGAGCAAGAGTCTGAAGAAAACACAGACGATCAAGAAGAAGAAGTAACTGAGGAATGAGATCCTTATTAGAGTTCAAATCTATCGTTGAAGAAGAAAAGTCGGACTATTCCAAGTTTGACGCTCTTGTTCGTGCAGGTTTGGCAAACAAAGCACAGTTGAATCGTATTCATAAAATCTTAGACAAGATGGCTGAAGAACGTCCTGTGTTCAACAATGCTGACCGTGAAATCATGCGTAATTTATTCAATCGCATGGCAGATTTGATTGCTAATAACAAACAGATTTATACCAAAGCAAGACAAGCAGTGCGTGAAGATGTGGAACTAAATGAAGGACCGATGGATACTCCATTAGTTCCAGATCCACCAGTAATTTTGGTAATCAAACGCAAAGCAGTAAGATTATATCCAGATGGTACACGTATTGCTTTGTACTGGAGTGACAAACTGAAACGTGTGTTTAGTTTACCATATGGTCCTGCTGTGCAACCGGTAATTCAAGCAGAAGGATTTGTAAAAGAACTTGCAGAATCGGAACAATTGATACTGAATGATGGTAATTCCATCACTCTAAATGAAGAAACAAAACAACAAATTATAAACGTATACGAACAGTTGGACAATGACAGCAGAGAAGTATTCTGGCAACAACTAACTGAATCAGTATCATCATTTGGAAAATTGTATGAATTTTGTAGACTTAATTCTACAGAATAAATTAGACGAAGCCAAAGAACTAATCTTTGAGCGTTTGAATGACATTGCTTCTATCAAAATGGAAGAAGCAAAGCCGTATATTGTTGATGAGATGTTTGAAGAGATTGAAGTTGACGAAGAAGTATTGGAAGAAGCTGCAAAGAAACGCAATCCAAACATCGTTAAGATGGGGCGCATACTAAAGATAAGACGCCGCATTCGTCGTAACAAAAAAGGTCGTATTATAGTCCAGCGTAATGTCAAGAAGTCTGGACTAAAAGGTTATCGTATGTCTGGTAGTACCGTTCGTCGTATACCAGCAACAGTAAGATTACGTAAAGCACGTTTGCTAAAACGTTCTTGGAAAACAACCAGAAAAAGTAAACTAAGACGCACATTGCTAAAAAGAAAGATGTCAATGCGCCGTCGTAAAGCTATGGGACTAAAATAAAATGCCATTTGAAATTACAAATACACTGAGAGGTTCTTCTATTGTTCGTGCAGTTGATCCTGGAACATATACAATTACTCTCAATAATCTAAGAGCAAATGCTACAACCGAAACTGTTACTGCTGCTGATATCAAACACGTTTTATGGTCAACAAACGGTAACATTCGTATCACAAGAAACGGTGTGCCAATGTTAGCACTGCAAAATGGTGGTGACATGGATTTTGATTCATATGGTTACTCAGTGGCAAACAATAATAATCAAAGCATTGTAATTGAAATCAATACAGGCGGAACTGTAATTCTGCATCTAGCTAAGATTGCAACATACAATGTTGATCCATATACAGGAGTATCTCTATAATGAAACTCATCAAAGAACACATTGAAGAGGTAAGATATCTTACCGAAAAAACAGAAGATGGTAGAAAACAACTATACATTGAAGGCACATTTCTGGTTGGCGATACAGTAAATCGCAACAATCGTATGTACAAAATGGATACGTTGCGCCAAGAAGTAACACGATACACTGATGATTACATCAAAACAAATCGTGCACTTGGTGAACTAGGACACCCTGACACACCTTCACTAAATCTAGAACGTGTGTCACACAAGATTACAAGTTTGGTAGAGAATGGCAATACATTTGTCGGTAAAGCACTGATCATGGAAACACCATATGGTTTGATTGCTAAGAATCTTATTGAATCTGGCGTCAATCTAGGTGTATCTTCACGTGCTTTAGGTTCTGTCGTTATGACAAAGGAAGGTTACAATCTAGTACAAGATGATTTGCGCCTTGCAACTGCTGCTGATATCGTTGCTGACCCATCTGCTCCTGGTGCATTTGTTCAGGGTATTATGGAAAACAAAGAGTGGATGTTTGTAGAGGGTCGTTTCGTTGAATCGGATATTGACTATTCTAAGCAACAGATTCGTAAAGCATCACGCAGAGAAGTCGAGGCTGTTGGATTGCAACTTTTCGAAAACTTCCTACGAAAACTCTAAATTTTATAAATAAGAAATCATAAGGAGATATTCAATGGCAACAACTAAACTAATGGAAGCCGCAGCAGAAATTCTTGCAGGAAGCAAGAAGTCAGCTGGTGGTATGCCAATGCCTAAATTATCTGGTCACATTGCTCCAGGCAATTCAACTACACCAGAAGATTTAGGTGGTCCAACACCACAAAATTATAAGCCTGATGACAACTCAGCTAAGTTATCAAACAAAGCATCCAATAGTGCTTCTGCACCTACAACTAAATCATCAGCAGCATCTAGTGATGTTCAACTTGGCGACAAGAACATGAAGCCGGGTTCAGGTACAAACAAGATGGCAGAAGAAGAAGAACGTGATGACGAAGAGTTGGTAGATGATGATGCAGCAGTTGAAGAAATGAAAGCACAGATGAAAGAAGATGTTGCTTCATTGTTCGCTGACGATTCAAACATCTCGGAAGATTTCAAAGCAAAAGCTGCTACAATCTTTGAAGCACGTGTATTTGACCGTGTTGCACAGATCCAAGAACAACTTGAAGCAGAGTATGCTGGTCAATTGGAAGAAGCAGTTAGTGCTATCCGTGACGAACTAACAGAAAAAGTAGATGACTACCTAAACTACGTGGTAGAACAATGGATGGAAGAAAACGAAATCGCAATTGAAAGCGGTCTACGTTCCGAAATCACAGAAGATTTTATTGCTGGTCTGCGTAATCTATTTGCTGAAAACTATATCAACGTTCCAGAAGATAAAGTAGAACTTGTAGATGAACTAGCGTCTAAAGTTGAAGAACTGGAAGTAAAACTGAATGAAGAAATTGAAGCAAATGTTCAGTATAAAAAACAACTTACTGAAGCAATCAAAGCACAACTTGTGAATGAAGTATGCGAAGGTCTTACAGCAACTCAAGTAGAAAAAATTAAGTCACTTGCAGAGAGTGTAGAATTCTCCACAGAGGAAGAGTTCACAGAAAAACTTGAGACAATCCGTGAGAACTATTTCCCATCTGGCGTAAAGAAAGCCGATGCTTCACAATTGCATGAAGAAGTTGAGGACGATGGAAGCGCAAAGAAAGTTGCCGCTGATCCATATGTTGCTTCTGTTGCACAAGCGATTTCTAAAATCAAAATCTAAAAATAAAATAAGGAGATACAAAGATGTATTTGTCTGAAAATCTACAAACTAAATGGGAAAGCGTTCTGGATCATCCAGATATGCCTAAAATTGCTGACCCATACCGTAAAGCGGTAACAGCAGTTATTCTTGAGAACCAAGCTCAAGAAATGATCAAAGAAGGTCACATTCTTCAAGAAGCAGGTTCACCAACTAATTTTGCTGGTACAGGTGGTTTCAGTGGTTCTGCTGCTGCTGCTGGTCCTGTAGCTGGTTTTGATCCAATTCTTATCAGCTTAGTTCGTCGTTCATTACCTAATCTGATTGCGTATGACGTTTGCGGCGTTCAGCCAATGACAGGTCCTACAGGTCTGATCTTTGCGATGCGTACACGTTACTCATCACAAGGCGGTACAGAAGCATTCTACAACGAAGCTAACACAGCATTCTCTGGTGCTAACGGCGCTATTGCTGCATCTTCAATGAGCATTTCTGGTAACACAACAGATTATCTGTTCACAGGTAATGCTGCTCCTGGTGGTGCAATGACAACTGGCTCTGCTGAAGCATTAGGTGACGGTGCTGCTGGTAATACATTCCAAGAAATGGCATTCTCAATTGAGAAAGTTACTGTAACAGCACGTACACGTGCCCTAAAAGCAGAATACTCAATGGAACTTGCACAAGACTTGAAAGCAGTTCATGGTCTAGATGCTGAAACAGAACTAGCAAACATTCTGTCTGCTGAGATTCTTGCTGAAATCAACCGTGAAGTTATCCGCACAATCTACAGAATCGCTAAGCCTGGTTGCCAAGCAGGTACAACAACTGCTGGTGCATTCAATCTTGACACTGACTCAAACGGTCGTTGGATGGTTGAAAAGATCAAAGGTCTTGCATTCCAAATTGAACGTGAAGCTAACCAGATCGCTAAGTTGACTCGTCGTGGTAAAGGTAACATCGTTATCTGTTCTTCAGACGTAGCATCTGCACTTGCAATGTCTGGTATTCTTGACTATAACTCAGCATTAGCTGGTCAAGTATCACTGACAGTTGACGATACTGGTAACACATTTGCTGGTACAATCTTCGGTCGTATCAAAGTATACATTGATCCATACTTCCCAACAGGCTCAACATCTGAGTTTGCTGTAGTTGGTTTCAAAGGCACAAACGCATACGATGCTGGTATGTTCTACTGCCCATACGTACCTCTACAAATGGTTCGTGCAGTTGATACTGGTACTTTCCAACCAAAGATTGGCTTCAAGACACGTTATGGTCTAGTTGCTAACCCATTCGCAGAAGGTACAACACAAGGTCTTGGTACTCTGAATACTCAGAGCAACAACTACTACCGTGGTTTCCGTATTGCGAACTTGATGTAATAAAATAACCACCGTAGAGTGGGATTTAGAGAGGCACCTTCGGGTGCCTCTTTTTTTATGGCACATAAATAGAGATATGACAGTTCTAACACGCAATCCAACCAATCCAAATAGTCTACAGCCGAATAAGTTCACGCTGAACTTTTCACGTGCACCTAATCTACAATACTTTTGTCAGACTATTTCATTACCAGGTCTTTCAACATCAGAGATTCCTGTACAGAATCCATTTGTTGAACTATATGCACCAGGTGAAAAGAGTATCTACGATGTACTCAACATTACCTTTATTGTTGATGCCGAGATGCTTTCGTGGTTAGAAATACACGATTGGATTCGTGCTATGACATTCCCTACCGAGTATGAAGAGTATAAGAATCTGAATAAATTGACTCAGTTCAATTCAGCACAAGTAACAAAAACCCCACAATATTCAGATGGCTCTGTAACTATTCTTTCTGCATCAAACAAACCGTACTACCGCTTCAACTTCAAAGATTTATTCCCTATCTCAATATCTGGTTTTGTGGTATCTACAACCGATACGCCAGATACCATTGTTACTGCCGACGCTACTTTCAGATTTACCTATTATAACGTAGAAAAATTATTCTAAATGTGATATAATTCCCGTAAGGGAGAAATACTATGAGCAAACTTGACGAAGTATTACAAATGTGGACTGCGGATGCTAATATTGACCGCACCGAACCAGGTAAGGCACTGATTGACATTCCAAAATTGCATTCCAAATATCTGCATATTCTATCTTCACATCGGTTATTAGCCAAAGAAGCAGAGTTTCAGTATAATAAATGGCGTAAGTTAAAATGGGAGTACTATACAGGTAAACTTGATGAAGAAGAACTGAAACAACATGGTTGGCAACCGTTTCCATATACACTCAAATCCGAAGTCAATACATATCTAGAAGCAGATGATGATGTCAATAAGTACCTTGTACGAAAACTTCTTCATGAAGAAATCGTAGAGGTATGTCAAGCAATACTAAAAGAACTAAACTCACGAACTTATCAGTTGAGGGGCGTGATTGATTGGGAAAAGTTTATTCAAGGTGTATGATCTAGTTTTATACAAACAGAACGAAGCGTTTCTGAAGTTTGATTGTGAAAAAAGTGTTGCTCAGGAGTTGGCAGATTACTTTACATTCTTTGTTCCTGGTTACCAATTCATGCCTGCTTACAAGAACCGTTTGTGGGATGGAAAGATAAGATTAGCTGATCTTCGTACATACACAATCTATCACGGTCTTGTTCCATACATTCAGAAGTTTTGTGATGAAAGAAACTACAAACTGGCAATTGATACGCCAGTAAACATCACAGAGAGTTTTTCAGCAGCAGAAGCAAAAGCATTTATTGATGATCTGAAACTAGACAAAAGCATTATAACATCAGGTGTCTATGATTATCAAGCAAAAGCATTCATATTTGCCGTTAGAAACAAACGAATGTTGTTATTATCACCGACTGGATCTGGTAAATCGTTGATTCAATATCTAATTCTTAGATATCTACAACACAAAGGTTACAAGAAAGGACTGCTAATTGTTCCTACAACTTCTCTTGTTGAGCAAATGTATTCTGATTTTGAATCTTATGGTTACGATGCCGCAGAGCACACCCATAGACAGTATTCAGGAAAAGATAAGCATACAGATAAGTTTCTGACCATTACCACATGGCAATCTATCTACAAAAATCCACCAGAATACTTTGAGCAGTTTGATTTTGTATTAGGTGATGAAGCACACCAATTCAAAGCAAAGTCATTGACTACTATCATGACTGGCTTGAAGAATGCTTCTTATCGCATAGGCTGTACTGGTACTATTGACGGTACACAGACACATAAGTTAGTATTAGAAGGACTGTTTGGTCCAGTGTATCAATCTACCACAACAGCCAAACTTATTGAGAACAAACAACTAGCAGATTTTAGAATCAAATGTTTGGTACTCAAATACTCTGATGCAATCTGTAAACAGTCACGCACTTGGGACTATCAATCGGAAATAGACTACATAGTTAGTAGTAGGGCACGAAATGAGTTCATTCGTAATCTGGCTATATCACTTACAGGCAATTCACTTATATTATTCAATCTGGTAGAGAAGCATGGTAAACAACTATACAAACTCATTCAAGAAAAAGCTGGTAATAGGCACGTTTTCTTTGTGTATGGTGGAACAGATGTGGAAGTCCGTGAACAAGTACGTGCTATTACCGAAAAACAAAATGATGCTATCATTGTTGCTTCCTACGGCACTTTTTCCACTGGTATCAACATACGTAATCTTCACAATGTTGTTTTTGCCTCACCGTCTAAGTCAAGAGTTAGAAACCTACAATCAATTGGTAGAGGACTCCGAATCGGAGACAATAAAACAGAAGCAGTTCTATATGATATAGCAGATGATTTTCGTATAGGTAAACATGTCAATTATACATTGCAACATTTAAAAGATCGTGTTACCATATACGATGAAGAAAAATTCAAGTATAAATTCTACAATATAGAGGTCAAGGATGCATAACGTAAAACTAATAAGAATGCAAACTGGTGAAGATATTATGGCTTCTATGTTTGAGCAAGAAGATTCAGATCAAGTTCAACTCAATGATCCAATGCGTTTAGTATTTCGTCGTATGCCGACTGGTCAAACAGTCATGATGATGATGCCTTGGTTACCTATTGAACTCATCAAAGAAAACTCTGCGTTGGTATACACATCGGATATCATCACTATCATTGATCCAAAAGAAACAATGATATTGTATTACGACAAGTTAGTTGAACGTACCACAAAAGAGATGGAAGATTCAGATAAGATGCTTCAAGAATTGCTTGAAGAAGATGACGAGCCACAGTATGAAGAAGATGATGGTCCTCTAAGCAGTGAACAACTTGAACAACTCCAACAACTTGTGAACGATTCACGAACTAAAAAACTACACTAAAAGGATTTTTTGTTATGTCAAAAGTGGTGACATTCGTTATACCAAGTAGTGCTGCACAAGCATACCAAGGACTTGCAGATAAGTATTCTGCTATTGAACCTCCGACATGGGCATTATTATTAGCTAATGCTGTTCGTGTTGAAGGTTATGATCCATGTATTCTAGATTTTGATGCTGATCCATCACATGATTATGAACATGCTGCACACTGTATTGCAGAAACAGACACAGATATAGCAGTCTTTGTTCTATACGGACAAAATCCAAACTCAGGCACAACGATGATGATTGGTGCTACCAAACTAGCACAACAACTCAAACTCTCACGACCTTCAATTAAAATTGTATTCATTGGTTCACACGCATCTGCATTACCGTTTGAAGTAATTGGTCTATCATATGTTGATTTTGTGTTCATCAATGAGGGTGTATATGGTTTATTAGATTTGTTACAGACAAACTATGTTGATGAGTTAGATAAAGTTCGTGGTCTGGTATACAAGAAACATGGCTTTGCTGCAACTGGTGCGCCCGGTGAGATTGTAAAGACAGAAGATATGGATCGTGTGATGCCTGGTTATGCATGGGACTTAGTGGAATTAAATAAGTATCGTGCTCATTATTGGCATACAAACTTTTTAGATGAGGGTCGTACACCATTTGCTGCAATTTCTACATCATTAGGATGTTCTTTTGGCTGTAACTTTTGTATGATCAATATTGTCAATCGTACATCTTACACACAAGGTACAGTTTCTTCTGACTCACGTGGCATGAGATTCTGGTCACCTGAATTGATGCTCAAAGAGTTTGAATATTTGTATGAAAGAGGTGTACGAACAGTTCGTTTAACTGATGAGATGTTCTTTCTGAATAAAAAATATTACATACCAATTCTTGAAGGCATCAAACAACGTGGTATGGAATTCAACTTCTGGGCATATGCACGTGTAGATTCTGTTCGTAAAGATCAATTACAATTATTCAAAGATGCTGGTGTAAATTGGTTAGCATTAGGTATTGAAGCAGGTAATCCACAAGTTCGTTTAGAGATTGATAAAGGTAAGTTCAAACAAGTTGATATTCGTGAAGTTGTACAAGATATCAAAGATGCTGGCATCAATGTACTTGGTAATTACATGTTTGGTTTTCCAGAAGATACGATGGAAACAATGCAAGAGACACTAGACCTTGCATTAGAATTGAATTGTGAACATGCGAACTTCTATGCAGCAATGGCATTACCAGGTAGTCCATTGTACATGGAAGCAGTCAACAATGGATGGGAATTACCACAAACATTTGATGAGTTTGCTTTTCTATCATACGATTGTACACCACTACGAACAAAGACATTGACTGGTGCAGAAGTATTGAAGTTTCGTGATGATGCTTGGCACAAATACTTTTCACATAAACCATTTCTAAATCTTGTTGAGAATAAATTTGGATTGAAATCAAGACAGAATATTGAGCAGATGTCCAAGATTAGATTGAAGAGGAAAATACTAGGTGACTAAAGATGAACTTATAGCATTTGAAGATAAGATTGCAAATCATTTCAACAATGCACGTATTCGTGCGCCAATTCATTTGTATTATGGTAATGAAAATGAGATGATAAAAATCTTTAAAGACATCCGTTCAAGAGATTGGGTGTTTTGTTCATGGCGTTCACATTATCAATGCTTACTTAAAGGTGTACCACCAGAACAACTTGAGAAAGATATACTTGATGGTAAATCTATTTCACTTTGCTATCCAGAGTACAACATCTACTCAACAGCAATCGTTGGTGGCAATATACCAATTGCTGTTGGTACAGCAATGGCAATAAAAAGAAAAGGTGTTGATACAAAAGTGTATTGTTTTGTTGGTGATATGACAGCAGAGGCAGGTATCTTTATGGAGAATATGAAATACTCCATACAACATAAATTACCTATCAAATTTATTGTAGAAGATAATGGTAAATCAGTGTGTACTGATACAGCAAAAACTTGGGGTGCAAAAGAATCATTTTATATGAACACTGAAAGTGAATATCTCTATTACTATCAATATGAAACGAAATATCCACATGCTGGTGCTGGAACGAGGGTACAGTTTTGAAATATTTTGATGAACTAAAATCTGCAATGGACATGCTTGCAAAAGATCCACGTGTGGTCTTTATTGGACAAGCAGTAGAGTATGCTGGCACAGCAATGTCAAACACATTGAAAGATGTGCCGAAAGAAAAACTTATTGAGATGCCAGTCTTTGAAGATACACAGATGGGTATCACATTAGGTCTTGCACTTGCTGGTTATATTCCTGTGAGCATTTACCCACGATGGAACTTTTTGATATGTGCAACTAATCAACTTGTGAATCATGTTGACAAAGTTACTATGATGTCTGACTATAAACCAAGAATGATTATACGAACTGGTATTGGTTCAGAACGACCATTACATCCACAGCATCAACATGTTGGTGATTATACAGATGCATATAAACTCATGTGTCCTAATACAGATATAATTAGATTGAAAGAGCCAGGACAGATTTACGATGCATATCGTAATGCATATTTGAGACAAGATGGTAAAGCAACTATTCTTGTGGAGTATGGTGATTATTATAATGAAAAATGATTATATCAAAAACACCATATAGGTTGTCTCTGTTTGGTGGTGGTACAGATTATCCAGCATGGTTTGAGAACAAGCCAACTAAACTAATCTCTGCTGCTATGGCACACTATTGCTATATCAATTTGAAGAAACTGCCACCATACTTTGATTATGTGAACAGAGTTATATACTCAAAGATTGAAAGTGTAAAAGATATTGATGAAATAGATCATCCCTCTGTTAGAGAATGCTTGAAATATTTTGGAGTGCCAAATGGTATATCTGTTACTCATGACGGTGATTTACCTGCTAGGAGTGGCATTGGATCATCTTCTTCATTTACTGTTGGACTGATTCATGCACTAGCAAAACAAGCCAACATACCAATCAACCCATATCAGTTGGCAATCACTGCTATCAATGTGGAACAGAACAAAATTGGTGAGTCAGTTGGTGTACAAGATCAAATTATGGCAGCGTATGGTGGTGTTCGTGTAATAGAATTAGAAAGAAACAGTATCAAAGTAAGACATCTCAAAGTAGATGCAGATTATTTGGATATGTTTGAACAACATATCATGTTAGGCTTTTCTGGTATAGATAGATTATCTGATGTACATGCCAAGCAACAAGTTGATGCCATCAAAAAAGGTAAATCAGAAAGATTGTTAGATGAAATTGGCACATTGACCGAAACAGCGTTGACCTATTTTGAAAACTATGGTAAAATGTATGAAATAGGTGACTTGTTGAAGTATCAGTGGGAGCGTAAGCGTGAACTTACTGACAGTGTTACAACTGATTACATAGATACAATATACAATAAAGCTATCAAAGCAGGCGCATACGGTGGTAAATTGATGGGTGCAGGTGGTGGTGGTTTCTTTATGTTTCTTGCACCACCTGATGCACAAGATAGAATAAAACAAGCAATACCTGAAATCAATGTATGGGTGCCTTTCAAGTTTGATTATGAAGGCTCAAAAATTATTATGGAGTGATGATGAAGTATCCACTAATGTCTGACAATATTACTAGAGAAGATTTAGATTTGGTAATAGAACATCTAAAAAAAGAAAATCCAAAACTAACAAATGGTCCAGAGTGCCGTGCTTTTGAAGAAGCATGGAGTAAATGGTTAGGTGTAAAGTATTCTGTGTTTGTAAACTCAGGTGCTTCTGCTAATCTATTGTCAATGACGATGCTAAAGATTCTTCATCCAGAAGGCGGTGAAGTTATCGTGCCACCATTTACATGGATATCAGATATAGCATCAGTGTTACAGTGTGGTTTCAAGCCAGTGTTTGTTGACATTGATCTTGACACACTTGGTATGAGTACAGAAGGTATTCTCAAAGCAATCACACCAAATACACGTGCAGTGTTTCTCACATATGCACAAGGCTTCAACTGTCTTACAGATGAACTGGTACTCAAACTTCAAGCACTCAATATACCATTGATTGAAGATGTATGTGAATCACATGGTGCAACACACAATGGTCAGAAGCTAGGTAGTTTTGGTTGGATGTCCAACTTCTCATTCTACTTTGCACATCACATGTCCACAATTGAAGGTGGTATGGTATGTACAAACGATGAGAATGTATATCACACTGTACGTATGCTTCGTTCACATGGTATGGTACGTGAGTGTGGCTCTGATAGCATGAAACAGTCATATCAAGACATGTATCCTGAACTGAATCCAGATTTTATCTTTGCATATCCAGCATACAACATGCGTAACACAGAGATTGGTGGCATATTAGGTCAAAATCAACTAAAACATTTAGATGAGAATGTTTCTAAACGAAATGATAATTTATCATACTTCATGAGTAAGTTAGATGGAACAAAATACAAAGTTGATTTTAATTACACTGGTTGCAGTAACTATGCATTCAACATTGTGTTGCAGCCAGAGTATGCTAACAAAGATTTTGTACAAAGACTCATGCACAAGATGCGTGACAATGAAGTAGAGTTCCGTCGTGGTTCTGCTGGTGGTGGCAATCAACTACGTCAGCCATATTTGACATCAACATATGGTGATCACTACTTAGATTTTCCAAACACAGAACACATGCACTTCTACTCATTCTATATTGGAAATTATCCAACTTTGAGTAAGATTGCAATTGACGAAATCGTATCAGTTTTGAATAGGGTATAATATGGAACAGTGGCGTGTATTAGTAACTGGTGGAGCTGGTTACATTGGTAGTATTCTTGTTGAGTATCTTTTACAGATGGGTTGTCTAGTAACTGTGATTGATAACTTCATGTTTGGTCAAACAAGTTTCAATCATCTTTGTGATAATAAAAATCTAAAGATTGTAAATGGTGACATTCGTAATCCAGCACATATGGCACCTTTACTCAAAGATGCACACATAATTATTCCATTGGCAGCATTGGTTGGTGCACCACTCTGTAATAAAGATGTTGTTGGTGCAGACACAACAAACAAAGATGCAATGTTCTGGATGTTGAATAGTATATCGGATGAGCAACGTGTCATTATGCCTACAACTAATTCAGCATATGGTACAGGTGATGAAAATAATTTCTGCACAGAAGATTCACCACTTCGTCCAATCTCCAAATATGCTATTGATAAAGTTGCCGTAGAAGAAAGATTGATGCAGCGTGATAACTCAATCAGTTACAGATTGGCTACTGTATTTGGTATGTCACCACGTATGCGTACCGATCTACTGGTAAATGATCTAACGTACCGTGCAGTCAATGATGGCTATGTTGTTATCTTTGAAGGACATTTCAAACGTAATTATATCCATGTGCGTGATGTATGTGAAGCATTTCTACATGCAATCTATCAGTTTGATGAGATGAAAAATAATATCTACAACGTAGGTTTATCAACTGCAAATGTGTCCAAGTTAGAACTATGTGAGATAATCAAGAAACAGATACCTAACTTTACAATCGTAGAAGGTGATATCAAGAAAGATCCAGATCAGCGTAACTACATTGTATCAAATGCAAAGTTAGAAGCAACTGGTTGGCATCCATACCACACATTAGATGATGGTGTAGAAGAACTAATCAAAGGTTATACATATTTGAAGAACAATAAACATGGTAATGTATGACAACTAAACACTACGTAAACAATGCTGATTTTCTGGCAGCACTGATCAAGTATCGTGATGAGTGTGAACAAGCCAAGACTAATAGCACACAAGAACCAAAGATACCAGACTATATTGGTGAATGCTTTCTAAAGATTGCAGAACATCTATCACGTAAGCCTAACTTTATCTCATACACATATCGTGATGAGATGATATCGGATGGTGTAGAGAACTGTCTAATGTATTTCCGTAACTTTGATCCAGCCAAATCAAAGAATCCATTTGCATACTTCACACAGATAATTTACTATGCGTTTCTACGTAGGATTATGCGTGAGAAGAAACAACTTTATGTCAAATATAAAGCCACACAACAGTTTGGTTTGCTTGATGAGGGTGAGATGTATGAAGATGAAAATGGTAACATGAGACAGTTTGAATTGTATGATAACATCTCCGAGTTTATCCACAACTTTGAAGAAAATAAAAAGAAAAAGAAGGTAAAAAAGTTAGTAGGACTTGACAACTTTTTAGATGATGATATAATCTAAGTATGAAACTATGCATACTTGGTGATACGCATTTTGGAATGCGTAATGATTCGTTGGAATTTCATAAATATATTGAGAAGTTCTACGAGAACACATTCTTTCCATATCTAAAAGAAAATGGTATTACAACCGTTGTACAACTCGGCGATCTATTTGACCGCCGTAAGTTTATTAACTTCAATTCACTCTATCTGTGTCGTAAATACTTCTTTGATAAACTTAGAGAAAACGACATCACGTTCATTACTCTTCTTGGCAATCATGATGTCGCATACAAGAACACACTAGAGGTAAACTCATCTCAACTGCTGTTGAACGAATATGATAATATTACTATATACGATTCTTTTAGTACAGTCAGTTTTGATGGGATTGATATTGACATTATACCTTGGTTATGTGATGACAACGAAAGTGAAATCCTTTCTCAAATAAAATCTTCCAAATCACAAATCTGTTTTGGCCACTTTGAAATATCCGGCTTTGAAATGCAAGCAGGTATTGTTCACAATGAAGGACTAGACAGAAAAACTTTAGGTAAGTATGATATCGTACTTACTGGTCATTTTCACCACAAATCAACAGATGGTTCTATCACATACGTAGGCACACCCTATGAAATGTTTTGGTCTGACTACAATGATCCACGTGGCTTTCATATCTTTGATACCAATACACGTGAACTAGAGTTTATACAGAATCCAAATCGTATGTTCTATAAGTTGAATTACAAAGATGACTTAGAACATTTTGCAGAACAGTATCGCACCTTTGATTACTCTGTATACAAAGATGCATATGTCAAAGTGGTAGTGTTGAACAAACAAAATCCATTCTTATTTGATGTGGTAATAGACAATCTTTACAAAGCTGGTGCAGCAGATGTGTCTATTGTGGAAGATTTTGGTGATGTAGAAAATGTTGCCGATGATGAATTGGTAGATCAAACGGAAGATACGATGACCATTCTTTCCAAATACATAGACAACTTGACACTAGATGTAAAAACTGATAAACTAAAGAATGTTATGCGTGAACTATATGTGGAAGCATTGAATACTGATTCATGATTTTATTTAAACGACTGCGCTGGAAAAACTTATTATCAACTGGTAACCATTTCACTGAACTTGAACTAAATGGTAATACCAATACGCTTGTTGTTGGTACAAATGGATCAGGTAAGTCAACGATGCTTGATGCATTGTGCTTTGGTCTGTTCGGCAAGCCATTTAGAAACATAAACAAGCCTAATCTCCTAAATAGTATCAATGGCAGAGATTGTGTTGTAGAGATTGAGTTTTCTATTGGTAATAAAGAATATAAAATTGTTCGTGGTATCAAACCAAATGTGTTTGAGATATACCAAGACGCCGTTTTGCTGAACCAAGATGCGGCTGTAAGAGATTATCAAGACTATCTAGAGAAGTTTATTCTCAAACTAAACTACAAGTCTTTTACACAGATCGTTATACTTGGTTCAGCATCATTTACACCGTTCATGCAGTTATCTGCTGCTGACCGTCGTGCTATCATTGAAGATTTGTTAGACATTCAAATCTTTTCTACAATGAACAGTCTGGTAAAAGAAAGACTGTCAAACAATAAAGACCTAACAGTTGCAAAGAAGAGTGATATTTCTTTGCTTGAACAGAAGTATGAACTCAAGAAAGAACACCAAGATAAACTCAATGAAAATATTGAAGCAAAGGTAAAAGAATATGAGGAAGAGATACTTCTGCACAGAGAAACAATTCGCACCCTACGTGGAGAGATTGACGATCTGGAACGATCAAAAGAGAGGCTCCAAGATATATGCTCACACATTCCTGAAAATGAAAAGAAGGTTGCTGCGTTTAGAAAAATTGAGAGCCAGATTGAAGGCAAAATATCCAAAGTGGGAACAGATAGAAGTTTCTATGAACACAATGCTGATTGCCCAACCTGTAGGCAAGCCATTACCCTGGAGTTTAAAGAGGGGCAACTCACAGAACTTACTACAAAAGAACAAGAACTCACTAGTGGTCTGACAGAACTACAAGCAAAACTATCTGCACATGAAGCACTGTTGAGGACACAAAAAGCTGAAGAGAAAAATCTATCTAATGTTCGTGTACAGATAGCAACCACAAATACAGGTATCAAAGGTCTGAATGATACCATTGTAAGATTAGAAAAAGAAATAAAACAAATTAGAAATCCAAAGAAAGAAAGCACAGATATTGATGTACTTGATACTCTTCAGTCACAAATTGAACTAGCACAAGAAGAACTGAAGCAGTTGATAAATGATAAGACATATTTGGACGTAGCATCAACATTACTAAAAGATACTGGTATCAAAACAAATATCATCAAACAATATTTGCCTGTGATAAACAAACTGGTGAACAAGTATCTGACCAGTATGGACTTCTTTGTGAACTTCAATCTTGATGAGTCATTCAAAGAAACAATCAAGTCCCGTCACCGTGATGACTTTAGTTATCATAACTTCTCAGAGGGTGAGAAGCAGCGTATTGATATGGCATTGATGCTGACATGGAGAGCAATTGCAAAACTAAAGAACTCTACCAATACCAATCTGTTGATACTGGATGAGGTGTTTGATTCAAGCCTAGATACTAGTGGCACAGAAGATTTGATGAAGATACTACACACACTTGATGGAGTAAATCTGTTTGTCATCAGCCATAAAGGTGACATACTGCAAGATAAGTTTATGAATACAATCCGATTTGATAAGGTGAAGAATTTTTCAAGGATAATAAAATGAGTGAAATACTAACAATTGATACCGCAGCTGGCATACAGCAAGTTGAACAAGTAGAACCACTACAAGTTTTTGGTGAAGATTACTTTATGCTTCAGCAAAAAATACCACTATATACAGGTGGATTTCCAGCACCAGCAATGGTAACATTAGCAAAACGAATGAAACTTACCATGAAGTTATATTCCGGTTTAGGTCTTTCTGCTAATCAATGTGGTGTTGCTGAACGAATGTTCGTTATTGGTACAGAAGATTTTCAATTAGTCTGTATCAATCCAAAAGTTATTGATGAGAGTGATGAATGGGAAAAAGGCAAAGAAGGTTGCTTATCGTTTCCTGCATTGTTCCTAAATGTTGAACGACCAAAATGGATTGAGGTAGAGTTTACTGATGAATTCGGTGAGGTAAAACAAGCAAGATTAGATGGACTATCTGCTCGTTGTTACCTACATGAACTTGACCATTTGAATGGAATCAGATATACTGATTATATAAAACCTCTTGCACTCAAGATGGCAAGACAAAGAGCAACTAAATTGGTAAAGAAAATTGTGAGGAATCATAAGAATGGAAAACAACAAAGTTCAAGAATCTGAATCGTATGAAAACTGTATGGAGTTGTTGACAGATGAATATCAACCTCCTACTTTGAATCGGTTCTTTGGTGAAGATGAAGATTCCGATGAAGATGGCGTAGATATACACAATGCTGAATGGAAAAAGCATTGGGTTGGCATGCCAGCATTTGAACAGAATGAAAAGAAAACATTCAAGACAATCTATCTACACTTCCGTAATCAGGAAGACTATGAAGCGTTTGCAAAACTGGTAGATCAAAATCTTACCATGAAAACAAAGTCTATCTGGTATCCAAAACTTGAGCGTGATGAAAACTCATTGAAAAGATGGATTGAGGACTAATGGATTTTCTCAAAGAAAAACCAAATGTCTTATTTGAATACTTTCTCAAAGACTATGGTAGTCTGTTTACGATAGATGCTGATGAGTGTAGGTCTATTAGAAAGACAGACAAAATATTTCTTGAGTTGTCTAATAAATGGTATGATGATCTAGAACATCAAGATACCAGAAACATCTACGAAGTATATAACCATGATTATTACTTCATTGATATATTCAATTGCTTTGTAACATACAGCAGAGACTATATCAAACGCATCATCAAGTCATCTCATTTTTCAGAACTTGTAAATGCTAAAGTTATCGTTGACATTGGTTGTGGTATAAGTTACAGCACATGTCTATTGAAGCAAGTGTTTCCTGATGCTAAAGTCTATGCTATCAATCTAAAAGATACCAAACAATGGAAACTCTGTGAGATAATGGCAGAAAGATTTGGCTTCAATCTAATTGAATCTATTCATGACATTGAAGAACCAGTTGACATTCTGTGGGCATCAGAATACTTTGAACACATTTACAATCCGATTGAGCATGTGGATGATATCATCAATACCATAAATCCAAAGCATATGATTATTGCCAACTCATTCAACACATGGGGCATGGGACACTTTACACAGTATGATGTTTATGGTACAATAACAAGTCAAGATAAAATTAGTAAGATATTCAATCAGCATTTACAAACAAAAGAATATCAAAAAGTAAACTGTAAAATATGGAACAACAAACCTACAATATGGAAAAGAAATGACGAATCCAACACATCCAGTTTATATCGTTTCTAAAGGTCGTGCAGATACAATGATCACATCAAGATCATTGTCCCGTATGAAAGTACCTCATTATATTGTGATTGAGCCACAAGATGAGAAAGCATATGATGCAGCACTAGACAACTTCAAGATTCGTGATTATGTTACATTGATTGTTGCACCATTCAGTAATCATGGTGATGGTCCTGGTCGTGCACGAAACTTTGCATGGGATCATTCTATTTCTATTGGTGCAGAGAAACATTGGGTGCTTGATGATAACATCTCGGACTTCTATCGTTTACACCAGAACTATCGTATTCGTGTAGAGTCTGGTTGTATCTTCAAAGCAGCAGAAGATTTTGTGGATCGTTTTGAGAATGTGCCTATCTCTGGCTTTCAGTATAGATTCTTCATTGCACCAAATCAAAGTTATCCACCATATGTAAAGAACACTCGTATCTATTCCACATTGCTTATCTCCAATGATTGTAAACATCGTTGGCGTGGTAGGTACAATGAAGATACTGATATCTGTCTGCGTGTATTGAAAGATGGTGATTGTACTATTCAGTTCAATGCATTTCTTCAAGGTAAAGCAGCAACACAAACTGTCAAAGGCGGTAACACAGAAGAGTTTTACCACAAAGAAGGTGTTGAAAAGAATCATTGGGTAGATGGTGTGAATGCTGAAGGTACCAGAAACAAATCCGAAATGCTGGTTCGTATGCATCCAGATGTAGCACGAATGGTCTGGAGATACAAACGCTGGCACCACTATGTGGACTATTCATCATTCAAGAAGAATGAACTTCGTTACAAAAAAGACATCACAATACCGACTGGTACCAATGAGTATGGTATGAAATTGACAACTAATTTCAAGGCTTGACAAACTAAAAACCTTCTGATATAATTACCATATAGTGATTGATCAGGAGATAATTATGTCAGAATTACAAGAGTTTTCCGAGCAAGAAGAATTAGATTACTTAGCATCTTTGCATGATGTCAAAGCAGCAATAGCCAGATACGGTATAGATATACTGGTAGATGCTTGCCTTTCCGATAACTATGAATCAGAGTTGACAAACTTTATTGTACCTGATACAATGTATGTTCAGTAATTGATAGGGATATCAAATGAGCAACATTCAAAATCAAAAGTCCGGCCTTGCCAAACTAATGGCGACCGAGAATCTTACTGTTCAACATGCCAAAACACAAACGGCATCGTTTGATCCTAAAAATCGTATTCTAACTTGTCCTATCTGGACGGATATGTCTGGTGATCTTTATGACTTACTGATGGGTCATGAAGTTGGTCACGCTATTGATACACCTGCTGATGGTTGGCACGGTGCTGTGCATGATCGTGGTCGCAACTACAAAGGCTTCCTGAATGTGGTTGAAGATGCACGTATTGAGAAACGTCAGAAACGCCGCTACCCTGGTTTACGTAAATCATTCGTCAATGGTTTTGGCGAACTAATGAAACGTGACTTCTTTGGTATCAAAGATCGTGACATGGATTCGTTTCCATTCATTGATCGGCTGAATCTATACACAAAATCTGGTTACACTTTGCGATTGTCTTTCAATGAGAAAGAACAGGACTTTGTTGACCGTGTGCAAGCATGTGAAACTTGGGAAGAAGTTCTCAAATTGACTGAAGAGATTTGGGAATATTCCAAAGAAGAACAATCACAAATTGAATTGCCGCAAGATGCATTTATCTTCAGTGAAGATGGTGAACTTGCTGAAGTAGAATCTGGCTCAAATGAAGGTGATTCCGAAACTGATGGTCAAGGCAAAAACAAATCTAAAGCCAAGGCTGATGGTGAAGATGGTGATCAAGAGAAAGAATCCGACGCAAAATCATCTGGCAATCCTGAAGATGGTGAGGGTGAAGATGGTGAACTCACTGATATCATCAATCGTTTCAAAGATTCACAAAGCACAAGCGAACACTTTGAGCCAACTTGTGAAACGGACGATAACTACCGTCGTAATGAAGAATCCTTGATTGACAAGAAAGCACGTAACTACGTGTATGTCAACATACCGCAAGCCAATCTGAAAAAGATTATCACGCCAGCAAAACGTGTACAAGAAATCCTAACACGTGAGTTCCAGAATCAACGGCCTGAATATGAATCACTGGCTAATGGACTGTATAATGATTTCCGTCGTAAAAACGAACGGTTCATTTCATTGTTAGCCAAAGAGTTTGAGATGCGTAAAGCGGCCGACAAGTTTGCTAAAGCAAAAACATCGGACACTGGTGACATTGATGTTAGCCGTATCTTCAAATATCAAATTGATGATGCTATCTTCAAAAAAGTTATGCGTGTACCAAAAGGTAAATCACATGGCTTGGTTTTGTTGCTAGACAAGTCTGGTTCAATGGCTGAGAATCTATCTTCATCCTATGAACAGATTCTTATTCTGGCATCATTCTGCCGTAAAGTAAACATTCCGTTTGCTGCCTATGGTTTTGGTAACAATGATGCTGTTCGTTCTATTGATTACCCTGAAGAGAATCGTTATGAACCTGATTCTTGGAGTTCTGGTTGCTTCAGTGAAAACTTGAATGAGATGCTTTGTCCTGCTGTATATCTACGTGAGATGATCAATTCTAAGATGAGTAACTCGGAGTTTTCTAAAGCAGTGAAGAACATTCTGTGTCTCATGGATGCATATGGCAATCGGTACTCACGATATGGCACACATTTTTATCGTCCAGAATCAGATTCTTTGTCTAACACACCATTGACTGAGGCATTGATTGCTTCTCAGCCTTTGATCAATGAGTTTCGTCAAGTAAACAATCTGGACATCGTAAACATGTGTGTGGTCCATGACGGTGATGCTGATCAAGTCAGCCGATACTTCACTGAAGAGGGTCACTTTACATACTTTTCACCACGAATTGAGAATGTATATTTTGTAGACAAGAAAACCAAAGTACAAGTATCAGTTCCTCCTGGTGATGATGGTGTTCGTACTGCGATTGGTAACTGGTTGACCAAGACTACTGGTGCAAAAATTATTGGTTTCTATCTTGCACCACATAATCATGTCAAGTCAGCAATCCGTCATCGGTTCTTTGCTCCAGACCTTGATGCGGTTCGTAATGACCCAACACAACGGTATGAGTATGGTGAAATTATTGGTAAGTACCAGAAAATGTTGAAGAAAGATAAGTTCCTGGAATCTAAAAATCCTGGTTACGAATCATTCTTCATTATACCTGGTGGTACTGATCTGAGTGTTGATGATGATGAGATTGAAACACCAGACAAAGTTACCACAGCCACACTAACAAAAGCATTTGGTAAGTTTACCAAGAATCGTCAAGTGAGCCGTGTGCTGGTATCACGATTCATCGGTATGATAGCAGTTTGATAACATCCTGCCACTTGACAAAGTGGTGGGATTATTTTATAATGGTAGTTCTTATTGTGATGGAGATTTTATATTATGGCAACACGTGCTGAGAAACGCCAAGCATTTATTGATGCTATTCTGGCAACTGGTAAAACTCAAGTTACTACTGACGATATCCGTGATATCGTGGAACAAACTGGCCTGAAGTGGCCACAATGGTTCACCAAAGATGAATCGTACCGTATCAAACGTGGTCTGTTCCGTGTTCCTGGTGTCTCTGGTGACTCACCAGCAATACAAATGACTGCACAAGTAATCCCTATGGCTAAACCAACTCCTACTGAAAGCCATCGTATTACTAATGTGACAACTGATCTTGAGATTGAGAATCTAATTCCTTCTCAATATGGCAACTATGTACCTTTTGGCAACTTTGAAGATGTGTTGTCAATTGTACAATCAAAACAATTCTTTCCTGTATTCATTACTGGTCAATCTGGTAATGGTAAAACCATGTCTATTGAACAGGCTTGTGCTAAAGCCAAACGCAAGTTCGTTTGCGTATCAATGACACCCGATTCCGATGAAGGTGACTTGCTTGGTAACTATGTGCTTATCAATGGTCAGATGGAATGGCGTGATGGTCCTGTGACGGTTGCTGCTCGTCAGGGTGCTGTACTCTGCCTTGATGAGATTGATTACGGTGCACAAAATCTTTCTTGCCTACAACGTGTTCTTGAGGGCAAACCATTCTTGCTGAAGAAAAAGAATGAACTGGTTACACCTGCGCCTGGTTTCACAATCTTTGCTACTGCTAATACCAAAGGTAAAGGTTCTGAAGATGGTCGGTATATGTTCACCAATGTTTTGAACGAAGCATTTCTTGAACGTTTCCCTAACACGATGGAACAAGATTGGCCACCCGCACGTATTGAAGAAAAGATCATCAACAAAGAACTTGATGCTGCTGGTCGTTCCGATGCAACCTTTGCCAAGAATCTTGTGACATGGGCAAACGCTATTCGTACCACGTTTGCTGATGGTGGCTGTGATGAAGTTATCTCCACACGCCGTCTGGTACACATTGTCAAGACTTTCGGTATCTACAATGACAAGAAAAAAGCAATTGAGTATTGCTTGAATCGTTTTGATGCTGATACCAAAGTTACTTTCTTTGATCTGTACACTAAGGTTGATGCTGGTATTGATCCTTCTGTTACACCTGCACCAGAAGTAAAACCTGCCGTGAATGAGACTGAAGAGGTGCCTTTCTAAGGTAATCTTTCATCTTTACCTGGGAGAGTGTTGACACACTCTCTCTTTTTTTATATAATAACAATATGTAGAGAAAAGTCGCCTCTACAAATTGTTTATCTTGGTGCGACTATTTTTTTATGGAGTAATTTGAATGTCTGCTAAACAGAAAATCCTTAACTTCCTTTCCAAGGATGGTCCTTATAATACCTTGACTGCTGCACAGGCACGTGCTCGTTTCGGTATCGTAAATGTTGGTGCCCGCATTGAAGAACTGCGTTCTGAGGGTTACTGTATCTACACCAACAAGAAAACTCTTGCCGATGGTCGTCGTATTACCTACTACAAACTAGGTAAACCAACCAAAGCAATGATTGCTGCTGCACATGCTGCACTTGGTGGAGAAGCATTTGCCTAAAAAGGCATGAAAACGGGTGAAGTGAAAGCATATATATTCATATGTGTTTTCACTTTTTTTTATGGATAGATTATGCAACTACAAGTAAACCTTGAACAACTAAGAAAAAATAAACTGTTCGTTGCCACACCGATGTATGGTGGAATGAACCATGGTTTGTACATGAAGTCATGCCTTGACTTACAAACCATTATGATACGTTATGGTATTGAAACGAAGTTCTCCTTTCTCTTCAACGAATCACTAATCACACGTGCACGAAACTATCTTGTTGATGAGTTTCTCCGCACAGACTTCACACACATGATGTTCATTGACTCCGATATTCATTTTGATCCAAATGATATCGTTGCACTGATGGCATTGGACAAAGATGTCATTGGTGGTCCATATCCTAAGAAGTCAATCAATTGGGGTAATATTGCAGAGACAGCACGTAAGCATCCTGATTTGAATCCAAAAGAACTTGAAAATCTTGTTGGCGAATACGTATTCAACGTAGTAAAAGGCACACAACAATTTCAAGTGTCCGAGCCTCTAGAAGTTATGGAGATTGGTACAGGTCACATGATGATCAAGCGTGGTGTATTTGATAAAATGAAAGAAGAATATCCTTTCATTCGTTACAAGCCCGATCACATCGGTCAAGCACACTTTGATGGCTCACGTTATATTCATGCATACTTTGATACGGTGATTGATACCACTGACTCATGTGTGGGTGGTGGCTCTGAGCGTTATCTGTCAGAAGATTACATGTTCTGTCAGATGTGGCGCAAGATTGGTGGTCAAGTTTATCTGTGTCCGTGGATGAAAACACAACACATTGGTACCTATGCATTTACTGGCAACATGCCCGCTGTTGCTCAGTACACTGGTAGACTTTGATCGATTACAAATATAGTGAGGACCGTATTCTTGAAGATTTGAAACAATACATTGACAAGACATACGGTCAACACTATTCACTAAACAAATTCCAAACTTCAGAATTCATTATTGACTGTGGGCACGGTGAAGGATTCTTTATTGGAAATATCATGAAGTATGCACAGCGTTATGGTAAAAAGAATGGTTACAACAGGGATGACTTGCTGAAGGTTGTTCACTATGCTATAATGGCTTTACATAATCATGACTTGACGAGGAAATAAATTATGAAATTATCTGATACTACAATCACACTTCTGAAGAACTTTGCTTCAATCAATCAAGGTATTCTATTCAAGAAAGGTAAGACACTCCGTACCGTATCTGCACAAAAGACTGTGATGGCAGAAGCAACTGTCGGTGAAGAGTTTCCTGCTGAGTTTGGTGTGTATGATTTGAACAACTTCCTGTCTGTTCTTACTCTACACAAAGAAGATCCTGTTCTTGACTTTCAAGATAACAGTGTAGTCATTTCTGGTCTACAGGGACGAAGCAAAATCAAATATCGTTTCTGTGCACCTGGTATGATTGTTGCCGCATCTGACAAGCCAATCACAATGCCTGATCCTGAAGTTTCGTTTGAACTTACGCAAGATGACTTTGACTGGATCATGAAAGCGGCCAGTGTTCTTTCTGTACCAAATATTGCAATTGAATCTGATGGTGAAAAAATCTTTGTGACTGCATTTGATACCACAAACGATGCAGCCAACACGGACTCTATTGAAGTTGCCAAAGGCAATGGTGATAAGTACAAAATTACCTTCAAGCTAGAAAATCTGAAAGTGATTTCTGGTTCTTATGATGTAAAGATTTCATCTAAAGGTATTTCACACTTCAAACACAAAACATTGAATCTTCAGTATTGGATTGCAACTGAAACTGGTTCAACATTTCAGAAAGGTTAATATGGCAAAGTTAGTTCCATTCACAAACGCATCACAAGCATTTGATGGTGATTCAATCTTCATCAATGCTGAAATTGTAGCATCTGTATTTGAGATTATTGATCCAGATGAGAATGCTAAACTGCAACGATACACAGTCATCTATGGTGTGAACAACGTTGATTGGCGTGTCAAAGAAAGTTTACTTGATGTTATTTCATCATTGAACAACGCTTGATATATTATTTTTATTATGATTTATGTGAAAGGTTACCATGGAACATCTTCTGTGGACAGAAAAGTATCGCCCTCAAACGGTAGAGGACTGCATCTTACCAGAACGTTTGAAAGCAGTGTTTCAAGAGTACGTCAACCAGAAGCAGATTCCCAACCTGCTTCTGGCTGGTGGAGCGGGCGTAGGCAAGACGACAATCGCCAAAGCACTTTGCAACGAAGTGGGTTGCGATTACATGATAATCAATGGTTCTGATGAGTCAGGTATTGATGTATTCAGAACTAAGATCAAAAACTATGCATCGTCAATGTCATTCACTGGTGGTCGTAAGGTCATCATCATTGACGAAGCAGACTATCTAAATCCAAACTCAACTCAGCCTGCCCTGCGTAATGCAATTGAAGAGTTCGCAATGAACTGTTCGTTCATCTTCACTTGTAATTACAAAAGCAAAATCATTGACCCACTTCACAGTCGGTGTGCGGTCATTGAATTTGGTTTGAAGAATGGTGAAAAGACAAAGATGGCAGCATCTTTCTTCAAACGCATTACACACATACTAGACACAGAGAAAGTAGATTATGACAGCAAAGTAATTGCTGAAGTAATCAAGAAACACTTTCCAGATTTTCGTCGTGCTATCAATGAACTTCAACGCTATTCCAAACTCGGCAAGATTGATGTAGGTATTCTCTCTCAAATCGGTGACTTATCTATCACACAGATTGTCAAACATTTGAAAGAGAAAGACTTTGCATCCGTTCGTAAATGGGCAGCAACGACAGACATTGATTCCACGACATTCTTTCGTAAACTGTATGATGTTCTGTATGATGTTGTAAAACCACAGAGCATACCTCAAGCAGTTATTATCCTGGCTGACTACCAATACAAGCAAGCATTTGTGGCTGACCAAGAAATCAATCTTGTTGCATGTCTGACTGAGATAATGGCCAATGTGGAGTTCAAATGAGTAATCCATTTGACTACGTAAACTCCATTCTACAGAATAAGAAACAACTTATCGTAGACGAAATTACAGAGAAAGACTATGTGCCTTTTCTGACCAACAGGTCTTTGTCTCAACATAAAGACTGTCTGGCCTATGCCAATGAGATGAATAGTAGGCACTACCTGGATAAGAAACTACAGTTTGACTATTTACTAAATACTGTCAGGTCTATGAAACGACCATTTGCGAAGTGGGCAAAAGCCGAAAAAAACGATGATTTGGAATGTGTAAAATTGGTCTATGGCCTGTCCGACTCCAAAGCACGTGATGCTCTGCGACTACTAAGCAAAGAACAAATCCAAAAAATAAAAGAAGAAACCTTCACAGGTGGATTAGGAAAATGACATGGTTGATTTATCTAAATTCGTTGAAGTCACCCTGACTAAACAAGATGACTTCCTAAAAGTGCGTGAGACACTGACACGTATCGGTGTTTCAAGTCGGAAAGAAAAGGTACTATATCAATCTTGCCACATATTGCATAAGCAAGGTAAGTATTATATCGTACATTTCAAAGAACTGTTTGCTTTAGATGGTAAATTATCAACAATTACCGAGAATGATATACAAAGACGCAACGCTATTGCCAATTTATTAGAGGAATGGGGCTTGCTAAAGATTATAAACTATGATATAGTAGAACATAATATGGCACCAATTCATCAAATCAAGATCATTGCTTTCAAAGAAAAGGATGATTGGGAATTGATTGCTAAATATAACATAGGTAAAAAAGGTAAAATAGAATAATGGTGATACATCATGAGCAAAGTGAAAAACAATCCAGTGAAACTGATCAATAAGTATACAAAAGAAGAAGTGTATACTAGGGATTACGATGATGTGATTAGAGAAGGTTCTAACGAGTTCATCAAAGTATTCAATCAAAGTAATCCACAGAGAACTTATCTTGTCAACCGTACAGCGTTTATGGTTGCCAAGTAAGTCGTGATGCCTTAGGGGTCACGTAATTTAACTTGCTTATAAAGGAGAAAACTATGACTATTACTGGTCGTTTTGGTCCAATGATTTTAAATCAAACTTTGGGCTTTGAAAACTTCATTCGTGATGTAGAAACTATTCTCAATGATACAAAACCAACAACAAACTTTCCGCCACATAACATCATCAAACTAGATGAGAACAAATATGTGGTTGAACTTGCTGTTGCTGGCTTTGGCAAAGATGAGATTGATATTCATGTACAAAACAATACATTGACTATCAAAGGTGAAAAACTAGAGAAAGAAGGCTACGAATATCTGCATCGTGGTATTGGTACACGTTCTTTCACTAAGTCAATCACTATTGCTGACACCATTGAAGTAAAAGGTGCAGAATACAAAGATGGTATTCTACGTGTTGGGCTTGAGAACATTATTCCCGAACACAAGAAACCACGCAAGATTGAAATTGGTAATGAACTAAAAACATTTGAGCCTCAACTTCTACAAGAAGAAAGAAAGGCTGCATAAAGGGTGGGGCGCAAGCCCCACTTGTTGAAAGGTATATAATGGATAAAGATTTACGATCATATCTCAAAGTCTATTCTGACTGGCTCACACCAGAAGTGTGTCAAGAAACTGTGGATGAACTTGAAAAAGTTGAAGGCCAGTTTCAAACACATGCTTTCTATGACTATCAAAACGATTCACATCACTCATACAATAATGAATTGTCTGTCACATGGTCAAATGTCAAGCACAAAGACTATATCATGAAAAGAATATGGGAAGGTCTGAAAAGATATCATGAAGAACTTACTGAATGGGGTTGCACATGGTATGCATCATGGCAAGGTTATACAGAAGTTCGTTTTAATAGATATCGTGAAGATACACAAATGAAACTTCACTGTGATCACATTCACTCAATGTTTGATGGTCAACGAAAAGGTGTTCCTACATTAACCATTCTTGGTGGTTTGAATAATGACTATAAGGGTGGCGAACTGGTATTTTGGGAAGATAGTATCGTGCCACTCAAAGCAGGTGAGATTATGATCTTCCCATCTAATTTTTTATATCCACATAGAGTAGATATGGTGACACAGGGTACACGATACTCTTATGTTTCTTGGACATGGTAATGAAACCTAATCAAAACTTCAAAATGAACAAAGCATTGAAGATATCACTATCATCAATGGCAGGTGATCGTAAGCGTGATTACAAATCAGAAATGATCAAAGCAATCATCGCACCACGAATTGAATTCAAAAAGAAACCAAAAGTAGAAACGACAGATGAATGATATATTGATGGTCAGTCACTTTCATAAGGACTTTCCATTCAATCATAAGTCTAGTTGGATGAAAGCTGGTTATGCTGGTGCAAAATATCCCTATGGTTGGTATCCACCTGGTAACGGTAATTGGGTAAACACCACTCAGGCTCAAAGCATCCACGATTACTTACACTATTACTCAGGTTGTCATGAAGATGAGTTTCTTCGTGCAATGGGTCAGCAAGCATCCGAATATTATTTGTGGAAGTATGGTCAAGCAGACTACATTGGATGCACCACCTATCGTCGGTATTTGAAACTAGATGATGGTATGCATCCACAAGTGGTAAAGATAAGCATGGAAGCAACACAAGAACATGCCGATTACTTATCATCCGATGAGATGCGTGATAAAGCATTGACAATACTTGATAATCACGATATAATAACAAATAGACTGACGCCTTTACCCTGTTCGGTCAAAGACCAATACTTACAGTCACAACCGTCAGAGTATATTGATTTGTTTTTGAATGGTATTGTTGAATTGATGCCTGACTATAGATTCAAAATAGGTTGGTGGCATCAGAACGAAGCAAGTTTTGAAACATGTTATATCATGCGTAAGCAGCTATTCAAGAAATATGTTTCAGAATTGTTTGAACTATTAGAGTATGTATGGATAAATGCAAAACTTGCATACCCACGAACACCAACGACATCGGAGCCACTACCATGGCGCTATCCTGGATTCTTAGGTGAAAGATTCTTGCCATTCTTTATATACGCTAATGACCTAAACGCATTTCGGGTTCCGCTTGTGATTCTGGAGTAACCCGGAACGATTTTTCGTCAAAACTCTTATACGCAAGTGAGTGCTTACTTCTATTATGAAAGAAAAGTATATAAAAGCCCATATGAAAGCAGCAAGTGTTTATGCTGAACTTTCTACTGCCCAGAGATTACAAGTAGGATGTGTAATCGTCAAAAATGATACAATCATCGGCATCGGATATAATGGTATGCCATCTGGTTGGGACAATGATTGTGAATATCGTGAATATGTATCTAAAGAAGAATGTTATCAATCTGATGTTTGGATGAGAGAGAACAATTTTACTGAAACCGTTCATGGATGGCTGAGAACATTTACTAAACCAGAGGTGATGCATGCCGAATCGAATGCCATCGCAAAGGTTTCCCGTTCAACGAATTCTAGTGAAGGCGCAAGTTTATTTGTTACTCACGCACCTTGTCTAGATTGTGCTAAAATTATACATCAAGCAGGAATCAAGGAGGTCTATTACCAGAATACTTATAGAACAGAAGCAGGAATTCAATTTTTACAACAATGTGGAATCAAAGTAGAACAAGTAATGAAAGGTACATTATGAGTAATATTAATAAAATTGCAAAACAACTGGCGGAATCAAATTCCAAACTTCCTAAAGCATATAAGTATGATCTTGCTTTGCGTGACTTTGATAATAAAGTAGAATTGATCGGTCTTGTTGACGATCCTACTTATGACATTGCCGACTTTCGTGGTCGTGAAATGTTGTTTCCTAAAAAGTGGGTCACACTTGACGTTTATGAACCAACAACAAAGGTAGCAGTATGAACATAAAATGTATTACATTCAAAACACACCAAACTATCATTGCAGACGTATCACTTGAAGGTGATACTGTTGTATTAGTTAAAAATCCAGTACAAGTAATTTCTGTACCACCACGATCTGCTTCTGATCCTGGTGGTGTAGGCTTTGCACCATATCTTGCATTCGTAGAAGAGTTTGACAAAGGCATTACACTCAAGAATGAAGATATTCTATGCATCAATACACCTGTTGATGATTTATTGGAAAATTATCGTAAAATGTTCAGTCGTATTGAACTAGCACCACCAGGACTAAAATTGTAATGTCAAAATACTACACAAACGTATGTGTTCACAGTAATCATATATTGTTTCGTGGCGTAACAAACGGTAGGAGGGTTAAGACCAAGGTCAAATACTCTCCAACTTTATTCCTACAGTCCAACAAACAATCACAGTGGCGTTCATTATTCAATGAACCACTGGAACCTATGACATTTGATACAATTAGGGAGGCACGTGATTTTGTCAAACGCTATGAAGAAGTTGCAAACTTTAAAATCTATGGTAATACACGCTATGAATACGCATTCATTGCTGACACTTTTAGAGGCGTTATTGATTGGGACATTTCTCAGTTACATATTGCTTTCATAGACATTGAGGTTGGTTCAGAGAATGGCTTTCCAAATCCATACAAAGCCACTGAGCCAATCACTGCTATTGGTATTCATAAACTAGGCGGCAAAACAAAAGTTTATGGTTGTGGTTCATATCGTAATAATGATGAGAATGTAGATTATGTTACTTGCAAAGATGAAATTGACTTGTGTGAACGCTTTCTTACTGATTGGACAAGCGATCCTCCTGATGTTCTTACTGGTTGGAATATCAAGTTCTTTGATATTCCTTATCTTATCAATCGTTTCACACGTATACTTGGGGAAAGTGACGTAAAGAAAATGTCACCGTGGGAAATCATCTCACAGCGTAATACTGTATTCAAAGGTAAAGAACAAACAGTTTATGATATCGTTGGTGTATCAGCACTAGACTATCTTGAACTGTATCAGTGGTATGCACCGGGTGGCAAAAACATTGAGAACTATAGACTTGACACGGTTGCAAATGTAGAACTTGGTGAAAGTAAATTGTCTTTTGATGAGTATGACAGTCTCCATCAACTATACAGAGAAGATTATCAGAAGTTCATTGACTATAACATCAAAGATGTAAGATTGGTGCTGAGACTTGAAGATAAGTTGAAACTGATTGAACTTGCACTAACTCTGGCTTATGACACCAAAACAAACTATGATGATGTGTTTGCACAGACGAGAATGTGGGACGCACTGATTTACAACTATCTACTGGACAAACAGATTGTTGTGCCACCACGCCGTGTTGCAAAAAAGAGTGAAGCATTTGAAGGTGCGTATGTAAAAGATCCACAGATTGGTATGCATGACTGGGTTGCATCGTTTGACTTGAATAGTTTGTATCCGCACTTGATTATGCAATACAACATTTCACCAGAAACACTTGTTGAAACAAGTGAATATACTGATGAGATGCGTAATCTTGCAGCCAACGCAAATGTTGAAAATCTTTTGAATAAACAATTAGACACAAGTACACTGAAGAATGTAACTATTACACCAAATGGTCAGTTCTTTCGTACAGACAAACAAGGCTTTCTACCACACATGATGGTTGATATGTATGAAGGTCGTAAGAAGTTCAAGAAGTTGATGTTGAAGCATGAACAAGAGTATGAGAACGAAAAAGATCCATCTAAAAAGAAAGAATTGGCAAAACTGATTGCACGATACAACAATCTGCAACTAGCCAAGAAAGTTTCTCTAAACTCAGCCTACGGTGCAATGGGTTCACAGTATTTCAGGTTTTATGACTTGCGCCAAGCACTTGCTATTACACAAGCTGGTCAATTATCCATTCGTTGGATTGAAAACAAACTCAACGAATACTTGAATAAAATACTGAAAACTGAAAAAGATTATGTTATTGCTTCGGATACAGATTCTATCTATCTTAATCTTGGTCCATTGGTTGATTCTGTGTATGAGAAAAAGCCAGCAACTGAGAAAGTTATCACCTTCATGGACAAAATCTGTGAGGAGAAAATACAACCATATATTGATACGAGTTATCAGGAACTTGCTGAATATGTTCACGCATACGACCAAAAGATGCAGATGAAACGTGAAGGCCTGTCCAACAAAGGTATCTGGACAGCCAAGAAACGTTACATTTTGAATGTATACAACAACGAAGGTGTTCAGTATGCTGAACCGCACTTGAAAGTTATGGGTCTAGAGATGGTAAAATCTTCTACACCTAGAATTGTTCGTGACAAGATGTATGAACTGGTTGACTTGATTGTAAATACCGATGAAGAAACTGTGCAAAAGTTTATTGCCGACTTCAAGCAAGAGTTCATGAAACTACCGCCTGAAGATATATCTTTTCCACGTGGATTGAATGGATTGAGAGACTACGCTGACTCTAAGACAATATATAAAAAGGGTACACCTATTCATGTCAAGGGTGCAATACTTTACAATCACTATCTAAAAGAGTATAATCTAACTAATAAGTATCCTTTGCTTCAAGAAGGTGAGAAGCTAAAGTTTACCTATCTAAAGACACCGAATCATTTCAAAGATACGGTGATTTCTTTTCCTACCAGACTGCCTAAAGAGTTTGAGTTGCAGCACTTTATTGATTATGAAACACAGTTTGAAAAGACTTTTATTGATCCGATTCAAATCATTTTGACTTGCATTGGTTGGAACACAGAGAAAAAGTCTACACTTGAAGATTTCTTCGGATGATACACGTTATACTACCATTTTTGACTGCTATTGCTTTATCGGGTATTGCTGCATATTACTCGGTTATTGGACTTGCACAGATATTTCCAGGTTCTTACTGGCCTATTATCATTATGGGTTCTGTGCTTGAAGCAGCAAAATTGGTAACTGTATCATGGGTGTACAATCATTGGAAAACAACATTCTCTGCACTGAAACTATATTTTCTAATTGCAGTTGTTCTGTTGATGGGTATCACATCAATGGGAATCTTTGGTTATCTGTCAAAAGCACACATTGAACATTCAAGCACTGTAGCACCACAAGTTGCAAAGGTAGAAATCTATGAGGAAAAGATCAGAGTTATTCAATCGCAGATCGATAGGAACAACAAGAATCTTAGTCAGTATGATGAGGCTGTCGATCAAGTTATGGGCAGGTCGAAAGATGAAAAAGGGGCCGAAAAGGCGAACCAAATCCGTAAAGCCCAACAGAAAGACCGTGAGAGAATCACTGCTGAAACTAAGAGGCTTCAAAAAGAAATCCAATTACTTACGGAAGAGAAGTTGCCTTTATCGTTGGAAGTACGCAAGGCTGAGTCAGATTTGGGGCCTATAAAGTATGTTGCAGAAGTTGTTTATGGCACACAAGATCGTGACTTGATTGATAAAGCAGTTCGTCTGGTAATCTTTGTCATCATTGTGGTATTTGATCCATTAGCAGTATTGTTATTGATTGCAGCCAATCAAACATACCGCAGAATCAAAGAAGAAAAAGGTGAAGTAGAGCCAGTGAAGAAGGTTGTAAAGAAGAAAAAGATTGACACAACACCCACAAATAGTTTAGAATCATTCTTTAGTGATGATAAAGTTGAAGTTATACCAAAAGACAAAATAGCAAATATTGGAGATATGAATGAGCGTTCTTGATAAACTAAAGAAAGCATCCACAATCAAAGAAACATCGGTGCTTTCCAAATCAAAGTTTTTTACTGACAAAGATATGATACAAACAGAAGTGCCAATCATCAATGTGGCACTATCTGGTAATCTTGATGGTGGTCTGACACCAGGACTGACGATGTTTGCTGGTCCTTCAAAACACTTCAAGACAGCATTTGCGTTGCTAATGGCAAAATCATATATGAACAAGTATGATGATGCCGTTGTTTTGTTTTATGACTCAGAGTTCGGCACACCACAATCATACTTTGATGCGTTTGGTATTGATACAGAACGAGTTCTGCATACACCAATTACTGATGTTGAGCAGTTGAAACATGATATCATGAATCAGTTGCAGAACATTGAAAAGACAGATAAAGTTATTATCATTCTTGATTCTATTGGTAATCTGGCATCAAAGAAAGAAGTTGAAGATTCTATTGAAGGTAAATCTGTTGCTGATATGAGCCGAGCAAAACAGATGAAGTCTTTGTTCCGTATGGTGACACCACATTTGACAATCAAAGATATTCCTATGGTCGTTGTCAATCACACATACAAAGAGATTGGTTTGTATCCTAAAGATATCGTTGGTGGTGGTACTGGTTCTTATTATTCAGCAGACACAATCTGGATTCTTGGTCGTCAACAAGACAAAGATGGTACAGAAATTGTAGGCTACAACTTTATCATCAATGTAGAAAAGAGTAGATATGTCCGTGAAAAATCTAAAATCCCTGTTACCGTATCTTTTGACGGTGGCATTAACAAGTGGTCTGGTCTATTGGATATTGCAATCGAAGGCAATTTCGTTTGTAAGCCATCTAACGGTTGGTATGCCAAAGTAGATCAAGACTCAGGTGAGGTACTTGAGAAGAAACGATTTGCAGACACACAGAATGAAGAGTTCTGGAAAGATATTCTTGCAAATGAAAAGTTCAAAGAGTTTGTAAGGAAGAAATATGAAATCACATATAGCAGCATTATGGGACAAGATAGCGTTCTGGAAGAAACCGATGACGCCACAGCATAGTGTGGATTATGATTTGATTGATTCCGATGACGGTGAAACAACTGCCGTCGGAATCAAAACTGGTAGATTTGCTGGAGTTCTTTATCATTATGGCAAAGTAAGATTTACCACAGAAGGTGAGATTGGTAGAATGCAATTCAGTTATACTATCGTATCTACGCCAACAATATCTGTGGAAGAACTTATGCGTGATGAAGAATTCCATAATTATATCGGTGAGATATTGACAGATATTATAATCAATCAAGAAAGTGCCAATGAAGAGATTAGAAACCACAATTCTGAAGAACTTGATATTCAATGAAGATTATGCACGTAAGATTTTACCATTCATAAAAACAGAATACTTCTCAGATGCAACAGAGAAAAATGTTTTTGAAGAAATCAATAACCATATTCATCAATTCAAACATCTTCCAACATACGAATCACTCATAATCAATTTTACAGAATCACGTAAGCATACTGAAGAACATGTCAGCAATGCTATTGAATTGATTCGTGAAATCAATGCAGACAAAGACGAACCAACAGATGTTGAGTGGCTAATCAAGCACACTGAAAAGTTCTGTCAAGACAAAGCAATATACAATGCCATCATGAAGTCTGTCAAGATTCTTGACGACAAAGAAAACAAAGATGACAAAGGTATGATCCCAAAGTTATTGTCCGATGCACTTGGTGTTTCGTTTGACAACTCAGTCGGTCACGATTATATTGCAGATTCAGACAGCCGATATGACTTTTATCACCGTCATGAAACAAAGATACCATTTGATCTAGACCTATTCAACAAGATTACAAAAGGTGGTCTGCCAAAGAAAACGTTGAATATTGCACTTGCTGGCACTGGTGTTGGTAAATCATTGTTCATGTGTCACGTTGCAGGTTCTGCCTTATCACAAGGCCTGAATGTATTGTATATCACGATGGAAATGGCAGAAGAACGTATTGCAGAACGTATTGATGCCAATCTATTGAACATTGATATCGCAGACTTGAATGCTATCTCCAAACAAGATTATGACAGAAAGTTTTCTGCATTGAAGGTCAACACTCATGGTAAATTGATCATCAAAGAATATCCAACTGCATCGGCTTCTGCACTTCATTTCCGTGCACTGTTGAATGAATTGCAACTAAAAAAGAGTTTCAAACCTGATATCATATTCATTGACTATCTTAACATTTGTGCAAGTGCCAGAATCAAGCCTGGTGCTAATGTAAACAGCTATTCATACATCAAAGCAATTGCCGAAGAATTGAGGGGTCTGGCCGTAGAGTTTGACGTGCCGATTATGTCTGCTACCCAGACTACCAGAAGCGGCTTCACCAGCTCGGATCCAGGCTTGGAAGACACCTCAGAATCCTTTGGTCTGCCAGCTACAGCCGACTTTATGTTTGCTTTGATAAGCACCGAAGAGTTGCAACAATTGAATCAGTTGCTAATCAAACAACTGAAGAACCGATACAATGATCCGAGTTATTTCAAGCGATTTGTCGTGGGTATTGACAGAGCCAAGATGAAACTGTATGATGTTGAACAGGGAGCACAAGATGACTTGGTAGATGCTGGTCAGGTGCCACCAGACAAGCCTTTGAATACCTTCGGTGAACGTGAAAGACAGTCAGTCAACAAGTTCGGAGGTTTCAAAGTATAAATACTCTAATAACCAGAGGAGTGTTTGATGAGTGCAGCTTCCGATAAATTTGAAAATGACGTAGCAAAAAATATCAATAAGATACCTGGAATTGTCGCAAAAAGACCTAAAGTGAGCACTGAGTATTCTGATGTTTTGATGGAATATAATAAGATGAAAGTCTGGATTGAGGTGAAAATGTCTCACACAGATAATCTATCTAATCCACGTGTATACTATGAGAAAGGTAAATGGCACACAACATATAAAACTCCAGCAGCAAAGCACACTGTAGATATTTTGAATAAATCTGCACAAGCCAAAAAGTTTATCAAAGATATAGCAAAGTTTTCTGGTATTCCAGAAAAAGTAATCAAAATACCTACAACGAAAAGTGGATTGAAAGAAGAAGGTGCAGTACCACTAAGTGTTATGAAAGCATACTTCAATCAGCCTAATATCAATCGTTATATTGCTAATGAAGAAAACTATAATCTTGGTGATGTTGTAACTGAGCATTATACAATTGGAAAAGCCGAACCAGCATATTACATGCAAGCTGGTGATGATTTTTATATGATTTCTAAGAAAAATCCATTGAAGATAAAAGGCATTCCAACTTTGAGTGGCTCTGGTGATTTCAAAGTTCGTGTAGCAACACGTTCAGAGTTTTATGAAGTTCAAGCAGAAATAAAAATCAAAAAGATGCCTGACAGTAAGTTCTCTGTGGCACCAGGCACAAAAAAACAAAATCCATTTCTAAGTATGTCAAAATGAAATTCATGGAATATCTAAAAGAAGGCAAAGAAGGCAAGAATGTTCACCTAGAACATATTGAAGATGATGTATTGAATAATGGTTCGTCTGGTGCTATAAATGCACTAACCTTCCTGCGTTCTCTGCGTAATATGTTAGCTGGTCACACCGGCACAAAAATGAATGTGACTACAAAGTGGGACGGTGCACCTGCTATCTTTGCTGGTACAAATCCAGAGAATGATAAGTTCTTTGTCGGTACAAAATCTGTGTTTGCTAAAAACGCAAAACTAAATTACACAGATGAAGATATTGATGCCAATCATCCTGGTGGTGGTCTAAATCAAAAATTGAAACTTGCACTTGCTTTCTTGCCTAAACTTGGCATCAAAGGCGTTCTGCAAGGTGATATGATGTTCTCTAAGGGAGACATAGAACATGAAACAATTGATGGAGAAGATTATATTATCTTTCAACCAAACACAATCGTATATGCAGTCCCAACAAAATCAAAGTTGGCACAAACAATGCTTGCTGCACAAGTTGGCGTGGTGTTCCATACATCATACTCTGGTAAAACACTTGAGACAATGAAAGCATCGTTCAACATTGACATTGGACATTTGAAAACAACAAAAGATGTTTGGTTCCGTGATGCTTCGTTTACTGATGCATCTGGTTCAGCAACATTTACTGATGAAGAAACTGCTGCAATCACATCAATTCTTTCACAAGCAGCACGTTTACTCCAATCAATACCTGTATTGACATTGAATCGTATTGCTGCATCCGAAACATATTCAACACAAATCAAAACATTCAATAATACCAAAGTACGTGAAGGTAAAAAGATTGCCGACACAAGAATCCATACACAAGAACTAATAAATTGGGTAGAAGCAAAACTAAACAAAGAAGTATTAGCCGCAAAGAAGGAAGAAACAAAACAGAAACGCATCAAAGAAAAAAATGAAGTCATGCGTTTCTACCGTTCAAATGCCATCCAACTAAAACAAATATTTGACTTGATGAATCTGATCGTAGATGCTAAACTTATGATTGTACGTAAGTTAGAAACGATTAGGAGCATCGGCACGTTTGTACGTACCGATGACGGTTTTCGTATTACTGCGCCAGAAGGATTTGTTGCAGTTGATCACCTTGGTAAAGCATTGAAATTGGTAGATAGATTAGAGTTCAGTCATAAAAACTTTACAGCACAGAAAGCATGGGACAAATGAGTTACGATATCAATAAGATTTTAGCAGAGTATGCAGATGATGACTTTGGCTTCAGTGCCGTAGATGAAGTTGAGTATCAAGCAGTCATTGCAGAAAAAGATGAAACAGTTGAAGAGTACAAAGAACGCCTTCAACAAGTAGAAAAGATTATCATGCCTTTTCTGACCAATCTATACAAAACTGCAAGTCAACCATACATTCATTGGCCAAATCGTGGACCAATTATTGAAAAACAGATGCAGAAGATTTTGACATTGACGAGGGGCTAATGATCACTATATCCGACTCTGCTGTAAAGAAGATAAAAACAATTATTGCCGAAGAAGATCCGACACTAAAACTACGTGTGTTCGTACAAGGTGGCGGTTGTTCTGGCTTTCAGTATGGATTTACATTAGAAGAATTGCCAGCAGCAGATGATGACTTTACATTTGAAAGAGATGGCGTCGGTGTTGTCATAGATAGTATGAGTATGCAATATATGAATGAAGCGGAAATTGATTATAAAGAAGATATGATGGGCGCATCATTTACAATCAAGAACCCTAATGTAACTGCAACATGTGGTTGCGGTTCATCATTCACGATATGAAAACATTTCAAGAATTCCTAACAGAACGCAAAGAAGGCGCTGGTCTAACAATATTTGACATTGACGATACGTTGATGCACACGACTGCCAAGATTGCAGTCAAGTTGAATGGTAAAGTTGTACGTGAGTTGACCAATCAAGAGTTCAACACATACCAACTGAAGAAGGGTGAACAGTTTGATTTTGGTCAGTTTCGTGATGCCAAAAAGTTCAAAGCAGAATCAAAACCGATTGCTAAAATGTTTGCCAAAGCAAAAGCAATTCTACGCAATGTTGTAAACAAACCAGGCAGTCAAATGATTATACTGACTGCACGTAATGACTTTGATGATAAAGAAACATTTCTTGATACGTTCCGTCAATATGGTTTAGATATTGACAAAGTGAGAGTAGAACGTGCAGGTAAACTTGCTGGTATGTCACCAGCACATGCAAAGTATGTTATCATTTACAATTACTTGAAACAAGGTAAGTTTGCACGTGTTCGTTTGTTTGATGACTCTATGGCAAACTTGAAAGAGTTTCTCCGTTTGAAACAAGATTTCAAAGCAGTAGAGTTTGAAGCATACTTTGCAAAACCAGATGGTTCAGTAACAAGAATCCGTGATGTAAATGAAGAACAAGAGTTTGTATCAAAAGCTGGAGCTGGTGAATGGGGACGACCAGAACTGAGAGATAAATATCTCAGTGATACTCCAGGACAAAGCGTAAAACAATTCAAAAAGTTTACAAGTAACTGGAATTTGACAGACAGAAAATAAATTATTGGAGATATTATGAAGGATTGTATCGTGGGGTGTGCGACCAACTATGATTGGTCAAAACTAAAGTATTGGGTAAACTCAATCAACGCATCAGGATTTGAAGGTGATAAAGTCCTGATTCTCATGAACTGCGACAAAGATACCGCACAAAAGGTAACAGACGCAGGCTTCTCAATCATTGCATTCAATCAAGACGCAAACGGTAATCTAACATACCAATCACAATTGATGGTACATGTTGAACGATTTATACACATTTATAAGTTGCTCAAGGATAATGAATATCGTTTTGTAATTACAACTGACGTAAAAGATGTAATTTTCCAAAAGAATCCATCCGAATGGTTAAGAGCAAACTTAGCAGAAGGTGTTGAAGATTTGGTATTTTCATCCGAGAGTATGAAATACAAAGATGAGCCATGGGGTCGTGAGAATCTAACACAATGTTATGGTCAAGGCATCTATGAAGATTTCAAAAACAATACAATCTTCAATGTTGGTGTTCTTGCTGGATATGGATTTGCCATGAGAGATTTGGTACTTCAGTTATTTCTAAACTGTATCAATCGTCCAATTCCAATCGTTGATCAAGCAGTATTCAATGTGATGATTTCAAGGCATCCTTATTTGAGTTCATCAATGTATACCACATCGGAATCTGGATGGGCATGTCAATTAGGTACAACTGCTGATCCAAGTAAGATAGATTCATTTAGACCGTTTCTATTAGAACCTTCACCGAAATTAGATGGTGATAAGGTTGTAACTTCAACAGGAATAGAGTATACTATAGTTCATCAGTATGATCGTGTACCAGAATGGAAGAAAGTGATTGAGGCAAAATATGACGACAAATAGAATAAAAGAATTGTTTTGGGAATTAGATAAGCCATCTACAAAATGGTCAGGTTACTTTGATGTATATGAACGCCATCTAAAGAAGTTTGTTGGTAAAGCACCACGCATCTTAGAGATTGGTATTCTTGGTGGTGGTTCTATTGAGTTGTGGCTGAAATACTTTGGACCAGGCACATCAGTCGTTGGTCTTGACATCAATGAAGAGTGTTTGAAATATGAATATAACGGTGATGTAAAGATTGTAATGGGTGATCAAGGTGATCCTGCATTCTGGGATGAGTTTTTGAAAACACAAAACAAGTTTGACATTGTGATTGATGATGGCTCACATGTAATGAATCACCAGATTACTACACTCAACAAAGTATTCTCACACATCAAAGAAGGTGGTGTATATCTTTGTGAAGATACACATACAAGTTATTGGCCGCAGCCATGGGGCGGTGTGTTCCGTGGTGCTGGTACATTCTTGGAGCATTCTAAACGAGCAACAGATATTCTCAATCAACAACACTTTCAAGGCTCACAGATAGCACAAGAAGCACTTGATGCATATCATAATCTTTATTCTGTTTCATTCTATAACAGTATGGTCGTGATGGAGAAAGAACAACTGAAAACTTTTGGCATCACAGACAACAAAGCAAACGTAGGAAGAGAACTATGAAAATAGCACTATGTATTTCTGGTCAACCACGAATGTGGGAAAAAGGTTTTGAGTATCACAATACAAACATCATCAAAGGTAATGATGTAACTGTCTTTCTGCATTCGTGGGAAATGCCTGCTGAACAAATGCAGCAGATTTCTGAAAAGTATCAAGCAAAGAGTTTCATTACATCACCAAATCCTACGATTGATTTGTCAAAGTATACAAACACACCACCATCATCACCAAACTGGAAAGTCAAAGATGGTCGTATGTCCACATGGGCACAGATGTATGCAATCTATGAATGTATGCGTACAAAACGTGAGTATGAAGAATATCACAACATGAAGTTTGATTGGGTTGTTCGTTCACGTTTTGATTTTGCAATCAATGTTCGCATACCGTTTGATACGCTGAATCCAAACAAACTGTATATACCAAACTGTCGTATGTCACCTAATCGTGACTTTGGTAATGATCAGTTTGCATTCTCTTCATCAGAGAATATGGACAAGTATTCATATGCATATCAACACTATGATGAGTTTTACAATCAAGGCGTTCAGTTCATGATGGAAGATTTCATGAGTGCAAACTGGAAAAAGTATGGTCTTGTTGGTGATAATCTTGTGTACTGTGATGTCAATCACCCATTCTCACCAGGTGAATACAATGGCACATGGCACTCACTTTTACGAAATGACATGGAAGAATGGCTGAAATAAATCTTGTTATCTGTATGGCGGGTTACAACACCCGATTTCACGATGTTGGCTTTGATATACCAAAATATCTTTTGCCTTGGAATGGTAAGACAATCATTCATGAGATTCTACAAAATCTTGGTCCTACGAAACAAACAGTTTTGGTTGCCAACAACCGAGACATGTATTTCAAAGGCGATTTAGTAAAAGCAATAGAACCTTTAGGGTTGAGTGAAGAAAACATTTTGTATATTGGTGATACAAAAGGTCAAGCACATACGGCAGCAATTGGTATGACGCAGATTGAGCATATGATGTTACCAACATTTATTCACAACGCTGATACTATTATCACTGGAAGAAAGTTTGATGAAATTATCCATAAGATGGATGATTGGTATGATGTATATGTTGATGTGTTCGTAGGCAACTCACCAAAATATTCTTATGTTAGAGCGTATGAAGGTATTGTTGCTGAGATTGTAGAGAAGAAACAAATCTCACCATATGCCTCATCTGGATTCTATGGCTTTTCATCAGCAGCACTATACATGAATCATCACAACAAAGCAGTTCAAGAAAAAGATGAGTTGTATGTATCCGATATCATTCAAAATATGATAAAAGATGATTTACGAGCATGTATGAATGGACTTGGTAATTATCAAGAAACAATTGTGTTGGGTAGTCCACAAGAATATGGTATTGAGATTGCACGAAGAACATTAGGTGGAAAATGACTATCACTATCCCTCTGAAAGGTGGTTCTCTAAGTAAAACTTATAGATTACCACAATATAACACAGTTCGTAAAGAAGTATCACGCACAGATAATCGTGAGTATGGTTTTATGCGTTGGTATTCACAATTGAACAAACAGAAAGAATATCATCGTTTATATCCAGATTTGTTTCCAAAAGTTTTGAATACTGGTGCAGATGAAAAAACAGCATGGTTTGATTTAGAGTTTTTGGAAGATTACAAAGACATCAAATCAATATTGAGCAATGTGCCACAGAGTGATGAACGATTGTTTAGAATGAGCCAAGCAGTATGGAAAGGGCTAGACACAATACACTCAATAAAACTTGACGGCATACCAAACACACCTACATTATACTTTGAAGAAGAAGTTCGTCAAAAGATATTTGATGCTTTGAAGATTCCAGCATTTAGAGAGTTTTTTGAACATGGCACTTATGCATACAATGGTGAAATTGTAACAGGAATAGCTGGTTATCTGTATGTTTTGGAGAATTACTTCAAAGAACTGGATAACATTGAAGAGTGTAATATTCATGGTAATCCTACATTAGAAAACATCATGTATTCAATGAAAGATGATCGTGTGATGTTCATTGATACATACGAAGAAAGTATGTGGAACACAAAGTATCTTGACTATTCTCAGGTGTTACAGTGTTCACGTAGCCATTACGGTTATATAAATGACCGAGATGTTCGTGTCAACGGTAACGATGTATTCAATCCTAATAAAATTACTGAAAACTTTGAAGGCTTCAATAAACACTTCATCTCAAATCTGCCAGATGATAAACAACAGCTTATAGATATATTAGAAGCAACACAATTTATTCGTATGCTTCCATTCAAATTGCTTGCTGGTGATTTGAACAAAGCAAAATATTTTTATGTACATGCATGTTATTTGTTACGTAAGGCATTGAGATGAGTGAAGAGTTTATGATGGATTATGACAAGTTCAAACGAACTTGGTCAGTCAAAACAGAATTACCAGTAGAGTTCAAACTTACATACTCTGCCGATATATTCAATACAAGCAATCAAGATATAGCAAATCTTTCCGATAGTAACCGAAGAATTATTGTCATTGACTCCGAAGTATGGAATCTTTATAAAGATAAAATTGATACATATTTTGGTGCAACAAGATTGGAATCACAAATACTAATCGTTGACTGCAAAGAAGAAAACAAGAATTGGAAAAATGTAGATGAAATTGTCAACTTTTTTGAAAAGCAGGGAGTCCTCCGTCGTGAGAAGATTATTGCGATTGGCGGTGGTGTCCTGCTGGACATTGTTGGTTTTGCTTGTAGCATTTATCGCCGTGGAATTCCATACATCAAAATCCCTACAACACTTCTGGCAATTGTTGATGCTTCAGTAGGTTCCAAAGTTGGTGTCAATCATATCGGTAGACGCAACCGACTTGGTGCATACTATCCACCCGTAGCAACATACATTGACAAAAAGTTTATTGCCACACAGAGTGAGCGTGAGATTGTCAATGGTATTGCCGAGATATTCAAACTTGCAGTTATCAAATCACCAGAACTTTTCAAACTGCTTGAAGAGAATGCAGAGATGTTGATTGAAGAAAAGTTTCAGTATGGTGCAGTACCAGTTCGTGTAATCAATCTTGCCATTACAGAGATGATAGAAGAACTTGGACCAAATCTGTGGGAGAAACGATTAGACCGTTGCGTAGATTTTGGTCATACATTCAGCCCTGTGATTGAGATGGCTAATATACCAGACTTGTTACATGGTGAAGCAGTGGCGTTGGATTGTTTGTTTAGTTCTTGTATAGCATTCTGTAGAAGTTATCTACCAGGTGACCATCTCAAAAGAATATTGAGTGTGGCAAAAAGATTGAAACTAAAAGTATTTCATCCAGACTTTACGAACATGAAGATGTTGAATGAAAGTCTTGGTGATGCAACTAAACACCGTAATGGTAATCAATATGCACCACTGCCGATTGAGATTGGCAACTACAAAATAGTAAATGATATTACAGACATAGATTTAGAATATGGAATCAAAGTTTTTGAGGAATTCAAACATGCCTAAGTTTGCAGTTGTTACTGGTTGTAGTTATGGTCTTGGTTTAGATATAGCAGACAGATTGATTGACGAAGGATATTTTGTCTGTGGTCTATCACGCACAAAACCACCAATGAAACTATTTTCTGCTCCAGATACATTCTTATGGATGGATTGTGACATATCAAAAGCAAGTGATGTCAAGATTGCATTTGAAAGAATTGGTACACCTATTGATGTGCTTGTCAACAATGCTGGTGTGTATCAATGGGGTTTATTCAAAAATGAGTTTTCATTTGAAGAAATAGATAGAATTATTGATACAAATGTCAAAGGTACAATGTATGTAACCAAAGAAGCACTCAAATTGATGAACAAGAAGAGTGATATTTTCTTTATCAATTCAGTCGCAGGTCTTGCAGAGAAAGAATGGGAAGCAGTTTACTCTGCATCTAAACATGCAATCACTGCATTTGCTGGTGCATTAGGCGCAGAGTTATACACACAGATGGATGATATTCGTGTAACAAGTATTCATCCTGGTGGTATGAAAACACCATTACAGAATGAACATCCTGATAAGAACAAGTTTTTAGATACAAAAGAAGTTACCGACACAATTATACATGTGTTGAACTCAAAGGCAACATATAAAACAATCAAACTATTTTCGGATATAGAATGGCATCAATAATTCCTGATCAACAATTGTTTATCGTAACGTCTGCATTGAATCCAAACATGGGTGTAATCAGTCGTGAAGATAGGCTACAACAAACAATTGATGGTCTGAAATCTTTACGTGAAGTGTGTCCAAATGCTGTTGTGATACTAGCAGAAGGTTCGCCAAACAAAGTTGAAGAAGAAAAGATAAAGATGCTGTCCGACTATGTTGATATGGTAGCAGACTTTTCTGGTGATAAAGACATAGCACAGTTTGCAGCAACAGGTCGTAAAAGTGAAGCAGAGAATGTATTGATGATAAAAATGATGATGCTGTTGAAACGTGAGCCAGCACTGATGAAACTCATGTATTCTGTCAGCAGAATCTATAAGTTATCAGCACGAACTGTAATTCATGATACATTTGATCCTATTGATCACAATCATTTTGGTAAATATGTGTTCAAGACACGTATGCCAACATGGCTGCAAGGTGAAATTGCCGAGGTATTTACAGATTTATTGATTACCAGATTATTCTCATTGTGTCCAAGTTTGATTGATGATTACACAGTCGTTTGTCAAAGAAACATAGGCGTTGTAGTGGACGCTGGTGTAGACACAGAACACGCACATTTCTTCAATATCAATCCAGATTATCTGGTTGAACTACCAACTATCCACTGCCAAGGCATCATGGCAGGCACCGGAGCCACAGAGTTCTACTAAATACTAAATAACAGAAACAACTGCCGCAGAGGTAGGGGGATTATGAAATTTAGAGATTTTCTACGTGAACAGAAAGAGAAACATGCCGTCCTAGCATTTGGACGTATGAATCCAATCACTTCTGGCCACGAAAAACTAGTCAATACAGTCAAGTCAATTGCCGACAAAGTTGGTGGCACACACCATATCGTTCTGTCACATTCACAGGATGCAAAGAAAAATCCCCTTACAGCAGACCAAAAAGTCAAACACGCCAAACGTGCATTTCCTGGCACAACTTTCACAGCAGCATCTAAAGACAAACCTACATTCTTTGATCATGCAGAAGCACTGCATAAGAAAGGTGTAACACATCTACACATGGTCGGTGGTTCTGACCGTGTTGATGAGTATAAAAGATTACTCAACAAATACAACGGCACACACGAAGGTGCTCGTTTCAATTTCAAATCAATCAAAGTCCATTCAGCAGGTGAACGTGATCCAGATGCTGAAGGTGTATCTGGCATGTCAGCATCCAAAATGCGTGAACATGCAAAAAGCGGTGACTTTGAATCATTCAAAAAAGGTGTGCCGTCAAGCATGGCACATGCACATGCAAAACAAATGTATAACGATGTCCGTAAAGGTATGAGGCTTCACGAAGAAATCATTCGTGAAGGTGTTCATGACAAAGGTATTTTCAAAGCAGTATTCTTAGGCGGTGGTCCTGGCTCTGGCAAAGATTATGTGTTGAGTAATACACTTGATGGTCATGGTATGGTTGAAATCAATTCCGACAAAGCACTTGAGTATTTGATGGACAAAGAAAATCTGGACAAGAAAATGCCAGATAATGAAGAAGCACAACGTAATGCTGTTCGTAAACGTGCCAAGAATATTACAGAACTTCGTCAGCGTTTAGCACTTCATGGTCGTAATGGACTTATCATCAACGGTACAGGTGATGATCCAGAAAAATACATGATGCTCAAACAAAAACTTGAAGCATTGGGCTATGACACACACATGGTCATGGTCAACACAAAAGATGAAGTTTCTAAAGCAAGAAACATAGAACGTGGTCAACGTGGTGGTCGTACAGTACCAGAAAACATTCGTAGAGAAAAGTGGGAAGCGGTGCAGATGGCAAGACCACAACTTGCCAAAATATTCCGTGATAACTATGTTGAGTTTGATAATTCAGCAGATTTACGCAATGCACCACCAGAATTAGTTGATGCCAAGAAAAAAGAAATGGAAGGCATCTACAAACGTATTCAAAAGTTTGTTGGTCAACCGCCAAAAGCAGATCAAGCAAAAGGTTGGATTGCAACAGAATTAGGCAAGAAAGATACCGCACCAATTCGTCGTGATACAAAGCCACACGATGCTGCTGGCACACACGAAGATATGTCAAAGATGGGTCTAGAGTATTATGGTTTTGGTCGTTACGGTAAAGATGGTAAAGTTACACATCGTTCGGTGCATGGTAGTTTAGTGCCAGTAGAAAAGATCAATAAGACAGTTGAAACACATCAAAAGAAAATGTCTAAAGTCAATGAAGCGTTTGACAATTTTATCAACGAAGCAGTTACAGTTACAATCACTGGTGATACTGTAGAAGAAGTAACAAAAACAATTCGTTTACTCAAATCTGATGATGAAGTTGAGATAGCGGAAGAAGAACAAGAAGTCAACACAATGTCTGATTCGGGTGCATTCAATCTGCTTACACTTGGTCGTGGTATAATCAAAGAAGATTTGCGTCAGTGGTTTGATCCAAAACATCCAAAAGGTGGATGGAAACGTATCAATAGCAAAGGTGAAGCAATTGGTCCTTGTGCACGTGAGCCAGGTGAAGCAAAACCAAAATGCATGTCAAATGAAAAACGTGCATCACTGTCAAAGAAAGAACGTGCATCAGCAGTTGCAGCAAAACGCCGTCACGATCCAAATCCTGAACGTCAAGGTAAACCAATCAACGTATCAAGTTTTGGTAAGGGTAAACTAAGTGAAGCATCATATGAAGGCAACATTGGTATGATGGAAGTCATGAAGTTTCACCAGAAAGCAACAGACGAGCAGAAAAAGCAATTCAAGAAACACATGACTGACAAGAATCATAAAGAAGCGTGGAAGTTAGTTCAGCACGTATCTGGCACAAAACTTGTTGGTAAACAATTTGAAGAAGTAGAGAAGAAACAAAAACTAATGACTGACAAGAATGGTAAACCAAGAGTTTTTCACTTTAGAATGTCAGCAGCAAAAGAAGCACATCGTAACGGTGGCACTGTAGCAAAAGTTGGTAATAAGTATGTTGTCAAACTAAAAGAGGACTTAGATGAAGTTTATACACCTAGTGATTCTACGATTGAAGTCCATTATGGACAGAATAGTTCCACCCCTTCCGCAAAAGAATTGGGAAAGGTTAGAACCAACACTGGAAGAAAAGAAAGACCCAGTGCAGACAAACCAGTTGCCGAAGAAAGAAGAACAATCACCCTTGCCACAATCAAAGAAAACTGGCAGAAGAAAGTCCAAGAGTCAATTGACAAAGGAATAGAGCCTGGTATTTCTATGGCAGCAGCAGGTGAAAGTCCTGCACGTGACATGGGTGAAAAGTTGAGCAAAAAAGGTAAAGCAACACAAGTTGTACCGAAAAGAATTGATGAACTAACTGGCGACACAACAACAGCAAGCATTGGTGACCAAAAAGAAGATGAACTGAAGAAAAAAGGTATCTCACTAACAACATTCAAAAAGAGAAATTACATATGAAAAAGTTTAGCGCATTTTTAGATGAAGCTGGTCGTTGTTGGCCAGGTTACAAACCAGTGCCTGGCAAAAAGCCATTCAGTTTAGGCTCATGTAGAAAAGAAGAAGTTGAACAAGATATTGAAACATTAGAAGAAAAAGGTCCTGGTCTATGGGCAAACATCCGTGCAAAAAGAGCACGTGGCGAACGCATGAGAAAACCAGGTGAGAAAGGTGCACCAACAGACGCACAAATCAAATCAATTCGTGCAAGTGAATCGGTTGAATTGGATGAAGGCGAAGCATGGACACGAAAAGAAGGACAGAATCCATCTGGTGGTTTGAACCGTAAAGGTATTGAATCATATCGTCGTGCTAATCCTGGTTCAAAGTTATCAATGGCTGTAACAACAAAACCAAGTAAATTGAAGCCTGGTTCAAAAGCAGCAAATAGAAGAAAATCATTTTGTAGTCGTATGGGCGGCATGAAACGTAGACTAACATCAGCAAAGACTGCACGTGATCCAGATTCACGTATTAACAAAGCATTGAGAAAGTGGAACTGCTAATTTATGGCACAGTTTAGAACCGACCTACACAAGATAGATTCAGGACAAGTATTCACTCGTTATGAAGTGAATATGTTGTCTGATCGTCTTACACCATCTGGCACAATTACAGATGCGTTTGGTCGCCTTCGTCTATCACAACCATTTACTCTTTTTGATAGTACACATCGCTTTGCTGACAACGGACTGTGGTCAACATCAAATACAGCAGGAAATAGTTCATATGCTTTTGTAAATAATCAAAGCACAATTGTGATGACTGTGGGAACCACAGCAAATGCTGAAGTCATTCGTGAAACAACAAGAGTGTTTTCATATCAACCAGGTAAGTCTTTGTTGATAATGTCGTCATTTGCTATGGAAACACCTAAAGCAAATGTTCGTCAGAGAGTTGGTTATTATGGTGCTGAGAATGGTATCTATCTTGAGAATGATGGAACAGCAAACTATTTTGTGCTAAGAAGTAATACAACAGGAACAATTACAGAAACAAAAGTTGCACAAACAGATTGGAATATAGACAAGTTTGACGGCACAGGTTATTCATCTCAAAGTGGTGGTGCTGAACATGCTGGTGGCATTGATGTAAGTAAGACAAATATTCTTTGGATGGATGTTGAATGGTTAGGTGTTGGTGATGTTCGTTGTGGATTTGTGGTTGATGGTAAAATGGTTCCTGCTCACGTATTTCACAATGATAATAGGAATACTGTTCCATATATGACAACGGCATCTTTACCGTTGCGTTATGAAATCAAGAACACAGGTATTACAGCAAGTAATTCCACACTCAAACAGATTTGCTCGTCCATTATATCTGAAGGTGGATATGAATTGCTTGGATCGCAGCAAGCCGTTCAGACACCAGTTACTAGCCCAATTGATTTGGCCGCTGCTGGAACATATTATAATCTCATTTCTTTGAGATTGAAATCCGCTAGAACAGATGCGATTGTCATTATTACTGCACTATCTTTATTAGCCTTAACTAACAACTCATATTATAACTGGCAACTCAGGGCGGGTGGTACAACAACAGGTGGAACATGGGAAAGTGCAGGAGATAATTCGGCTGTTGAATATAAATTAGGTGCAGCAACAATTTCGGGTGGAAGAATATTAGCATCAGGCTTTACGACTTCTACTACACAAAGTTCTATACCAGTGGATATTCTTAGAGAAGCACTATTCAAATTTCAATTAGAAAGAG
>Ga0315904_10000433_pt1 | contig 66303 bp, 45 predicted proteins | sample LakEriMetagenome_6_FD_203529 | JGI IMG/M metagenome (GOLD analysis project Ga0315904, IMG submission 203529) | Freshwater fungal communities from buoy surface, Lake Erie, Ohio, United States - Buoy 12 MA120 | ecosystem: Environmental > Aquatic > Freshwater > Lake | place: USA: Lake Erie, Ohio...
CGGATCTCGCTGTCGCGATCACTCTTCTACGAAGGCCAACTCGATGCTTGCAAAGACCGACTGGAGAAACTTCACAAGAGCCATCGGCACGACCGCGATGTGACCAACCTGGATCTTGCTGTGGTCGATTTACTCGAAGGCCGCAGCCAAGAGTCGCTCAAACGGCTAAAAGATGTGCGCGACCGATTCGATCATCTCGAGCAGGAATCGATCAGCGAAAAAACCATCTCGATGTGGTCGGACGATACGGCCAGATCGTATGCTGGCGAGGACTATGAAAAGATTCTAATTAGGGTCTACATGGCCCTAGCGAGCCTCATGCACGATGGGGTGGATGCCGAAAGCTTTACGCTTCAAATCCAGGACAAGCACGATGCGGTGATGCAGCGTCTCTGGGGAGAGAAACCGGTGGATATCGAGTCCAATAAGTTCACCGGTTTGCCGATCGGTTTCTACTTGCGTGGGTTGCTTCGCGAACAGACGCACATCGACTACGACGATGCGCTGCGGAGTTACAATCAAGTCGCCCAGTTGCTTCCGAATTGCGACAGGATTCGCTGGGACATCGAGCGGGTGACCCACGGAGTCCATTCGCAGCCCGGCTGTGGAGTGGTCTATGTTTTTGCCATGGTCGGACGTGGGCCTTACAAGGTCGAGTCGGTCGAGGAGCCCACCAGCGACGCTTTATACATTGCCGATCGCATCGTTTCTGCCGTGGGACCTTATAAACTCCCGCCGACGATTGCTCCGATTACAATCCCAAAGGTTGTTGTACCGGATTCGAACATCGACCGGGTCGAGGTTGCCGTCAATCGGCAAGATGTGGGTTCAACCGTCTCGATCGCCGACATCGATCGCTTGGCATTGGAGACCTCGCAAGCCGCCCGCGATGAGCTTATAGCCAGAGCTGTCGCACGACGTGTGATCAAGAAAGCGACGGTTGCCGCCGTCAAGCAGCAAACATCGGCCAACAATATAGCGTCCCTTGGTTTCGATGCTGCGGGAGTGGCTTGGGAAGCCCTCGAGAATGCCGATACGCGATGCTGGGGATTGCTACCGAAGAACATCCAAGTGCTACGCATCGAGTTGCCTGCCGGGAGTCATACGATCAGGCTCGCACCGGAGTGCTATGGTCAAATCGCTAGGCAAGCGGTGCAATCGCAAGTGACGGTCATCGATGGCCGAAACACTTATGTCATCGGATGGTTTCCCGACTTGTTCACACCTGCTCGCGTATTGACCTCGACCGATGGCTAACCGCAGCCGAACTCCAAAACATCCCTGCAATTCGAGTCTAGTCCGAGCTTCGTTAAGACCCCATTTGGGTCAAAGAAACTCTGCCACATCTCTTCAGGGGGCATTCCGCTTTCACGAGTCTTCATGGTAACTTACTTCACCAAAGTCAGCAGCATAACTACAGGCGATTGTCCCATCATAATCTGTCTTGGCTGGGAATTTTCGCTGACGAAGCCAGCGGCCTAATAAGGAATTATTTGAGCTCAGGCTTACGGGGATTGATTAGGTTTATTAGCGCGCTGATTAACTGCGACGGTTTGTGGCCCAGCGGGCCAGAATATCGGTAGCAAGTGACGCTCCCCCGCACATGCGCCGGCCCCGGAGGGGCGATGTCAGCGCCAAGGGTCATACGACATCAAGCCGCCTGACGGTGGCGAGTTTTTGACGGCATTGACCAAGTACACATCGATCTTTGGCGAACAGCAAAGGGAACCAAGAGAGAAGTGCCCGACGCAGCACGCAAAGAGCGACTTTACCAAGGAAAACGCAAGGCGAAACAGAGGTTTTCGCCAGTTGTTGTTAGAACTCCAAACGGATGGGGAGGGATTCACGAAAAAACGGAATTACCGTCCAACCTACCGTGAAATTACCGGAAAAAATCTGATGGATTTTGAGTTCGCCTCGGCTGACGGCCCGCCCGGCTAGGCAATACAGTTGTAATCCGAAACGTCTCATCTAGGACTATAGAACCAATCATGAAAGGTGTAGGCGATGTCGAACACAATGCTATTTTTCACCTTGCTGTAACTGCTGAATGATATCCACTTTCAAATCAAAGGTTTCCGCAACCGGAATTGCCCTGCGAAGGCTTCCGGTAACGGAACCTTCCTTCGTCCAAAGAAAAGGAAAGAAGCAAAAACACTGATCGCCATGCAAGTCTTGAATATCGAGCTTCCAATTAGGCCAACGAAGTCCATCGTAGAAGCCTGCCAGTTCCGAAGTAAGTGACCAGCAAAAAAAATCCGTAAAGCCAAAGTCCAATGGTTCCCATTCAAGTCGGTCTGGAGGCCAGTAGTAGATGTTGCCTATGTCCTCTCCAAGTGTGCCACCATTGATGGCGAAAAAACCACCAACTGCATCATCTGCAACGAGACATAAACCACTGTTTCGACCTCGATTCCATTCAGAAAGTGTACGCCTTAACTTCGGATGACCTGAACCGAGGAAACGCAACCAACCGTGGTCGATCATCACGCCTCCCGTTTCATAGGCCAATGCTCCGAGAGGGGAGCGAGTTGTCACCTGGATTTCAAGAAGTACTTCTTCGTTTTCATTCGAGGGTGGCAAAACATCGCATTGGTTTTCGGCGGCCCCAATCCAATCCTGAATCAATGTGATGGCCGGTTCGTCCCGATTTATAAGTTGCTGTAAAGTTCTTTTTGCCATCTCAATTGACCTCTTTCTGCAAAATCAACCAAGCTTCGCCAGACGCACGTGTTTTCCTTCGATACCACTTATGCTGAATCACAAATGCCGTTCTCATAATGTACATCAAGCAGCTTTCAATTAGGAACTTTCGCAATTTCGGCGATCCAGCTTTTGAGCTACCCTTGAACATTAGCTCTATCGGTTTGGAAATCTATGACTTCTCAATTTGTTCCAGCTAGGCTTCGTTGTGCCAAGAATCAAATCCCTCCTATTTGCCAACTCAACAAGGAGGGTTTCACAAGCTGATTTGGATATTCTTTTTTTCGTAACAAGCTCTCTCAATACAGTTGCCATATCAGTAACTTCTAATGATTGGGCTTCAATCGCTTTTCCAAGTTGCCGGTCAGCAGTGACAACGGCAAGACCATGATGGACAGCCGGTGCGAACAAGAGTTTGTCGACATCCGAAAGCGATTTGGAAAGGGAATGTTTCTTGTAAATCGCTGAAAGATCTTCGCTAGATGGAATATCACAAACAGTAACTACTCGACGCATCCTTTCAACAGTATCGTCTCGTAGTTGATCTATAGCAAAAGTTGCTTCGATCACTCTGATTGTTTTCGGAAAACAATTACCGATTTCCGGATCGATTTCCCGGATTTTGTCCAGAGTGATCACAGAGCATGTGTCGAATATTGCTTGGTTCCACCAATACATCATTGCATCCAATCAACAACGTTGAGCGCCTTTTGGTGTTAGCCAATCCGAAGTTAATTCTGCCGCATATTCAACGGAAATCTGCATCATTTCAGCGACTTTCGAGATGCCAATCAATTCTTGAATAAAGGCAGAGCGAATAAGTCGTTCAAATCGGGTTGTTTTATAGATTGCGTTACTTTCCAGTGGTTCTGGTTCGAGGTCTTCTATTCTCGCTTTACCAACGATGCCCATCGATTTTTTAGTATGTGCTATGAAATGAGGATACTCAAAGTCAATAAGGCCCAAATCTTTTAGCCGGTAAAACAGGCACCAATAACTGACATGAAACACTCGTTTCAACATCAGAAGAGCATGGAATGGCGGAAGTCGCTCAAGTCGTTCTTCCCGCCACACTCTCAGCAGTTCGTTACTTGGAACTAAGAAATAACCAGCAAAAGTGTTGGCTTCTTTTTCATAATCTCGATCTGTATCGGTGTCTGTATCCGACGCTGTAAATAAGAATGGGTGCAACACCAAGTGTCCAAGCTCGTGCGCACCACTAAAAATAATTCGTTCAGCGTTCTTCTTGCTGTTTTTTAGCATTGTTAACCGAAGATCGCCCTGTAAGGCGCTTATCCCATCCATCCCCGGCGCATCGAAATCAAAAAAATGACAACGTACCCCCAGTCCTTCAAGGACACTAGCGATGTTCTCAGGGCCACAGTCATGCAATCCACATGCTTGTCGCAAGTCATATGCCATGCCTTCAAGCTCACGGTCGTTTAATTTTTCGCTCGTAGCACAGACGTAAGGTTTCAGCCGATCGCACAACACAGCTTCGGTAAGTTCCTCGATTTCCGAATATGCACGCAGAAATTTTCGTGCAAAGACAATAACGGAAGCATCCTTCCGAAGAGCAGCGTGCGCTCGGAACGCAAATTTTGGTGGACTATCAACGGGACCTATGCCAAGTAAATCTTCAATCCTACACCCTAACGCATCCGCTAACCGCACGAGATCGCCAGATGTCGGCTCAGTCTTTCCGGCTTCGTAGTTGACTATCGTGTTCCTACTGACTCCAACGGCATCCGCAAGCTGTTTGCCGGTCATTTTCAGCGATTCTCGCTGCTTACGGATCACTGCTCCAATGGCTGCAACGGACTTAACTCGTGTTGTGTTTGTTGGCTTAGTCATTTCCCTTGCCCCTTTCTTTGACTTGGATCAAGTTGCAAGCTGTTAGGCACGCAGTAGGGTTCATACACAAATCCTTTGGCATTATACATCAAAAAAGAGGGGTGACCACCCTGCGAGCACAACATATTGTGCACATCGAGTATGTTCGACTGCCGAATGCCAAATATTTTTAGCAAGTCACCGTGCTTCCGCACAGGTCAGCCTAGGACGTTTTAGGACGTTACAGGAAAGATCGAGTTGGAATTCCCGTCGTCTTAGTGGGGCAGGACTCTCGTGGAGTGCCGACTTACTTTGATCGACCCGATCTGGCACGTTTCATGTCGAGGGTTCCAATGAGTGCATTGCCTTGGAAACACTATTCTGTTTAGAGCGAAGACTGCTTTTCAAAATAAGGCAGCAAAAGAAATTACTCCGAGTGGGGAACCACTACACAAAGGCGATAGCAAACGCAGGTGAAAAACGTGTGATAAATCCGACGCCGCAAGGAGGACGCACGCAGCACGCAAAGAGCGACTTTACCAAGGAAAACACAAGGCGAAACAGCGGTTATCGTCAGCTATTGTTAGAACTCCAAACGGATGGGGAGGGATTCGAACCCCCGGTAGCCTTACGACTACTCCGGTTTTCAAGACCGGTGCATTAAACCGCTCTGCCACCCATCCTACCAATGTTTTTACAGGGTTTTCGTGAGCCCAACTCCTAAAGCCAACTCCGATTACCTCTATCCTACGCTTATGAACGCTCCAACGAAGCCTTCCTGCCGGTCGGCTATTCTAAGCAAGACACCATAAATGTCTATACGCTCGGACTTACACAAAAATTTACCGCGATAACGGACCTAGAGGACTGCTAAACGGCGACCGGGGCTTCGATACCCGGATGCGGATCATATCCCTCAAGCTTCAAATCCTCCCATCCGTAATCCAATACACTGGGCTTGTTGCTGATGACCTTGAGCACAGGAAACGCTCTCGGTTGACGCGACAACTGCTCTTGGCACTGCTGGATGTGATTGTCATAGATGTGAGCATCACCCAGCGTATGGACAAATTCCCCAGGCTCGAGACCTGTGGATCGCGCCAGCAAGATCGTTAGCAATGCATACGATGCGATGTTGTAGGGCACCCCCAAAAACATGTCCGCACTCCGCTGGTACAACTGACAACTAAGCCGTCCTTTTGCAACGTAGAATTGAAATAACGTGTGGCACGGTGGTAACTTCATCTTGTCGACATCCGCGACATTCCACGCACTGACAATCAATCGCCTCGAATCCGGATTCTTGCGAATCATCTCCTGAACCTGGCTGATCTGATCGATCACCCTCCCATCCGGACACTCCCAGGATCGCCACTGCTTACCATAGACCGGGCCGAGCTCACCGTTCTCATCTGCCCACTCGTCCCATATCGTCACCTTGTGCTCATGAAGATACTTCAGGTTGGTTTCCCCCCGAAGAAACCAAAACAACTCGTGCGCTATAAACCGAAACGATAGCCGCTTGGTCGTCAGCAATGGGAACGTATCGACGAGCGAAAAACGCATCTGGGCCCCAAAAATACTTCGCGTACCGGTACCCGTTCGATCCGACTTGGGCTCCCCATGATCAAAGATGTGTCGCAATAGATCCAAGTACTGCTGTTCCATAATCGTTCGAACCGATCGCTCGCTTAAGCTGGTTTTCGATAAGCCACTGTCCAATGCCGATCGCTACTTTGCACAATGCATGAGGATTCAATCCCAAGCCGACCCAAGAGTTCAGAAAGCTCATCGAGCCTCAGCGCCGCTTCGAGACTCTGACGCAACAACTGCTGCGATCGCTCGCTTTCAGACCCAGCATGCAAAGCCACCAATCGCTCGACTTCTTGCTTGCTATCGGGCCTGAAAAGATCCCTGACAAAAAGCACCCCAGAGGGCCTTAGCACCCTGAGCGACTCGGCAAAGAAACTCTCGCACTCGGGTAAATGATGCACCAATGAATTGCTGATGACTGCATCAAAAAACTCACGACCAAATACCAACTTTTTGGCATCCCCGCGATGCAATTGGATGCGATCGAGCATGTGATTGAGCTCGATGTTGTAACGAGCCAACTCGAGCATCTCGGTCGAAGCATCCGATGCCATGACTCGCACCGAAGGAACCTGCATGCACAATTCGACGGGTATCCGTGCTGTACCCGTTCCTAGATCGAGGATGTCCCTTCCTAGGGCCAATCCGCCTTGGGTTGCATAAGCAATAAAATCGGTCACAAACGCTCGATTGACTTCCGAAAAGTCCATGTCGTTGTAGTCGATGGCCTCCTGCAGATCCTCCATCACCTCGGGCTCTAATACTCGATCAATCATGGCAACTCCCCAGTGCGATCAAGGACTCTAACAACAGTCGTCCACGGGCATGTCTCCAACTCCTCGACGACGTGGACCGGGGATTTCCCGACCCGTGTACGTGATCCGATTGTTGGCATCGACAAACACCACTTTGGGCTCGGGTACCCGCACCTCGTTTTGACTCTCGGCGATGAACCCAAACGTCGCGATGATGATCACATCCCCAGGGCGTACCAAATGGGCCGCCGCTCCATTGATGCATACATCGGTCGACCCTTGCTCTCCCAAAATGGCATAGGTCTCAAGGCGTGTGCCTCGGGTAACGTCCCAAACATGCACCGACTCAAAGGGAGCGATTCCAGCCGCAAGCATCAGATCCGGCGGGATCGTAAGCGATCCCTCGTAATGCAAGTCTGCTTGGGTCACCGTTGCACGGTGGATTTTCGAGCGAAGAAACTTTCTTAACATGCCCCCAATTGTGATGCGTTCAGGGGGTTTCGGCTACCTCTAATTGAGCCTGGGATTTCCAAGCGAATTCGCAAACAGTAGGTCTATCGCCCAGAACCCGTTGCGATCTGCCGAGCAATTTCCAGACCCTTGTCCAAGACTCGGTCTGCCTTGCCCTGCTGGGCCGGATCGATCGCCGGCTGCAAAACCGGTCGTTGGGCGGTCAAATTCGTACCGGTCTCGTTCCCCCCCAACGTCGAATCTGCCAGCGCCGAATCTCCCAGCGTCGAATTTCCCTGGGCAGCACTCCCTCCAACAGGAGGCTTGAGCGCCACAAGGGTCGATGGACTGGCCGGAGGATCCTCTGGCACCAAAACGTGCGGAGTGATCCCTCGCTGACTGATGGCCGTACCACTCGGGGAGTAAAATCGACTGACGGTCAAACGCAGGCCACCAATTCCCCGGTCGCTGGGGAACACACCTTGGACACTCCCTTTTCCGTACGAGATCTGTCCGACGATGTAACCTCGATCGTGATCGCGAATCGCACCTGCGAAAATCTCACTGGCACTTGCGCTATCTCCATCGATCAACACCACCAATGGGATGTCCCATGTCCCGGCCGCATGCGCCGTGTAGTTGCGATTCTCGGCGGTGTTTCGCCCTCGTGTCGAGACGATGCCACCTCGCACCAAAAAGTTATCTGCCAATTCCACTGCCGACTCGAGCAAACCTCCTGGATTGCGCCGCAAATCGATCACCAGCGACTTCATCCCACGAGCGCTCAAATCGAACATCGCGCGAGACACCTCGCTAACGGTCGTCTTTTGAAAGTTCGTGATGCGGATGTAACCAACTTGACCGTCTTGCATCTGCGAGAGTGCCACACTGGGTATCTCGACCCGCTTGCGGACCACATCCATAGCGACGCTCTGATCACCACCCGAGGAGATCACCAGCTTCACTCGGCTGTTCTCTGGACCTCGGAGCATGTCTGCAGCACGCTTGGCTCCAATACTTACGACCGACTGACCATCGACCTCCAGAATGTAATGCCCTGGCAGCAAGCCAGCCTCGGCTGCCGGACTCCCCTTGAATACATCGACGATCCTAAGCTCGACACCTTCGGCCCACAGTTCGACACCTAGTCCAATGAGGTTGCCCTCGATTTGAGACATGATCTCTCGATACTCACCAGGAGTGAGGATCGACGAATAAGGATCCAACAGACCGACCGAGCCGCTGATGAATTCAAAGATCGTGGCCGTAGGGTTCAAGCCGATTTGCTCTTGGGCCTGACCGGCAACCAACTGCACGAGCCCCTTCAGCTCGCTAGCGCTGCTGATCCGCTTGCCGAAGACCAATCGATGGACATTGCGTCGAAAGTTCTCGGTGGACGCCGATGGTGTCTTGGGCAAATGCTTTTGCAGAAAATCTCGCTCTGTCAGTGCGACTTCTAGGAAAGCTGTCCCGTAGAGTGCTAGCTTCGCATAGTCGACTGAATCGACGTAATAGGTTTCGAGCTTCGATACGACGTCTTGATAGACCTCTAAGGCCTGTGCGGGCGTGGAACGTTCCACGCTTTCTATAAAAGACCGATCCGCATATCGCCTCGTGACATCCAAATGGACACGAGAGATTTGCATCCGTTCGGTGATCTGCTTGTTGAGCGGCAGGACTTTGAGCGACTTCTCGTAGTGCTGGATCGCCTCTTGCCAACGCCTCTGCTGCTCGAGCGCCTTACCGACGCGCAATACCTCTTCGGCTTGCAACGTGGCATCGGACTCAGATGCCGTCCTTGATGTAGGGGTTGGGGATTGAGTCGTTTGAGCGGTGGCCAAGTCGCTGCACATCCATGCAAGACAGCAACTGGCGGCTAAAACAAAAGGTCGAAGGGACTGTAGCATTCTGGATAACTAGACAAGATGGAAAGTGCACGGATGTTAGGCTCGCGAGTATAAAGCGCTAATTGCGAAGGTCAAAAAACGATCGCAAGTTTTCGGTTATGCATTCGGCACAACCCTCAGAGCTTAACATCACCGATCACTACGTGACGCAAATTGGGATAGTAACGACCAAGAATCCCTTCCAGTTACCCGAGCAAGTCAATCTCGCTTGGCATTTGCATCCTGCAAAGTTGTCCATTTCCAACGAAACACTCTACGCACTAAGACACCCTCGGGCAATGCCCTCGCTTGCCCCCAAAGCGATCCGGCTCAACTACGCCGCAGGGCGCAGGACTCTAAGATGACCGTTGGTGATCTGATGGGTGATCGCGCAAGCTACTTCGAGAGCTCGAATCGCTCCGACTCCAGAGACGCGAGGCTCGCGATGTTGACGGATCGAATCGAAGAAATCGCTGTGCTCGGCCTCGATTGCATTGGCCGATGCCGGAGAAATCTCGGTGCGATCAAGCCACCGAGTAAACAGCTCGTCCTTGACCTTGATTCTCAAAGCCGGTTCAAGCTCGTCGGCTTGGAGCTCCCCACGTTGCACCTCAGCTGAGGCTTGGGTGGCTGTAAGCCGTCCCGCAGAGAAATCCAGCTCGTACCACTGATTCTGAGCTTGGATCTCCATGACCCGAGCTGCACTCGAAGAGATCCGCGATGCTCGCAAATGGGCTCTTGCCCCATTTTGAAACTCTAAATCCGCAATCGCTAAATCCTCATGCCTACCCAACACGCAACGTCCTGTTGCGCGAATATTCGTCACCGGCGAATCGATGACACTCAGGATCAAATCCAGATCGTGGATCATCAAGTCCAAGACGATTCCGATATCGGTACTGCGCCCTGTGTAGACACCCTCACGGCGACTTTCGATGTACTTGATGCTCGATGGCTCCAATCGGGATCGAAGTTCCTCCCAGACCGGATTGAACCTTTCGACGTGACCGACTTGCAATCGCAGATGATTGGCCGACGCGAGACTCGCAAGCTCCCTGGCTTGCTGGAGACTGGCAGCTATCGGTTTTTCGATCAGCGCATGAATACCGTTGGATAATGCCCAAAGACCCACTTCGTGATGGAATACTGTCGGTGTAGCGATCACGATCGCATCGATTGGATCAGCAATCTGCTTGGGATCGCAGAAAGTCGCAACTCCGAGGTTCTCCTGGATCCAATCTCTGGACGCGCTTACCGGGTCGCAGACCCCCAGGAGCTTGCAATCGCTTCGAGCTGCAAGCAACTTGGCATGAATTCGCCCCAAATGGCCGGCCCCGACAAGAGCCACCGCAAGTTTTTTCGAGGGGTCCAAATCCATGTCGTTACCTCAAGGTTTTGGGGGTTCGATCAAGCAGCCGCGCGGCGGTCGCGTCCACGTCCATGGCGACCCTCCGAGGAATTTTCGATGAATGCAAACAAGGTCTCTAGCTCCGGGGTGAGTATCCCATCGCCTTGAAGGATCTCACGAGCATGCTTGACCCCAACCTTGGATCGATAGAGCAACTTGTGGGCTTCACCAATGGCTCGGATTGCCGAAGTGGTAAAGTTCTTTCTCTTGAGGGCCACGACATTCACGCAGCGAGGTCGGGCTGGGAAACCTTCGGCCAGCATAAAAGGCGGGACGTCTTGAAGCACTCGGGAAAGTCCACTGACGAAGCTATAGCAACCGATCGAAGCGAAATGATGGACTGCCACTCCGCCGCTTAAGGTCGCGTCGTGTTCGACTCGCACGTGCCCGCCGAGCATCACGTTGTTGGCAGTGATCACTCGGTCTTCGATCACACAGTCGTGGGCGATGTGGGAGGTTGCCATGAAATAGCATTGGCTACCGATCGATGTAACGCCTTGATCCTTCTCGGTTCCGCGATTGACCGTCGTGCACTCGCGAAAGACATTGCAATCACCGATGACGACCTGAGTCGGAGATCCTTGATAAGAAAGATCTTGCGGTTCTCCGCCGATGACACAACCGGTAAAGAAACGATTGTCGCGACCGATGGTTGTATGGCCGTTGATTGTCACCCCATTGTCGAGTCTCGTACCACGCCCGATCCGTACATGCGGTCCAATCACGCAATGATGGCCGATGCGAACCTCTTCATCGAGTTCGGCTCGGGGATCCACCACAGCGGTATGAGCGATGATCGTTGACATGTCCTGGGTCCGCTTTCTATCGTTCTTCAGTTGTTGTTTAAATTTCTAGGCTGCTTTGATCAGCGACTCATCAGGATCGAGTTGGAGATTTCGAATCTGCTGAGCCATCCGTCCGTTGAGGTTATGCCCACTGCGGCAGGCAAAGACCATCCCTTCGAGTCGATACCCACACAGCGCCAAATCACCGATCAAATCCAATAGCTTGTGCCTCGAACACTCGTCTGGAAATCGCAGTTGATTGTCGATAGGACCCGAGTCACCAAAGATCACCAAGTCGCGGTGGGTCACATGCTGGGCGACTCCACTTTGCTGCAACTTCATCGCTTCGGCGTGCGTCAAAAACGTTCTGGCCGGTGCAATCGAAGTAAGAAACTCCGCAGGACTTAGCAAACAAGTCGATGAGGAGGATGGGATCGGACTACCTTGACCATAATCCAAGTGATACACCAAGGTTAATCCAGCTTGTTCGGATGCATTGGCCTGGACGTACACTTGCTGATCACCCAAGCGAATCGATTCGCCTATCTTGAAAGTTCTTGCTTGCCGATCGCTCGTCACGCGACCCGCTTGCTCGATCGCAAGGGCAATTGCATAAGCACTGCCATCCATCGCAGGCATCTCGGCTCCGTCACACTCGATGATACAGTTATCGATTCCCATGCCATAGAGGGCCGCAAGCACATGCTCGACCATCTCGACACTGGCCCCGTCGCAAACAAGCTTGGTTCGCAACTGCGCATCGCTTCGGTACTCTGCCAGGGCTGGAATCATCGGTTCGCCGGTAAGATCGATTCGGCGAAACACGATCCCAGTATCAGGCTCTGCCGGCAAAAACGTCAGCGAAACGTTCTTGCCAGTCCAGTAACCTCGGCCGCTGACGCGAGCGACATGGGCAATCGTCTTTTGGAAAGGAATCTGCATCATCTTCGAAAGAAAATCCGTTTTCTAGCGATGGAACGACTCGCAGACTACTTGCGGTTCGGGCCCGTTGGCGGATTGGCAAGCAGAGGTGTCTTGCCAGCAGGAGTTCCAGGTGCGGGTGCCACGGCTGGGGCTCCACCTTGAGCAGTGGCCGCCGGAGCCGCAGGTATGTCTCGCTTGAGAAGTCCGATGACCACATCGGTCAAATCATTGTCCTTGTTGAAATAAATGACCTCGCGATCGGCTCCGTAGAGAACCGACTGAGGCTTCTTGGGGTTCATCTGAGTGCTCTGCTTGCGATTGTATCGCACCACCAAATCGAACTTATAGTACTGGGCTGCAATCGAAACGCCATTAACGATCTGGTTGTAAGTGTCGTACATGAGCCTAGCTTGACGCTCGTCGAACTCTTCTTGCTTGTTCTTTGCATCGAGGCGCAACTTGCTCTCCTGGCTGACAATCGCTTCCTCTCGCTGCTTGAACTCAGGCGAGTCGGAGTTGAGCTGGGAGTTAAGCTGCTGAACCGACTCGGAGAGCTTCTTGCGACGCTCTTCGAAATCTTTCATCGTTTGCTGAAACTCAGCCTTCATCGACTCCATCTGAGCCGTAAAGGTCGGGTGGTTGTCGAGGATATGTTCCATGTCGACAACCGCCACTGGCGTGAGCTTCGGTTGGATCTCTGGTGGATTTTGTGCCCAGACACTTGTCCCAAAGCCCGAACTTGCGAGAGTTAAAGCGACCAACCGGGCAACCCCAGCCACACGGATCTTCGGAAGGATGTTAATACTCAACTGCACGTTATGCACTCCTTGCGTTGCGTTCTTTTTGCGTTCGTTGGTTGACGCTGCATTACTGGCTGGGTCCATCCAGCCCGATTCGGGGGCATTCTGCCCGAAATGCTCTTGCCACGTAAATACCGATCTGACGAATCCGGAGCTTTTCAAAACAACAAAGAATTGCTAGCAAACGAGCAAACCAACTCGAACTAGTTGTTTTTGTAGAAGGGGGTATCCCAGGGTTAATTAGGCGCTCCATAGGGCTGAACTCCTACAGTAGCATTGCTTCGAGCAGTACGGGCCGTAGTCAAATGAACAACGCACGGCCTCGGAGGACCGTGCTACGGTGGAGGCCGTACATGGGTAAGGATTAAGGTGAGGAGCCATGATACGGTCGATAAGACGGCTTGCGTTATTCCTCTTAGCTCAAGGGGCATGCAATCCGACTCGGCCTTGGGATCCACAAGCCCAAATACTCCCATCGCCAGCAACAGCCAAGGCATGGAACGGTTGATCTGATAAAGCAAACCAGTCCTCGCCATCGGCGCTAGCATCGCAGCCGGAAAGACCTGCAGAAATCCAACGGATGCTTGCTCCCGGAGCTAGTTTCGGATCGGTTCTATTCCAGCGAATAGTATTGCTTAGACAAACAACGCTCGATCGAAATCCACGTGGAGGTTGACCCATTGGTTTTCGCCAAAGCTTGCTTGCAGGATCAAAAATCGCCACATTTCCTTGATCCCCGAGCGCCTGCTTGTAATCGCCCCCGACGGCGATGATTTGGCCGCTCGAACCTCGAGCCAAGGAGAAGATGCCTGAGGATTTGTTGCTGGGAATCGCTTCGACGCTCGATCGATTCCAGGTCGCTCCAGCGTCATCGCTTGCAAGAACCTGGGCCGAAGCTTCCGCGCCCCCGAGTCCGATCCAAACCGAATTGGGTTTGAAAACCATCAAGCTGCTGTTGCTTGCTGCAAACCCCGCTTGACCCTCTTGCAACTTAAAACCATCCTTAGACGAGTCGCGCCAAGTTTGCCCTCGATCGTCGCTTACAAGCGACAGGAGTTTGCCATCGATCGGATCCCCAAAGGCAAAGCCTTTTTGATCGTCCCAAAAACGAAGTGCATCGATAAAGCCATCCGGGTGGGTGTTCTCATAGACGATCTTCCAAGTTTCACCGGCATCTTTCGAGTAGTAGATCCGGCAGGGTGCACCGGCAGTGGCAACGAGCACTTCGTCGGCTGACCAAGCATGGATCGATCGTAGTTCGGCTTTGCTGTCAAGTCCCTCGATGAGGCAACGCGTCCAGGTTTTCCCTGCGTCGACGGTCCGCATCAAAGTGGCTTGGCTCCCACAGACCCAAGCGGTCGATTGATCGATCGGTGCAAGCCCCCTAAGGGAAGCCTCGGTCCTTGTTGGAACCAACTCCCAAAAATCCTGAGCCATCACACAAGCTCCACCTCCCCAAGCGAGCAAGAAAGCAAGAAAGGTAAGGGACAGGGAAAACTGTCGTTGGAAATTGCGATCAAATTTAAAACAAAAACAAATTGGGTTGTCTCGCATATGAGTTATCAAAGACTACTTGGAAATCCATCTACCAATCGTCGCATTTCCTCATTGCTATTGATGCAATTGAAGATTGCCATCTGGAGAAGATCACCGGGTTGCTTGCCCTTGTTATTCGACCACAATGAATTTGCCAATTCGCGAGCTGCTTCATAGGACTCAGGTAGAAACGCTGAGTACTCAAGTCCACGTTCTGTACCTGTGTTTCGATAGCCGTAGTACCAATGGTATGCCTCGAGGAAGTACTTTAAGGCTCTTAGTTGCCGGAGTTCATCTTCTCCTGCGATTCGTCTCGCAGCAAGGAAATTCTTGAAGATCCCAGTGTCAGCCGATTGTTTCCGAAAAATGATGCAGTAGCGTGCATCTTCAGGCAAAACATTGAGCATCCCGTAGGTTCGGAGCCTGAGGGTTCGGATTCGACTCCACCAAAGACTGCTTTGAGATTTTCCGCTCAAATTGATCTCCGCGATATCCAGCGCTCTGACGGCTTCGTCAAGAATCGACAGGTACATGTTCTTGAGCGTCACTTGAAAATTGCAAAGCCATGTCTTTTGGATATCTAAATCCTTCTTTTCCTGACCGAATATGTAGTCGATTGGCCGGTGCACACGCAGAGCTTCAAACATACGTGGAGGCATGATCTGTGTCTGCGGATCTAGCCCTGTCGATAATTCCGCTTGCCCCTCCAAACCCTTTAACTCGCCCAAACCCCAGCATCTTTTTGCTCCCTCGGAGGTCGAGGGAATAAGGAATCGCAATTCGTGAACTTGCGTGTCTTTACTTGCCTTTGATCGAACGAGGATCACATTCTCCTTCTCGAATCTGATCGTATTATCAGGGTCCTCGAGTTTATCGCTCTTGGGGTCAATCGATGTTTTAAGGAGTAAGGCAATCCAATGACACTCGGTCAGCTTGACCTCAGCTCTCCGAATCGAGATCATGGCATGCTCAACGCTTGTGCCGTGACTCCACTTGCTGACCAACCCCTGGGCTTCACACAGATGGCGATTGGCCTCGTGGAACCTTCCTAAATTAGCCAGTCCGATCGCATAGATTCGATGCATCTTGGCTTTTGCGCTTACTTCATAGTCTAGCTCCCAGGGTGGCAGATGCTTACACAGATCGATACCAAGATTGCAGCAAACCGTCGATAGCACCCAATTGCTTTTATCGACAACTCCCTTTGCATGGTAATGGAGTTTCGCTCGTCTGAGCAACAGATAGGCCGCCTCCCCAAGAAACCAAATAAATCTATGCTTATCCTCAGTGAACGCGTTGAGCTTCCATTTTGCTTTTTCCTCGCCGAACTTTTTGAAGTACTTCGAGTCATTAGCCGCGTCACGCATATTTCGAAATAAATCTTGATCCGCTTTGCTGCGTAGAGCCTTTTGACTTCCTTGCTCACCGTGGTTGCCGAGCTTATCGATCAGGTTTTGGATGAAATCCTCAACGTTCGGCATGCGAAACTCGTCGACTCCCTGCTTGAATTCAATTTCCTCTGTGTTCGTTTGGTTCTCATTCGTTTGGTTCTCAACAGATTTCAAGATGAGCGATTCTCGAGAAGATCCCGATTTCAAAATCCTTGCACTACGACCTCCTTCGTTGACAACGGCTTGTCCCAACGCTTCATGAATTTTCACGAAATGGGTTATGGTTTTATTGATTCTCGACTTTTCACCCCTCATCAATTTGCAATTTGAAATCGCGCTAGTTAAATCATCGACTATTTGCTTTCGATGGTGGGTATCTAACCATGCAACTGAAGCGATGCTTGACTGCCACATTTCAAGATACTCCCAGCTTAAAAGCAGGCATTTGCTTGCTTGCATAATGGCAGATTCGATCATCATCGCACGGTAAGCCCGGAGCGACTCTTTCGACATCTCCTGCCGATCTGGAACACTGAAATTTTCTTTTGGAGATGCTTCAAAAGCATAAATCGCCGAATTCAGCAAATGATAAACAGACTCAATGACAGGCGTGATATGTCCACTTGAGCAAAAGGCCTTGTGGTACCACTCACCAATCCAGAAATGTTTTCGTGCCCTTGATTCGATCAAACGCCTATTTAGTCGATCAGTGTTTTCCGGGTTGTAATTTTCAAAGCTTGTGTTTTCCAGGATTGCTTGAATCGCTTGCCGTATGTCGCGATGCATCCAGAACGCTCCGCCTGGCTTCATGAAAAACAATCTTTCATCGCTCAGTTTCTCGATCCAACGATTCACCTGGATCGATCTGACGAAATCGTTGTCGATTCCGTAGGATTGATACTTGTATGGGCAACTAAAAGCCCCTTCGGAGGCCAGAGCATTTGCGTGTCGTGAATGCCGAAAGAGCGTCAACGAATAGATGAACTCAAGTTTCCTCAGGTCAACTTTCGTCTTGAGTTCGTACTTGTAATCTCCTGCACCCAGTTTCGTGATACGATAAAACTCCGACAGCGTGCTGTTGATGATATCCTGAAATACACTTACATCCTTGGTAAGTCGGAATGCTTCCTTGTTGCTTCCACTGGTGGCGAGTATTTTCGTTGCTATTGGGTCATCGGGCCAATTGATCGTTGGCTCTTGGTTTTCATCGGACCGATGTGATTGAATCTGCTCGATTCGCCGATTACTTCTGTCTTTCGTACACGGCAGGTAGACAGTCGGTATACCTACAGTTGCAAATACATCGATGAGCATGTGGAGATTCCCGAATTCGGTTTCTTTCCATGCGGTATTGATCACGCCTGCAGCCACGCCATAGGAATCCCTTCCTGACAGGAAAATCACAACGCTGGATGGGTCGATGCGATACTCATCGAGAACCAATCGAATATGCTGAGCAAGATCCTTTATTTTCTTGTCATTTGCATTTGGTTGTTGGCTTGTTGAAAGGCTGGGATTTGTTTTCTCTTCTTGGGAATCGAATTTGAAGCCATCGGAAAAGGGATGCATGGTGACATGCATGGACTGGAAGTATCCACACCGTAGTGCCAGAGAGCGGAGAAAGTCTCTCAACAGTGAATCGGTATCGAGGTAATCCTGCAGCTCAATCCAAAATACCTTTCGACTATGCTCTTGCGAAAGTTTGTTGGCTGCCAAGGCACTTGCCCGCACGATTCCACCGGCACAGTCGATCAACGTGGGATGATGAGCGTAGCTGATTTTTTTCAACTCGCGGATCTTATTACTTTGATCCTTGGGTTCAACACCCAGTTTTTTAACATCCAGTTTATAGAGCGGATACCACGGTGCCTTATTGATGAAATGGGATTCCTTTTGGCCCACCTCTTTATTATTCACCGAGTAGAGCATTTCGTTGCAAACATCCTGGACGATTGCATCTCGGATCAATCGTTTGTTATGTCTCGCAACCAACGTGTAGCTTGCTTGTGTTTTCGAAGCTTCCTGCAAGATTTCGCTGACTTGATCCTGGCGATGATCGAAGTTCCGGATCCGTTCCGGGGGCAAGATGTGCGTGAACTCGTAGGTCAGCCCGCCCGGGGGTAAGCAGAACTGAAGTTTTTGATAGAGCTCGTAGAGCAAAAGGTCGGGACGTGCGGTCAGTACTGTCTTGATTTGTCCATCGAACGAACTCGATGCGAATAACTCCTCGATCCTTTTTTGATCCGATTCTGAAAAGCATATCCAATACGCGCGTGGCTGATCGGTGCTGTGCTCGAGCCAATGCTTGATCATCTGAACACACCGATGGTCGCTACCTGAATAACCAACCACCAACAATCGACTGGTTCGGTCAGGTAACGGGTTAACAGGTTTTCTTGGAAGTAAATGACCAGTACCTCGCTGCATGTAAGCAAGAAACGTCGCCTTATCCTCTGCGCTTGGCTCATCGTCCAAACTCAAATCCGCTCGCGTGTCGTGGGATTCACCATGCAGTTTGATCAGCGAATCGCAGGATCCGGCTGTTCTTTGATTCGGCAGTTCTCCTTTAGCACTTACCGGTAGCACCGTAAGAGGGAGCGACAAGGAGCGATAAGCTTCCTCCATCAAAGTATCGAAATTCGTCGTGAGCAAGGTCGAGATACGCAAGGGTTCTGAAAGATGAGCGAGCATCTTGTGTCCTAGGTTAGGACGCTTATCTCTGGTAATCGTAGAATTGAAATCGTCGATGATCGATGGATTCGGATCTCCCATACGTAGGCCGTGCTCGTCGATTACGACACGACTAAGGAATTCCAAGGTTTCGCGCCAATCCGACAAGGCTCTCAATCCAGACTCGACGATGACATCGTGAAAGGATTGGTTGCTCCGCTTCCAATGGGGAGATGTGAACTGCTTGTCCTTGCCACCATCGGTTTTCAGAATCCCCCTCAACTGCCTGAGGCGATCCTGCTCAGCCTTGGCATGCCATGACCGCAGTATCATCGGTATGGGAGGTTGTGTTAATGCGATCGCAACATCATTGATCTGCGTGCCTGATTCCGGAACAAGCATTTGGATTTGCTGCTTATCATCGTAACTGCTCCTAAGCTTGAACTCCTTGCAGAGCCCGTCGAACTCCTTTTTGATCCAAGTTTTTGCCGTGCTTACTTCGGGACGTGACGGTAAAGGTGGCCATCCCTGTAAGATTAAATTCCATCGCTCCGAGATACCTTCACCATGCGTAGGTTTGCGTTTCTTCGGATCGCAAAGCACTAGATACATTGTGAATGCCAGATAGTTGGTAAACTCCATCCCCATGATGATTCCCGAGGGACTCGACAATCCGCTACCAATAAATGGCACAAAAGTCCTTCCGAGATTAGCATCCTCAATGATCAGTCTCAAGAATTCATTTTTGTCCGTCGTGAAGCGAAAGTCGCCTACATCGTTTATGGACTGCCCCATAGCTTGACCTCAACTCCAGATTCAATGAGCCCAACAAAGTTCTCTCGAATAAGATGCAATGATCGCATTAGAAATGCGCGATGAAATTCAAGAGACCGAGAATAGTACAACAAATCTCTAAGTCAAGCAAAAACATGAATCTCGGCTTATTAGGCTCTTCAGGAATTATCGTAGCTCAAACTAACTGAATTCGTGCTCGTACGCATTGCTCGTACTCGTAATCGGCTGATGGGAATTGCTCTGCGGAATGTAGTTGACGTTCCTAAGCACTTGAATGATTGTGCCTGCCAAAATCCTTTCGAGCACGCAGTAATCAGGCACAAACCAAATCGCTGTACCCACTAAAACATCTGAAGAACCGCTAATTTCAAAGCTAATGATTCTTCTCGGAACGCATTTACGATGAGGCTCAGATGCTCAACTGTACAGCTACAGAGCTACTGAAAAATCTCCTGAATGCGACTACGGCCCAAGCTCGGGCTCTAGGCGCAGCATCAGTTTGGCCTGCTTTTGAAACTCCATGCTCATACTCAATCGCTTGACGAGCCCAAGCATCAGCATGAGTGTGTCAAACTCTCGCTTGGCCTCCAGACGCGTGTTGCCTTTCTCAAGCATGTTCTGCGCGATGATCGGATTGCTGTTGGCCTGCAAAACTCGCTGGATCGCCGATGCATCAGCATCCAACCAAGTCTGAACATTCTCTTTTGTATCGGAGGCCCCTTGCGCACTTTGCCCTACCATCGACTTGGCACTCTCAACCGAAGAACACAAGACCATGCGATCCTCATAAAAAGCCAACGTCGGTGAAAAATTGAATTGGATCGGAAGCCCGTCCGGATACTTGCGATCCTCGTCAAGGATGTACTGGGCCGTATAGATCGAAACCCCTTGGTGCTGGATCGTGTCGAGCTCAAGTTGCGGTTGCCCTTCCTGCGCACCGGCCACATTCAAAAATCCGATGAAGCTTTGAAAGGTTCGCTTGAGCTCCCGCTGAAGCTTGGCCGGATCGCGAAGCTTGGCGACCAATCCGAAACTCGGCAGTTGGATCGTCGGACGAAGCTTGCCCTCTGCAAACTGGGGCTCAACAGCAAAAAGTTGCAATTGAGGCTCGATGGCACCGAGGATATCGGTCCCAAAATCCTTTCCTGCGAAAATGGTTGTCAGCGTGTTGTCGGCTTGAGCTAATTGCTCGTTGACGTTTTGATCAAACAGATCCCCTGCACGCAACCACATTTGGGCAACATCGCGATAGGTTGCAAGCGTTGCTATCGATCCGGGAATCGTCGGCCAATTCGGTGCGTGTCCGGTCGCATCAGGGCCTACATAGTGTTGCCGAACCTCGCCAAACCACTCTGGTTTGGAAGGTGTTTGGGCTTCGAACGAAACACCTTGGGCATCGACCGAGACGGACCCTTGCATGACCTGGGCGTTGGCCATGACGCTCAGGATCCCACCGAGGATCAACTCGGCACCGAAGTCTTTGGCTTGGCCACGAAACAGATCGTTGTTGCTCATTTGCTCGCGAAGCGACACCATGTCGATCCAAAAATCAGCCGATGGACTGTCGGTTTTCGACGCATGCGATTCTCGGGCTTGGCGATACCATGGGGCTTGGCTGAGCCCCTGGGTCTTATCGACCCGATGATCGAGGATAGCTTTGGCAAGATCCCCTTGGTTGGTCACGAGCATCCAAGGCCCGATGGCAGCAAAGATCCCGTTTTGAATCTTGTAACCTCGGATCCCACGGTACTCGGCGGATTGAACAGGATCCGGATTGCCCTTGGACTTTGCATCCCTACGTAGGAAATCAAGCGCTTTGTCGATATAGTCGTCCAACCACTCCTGGCTCTTTGTGTGCAGAAGCAGCGCTGCACCTTTGGTCTTGGTATCGACGGCAACGTAAGCTCCTTGCTCGGTGAGATCTTTGGCCAACTGATCGAGTTTAAGCCCCAGGGCCAATTCAGCGACAGTCATACCGCTTCGAAGTTGCAGGGCCTGTGGGCTGCGCCAGAGTTTCTTAAAAGCCTCGGTCTGCATGAGGCTTTCGCGAAGCGGATGATCGAGCCACTGATTGACCGGGGATATCCGACCAAAGATCACCGTGGTCTCGGGAAGCCAATCGGCAATCTCATCGACGCTTTGAGGTTGACTCTCCTGCGCCAGGACAAACTGCATTCGATCGAGACAAGCCATCGAGAAGCAACTGCACAGCACGATCCAAAGAATTTTGCGCATAGGACACCGGGAAGCAATCGAGGCTACTGCTGCGGTGCGGTATCGGCGGATTTGCTGGTCAGATGGACCAAAGCCTCTCGCAACTCACGAACCTTCAGCGGCATAGGGATCAAAACATGGCGATCCGAAGTATTGGCACCTCGCACGATGTGCTGCTGCTTTGGATCGACCAGTAGTATAGCCGGAAGATGCTTGGTGTGCTCATCAGCAACAAACTGATTGAAAGCATCGAGTGCATCGTTACCAAGGTTCGTTGCACCGAGGATCAGGCAATTGGCAGGATTGGATTCATCTGGGGAGAATTTCGCTAAGGCTCGCTCTGGATCGCTGTAAACCAGGACGCGGTATCCACGCTTCTTGAGCTTCTCACGGAGCAAATCCTGCAACTCGGCCCGATTCTCGACGATCAAAACCGTTTTGCCTTGCCCCTCGAGGATGTCTTCAGGCTCAAGCACCTCGGCCGCTACCGACTTGCTCGATGCGGTCTTACCATCCGATTTATCTGGATTGGCAAGCTCTCGTTCGAGCTTCTTTAGCGCCGTGTCGACATCTGCCAAAACTTGGCCCGGATTTTGATAACGTTTCTCGGGACTAAATTCCATCGCCTTATGGCAAATCGCATAGATGCTCTCAGGCAACCCTGGTGCGACTTCACCCAGCGAAGGCATTTCCACAAATCGAGTGACGTTCAATCGCATCAATCGATCTCTCGTTTCGACAAGCGGTGCCCGCCCAGAGACGATGTGGTAGAAGATACATCCGACAAAGTAGATGTCACTTCGATGATCCCCCTTACGCACCGCAGTGCCTCGCTCCAAAGCTGCATAATCGATCGCTCGAGCACTAGGGCAATCCGCAATAGCCTCTGGAGACGACGTGTCGGCAAGTGCCGCAAGTCCAAAGTCCACCAGCTTGCAACGTCCACTGGAATGCACCAGAACGTTCGAGAGCTTTAAGTCCCGGTGGGTGATCCCTTTTTGAAACGCAAAATCCAGGCCTGAACAGATATCGTGCATGATTCGCAGAGCATGGATTGGCTCGAAAGTACCACGGATCTTGATGATCTCCCGCAGCGTCTCGCCTTCGACAAACTCCATCACTAGATAAGGAGCTCGCGGATCGTTGACAATCTCATAGATCGTCACGATGTTCGGGTGCCTAAGCTCCAGTCCCATGCGTCCCTCGCGCAGGAACTGCTCGATCTGTGCAACCTGATCCCGATGCCGACGACGCAATACCTTGACAGCAACTACCTTGCCCGACTCTCGATGCACCGCCCGAAAGACCCGAGCAAACGTACCAGCACCGATCATATATAGGACTTTGTAAGGCCCGTAGTAGTAGCCAAGTCTCTCGCCGGTGAGCATCCGTTCGAGTTGAAAGTTGGTAATGATCCCTTTGCGCAGCAGATGCGACTTGACATCCTCTATACTGACTTGTTCGGTTCGCAACTCGCCCCACAGACGATCGATTTGAGCCGGCGTAGCCAGTTCCAGATCGATGCAACGTTGGGTCAGTGATCGGGGAGTAAACTCCATGGCCTAATCGAATCGATCTTGAGAGTGGAATGACTTGCAAGAAAACGGGAAATCGGAATCAACCGACACTCACGTTTAGAGTAAGCAAAAACACCGCAGCGGGCAAACACTTAGCTTCGTTACAGAGCCGTTTCTGCTGGAATATTTCCCGATATACCCGTATTTTTTCCAATGTGCCGGTGTAGGAAAACCTAGTTTCCCTCTGGGCCGAACTCGTCATCCAAAGAATCCGAAACTTGACGCTGAAGATCGTCTCTCTCACGGCGGGTTGCCTCCAAATCGAACACCAAGTACTTCATGTCCAATCGAAGCTGGCCGATCGACTCTTGCACCATTTGCAAAATCTTGCGCCTGCGATTGGTGCTTTCAACAACCCTCTGAAACAATGGCTGCAAAATCAGCTTCGACTCGATCGAAAGCCCATCGATTGCCGATTGCAATTCGCTCAGTTCGGCAGGGAGTTCCAAAGTGGCTAGTTCAGGGGAGGTCGCGTTGGTGTTCATTCCAAACTTTCAAACGAGCTAAAAAGGCACAAAAAAGGGATAGGGTGGAGCCCCGGAAAAAAACTCAAGTTCTCAGATCTTGCGTCCGAAGGCTTCTCGTCGGTGGTCTAGGATGCTTCGTAAACCCTTACCAGTCAAGAATTTATACAATCGTCACAGACGTTGCAGACGGAACCTCCGGCACCCTTTTGCCCCCCTCAAAAGCCTTGAGATTCCACTAGAGAATTTCCGCAAGTCTTGATAGAAGCGATAGTTGCGTCAACGCAGCACCTCCCGAGTACCCTCCTGAATGCTTCTTGAGCTAGTTCCGCATTTTTATCGAGCAAAGTTGAAGCCAAGTCCGTTTAGTTCGGCTAACTGGACCCGGAGTGCTCCGTGGACTTTTCGGATCAATGGGCCGCTAGCGATCCTGAGACTCCTTGCTGCAGTGATTGTTTTGCTTTGCACTCAAGCGGCCTGGGCTCAGCACCTCGATAGCTTTGACCAAGGGCCGCCGCGCTTTTCGCTCTGGCGAGACGATGCTCGAACTTTGATGCGACCGATTCAGCGCCCAGAGCCCGGAGTCGAAACGATCGAGTTCACCCATGGCAATGGTTCGTTCATCTACTTGATCACCCCGATCGAACCTTGTGCAATCATCCCTGAACTCAATGCCTCGATCAGGATCCGAAGCGCTCAATCAGGAATCCGGATCGGAATGCGGATCGTGTTTCCCCGAGCCAGGCATCCAGCCACCCATGCGGCTTTAACCGAAGTCGTCTTTGGATCGCCCCATGATGGTGCAGGCCGCTGGTCGACATCAGCCATCAGCGATGTTCTGCATCTTGTCGAAGACCGTCAACGTTTTCTACGGCAACTCTTTGGTCCTGATATCGATCTTCGCGAACCCTACGTCGATGCAATCCTGCTGAGTGTCTACGGAGTGCCTGGTACGACGAAACTCCAAGTCGACGAATTGAGTATCGACGGCATGATCGCACCGAGCACTCTGGATCAATCCAATCCCGCTAGCTCCGAAGCGATGGCGTTGGAACCACCAGGGGAACGCCTCAGGCGTATCCAACAGACCGTACCTCGTTGGATCCAGCACCAGGGCGAAAGCCTCGCTTACCTGCAATCCCTGGGTTTCAACGGCCTGATCACCCGCAACCCCAGCGATCCTCTCGTAGCCGAACAAGCGATCGAGTCATCGATGGCTGTCATCGCTCCACCTCCAACAATCGTTCCAACCGAAGACCAGTCGGATCGTTACGCTCATGTGAGCGCTTGGCTACTGGGTTTGGCTTTGAATCAAAATCAAATCGATCCGTCCCGACAACGCGTTGCGATGATGAGCCGTTACCCCAAGTCCCTTTCGCGTCCAATGGTCGGCGAAGCTTGGGAGTTGTACGGTTCCTACAGCCAACTGAGCGATTGGCTTGCCACACCCATGCCTCTTGCCACCTCGGTTCGATCGTCCAAGGAAGCCGTCTCGATTATGCAGACCGATTTGCGGCCTATCGCCGGTCGCAATGTGCCGATGACCTCCCTTTGGAATCAGCTCTCGAACGAATGGCTTGCTCAACGAATCGCTACGGCGGACTCCCTGGGTCGATCCCCTTGGCCTCTGGCCGACCACGATAGGCTCCAAGCCCGATTGCAATGGGTTCGGAGTCTGATGCAAGGTTCCAAAGGATGGATCTTTCGTTCTCCGTCCTCGCTGGACTCCGGAGATCAAACCTCCTCGGTTCGAGCCGAATCGCTCGCAAGCATCAATCGGGAGATCGAACTGTTTTTGCCGTGGATCCAAGCCGGAGAATCCGACTGGAGAAACGTCCAAGTCAATTCCTCGGAGCACACCGCTGGTATGCTCCAAACGCCAGCTAGCCAGTTGGTATTTGTGATCGCTTCAGGTCCCTGGGATCAATTATGCAGCCCTGCTCCAAATCCCGAGCGCATCGATGTGACCGTGCCAGTCAACGGACAACCCAGGCAGATCTACCGCATCACTCGCGGATCCTTGGAACGTGTCCCAGTCAAAAACATCCCCGGGGCGATGGTCGTGACCCTCGAACGTCCTGCGATCATCGAACAATTGGTTTCCATGGTCGACAATGGACCTTGGAGCTACCTCCAAGGAGCCTTGACGCGCCTCGGGCCAGATTTGATTGAAAGCCGCATCGATACAGCCACGCAACTAATACTCATGGGCCAAATGACCCTCGTCGCAAGACAGTTGCCCGCCTCGGATCCAAGTTGGGAAGCGATTCGCGAAGCGCAGTCGTTCCAGCGAGCCGCTTTGCAATACCTCGCAAACTCCGAATTGACCCAGGCAGCCGAAGCTGCCGATCGTGCGACTCTTTTTGCTCAGCGAACTATTCGAAGCTCCTGGGAAATCGCCAAAGAGCAATTCCCAAGCGTCAATTCAAGCCCCCTGACGGTGTCTCCCCTCTCACTCCCCTTGCACTTCGATCTGGATCGAACTTTGCAAAGCCGCCCTTGGCAAGCCCTCGAGTTGGCAGGAACCCCTTTCGGAGATCTCGCAAGCTGGACACAATCGGGGTGGACTAGCAACCACCGCTTGGTCGACCAAATCGATAGCTCGATCCAAATCGCAAACGGTGCCGGACCCTCAGGCCAGAACGCTTTGGTACTCCAAGCCACCAGCCGTAGCGGCCAGCCCATCCCCAGCGGTTATGCTGGAACAAGCATGAGAGTCACCTCTCCGAAAATCAAACTACCCACGGGCTCGCTCGTCCACATCGAAGCCTTGGTGCGCATCGAGTCCCCTGTGAATGAATCCCAAACCGGTCTACTCATGAGCGATAACATGGGTGGCGAAGCACTCGGGCAATTGGTCTCCACCTACGACGCAACCGATTCGATCTGGAGACGAGTGAGCCTGTTTCGGATGATCACCGATGAAGAAGGAATGGAACTGTACTTCGAGACACGCGGAGCCGTCAAAGCCCAAGTTACAGGCGTAAGTCTCGAATGGATCATGCCCGGACAAAATCGAAATCTTCCAATCAGCACCAGCACCGAATCCACACTCTTGGTGCCCGAAGGCACACAGCCCGGGGCACCTGCATTGCCCTGATCCGTCCGATCCGTCCAGATTTGCCTCGCACACACACCAGGGGCGATGCCCCTGGCTATGTTGAACATGGCCGTTGGCCAATTGGATCCAACGTTATGCTCATCGTCCAATTGCGCCCGTCGGTTTTTTCGCCAACGGCGATACTCATCATAGCCTGGGGCAACGCCCTGGGATAACGGTCGCTTGCCTTTAACATACGTCTGATCCTACGAACAAATCTTATCGATCACATTTCCATAGACATCGGTCAAACGGAAATTGCGGCCTGCGTAACGGTAGGTCAATCGCTCGTGGTCCAATCCCAAAAGATGCAAGATCGTCGCATGCCAGTCGTGAACATGGCACTTGTCCTCAACGGCCTCGCGACCATGCTCATCGGTAGCTCCGTAGCTCAAGCCGCCGCGAACTCCGCCCCCTGCCATCCAAGTCGTATAGCCTTTATTGTTGTGGTCTCGTCCATCACCATTTTGAGCATCGGGAGTGCGTCCAAACTCTCCTCCCCAAATCACTAGTGTCTGCTCCAAGAGACCTCGCTTTTTCAGATCGCTTAGGAGCCCTGCAATCGGCTTATCGATCTCACTGCACTTGTCGGGCAACTGATCTCGCAGGCGTTGATGGTGATCCCAATTTCCATGATTCAGTTCGATGAATCGCACTCCGGCCTCAACAAACTTACGGGCCATCAAACATTGACGCCCAAAACCATCCGTCGGATTCTCATTGATCCCATACATAGCCAAGGTCTTTTCGGACTCATCCCCAAGATCCATCAGCTTGGGCAAAGCGTCTTGCATCCGAAAGGCCAACTCATACGACTCGATCACCCCTTCGACGTTTGGATCGACTTGGTCTTTCGCAAGCTTGCTCTGATTGAGTTGTTGGATAAAGTCGATCTGCGATCGCTGGGACTTGCGAGTCATTCTTGGATTGTCGATATCAGGAATCGCTCCAGAGTTGCTCATCGGTAGATTCCGAGCCATCGCAGGCCGTGGACCTTGGGGCCGTCCAACTTTGGTCCCTTGGTAAATCGCCGGCAAGAAAGCATTCCCGTAATTCTGTGCGGCAGTCGCTTGCGGATTCAAAGCGACGAATCCCGGAAGGTTTTCGTTCTCGGTTCCGAGTCCATAGAGAGTCCAAGCTCCAAGCGACGGGCGAACAAACTGCGCGTTGCCCGTGTGCATCTGTGTCATAGCCCGAGGATGGATCGGCTGATCGCAGTGCATCGATCGGATCAAACACATCTCATCGGCGTGCTTTCCAAGCTCCGGAACCAACTCGGACATCCACAGACCACTGTTTCCCCGCTGATGGAATTTCCAAGGCGATGGCATCAACTTGGCCCCATTGAAGCGACCCGTCTTGCCCTGATCCGCTTCCAAGCGTGGCTTGTAGTCAAAGGTGTCGATATGCGAAGGACCACCTTGCATGCACAAAAAGATTACATGCTTGGCCTTGGCCGCAAAGTGCGGTGGCTTAGGTGCCAGCGGATTGCTCGATGTCCCAGCCTGCGATGTCCTAGTATCCGGGTCGTCGCCAAAGCCACGTCGAGCATCGAGCGTAGTGAGTCCTGCAAAGGCCAAATAACCAAAGCCTGCAGAGACACTCCTGAGCAATTCACGTCTTGAATTCATCTTTACTGGCTCTTTATTCTCAAATGATAAATGTGTTTTTGTTTTTTCGATCCATCGTTCGTACTCGTCTCGAACTAATTGACGATACGAAATTCGGCAGCAGCCATGAGCGCTTGGCACAACTGGCTCCAGGCCTTAAAGAGCGCTTCGTCGGCGGGAACTTGATCCTGACTCTCCTTGGCCCTGCGCAAGAATCGCAAAGCTGCATTGACCTCATCGGTGCTGGCCGATCGACCGTAAGCGAGCTGAAAGGCTCGATCGACTCGCCCCTGCGGATCCTTAGTCGATTGCATCACCCTGCGTGCGAATGCATCGCTGAGCTCAAGCACAAACGGGTTGTTCATCATGTACAGAGCTTGTTCAGCCGTGTTGGACACTTCCCGCGTTCCGGTAACCGAGTTTGGATCCGCAAAATCAAAGACATCCAACGCTCGAGGCAAAACATTGCGTCCTACTGGCAAGTAAACGGATCGATGATAATTCGCGACCTCGAGTTGATTGATCGTTGGATTGCGCATACCGCCTCCGAGCAACCGCCGAAGATTCCCGATCCGATCGTCACTGCTCGCATTGGCTGCGAATATCAGAGGGACATTCTGCGGTCCGTTCGGGCCCATCAGTGCCGAACCAAAGGACGCAAATATCGAGGACTTGGCCGGCTTTAAATGGATGCTACCGCTGGCAGTGAGCATCGAATCGCGGATGGCTTCTGCACCGAGTCGCTTAGGGTTGGCTCGAGCGATCCAAAGGTTCTCTGGATCGGCCTCGAATCGTTCCGGATCATAAGCCGACGAAAGTCGATAGACGCGCGATGTTGCGATGCTGCGAATCATATGCTTGATCGACCAACCGTTGTCCACAAAGTCGATGGCCAAATAGTCTAAGAGATCTCGATGCGTAGGTGCCGGTCCCGAGACTCCAAAATTATCCGGCTCTCGAACGATCCCCTTTCCGATCAAGTGCTGCCAAATCCGATTGACCATCACCCGAGCCGCTAGCGGATTGTCTTTCGAAACCATCCACTTGGCTAACTCCAATCGCCCCGAACTCTTTGGCGAAAGTTGCTTGGGGAGATTGCCAAGGACTTGCACAAATCCTCTTGGAACCTCTTGTGCCGGCTGATCGATTTCGCCTCGAACCAAGACCCTCGCATTGCGTGCATTGGTTCGATCCTGAACTCCCATGCATACCGAAACAGGTCTCCCTTGCTCATCGACACTGCCGATCCGATCCCGGATCTGAGAAACGATCTGATCCAATATGTTTGCGTTGAGTCCTGCGTTGTTAGCTCCGGTGCGTTGCGCTCGCCGCGCTTCGGCCAATTCCTGCTGGCGCTCTTGAAGTTCCTTTTTCAGATCGGCGACATCCTGCGGATTCATGATCGGCTTGGACGACTCCGGATCGGCAATAGGCAGGCGGATCCAATCCGAGGGCTGCCTATTTCGATTGCTGCGAGACCCTCCATAGAAGGTCTCTGTGCTTTGAAAGATTCCTGCTAAGGCGTAGTAATCGCTCTGGGGAATCGGATCGAACTTGTGGTCGTGACAGCGGGCGCATCCAACCGACAAACCCAACACCACACGGGTCGTTGTATCGATCTGCTCGTCGATCAAATCGGCTTGAAATTGCCTCGGATTTTGCTCAGCCAACGACTTTGGTCCAACAGCCAAAAAACCTGTCGCAATCAAATTTTCATTCCATTGCTGATCGTTCGAAACGGCAAGCAGATCTCCGGCGACTTGCTCCATGATGAATCGATCGTAGGGTTTGTCTTTTTGAAAAGACTCGATCACATAGTCGCGGTAACGCCAAGCGTTGGGAAAAGTCACATCGGATTCTTTGCCGCTGGTTTCAGCATAGCGAGCCACATCGAGCCAGTGCCGTCCCCAATGCTGGCCATACTGCTCGGATGCCAAAAGCTCATCGACCATCCGCTCGATCGCATCCTGCGAACTTGCGTTCCAGTCTCGCAGGAACCCTGCACGCTGCTCCGGGCTTGGAGGCAAACCAGTCAAATCAAATGTCAAACGACGCACCAGCGTGTTCGGGTCGCAATCCTCGCTTGGCTCGATCTGTTGCTCTTCCCACTTGGAAGCCACATAGCGATCGATCGGTGTTTGTCCCCAGGCTTGATGCTTTTCAACAACAGGCTCGACCTTTTTGGGTTGAACAAAAGACCAAAACGACTTGCCCTTCTCGATATCTTCAGCCGTCACCTTGGAGTTGACGACCACGCCCTGATTGACCCGAGGGTCGGGTGCTCCCATCTGGATCCAAGTCTTAAAGTCGTCGATCACCTGCGGTGGCAGTTTTCCTCGCGGTGGCATGCGATAGTCTCGATAGTTGATCGCATGCCAGAGGATGCTGTTCTCCAAATCACCTGGAACGATCGCAGCTCCTGATTCCCCACCAGCCAACAGTGCTTCACGGTTATCGACCGACAGCCCACCCCGCACCGATTGCTCGCTGGCGGAATGACATCGATAACAATTTTCGATCAGCACTGGGCGAATCTTGGACTCGAAGAAATCGAGTTGCTCGGGAGTCAGTTTTTGCTCGGGTGCAGTCTTCTCTTGGGATTCGACTGCAGTTTGAGCCATAGCGCAAGGGACGCAGACGAATCCGCCTAGGATCCCAAGGGCAAGGGCTCGTCGAGCAAAGCCATGCACTTTTAGCGCGATTGAAATTTCGTGCATCGGATGCACTCCGAAAAGGGGTGATGGATCAAACAGGAGGGCGCAATCATTATAAATCAGGTATCCGACGATGGACGACGCGGACGGACCCCTTCTCCACCTTCTCCTCGTCCTTCAGGTCGTCCTTCGGGACGTCGATTCCCCGGACGCATCCCTTCGAGTCTCTTCATGGCTTGTTCCATTTCGGTCTTGTCGATCGCTCCATCGCCATTGGTGTCCATGTTCGAGAGTCGCTCACGCATCTGAGGAGGAATCTCATCGCCTGATAGCTTACCGTCTTTATCCTGATCCCGGTTTTCGAACATGCGTTTCATCATTTCGGGGTTTGGACCACCGGCGCCTGGAGCACCGGCGCCTGGAGCTCCGGGCCCACCCGGTCGACCGGGTCCATTGGGTCCTGCGAACATCGGCATTTGGCCCGGATCGGGCCGCATCTCTTCGGCGCTGACGAGTCCATCCCCGTTCTTATCGAGTTTCAATAAGGACTTCGAAGCGTTCTCGATTTCCGTGGCCGACAACTGACCATCTCCATCGGCATCCAACGCTTTGAACAGAGGCATGTTCTGTAGCATCATGGCCATGCCTCGGGCCGCCATTTCGGGATTACCGCCTGCTCCGAAGCCTGGGCGATTCTCCTGGGGGCGACCTTGGCCAGGTCGACGTCCCTCAGCAGGCGGCTCAGGCCGTGGATCCTGACCGTAGCAGGGAACCGAAAAACCGACCAAACCCAATAGGCTTGCTTGTAAAAATCGCTGCACTAGCATTCGCTTCATCTTTCAGAACCTTTAAAAATGGGAGGCTTTTTGAAAATCGCTGGATTTGGCCAGCCTCTGTCTGGCTAAGATACCTTACCGACACCGAGCATCGAGGATCCACTTTGGACTTTGAAGATTTTTTGGAATTCTATTTCCTGTGTGGCAAAACCGTTTAATAATCCAAGCATGACGGACTCCTCAGCCCCGATTCATCCTGATTCCCAAAGCGGCCAAGCCCGATTGCCCGGCTCCCACGAGCCTGTGGCCGATGATCGATTTCAAATTCGAAACATCGAGGAACTCACCGTGTTCTTTGAGTCGGTACGTCCTCGGCTCGAAAAGATCGTACGGTTTCGATTGGACCCAGCCTTTCAAGCTCGCATCGATCCGGCGGATGTGCTTCAAGAAGCTTTTTTGCAGATCGCCAAACGCTATCAAGAACTCTTGGACACTCCGGAACTACACCCCATGGTTTGGCTGCGCCAGCGAGTCCTTCAAACGCTTTGGGACATGCAAAGGACCCATGGTCGAGATAAACGGAGCGTACACCGAGAGGACCAAATGCCCCTTGCTGGCTCGAACACCACGAGCATCACGATGGCCAGGTGGCTTGCTGACGACGTGACGTCCCCCAGCCAACGCGTACTGAAAAATGAACAGCAGGAGCAACTCCAGCAAGCCTTGGAATCGATGAACGAAATCGATCGTGAAATCCTCGCCATGCGCCATTTTGAATACCTTACGAACCTGCAGACGGCCCAAGCCCTCGGCATCTCTGCTACAGCCGCCAGCAACCGTTACGTGCGAGCGGCGATCCGCCTCTCAGAAATCATGCAAACTCCGCCCCCCAGAGAATCTCAGTGATGGATCAGACCGAAAAGATCGAGCGTCACCCGTTTGAACAATTGGCCGACGAGTTCGTTTCGAAACTCAGAGCCGGGCTCTCTCCGAGCATCGAACAATACGCCCTTGATCATCCCGAGCATGCATCCATCATCCGCTCGGTGTTTCCCTCCCTGGTAATCGTCGAGAAGCTCAGCGCCAAAGACGCCACCGAGCCGTTGGACTCGACCCTAGCGCTCGCCAAAAGCCAAACGGCTCAAAACATACCGAGGAAGTTCGATGACTTTCACATCCTCGGTTGTATCGGGCAAGGTGGCATGGGTGTTGTCTACGAAGCGATCCAAGAGTCGCTTCAACGCAAAGTCGCTTTGAAGGTCATCAACCCCGGAGCCTCTGCCAGCGTTCAGAACAGGAACCGTTTTCGTCGCGAAGCCGAATCGGCAGCAGGTCTTCACCACACGAATATCGTCCCGATATACGGATCGGGCGAAGACCATGGACTGCTTTACTACGCGATGCAATTGATCCATGGCTCGACCTTGGCCCAAGTCATCGAGTCGCTTCAAAGCCGCATGGGCACAACTCCTTCCAAAGATTTGCACTCCAGCGAACAAACCCTCGAAGCTGTCGATCGATTGCTCCTGTCGAAATCTCCAGCTTCCACCATCGAACTCAAAGGCTCCAATAGCTGTGTGATCGAAAAGGGTCTTCAGCAATTTCCGACGTTCGAGCAACTGCCCAAGCACTACTATCGGAACATTTGCAGACTGATCTCCAAAGTTGCAAACGCGTTGGACTATGCTCACCAATCAGGCGTGCTGCACCGCGATATCAAACCGAGCAATCTGCTATTGGATCAAAGCGGGACCATTTGGGTAGCCGACTTTGGGCTAGCCAGGCGCGACGATCTGGACAGCCAAACTCAAACCGGTGAAGTGCTCGGCACCCTGCGCTATATGTCCCCCGAGCAACTGGCCGGAAAGGCCGACCCTCGCAGCGATATCTATAGCCTTGGACTGACCCTCTTTGAACTCCTGACTCTGCGTCCAGGTCTGGATACCCCCAAGCGTCGATTGCTCGATCCGAGCAAGTACAGTCAGTTGGAGTTCAATGCAGCCGATAGAGTTTCGATCCCCAGGGATCTACAAACCATCGTTCTCAAGGCCGCAGCCCTGGAACCGGAAAAGCGTTACCAAAGGGCCAGAGAACTTCAGGAGGATCTCGAACGCTTCTTGGAGGATCGACCGATCCTAGCTCGCCGCGAATCGCTCATCGAATCAGGCATCCGTTGGGCTCGCCGCAACCCGACGATCGCAACGCTTACAGCAACCCTCTTCGGTTTGCTCCTGGCCATCGCCTCGATCCTGGGCTTGTGGAATCGACAGCAACTACGGACACTCGAGGAACTCAACCTCGCTTATAAAGCTTCCGCGAAAAGTCTTGCCGAGCGAACAGAAGCCCTCGTGCAGGCCGAGGCAGAGAGCCAGCGAGCCAAACACAATATGGAAATGGCCCTCGAGGCCTTCAGTACCATCACCGAGAATATCGCTTCGAGAGGTCGAAGCCTCGAGCTACAAGGTCTCGATAACGAAGAAGGCGAATCGATCGGTTATGCCGATGCAGTCTTGACCCAAGCCGACGTGGAATTGCTCAACTCCTTGCAAGACTTCTTCGATCGATTCGCGCAGCAAAACTCTGCTGACCTTCGGCTCGATGCGGCCATCGCTCGTCGAAGAGTCGGTGAAATCGAACACAAAATTGGCAAGCACGAGCAAGCCTCTGCTTCCTTGAAAAAAGCCATCGCGGAATTCACTGCTATCCGAGCTAGCAACCAAGCACCTGGCGAACCCCAACGGATCCTCGTCGAAGAATTGCTCGCTCGCAAAGAACTCATCGCCCTGCAGGCTAGGCGAGATCAGATCCTCAAAGCCCAAGACGAAATGGATGCCATTCGCAAGATACTCAAGGACAATGCCGATTTTGCTCAGTCGCCTCAAGGGCGGTATGCACTAGCCTCGGCCCTGACGAGCCTTTCGAGTAGCGGTGCAAAACTCGCCCTCGAACGAAGCATGAATGATCGGCGACGAAGAAACCCTCCCCCGTTCTTCAATCGCCCCGCTGACTTCGCAGTCGAAGTCGCACCCCCTTTAGCCTTAAAAATCCAAAGAGACCTAAGCCATAATTCCGAAGCGATTGGGCTCCTTGAGGAACTCTCGCAGCAGGAACCCAACCAAGCCCAGTACCGACTGGAGCTTGCTCGCAACTACCGCGATCGCATGCGTATGAGCCGCCTGATTGGTAACCAACAAGTCTTTGAAGAATCACTTGGCAAAGCAACTGAGATTTTCAAAGACCTGCTCGAGAAGAGTCCCAAATCCCCAGTGCTAAAGTATGAACTTGCGAATCTTTATACGAGCAGCTTAGTCCACCCAACCCTCGACGCCGACCGACTCGAAGAGGCCCTGAGGCTTATTCAAGAAGTGATCGATGAACATCCTGCAGTACCTGAATACCAAACCTTGTACGCCGCGCTCCTAGCTCGATCGGCTTGGGTGCAACCCTTTGCCCCCGATCCCCCCACCGAACGGCAATTCGAACGGGTCGAAAACGGCATCAACAAGCTTCAGCATGCGATCAACATTCACCAAGGACTGGTGGATCGATTCCCAGAAATTCCTTTGTATGGACTTAATTTGCTGCAAGCCAAAGTGCAGTTGGTAGAATTTACAACGCAGTTTCGTCGCGCGGAAAAAGCCAAGGCGTCATTGGCTGAGGCGACAGCCCTTGCCGAGAAAATGCTCGATTCAGGTGCTGCGCGTCAACCAGCCATCCGCGCGCTTCTTGAACGCCTTCGCGAACGCAAAACCGCCCTGGATAACCGTCCTGAGCCAGAAAAACCTTAGAAAAAATCTCACCATGATCAAAGCCCTGCACGACACTCGGATCTTCGCTCGCCTAAATAGGGTCTTGCTGTGGATCCTTGCAGCAAACTCGATCATCGGTATCGAAGCGATCGCCAAGGAATTGTCACCGGTCGAGCGAGCTCCGAACATCGTTTTTATTCTTGCCGATGATCTTGGTTGGGGTGAACTGGGTTGCTACGGGCAGACCAAATTGCAGACCCCGAATCTGGATCGGCTCGCCAACCAAGGGATCCGATTCACCCAGCACTACAGCGGTGCACCCGTCTGCGCGCCCTCTCGCTGTGTGCTCATGACCGGTAAGCACCTGGGCCATGCCCAGATCCGTGGAAACAAACAGGCCAAGGTGCATTTCCCCGAGTTCAATGAAGGTCAACATCCGATTTCGGAACAAGCCGTCACGATCGCAGAGGTCCTAAAGAAAGCTGGCTACGCCACGGGAGCCTTTGGCAAGTGGGGGTTGGGACCTGTCGGAAGCACCGGCGATCCGAACGCCCAAGGCTTCGACAAATTTTTTGGTTACAACTGCCAAGCCGTCGCGCACAGTTATTATCCTGAGTTTCTCTGGGATAACTCCGAGCGTGTACGGCTCAATGACAAACCTACACCTGGACATCGAAAACCACCCGAGGGACCGATCCAAGCGAGCGATTGGGTCGGTCGAAACTACGCCCCCTATCGGATGATCCAGCAAGCCGAAGCTTTCATCGAAGCCAATGCCGATCGTCCCTTCTTTTTGTATCTACCATGCATCGAACCCCATGTGGCGATGCATCCTCCGATCGAAACCCTCGATCGCTTCCCAGTGCAATGGGATACCCAGGAGTATCGAGGTGGGAATGGTTATCTGCCCCATCCTCGCCCCAGGGCAGCTTATGCAGCCATGATCTACGACCTGGATCGTCATGTCGGCAAAATCCTCGATGCCTTGGAACGACACAACCTGAGCGACAAGACGTTGGTGATCTTCTCGAGCGACAACGGAGCCACCCATGCTGGAAACAACGAACCAGACTTTCATGTCGGAGGTGCCGATCCAAAATTCTTTCAATCCACTGGCAACCTCAGAGGTTACAAAGGGAGCGTCTACGAAGGAGGGATTCGAGTGCCGATGATCGCCAGATTCCCAGGCGTGATTCCTGAAGGCAAAGTCGAGTCGACACCTTGCTATTTTGCTGATTGGCTTCCAACGCTATGCGAAGCTGCCCGAATCGATCTTGAGCAAGTCACTGCTGGGGGCAAGCTCGATGGAGTAAGCCTCTGGCCTGTCTTGACCGCTTCGGGGGCTTTGCAAAAACGTCCTCCGATGGTTTGGGTGTTCCCCGAATATTCGGGCCAAGTCGCAGTCCGTTGGATCGATTACAAGTTGGTCCGACGAGGGCTTGCGACCAAGAAGCCCTCGGATTGGGAATTGTACGATCTGTCGAAAGACCCGAGCGAGTCAGTTGACTTGTCGAGCGAGCTACCGGATTTGGTCAACACAGGAGTGAAAATTCTCCGCGAGCAAACCGATGCAAACGAGATCTTCCCTGTTTCTTTTTGAAGAAGTTCGAGTAGCTTGCTGAGTAAATCAAACAGACTACTAGGTGGGAACGGATTCGGGCATTTCCACGAGTCCTATCGATTCGACTTGGACACCGCTGGATATCTCGCTGGTCGATAGAATATGCAGACGCGGTAAAAGTTCGCCTAACGTCTGTCTTACCAAAGGTCGTATTTGGGGGTTTACCAGGAGCACCGCTGGTCGTGCTTGATCCTCGAGCGTGTTTGCGAAATGCTTGAGTTGTTCGATCAACGATCGGAACATGCTCGGCGGTAAGGAGGCTTGGACTTTACGACCGCTTGCCTCGGCCGATGCCAGTGCATCCTCGATCCACGGATCGAGGGTAATAGCGCGGATGCGACCTTGGGAGTCACACAGTCGTTGGCACAAGGTTCGGGCGAGTCGCTGTCGAACTTTCTCGGTCAACTCGTCGAGATCTTTGTCCTGTGTCGCATGGTCTCCGATGGTTTCGAGCACCAGATGAAGTGGTCGAATCGGGACACCTTCTTGGAGCAAGTTCTTGAGAACCTGCTGGACTTCGCTCAGTCGCAAAAGTGTCGGAATCAGCTCGTCGACAGTCGCGCTATGGGTTTTACGAAGTTGGTCGATCAGTTGCTTGGTCATGTCCCTCGAAAGCAGCTCGGCAGCATGTTTGTTGGCCAACACGTGCAGATGACTTGCGATGACTTGCCCACATTCCAACACGCGAAAACCTTGCAATTCCGCTTCGTTGCGATCGGAGGGATCAATCCACAATGCTTTCTTTCCTGAGGCGGGATCGATCGCAGGATCCCCTTGAATCGTTTTGGAACCCCTGCGAGCAGACTTTGACGAGGGGATCGCCAAGAGCCGTTCAGGGACGAGGGATCCTGAAGCGACAGGGTTTCCATGAAGCGAAAATTCGTAATTGAACGAAGGGAGCGAGAGTCGATCTTTGATTCGAACCATCGGAAGGAGGATCCCAAGTTCGGAGGCAAGTTCGGTTCGCACCGTGCCGATACGTTTCATGATATCGCTACCGGTCTTTGGATCGACCAGTGGAATGAGCTTGGCCCCCAACTCGAGTCTAAGCTCATCTTCTTGCAAGTAGTCTTCGATTTTCTTTTCGGTTTGTTTGGTTCGCGAGAGTTGCTCCTGTTGCTGTCGTCGTTGGTCGCTGATCGATTCCTGTTTATTTTGTCTTTGAAGGATCAGCGCCAGGCCCACCAGACCACCACCGAAAGTCAGGATCGGGATCGGCGGCATCGAGGTAAACAGGAGCAGTCCTAGGAATCCGCCAGCGATGATCAGTGGGGCGGGTTTGGAGAAAATCTGGCCCAGCAAGTCTTTCGATAGATCCGAACGCTGCGTCGAACGGGTCGTGAGCATGGCAGCGGCGATCGAGACCAAAAGGGCTGGCAACTGCGTCGCCAATCCATCCCCGATGGTCAGCTTGCTATAGGTCGAGGCCGCCTGTGGGATCGATAGCCCGAAATGAACCGTCCCCATATAGATGCCACCCACAAGATTCAAGGCGGTGATGACAAGTCCAGCGACCGCGTCCCCCCGAACAAACTTGCTAGCTCCATCCATCGAACCGTAGAAATCCGCTTGCCGCGTAACCTCGGCCCGTCTTCGCTGAGCCTCTGCGTTGTCAATAGCTCCAGCCGATAGATCCGCATCGATGGCCAATTGCCGTCCTGGCATCGCATCGAGTGCAAAGCGAGCGGCAACCTCACCGATTCGGGTCGCTCCCTTAGTGATGACCACAAAATTAATCAAGAAAATAATCAGAAACAGCAAGATCCCCACTTCGATCTTGTCCCCAGCGACAAAAGCACCGAAGGCTTCGACAACCCGTCCTGCAACAGCCGAGGAATTCGAAGAGTCTTGCGTTAAGATCAACCGCGTCGTCGCGATATTCAGCGCAAGTCGTCCGAGAGTTGTCGCAAGGAGCACCGAAGGAAAAACGCTGAATTCCAACGGCGCACTGACCGATAGGGTCGTTAACAAAACCATGACCGACAGAGCGATGTTGGCCACTAAGAGTAAATCTACCAAGCCCGAGGGGAGCGGCACGAGAACCACCGCAACGCAAGCCAGAATTCCTGCTGGAACAAAAAGACTTCGGTAACGGACAAAGAGTTCGACAAGTCTTTCCATAGGAGCCAATTTCCAATTCGTGCTTGCTTTGAAACCTTCGGAAAACTACCCTTCGAACGACCTTAAAGTCCAGATCGATTCCGTCTGCTAAAATTCCAAAGCATGGTTAAAGCCGAACCGAATAAACCCCTGAAATATTCGATCTTCATGCCGAGGATTTGGCACGGAATGCCTCCTGAAGTATGGTTTCCAATCCTCGCCCGCAATCGCTTTGGCGTCTCCTTGTCCCGATTGCACTACGCACTTGGCGTCAGCGCCTTTTGTCCCGTGACGTCAATGCTAGCAATCGCTCAAAAACTTGGGTGGTCGCGAGCCATTGCCAAGACGCAGCTTAAGAGGCCTCCGGTTTTTATTTTGGGGCATTGGCGAAGTGGCACGACTCTGTTGCATGAGTATTTGGGTTTGGATCCTCAATTCGCCTCGCCTACAACTTATCAATGCTTTGCTCCGTGGCACTTTCTGCTGACCGAGGGGCTCATCGCTCGCTATGGCAATTGGTTGCTTCCGGATCGCAGACCGATGGACAACATGAAGGCGGGCTGGGCATTGCCCCAAGAGGACGAGTTTGCGCTGATGAACCTCGGTGCTCCATCACCCTATTTGCGTTTGATGTTCCCTAACCATCCTGTTCCCTTTGCAGAGACTCTCGATTCCGCCCGATTTGCGCCCAAGGACTTAAAAGTTTGGCGTCGGCAATTGGAGTGGTTTGTGAAAGCCTTGACCTATAAGACCCGCAAGCAGCTCTTGCTCAAGAGTCCTCCGCACACTGGCCGGCTTGCAATCCTCAGGCAGATGTATCCCGAATCCAAATTCATTCATATCGTTCGAGATCCTCGCAAGTTGTATCCCTCGACAATGAAACTTTGGAATTCCCTCGACGAGAATCAAGCCCTGCAGTCTCCCACGGATCAATCGAGGCTAGAGTCCTTTGTCCTGGATTCCCTTGTGTCGATGTACCACGCATTTGAGCGTGATCGATCGAGCGTTCCAGAATCCCAAATCATCGATGTTCGCTACGAAACATTTATCGCAAAACCGATAGACACCCTTGAAAAGATCTATCAGCATCTGGGTCTGGGGAGTTTCGATTCGGTTCGTTCTAGCTGGGAGGCAAAAAGCGAGCAAGAGCGAGGTTATCAGACCAATAAACTTCAAATCGATCCGCAGCAAGAGGCGATGATCCTCGACCGTTGGTCGGATTATGCTCGCAAGTACGGCTACCTGGATACCTGATCGACCGTCTCAAGAGCTCCTAAAACGATCTTTGACCAAATCTGATAACCGATCTGGTTTAAGTGCAACCGATCCTCTTTGAACAACTCGGCTCTGGGCATGCCGTCCCGATCTAAAAATGCGTAAGCCGTAGGGATGTAATGGACTCCGGGCGTCGAGTCAGCGATCAATCGAAGCATGGTGTTGGTCACCTGGATTCGTGGCCAGTACTTATAACGCAACGGTGTTGGGGTGACGGCCAAGAGATGAATCTCGACATCGGGTTGCTCTTGACGAAGCTGCCATACAACGAGCCGAGCCAGTTTCGAGACCGTTTGCGGATCGACATCCTCCTGCTCTTTTCCTGTGATATCGTTGGCGATAAAGACAACCGCTTTTTTGAACTTCAAACCTCGAATCAGTTCCGGGGTATAGATAGCCAAATCGCGATAGCGAGCGCCTCCATAAGCGCGGCGGACAACTGGCAAGGGTGCTAAATCGTTTTGAATCGAATCCCACAACCGAAACGAAGAGCTCCCCAGAAACAGTACATGCTCGGGGCCTGCGTCGGTGCTGTTGCTCGCAGCAAGCTTGACAACATCCTCTTTCCACTTCTCGGATTTCCCAAGAAATGGAGCCAACAGCTCGTCAACAGCAAGCTTATCGGCAGGGTCAAATGCCGGAAGCATTTCCTCGACGGGATCCTTGGCCTGATCCTCTTGGCTAGCGGCTGTGTCTTGGGCAAAACTCAGCTCAAGACATGTTTCGAGCGTTACTACCGCTAGAATCAAGCCCCATAGAAAGCGACTCGCCTTGGCTAATCTTTTATCCATCACAATACCTTCGGTTGATTTGTCTATCCAGGAAAAACTAGTGACAAAAACCATTCCGATTATGTTTTCACCCAACGAGCGGCTGCATAACCGACGACACGTGAAGCATCCCCTGTAACTCCCGCGCTGGTGTCGTAACTGAGCTGCTCGATCTTGGTCTGCATTCCCAGTTCCTTAAGCGTTTGCATGACGAGTGCTGCGGGTACAACGCCACACATACTGATCCCGTTGGATTGGCACACATCGAGCAATTCCTTTGGATCCCCGGTGGACAATGCATCCAAGGCCAATCGATCGCGACGACGGTTTTCTTGATCCTCCGCAAAGTGATTCATGTCGCTCGATATAGCAAACAGCACTTTTTCAGCGTGAGGTCTAATCACATCGGCAAGTTGTTTGGCGGCCAACTGGATCTCGTCCCAGTTAGCATTTCCCATCGCAATACAAACCAGCTTGGGCTTGTTCTGCGAGTCGCCTGTAAGCCAATCCAAAATCGGCAATTGGATTTCGGCCCCGTGCTCTCGAAAATGGGCCGCCGCATCGAGCTCCATGCCTTGAACACCCTGCGCTATTTGTTGGCTAAGCTCCGCGTCGATGGCGAAGCTTGCGAATTCGCTTCCGTGGCTCGATGGTATCTGCCAAGCCGATGAGCACGATACAGCCCAGTCTGCACCCAAGCGGGTATGCTTCGGACCTACGATGATTACCGTTTCAGGGATCCGGCAACTCTTCCAAGCGTCGGTTGCGACTTGACCGCTGTACCGAAGTCCAGCATGGGGTGTCATGATAGCCCTTACATGCTCCGACGAAGTGACGGTCGACTTTTGGTCGAACCCCTCGAGCATCTGCCTGAGTTGTTCCGATTCAGCAGGATAGAAAGTGCCGGCCAAGGCAGCGCTGCGGGGTCGATCCCTCGAATCGATTCCAGGGGTGTTCGATGCCAAAAGCGAACTTGCCGTCGAGATGCAACCGAGGGTCATGACACTGATCGGTTCGCTACGCAGGCGAACCATCGACGCGGCGGCTTCGAGCAACGCATGCACCGATTTGCTTGGATCAAAAGCGACAGCCACGCGCTGGCCGCACAACGCCACAACAGCCCTTTGGTTGGAATGAGTACCTGCAAGATCACAATCGTGCAGCACCTCCTTGAGCTTACCTGACTCCCAATCCTCTGCATGCACGGTGCCATGATGAGCTGGGTCATACAAAGCACTCACGGCCAGATCGATATCGACAGCTTTTTCAAAGCGTGTTCGCCGAAGTGTCTGTTCGGCTGTACGGCTCAGTTCGAAGATGCTCGATTGCAGGGGAACTCCAGGCCGGAAAGATGTCTGAATCCAGTGCGCCAGGGGAATCTTGGAATCGACATCGACAGCCGACAAAACAATCGTGTGGACGGTTCCATCCATCGCATCGAGAACATAGTAGTTCGGGGTGGCTCCGTGCGACAGGTTGATCATGTTTTGAACGGTGGCCGCTTTGAGCTTTTGCAGACTGTCCAGATCACCCGGTGGGCCTTCGATCGGCATCGGCTCGGGTAGTTCGATCGTATTTAGGTGCCCAACAATTTCGAGACCTTCGAAAGTCTCTAGCATGACCGAGGGATCTTTCCACGCATCGGTGGGCAAACCGGCTTTACGGCACACACCAGCTAGGTATGCGTGGACATCCCAACCTTGTTCGACTGGAACGCTTGGCAACAGCAGCCCCCCGCGCTGTCCGTAAGGGCTCGTTAGGCTTGTAGTGATTCTCAGTCCATGCTTACCGAGTTGGATATGCTCATCCCTTTGATGCGGCTGGGTATCGATGGCAAAAGGATCTGCCAAGAGCGTCACATGGCAGGACAGATAGGGGAGTTCGACACTCGATATGGCGGGCATGCGTGGGTCTTCCTTTGCAGTCCGCTGGGCGGATTCGACGATCGCATCGCCGAGCCGTGTTGGACGACCTAGAAAGCCGCAGCAACCGCGAAGGGTTTTACCTCGCTTGAGCGTCGTAAAGCAGCCATAGACATAGTGTTCGGCGAGTTCACCCAGGGGCTCGAAGATCTCTGGCCCGAGCCGCTCCTTGAGAACCTTGGCAGCGACGATCCTCGCAGCTAACTTTTGGATCGTTTGCCGGGTGGTCTCATCGATCGAACTAAGGTCCAGAAGGTTGAGTTTTCGGATATTTGGGTCGCTCATCGAGTTGGCTTCCATACTACCAGGTCTAGGGAGGGGCTCGGCAGGCTTGAGTTTTGCTTGCCCGAGCGAATCTAAAGGTATCACAACTTGGCCGGGTTGGAACGGACGCATGTCGATTGGAAGCCTTTTACGGCCCCAGGTTCCCACGCTTTGCTCAAATCGCCCAACGAGTTTGGTTCCACAGGAGTTGCAAGCCCCGTTTTGTAGGTTCACCTGATGGAGCTCGTACCAATCCCTCTCGATGAGCAATTGGCCACAGTTGCTGCAATACGTCGAGGCGTGCTTGGGGTCATGTACATTCCCAACATACACGTGATCTATGCCGTGCGACTTGGCAATCTCGTAGGCTTCGAGCAATTTCGAGACCGGAGTGTTGGGCCGGTCGGTCATTCGAAAGTCTGGGTGGAATGCGGAGAAATGGATCGGTACATCCGTTCCGAGTTCTTCGGCGATCCATTCGCACATGCGATGAAGTTCGTCGGCCGAATCATTGGCACTTGGGATAACCAAGTTGGTGATCTCAAACCAAACATCGGTCTGGTGCTTCAGATACCTGAGGGTATCGAGAACCGGTTCGAGGTGCGAATAAGTGATCTTGCGATAGAAGTCTTCCGAGAAGGCTTTCAAGTCGACGTTGGCAGCATCCATCCAGCGATAGAACTCTTGCCGTGGTTGGCTCGACATATATCCTGCCGTCACGGCCACCGTTGCGATGCCGAGTTCTCGACAAGCCTTGGCAGTATCGATCGCGTATTCGGCCCACACCACCGGATCGTTGTAAGTAAAGGCAACGCTGCGGCATTGATAAGATTTGGCGGCCAGAGCGATCGACTCAGGGGTTGCATGACTACTGAGTCTTGCAACTTCCTTGGATTTGCTGATGTCCCAGTTTTGGCAGAACTGGCAACCGAGATTGCAGCCTGCGGTACCAAAGGATAGGACGCTGGTTCCCGGGTAGAAATGATGAAGGGGCTTCTTTTCGATCGGATCGATACAAAAGCCGGTACTTTTGCCGTAGGTATCGAGGATCATCTCCCCATGTTCGATCTTGCGAACAAAGCAAAAGCCTCGATCTTGCTCCTTTAAACGGCATTGCCTGGGGCACAGGTCGCAGACGATCCGAGGTTCGGGATCGCTGAGGGTTTGAGGATCGACGTGCCACCATCGACCAGGATACTTCGCGGAGGCTTGGTTCATGCCCAAGTCTGATTGCACTTGAGAAGCGACTTACAACTGGAATGCATCTTCCTCGGCTTGTTCGTCATACAATGGCATGTAGCGGTAGTAGACCTCGAGCATCATCGTACACATGCACGTGCTGTAGAGGCGGCCACCTTCACCGATATGAGGATCACCGACAAACCAACTACCGGCGCCGTGGCCGGTTTGAACTTGGCTACTGACGAGTTGATCTCGCATGCGATTATTCCATGCATCCCATTCAGCGCCGCCATATTGCTTCATGACCTGGGTGCCATAGTAGTTGTAGTAGAGATTGCCCTCGCTCGGACCATCCTTGGCGAATCGTTCGGCAGCGGATTTGATGGTAGGCTCATCTTTTTTCCAGCCCGAATACATTCGGCACAAGACGCCACAAGCGGTCATCGACGGAATGAAATTCAGGGGGTTTTGCTGCTTGCGAATCATGTCGTAGTGATACCCAAAGCCGCCTGGAACCATCATCGTATCGAGATAAAAGTTTGCGCGTCGAATGGTGTCGATGTCATAATTGAGTCCCGACATTGCGGCGCTCTTGATGGCCATCATTTGCCATCCGACCAAGGACGTGTCGCCGGGCATCTTTGTCTGAATGTAAGGTTCATAATGCCAACCGCCTGTTTGGGGGTTTTGAGCGGGGGTCAAGTAATTGATGCTCAGTTGGGCAGCTTCGCGAAGGCGCGGATCGCGGGTCATTCCATAGGCCTCGCACATGGCGATCGTGGCGATCCCATGCCCATACATGTTATCGGCCCCGCCTCCGGTCCACCAAGACCCATAACCACCTTGAACCTTCATGCTCTGGATCAAGAAACTTAGCCCTTTGAAAACCGTCTCTTTGTACTCTCCTTCCATGTGCGTTTGGCCGGCACCCAAAAAGCACATCAAAGCCATACCAGTGGCAGCATTCATGCTGGTCGTTTTATTACCGGGTCGATCGCACTGGCCTCCGCACACAAGCGAATGAGAAAAGGTCCAAGCCCCCGTCTGAGGATTTTGGTGCTGAGCGAGCCACTTAAGAGCCATCGAAACGGCTCGTTCGGTGTCGGTAGTACCTCCGAATTTCTTAAGCAGATCTCGCTTGGTCTCGCTCGATCGGCTATTGAGACCCGCACGCATGGCCGCATTGCTCTGGGCCGCGATACCCGAAGCAGGCGCAAGCGATTCGCTCAAACCCGATACCGAAACCGCTGGAGCATCGGCTACCAATGAACTCATATCCAACTCGACCTTGGCATCAACAGCCGATGGTTCGACCGTCGGAACATCCGATGGACTATCCTCGGTCGTGTCCGATTGCATCTCGGCAGTGGCGTTGTCCATCGAAAATTCTTCGAGGGCATCGGACTCCGTACCGGCTTGCTCGCCAATATTCAGCAGCAGATTGATTTCTTTTTTGATCGGTTCGATGTTCCATGCGGCAAGCCCGAGGATGGCTGCAACGTGAATCACGGTGCTGATAAGCCAACTGGGTGCTGCAGTCCAAAAACCGCTTTTCTTGCGAGGCGCCTCCTGGGACTCCTCTTGCGCCACACCGGGTTCGACGACCGGCGTTGCCAAATCGCTCGGTTTTGCCAAATCGCTCGGTTTTGCCAAATCGCTCGGTTTTGCCAAGTCGCTCGGTTTTGCCAAGTCGCCCGGTTTTGCCAAGTTGCTCTTGCCAGAAGGTACCTTTTTCGAGGCCGGAAGCCCGACATCGAACTGGTTTAGATCCTTGCGATCTTTATTCTCGTCGGAACTCGACATACGCCACCTAAGGCAAGAGGCTAAGAAAAGGGATTCAAGATGGGAGGTTTGCGGCTTGGATCTTAGACCCAAACCCGCCAATATCTTAGCAGTTCTCAAGACCCAGTGTACTCTTTTTCCTGTGCAATTACCCCGCACTAACTTAAAATCGTCCCTCCGGAACTTTTCGAGGATCATCAAAAGCCACAAGGCCCACATGCTAGCGCTGCGTCTATTAAAACCGAGGGAAATCGCACGACTTCCATTGCCTTCAACCCTCCTGCTTGCCCTGACGGCATCGCTGTTTCTAGGCTGCAAGCCCAGCATGCCTGACAGGCAAGTCTCGCCAGGATCCCCGCAAGCAATCCCGCTGGCAGTCCCGCAAAAACTACCCGACGAAACGCACGAGGAATCTCAAGCCCAAAGAGCCCCATTGCCTTCGAGTCGCAAGGCATTGGTCATCGAAGTCCTGGGTTTCGATAGCCAACAGGGACGAGCACGGCTTGCTCTGTACCGAAGCCCCGAAGGATTTAATCAACCCGAAAAGGCATGGGCCAAAGAGACCCTGGAAATCCCGAACCAAGGGCCATTGGTCTGGACTCTAGAGATCGACGAGGAAGCCTTGCATGACCCTCAAGTGCGTTGGGCCGTCTCAGCCCATCACGACAAAAACAGCAATGACAAACTCGATAAGAGCGCTCTTGGGATACCGACCGAACCGTACGGTTTTTCCAACAATCCAAAACGGGGGTTTGGCCCACCGAAATTTGATGAGGTTTCGTTTTCGATCGACTCAAGCGATCCAACATCAACTCCCCGGATCGAAATCAAGATCCACTAACGACCGATGAAAAACCACCGCATGAGTTTAAACGTCGGTTCCCGCTTGAGTACCCAAGCAGCGATCTTTCCGGACTTGCTCGGGATTGCAACCCCTACGGGCTCGCATCGGCAAGGTACATCGCGGAGCTACCGAACTATCAGTCTTCGGGATCTCGATGAACGTTCGACATCGATCGCTGCGGGACTCCAAGCGATGGGAATTGGACCGGCTCATCGCATCGCGTTGCTGGTTCGGTTCGGCGAGGACTTCATCGCCTTGGTCTTTGCATTGCTCAAGACGGGAGCGACGCTGGTTTTGGTCGATCCGGGGATGGGTCGCAAGAATCTGCTCAAGTGCTTGGCTGAAACTCAGCCCGATGGATTCGTAGCGATCCCTCTAGCCCAAGCCATCCTCAAGGCAAAAAGAAGCTTGTTCCCGAACGCCAAGCTCAACGTCACTGTAGGCCGTCGATTTGGGATCCTACCCTCACCGACACTCGATCAGCTTGAGTCCAGCCCCTCAAGACATTTTCAGCCTCCGGATACCCAATTGCACGACTCGGCTGCGATCATCTTTACCACCGGCAGCACAGGCCCCCCCAAAGGAGTCCAGTACACTCACCAGACCTTTCACTCCCAGATCGACATGATCTTGGAGCAGTACCGGATTCAGCCCGGTGGAAAAGACCTCAGCGGGTTCCCATTGTTCGGCTTATTCAATGCGGTCATGGGCACCAGCACGATCTTGCCCGATATGGATCCGACGCGTCCTGCCGACGTCGATCCTCCCAGGTTGCTCGATGCGATAGACCAATGGCAAATCAATCAGTCTTTTGGCTCACCGGCATTGTGGACCAAGATGGGACTTTACTGCAAATCCACCGGTCGACGCATGGAGAGTTTGAAGCTTGTACTAAGCGCCGGAGCTCCGGTTCCGAGCCGAGTGCTCGAGCAAGTTCGAGCTGCAATGCATCCGGACGGAAAAGTCTTTACACCCTACGGTGCCACAGAGGCTCTGCCGATTGCTTCCATCGAGTCCCGCGAAGTTTTGCAGGAAACGTCGAAGCTTACCAATCAAGGACTCGGGACTTGTGTCGGTAAACGTTTTGCCCAGGTGCAGTGGAAGGTGATCGAGATTACCAACGAGCCGATCGCGACAATCGAACAAGTCCGTCAATTGCCAACTGGTCAAATCGGTGAATTGATGGTGTGCAGTCCGAGCGTCACCCATCGTTACGTTACCCGCACCGATCAGAACCAGTTGCATAAAGTGCTTGGGAGCGATCCGGATGGCCAGCCCATGGTGTGGCATCGAATGGGGGATGTCGGTTACCTCGATCCATCCGACCGGTTTTGGTTCTGCGGTCGGAAAAGCCATCGCGTTAGAACCTCACGAGGACCGATCTTTACCGAACCGATCGAAGCGGTTCTCAACACGCACCCGAGCGTCTACCGAAGTGCCTTGGTGCCGCGAGGCACAAGCCCCGACCAAAAGGCCGTAGTGATCATCGAGCCTTGGCCAGAGCATCGCAAGGATGTGCAAGCCAACTTAGGTGGCTATCAGCAGCAATGGAGAGATTTGATCACCAAGTTCCATCCGAGTGTGGATATAGAGTCATTTGTTCTCTATCCAAAACGATTGCCGACGGACATCCGGCACAACTCCAAGATCTTTCGCGAAGAGTTGACAATGTGGCTTGCCAATAAGCGATAAGCGATTTTTGCATTTAGCAAATATTCACTATTTAAAAAACCCCAACCTTCTTTCTCCCCAACGCCCGCTGGCGGGAGAGGGGCCGGGGGTGAGGGAGGAAGAACCCTGGACCTAGCCAGATACGGGATCAAAATTTCGATGACCAGCCCATCGGCATCCGACCCACAGAACCAGCGCCGCAAGTACGACATGACAGAGACAAGTCAACACAGTGAATAGCAACAATAAGCCATTCGATCCGCTCAGAGTTGCATCAAAACTGTATACATACACCGGAACCATAGGAGCAACCTTAATCATTCCGTAGTAAATCCACAGCAGTTTGAACCCATAGACTGCAAGTGCCAAAAACGGGATGAGGAACAAACGCCAACGTTTTCCCGAGAAACACCAACCAGCCAAGAGTATTGAGAAAATCGATTGACTGAGTTCGGAGATCAAAAACAAAACAAAGAGCAACTCGACGGATGAAAACCAAGAGCCATCCGATGACGAATAGACAATGTCGGATCCCGCGTTACCCTGTGACCCAACAGGAGTTGGAAGCATGCCTGCAAACCAGCGTGCCCGTGCGATCGACGTTTGGACATACAATGCAATGGCGATCAAAAGCCACAGCCAACTGCCGATGGTCCATCGATATCCCCTGAACGATTGCTGATCGTTTCGATCGATGATCTGAATGCCTGTTATCAGGCTTGCGATCTTGATAAGCGCTACCTTGCTGGTCAAGTCCAGAAAAGTCATCGGCATATCGATATCCAAAAGAACATCGATTCGAAATCCCGTGTACCACGTCGAAGCGAGTCCGCCGACAACTGCCAAGACAAATAGATAGAGAAGTCCTCCAAGCGTCTGGCGCCAGCGGCCTGGGCCTTGCATCGAGGTCCACATGACGGCAGCATCCATTGCCGGTGCGCAAATGACCAACGGGATTAGCCAAAGCATACCTTGGTCAGAGGATAGGCCCAACGTATCGAATTCAAAAAGGAACGTTGCAATTGTCCCGAAAACGAACAAGCCGAATGCGAGCTTGGCAAATCGTCGGTTGTAATTAACCCGATAGAAGGCGGGGTTCGACGACTCGACAGCCATGTTCGATCACCTCAATCCTGTCGATAACCCCATTGAAGCTGGGAACCCAAACATGTGATTGAGATTCTGAACGGCCGCTCCGCTAGCACCTTTGACGAGGTTGTCGATGGCGCTCAGCAGGATGATCCTCGGTCCATTTTCGCGCACCGAGATGTCGACATAGTTGGTTCTTGCAACATACTTCGTCGCCGGTAGGTGCGACACGACTCGTACGAAACCATCGAGCGGATAGTAACTCATCAAGCACTCGCGGATCTGATTGGCCGTGACACCGGAGACTGGATGGACATAGATCGTCGAGAGGATACCTCGTTCCATCGGAGTCAAATGCGGGGTGAAAATGATTTCGGGCTCGATGCCGCTAAATCGCTTCACGATGTCGACAATCTCTGGCTGGTGCCGGTGATTCCCAACCGAATACGCACTGATCGATTCGTTGACTTCGCAGTAGAGATTCCCAAGCTTGGGCGTGCGGCCTGCGCCGCTGACACCGGACTTGCTGTCGACAACGATGTCCTTGGGTGAAATAAGCCCTTCTTTCAGAAGTGGCGAAAGAGGCAAAATGGCCGAGGTGGGATAACAGCCTGGATTAGCAACCAACGGGGCATCGGCCAACTGGTCTGCAAAGAGTTCAGGCAGCCCATAGGGCGTCGATCCCAAGCGGCCCGGATCCGGGTGGGCTTCGCCATACCACTTTTGATACAGCTCCGGTGTACTCAATCGATAATCGGCCGAAAGGTCGATCACACGGCAACCTGCTGCAAGGAGTTCCATAATGATGTGGGCCGATGCACCGTGGGGCAAGCAGGTCATCGCAACATCGCAGCGCTGAGCGATCTGCTGAGCACTCAGGTCTTCGACCGGTAAACGAATACGACGCAGAAGCGAGGGGTGCATATCGGCAAGCATGCTGCCGTCGGCTTGACGGCTCGTCGCGGCGACGATCTCGACGTGTGGATGATCGATCAGCCATTCGATGGCCTCAAGGGCGGTGTATCCCGATGCGCCGACGATGGCGACGCGAACTTTGCGTGTAGTCATTGCAGATGATCCCAAGCACAGATAACCCGATCACGGGTAAATCAAACGACACTGCGTCTGATGATATCGCAAGCCCCGGAGATTGGCCAGATTGCCTTTAAGCTGCTTTGCGGGACTTGTCCTGCGAGCTTCCTTGAAAACCAGGATTCGAGAGAACGGCTGGTCGATCCTCCCAGGAACTTTGACGCTCTGCAAGGGCTTTTCTCGCCAATTCGATCCGTTTGCCGATCGGCTCGACCCAGGATCGGTCTCGCACGCCTAGAACCCAACCGAGCCTCTCTGCGGCAAGCTTGGGATTGACCAACCCGCTTGCCAGATGCCCTAGCCTTTTGACAAGCGGCTCGACAGTAATCGCCGAATCAGATTTTTCGCTAAACGCGCAAGCCAACTGACCGATCGATCGGCCTTGCTCGTAGTGCGAAAGAACCATCGGTCGAGCTTCTTGAGAGTGAACCAATGCACCTTCGACAACACCGACGTGCAATCCGAGAACCTTGGCCATCAAGCTCATTTCAAAGTCGATCAGGTCGCTTGGAATCCTGCTGTTCCAGCCACCTAAGCACTCGAGGGTGCTGCGGCGGATCATCGTACCACTGAGCATGGGTCCAGCGATCCTCGATGGCTGACCGGTCAAGCGACGCTGAGGCATCGCATCGGACTCAAAACCATACTGAAGGTCATGGGAGCTTGATGCCTTGACCCCAAGCGCAACCATATCGACATCGAGTTCTTCGAAAGCCACCAAGGCATCGTCGCACCAGTCGGATTCTAGGACGGTTCCAGGCATGACAACCTGGATCACATCGCCGCTTGCACGCCGATAAGCGGTATTGAGCTGCTCGGCAATCGAGCACGAAGCGGCCGTCTCGATGACCGTCGCTTCGTTTCCACCGAGTCCATAGGGGTCTTGGTACTCGCCCCGATGGACGATGATCAGTTCGTCATCCGCAGCGCGGACTTCGAGAACCGAAACCAAAGTATTTTCCAATGCCTGGGAATCGCATTGGAACGGAACGATTAGCGACAACCTCGGCACAGGACTAAGCTCCAGAAAATTCGAGGTACCAAGAATCCCTTCTTCAAAACGTCGCTTGGAAGATCGACCGACCCCCGGGTTGAGTCCAGCGTTTCAAAGCTTTACCGGATAGTGCAGTCAGTGAAACCTTGACGGGTTTGACGATTATCCGACCCTCTAGCAATTGCCCAGCGAATGCTCCTGAACCATAATGGCCCTCATGGATTCCCACCACATCTCCCACCTTGCGGCTCGTATGCGAATCGACCATCCCCCAAAACCTAACACTCGAATCGGCTGGGCGTTTTTCTGTGCTAGCTTGTTTGCCGCACAGAACTTCGCTCCGAGCCTGAATGCTCAAGACACTGCCCCGATCGATTTCAACCGAGATGTTCGTCCGATCCTTTCGGAGAACTGCTTTTACTGCCATGGCCAAGACGGCAATAAACGGCAAGCGGATCTGCGGCTCGATCAGCGCGATGCGGCGATCGCTGGCCATGCGATCGAACCTGGAGACCTTGCCAAAAGCGAGCTTGTCACGCGGATCGATTCGACCGATCCAGATGCACTCATGCCACCCCCTAAGTCGAATCGGCGTTTAAGCGATGCTCAAAAGGATTTGCTCAAACGCTGGATTTCCCAAGGAGCCCAGTACTCCAACCACTGGGCGTTTGAAACACCTCGCAGTCCGGCACTACCCGTGCTCCCTGCGGATACTCCACAGATCCTCAAGGACTGGGCCAAAGAGCCTATCGATGCATTCATCGCTCAAGGCCTTGAGCGCAACGCACTGGTTCCTAGCGAAACTGCCGATAGACGCGCGCTGATCAAGCGGCTTTATGCGGATCTTGTAGGACTCCCGCCACAGCCCGAACAAGTCGAGCAATTTGCAAACGACCCAAATCCGATGGCCTACGAGCAACTCGTCGACCAGCTCCTAGCCGATCCTGCTTACGGCGAACGCATGTCCCTTTCATGGCTCGATGCGGCCCGCTATGCCGATAGCAATGGGTTCCAACAAGACGGAGATACTTGGCAATGGATGTGGCGAGACTGGGTGGTTCGCGCGCTCAACGAGAATATGCCTTTTGATCAGTTCACCCTATGGCAACTCGCTGGCGATCTGCTCCCCGAGGCAACGGTCGATCAGAAGATCGCCAGCGGATTCAACAGGAACCATTTGCTCAATGGCGAAGGTGGCGCGATTGCCGAAGAGCAGCGGTTTGTGATCCTCTTTGATCGGATCGATACGACTGCCACGACTTGGTTGGGCCTGACGATGGCTTGCGCACAGTGCCATGATCACAAGTACGATCCGATCACGATGCGGGATTATTACTCGCTCATGGATGCATTCAATCGCGTTCCCGAGAGCGGTGTTCCTCAGTATTTCTCGAGCCGAATTCGAGTCGCTCCTCCGCTGATCGAGCTTCCTACCGAAGAGAATAAGAAACGGATCGAGGAGTTTGAAGCCCGCATCGCATCGCTTCAAAAGGAGGCTCAGCCTCTGATCGATGCGTCCTACAACGGTTGGCGATTGAATGTCGCGCCTGGCACGGCAGGTTTGCCCGAAGCCATTGCGGCTGTCCTGGGAAAACCCGAAGACCAGCGCAGTGAAGAGGAGAAGAAAAATCTCGAACCATCGCTTCGCAAGCACTTCGATGAAAAAGTACTCGGCAACCTGACTGCAAAGATTCCTCCGCTGGCGGCTCAGCAAGGCGTTCGCAACGAACTCAATTCGTATCGCTCCGACCAGATCCCAAGACCGATGATCATGAGCGATGCGCAGCCTCGCAAAACCCATATGCTCGAACGAGGCGAGTACCTCAAGCCTCGTGACGAGGTCGCCTTTGACACTCCTGCCTTCTTGCCCAAGTTGCCCGAGGGTGCACCTAGCAATCGACTCGGTCTGGCTCAGTGGCTCATCGCCCCAGAGCACCCGCTGACTTCTCGCGTTGCGGTCAATCGCTTGTGGCAGCATTTCTTTGGGGTCGGGCTGATCAAAACCGCCGAGGACTTTGGGGTTCAAAGCGAGTATCCGGTCCATGGACAGCTTTTGGACTATCTTGCCGTCGAGTATCGCCAAGAGGGTTGGGATACCAAGCGACTGCAGCGAAGCGTGTTGCTCAGTTCAACTTACCGTCAATCGAGTCGGGCTTCGGCGGATAATCGGGCCAAGGATCCGGAGAACAAATGGTTTGCAAGAGCCAGTCGATTCCGTATGCCAGCAATGGTGCTTCGCGATTGGGCCTTGGCCTCCTCGAAGATGTTGGTGTCTCGCGTCGGTGGGGTTCCGGTCTATCCGTACCAGCCCGAAGGGATATGGGATTCATTGGCGATCACCAAGGAGCGCGATTTTGCTTATCCAAAGTCTTCGGGTTCGAACCTGTATCGAAAGAGTTTGTATACGTTTTGGCGAAGGACCGTTGGGCCGGCCAACATGTTTGACGCATCGAATCGGCAGGCCTGTCGGGTGAAGATGTCGCAGACGAGCACCCCATTGCATGCACTCACGACGCTCAACGATCCGACTTGGGTCGAGGCATCAAGGAACTTGGCCCAATTGGCCATGCAAGAGACCCAAGATACCAAGGAGCAGTTGCAATTTGTTTCCAGGCAAGTTCTAGCAAGGAGTTTGAGCGACACGGAGGTCGAGATCATGCGCAAGGCTCTGGCCAAGCAGCAGGATCTGTTCCGATTGGATCGCGATTCGGCCCTATCGCTTTTGGCGACCGGGGAGAGCAAGCCCAATGCAGAGCTTGATCCGATCGAGCTAGCAGCGCTATCGAACGTTTGTTTAACCATGATCAATCTCGACGAAGCCTTGTGCAGAGAATGACGAAGAACCATGCGGCTTTCCACTTGGCTATACTTTTCCCATGGATACTCCAAGCAACTATCGAGCAGCCTTTGGCTAGCTGCGATGGTTTTGGGTGCCAACTTTTTGAGTAACACACTGTCTTTAGCCCAAAGCAATACTGTGAGTGACAAGACCCAAGTTGTTTCGACTTCGAGTAAACCGCGATGGACGATTGCGATCCATGGTGGTGCCGGTGGGGAGCTTGAGCGATGGACACAAGCACAGCGCCAGGTTCGCATCGAGGGTTTGCAAAAGGCGCTCAAGACCGGTGCTGGGATGCTTGAGCAGTCGGCCAAGGCGATCGACGTGGTCGAAGCGGTGGTTCGGGTGCTCGAGGACGACCCGAACTTCAACGCAGGACGTGGAGCTGTCTTGAACGAAGTCGGCGAACATTCGCTGGATGCGAGTCTTATGGATGGCTCCGATTTGACTTGCGGGGCGGTGGCCAATGTGCGTAAGTCTCGCAATCCGATTTCGCTTGCAAGGGCCGTGCGGGACAAGACTCCGCATGTGTTTTTGGTAGGTGAGGAAGCCGACAGCTTTGGAGTGCAGATTGGACTGCCAACGGAAAGTGCGGATTACTTTAAGACATCCGAGCAGATCGAGAGTTGGAAGGAGTGGCAAAAGCGACAAGCTGCCAAGAAGGAGGCCACATCGAGGTTTGATCACGATCGAGGCGAGGATCGTTTGTTCTATTTGGGGACGGTCGGATGTGTGGTGATGGATGTGCATGGCCATTTGGCGTCGGCCACGAGCACCGGAGGGTTGCTTGGGAAGAAGTATGGTCGGATAGGAGACACACCGATCATTGGAGCAGGAACCTATGCGAACAATCGGACTTGCGCTGTTTCGTGCACGGGGGTTGGTGAGTTGTTTATACGAAACCACATTGCCTCTGCGGTCTCGGCTAGGATGGAGTATCTCAAAGAGAACCTTGGGGATGCAGGCCGTTATGCGATTGACAAGACCTTGCCATCAGATTCGGGGGGGCTCATCGCAGTCGATAGTCAAGGGAACATCGAGACCATTTACAACACGCCGATCATGGCGCGAGGTCAGGCCAACAGCGAGGGCCTCTTCCGCGTGGGCTTAGCCGACTGGGTCGAAGGTCGATAGCAACCATTGTTCAACGGCTGTCCTCAGCCGTTTGTCGAAGCGTGCTCCATTGTTAAACGGCTGTCCTCAGCCGTTTGTCGAAGCGTGCTAAATTGTTCAACGGCTGTCCTCAGCCGTTTTCGAGCCGAGCTTGCGAGGCGCGTCTGAGGGTCCTGTAAAGACATCAAGATAAATCTTGTGCGTCAACGGCAGGTGACTGCCGTTGAACAATCGATACCCGTTGGGCTGAATTGTTAAACGGCTGTCCTCAGCCGTTTGTCGTAGGGTACGTGAAGCGGTCCTGGTCATCGGCTCACAAGCCGCAATTGCATCGGCACTGTTCATTTAGAGATCGATATCGATCCAACCGCTGGACCGCGCAACGTACCGAGCACCTGAGTACTCATCGTTATTCCAGGCCCCCCAAGTGTTTTGTAAATGCTTGAAGTGCTGGAGTTTTCTTCAAGCCTGTAAGGCTGACCCACCAACCCATTACATTCTTCTTTGGGACGCGTTCGATAATTCGAAGTGTGTCGGCCCTTCGGGCCTTTTGAGAACATTCGGTGGCTACGACCGGGGCCTTAGGAATCTGCCAAGCAGTTCTTGAAATTTATTTCGAACCAAAACCGGGTGTAAAAAGCACGATCTCGATAAAATCGACCTTTCACACACCAGGAGTTTTACGAGATCGGTTTTTTTGCAAGGGATTGTTGCTCATGGTGCCAATTGGTATTCGACCCACCAACGACTATGCGTTCGTGCTGACTCGATTTGCTTGATCGAGGACAAGATATCCGATAACGCATCGAAGATTCACCATGCGTTTCGTTTGACGGATATGGAATCGGGCCGAACACTTAAAAATACCATCGAAATTCACACTTTGGAGCTTGGAAGGTATAATCTAAGCGAAAGCGATTTGGCAGAATCGAGCGAGTTAGAGCGATGGTTGTATTGGTTGCTCCATGCACACGAGTACGACACCGAATCGCTCAAAAGACTGTTTCCGCAAGCGGCATTTGTTCAAGCGACCGGTACGATCGATCGAATTGCGCGAGTAAGTGAGGACAAAAACATGTACGATTTACGCGAGAAAAGACGCAGAGATCAGCGTTGGATAATCAATTCGTCCATCCGTCATGGCTTAGAGCAGGGGCTAAAACAAGGCTTGGAACAAGGTCGTCAGCAGGGCCTTGAGGAAGGTCAACAACTGGGGCTCAAAAATGGTCTTGATTTAGGAATACTATTCGGCCAAATCAAGTCATTGCAAAAACTTCTTGGGTTGGAACAGATGCCCCTGGAAGATCTCATGGCCAAAGATCCAGCAGAGCTCAAAGCGTTGGTATCCGATCTAGAAAAGACCGCTTCAAGCTTTCGCAACGATTAGTCAATCGACCTATTGTCCCCAGCCGTTTGTCGAAGCGTGCTCCATTGTTAAACGGCTGTCCTCAGCCGTTTGTCGTAGGGTACGTGAAGCGGTCCTGGTCATCGGCTCACAAACCGCAATTTCATTGGCCATGTTCATTTAAAGATCGATATCGATCCAACCGCTGGACCGCGCAACGTACCGAGCACCTGAGTCCGCAAAGCTATTTCAGACCCCCAGGTATTTTGTAACCTTCTAACTTCTCACTCCGGCGACTTGGGGATTCCGGAGGAACTCAGGGCGAGGCGGAAGCCGAGGTAGCTGTACCGATAGTCCGGCCCACCGCGACCGCGGTGGGCCGATCTGCAAAGTGTTGCGCCGAAGAGCCAACTTCCCCCTCGGTACACACGAACTGAGCCTTTGCTTGGACCCACTGGGTCTGTGCCACCTGTTAACCTAGAATCGTACCAGTCGGAACACCACTCCCACAATGAACCGTGTCCGTCTTTTATCCCCCAAGCATTCGGTTTTTTCGTCCCGACCGGGTGGTTATCACCTCCGGAATTGGCAGAGTACCAAGCGTAGTCACCCAAAATCTTTTCTTCATTCCCAAAACAATACGCGGTCTTACTACCCGCTCGGACTGCGTACTCCCATTGCGCCTCGGTTGGCAAACGAATCTCGTAGAAATCGTTTAAACCTAGATCTTGTAAGATCGAATTCATTTTGTTTGCCATATGCACCGTATCGTCATAACTCACGTTATAGGCGGGATAGTCGTCGCCAATCCCAACATTTTCACTCCAGTCCGATTTCATTTTCCCCATAATCGCGGTCCATAACTGTTGGGAACACTCGGTCTCCATGATCCAGAATCCACGCAAATGCGTCACCCGGACTTGATTCTCATCCGATTCCCTTCCCGGCTCCGAACTTGGACTCCCCATCTCGAATAAACCCGCTGGGCACCAACGGAATCGGACCTCAACCCCGTTGATGTCTAAGGTCAGTAGGTCGCCTGCGTTTTCGCCTGCTTTGATAGATCCGATACTGATATATTCGCTTAAGTCGAACAATCGCTTGCCTATGGCACGCTCGTGCCCTTCCAGATATCTGGATTGCTGTGAAATCAGCGACTCGATCTGCTGATCGATTTCTATCACAGAAATCGAATTGGGTAATCGGCCAATCTTCTCAACCAATTCATTACGACCAACTCTCTTAGTTAAGAGGCGCTGCTCCAGTTCTAGGAATTTCTTGTGGTCGGCATCATCTCGCTGACGCAATGCTCGGCGAAGCACCGATTCATGGCTGGCCAAATCACCCTCGATTTGACGAATAGTCGGACTTGTAGCAGCAAAGTCCTTCAATAGTTGGACTCGCTTGCGAACCAATTCCAGATACTTCTTTCTTTCGTTGCGAAACGCAACGTCGGTTGCCTGCCAATCTTTTGTATCGATGGCTTCAATTCTTAGAATTTCCTGCTCGGACATCTTTACGAGATCACCCGAAGATTTAGAACCACTCGATGCTAACAACTTTTCCAATCGATCCGCTTTGTCCTTGGCGTTGTCTCGCTCTTTGATGAGCTTGGCCGCTTGATCCTGAGCCTCTTCCCATGCTACATTGCGTTCTGCGATCTGCTGCTGGATCTGGGTCAAATCGCCCACGATGCGAAGCTTCTCTTGCAGGGTTGCTTTGAGCTGATTCAAGTCCGATTCGGCTGCCGTCTGCTTAGCCATCAGGTCCTTGGATTGACTTTCAGCAGACTCCTTGGCCAAGCGATCTTTTTGATTGAGTTCGGCTTGTTTGGCGATCTGCGATTTGAGCGTGTCGATTTCAGCGGCCAGTTCGCTATTGCGCACTTGAGATTGCTGCAACTGCTCGGCAATCCTCGTCGCTTGGGATTGGCTTTCACGAAGTCGCTCGGACTTCTCCGAGGGGTTTTCTTCTTTTTCCAACCACTCACCGAGTCGCTGTTGCAGGTTGCTGTAGGTCTTTTCGGCCAAGTCAAAGGCGGTGAGCCTCTAGCGGAGCTGCTGGACGCAAACCGGAAGTGGACCGCTGATGGACACTAGTGGACGCTAATGGAAAGCCGGGGGTGCGAGGCGCAATGGTCCATCGACGGACTCAAGTGCTTTGAAAACAATTCACCACCCATTTTCTCGCTCGATTGCTAGTATCCTGATGACGATACATAGGATGTTGTATCTTTGGGTGGGTGGAGATTGGGTTTCATGTCGTAGCGAACGATCCAAACGTCGGCCTTGACCGCCACACTCTATTTGCTGGCATTTGCAGGCTACCAAAGTGTCGGCCTTCAAGCCATGGCGCAGGTACCAGGTGATTCAGGATCCGGTCCTGCCGCTAGGATTGCAGAACCGCTTGGTCAGCAGTCCGTTATGGAAACGGGGGGAGACTGGTCCAAGATCCCTTCGACGATCCATCCGATGCCAAGACCAGGATTTTTCCCGGTTCCACCGACGCAAGGGGATGCCTACTATTCGCTCTGGGATAGCCTGGTGGATCAGCGGCGGCCAGCTTCGCCCAAGACCGGTTATTCGAATGTTGGGCTGATCCAGTATCCTTATTTCGACTCCGATTGGCGTTACGTTGATGGGATCGATCCTGAAGATCGAACGTGGGTCGAGAAGCTCAAACGGATGCGAGTTAGCGATCGTTCGATGCTGAGTTTGGGGGGGAACTATTGGATCCGATATATGAACGAGAACAATAGTCGTCTGACCCCTGCGACCAACGACTACACGCTCAATCGATTCAGGACCTTTGCCGATTGGAGTTACACCGATTCGGTGCGTGTTTTTGGGGAATATCTGTGGTCCGATAGCATGAACGAAGAGCTTGCACCCCTGACAACCGATGTGGATCGGGGGGATCTTTTGAATCTCTTTGTGGACGTCAAGCTATTCGAATATGACACCAAGCCGGTGTACATCCGGGGTGGGCGTCAGGAACTGCTTTATGGTTCACAGCGGCTGATTTCACCCTTGGAATGGGCCAACACTCGCCGCAGCTTTCAGGGAGTAAAAGTATTCAGGCAAGGGGAGCATTGGGATGTAGATGCATTCTGGGTTCAGCCCGTGATTCCACAAGCCAACGAATTGAATCAGGCCGACGAAAATCAGAACCTCGTTGGCGCCTGGGGCACGTATCGTCCCGAGAAGGGTGAATTCATCGATTTGTATTATCTTGGGTATAACAACAGCAATCGCTTAACCCAAGCGGCCATCGAGCGTATGCCGGCGACGATCCATACACTCGGAAGTCGTTATGCGGGTGACGAGTCGGGTTGGCTGTGGGATTTTGAAACCATGCTACAGTTCGGAGAGCAAGTTGATCGCGAACTTTTGGCAGGTGCCGCGACAGCGGGTCTTGGAAAGACCTGGCAGGCAACTTGGTCGCCAACCGTATGGGCTTACTATGACTATGCCAGTGGTGATAGCGACCCAAACAGCGGCGACGCCCACACGTTCAATCAGATGTTTCCGTTTGGTCATTATTATATGGGCTGGATGGACCTAGTCGGACGCCAGAACATCCATGATTTGAACTTCCACGGCTATCTTTACCCGACACGCTGGATAACGCTCTGGACGCAGTACCATCGCTTCTGGTTAGATCAGTCCAAGGATGCGATGTACGGACCATCGGGGAATGTGATTCGGCGGGACGCAACGGGCAATTCCGGCAGGGATGTCGGTGATGAAATCGGTATCTTTGCGAACTTTCATCTCTCTCGGTATTCCGACATCATGGTTAGCTACAACAAGCTCTATGGCGCTGGATTCTTGGAATCAACCGCTGGGCCAGGTAGAGCCACCGACGCAGATTCTCTTTACCTGATGTTTCAACAGCGATGGTAAGAGTATTTGTGAACGAAAGCGGTAGGCCTACGGGGCCTTGCTCTCCGAAAGTTTTTCAAGTCTGTCCACTCTCACAGCGTTCTTTGATTATCCCTGTTAGGTCCATCGGCCGGGGAAGCTCTTTGGAGAGCTGCGATTGCCTACAATGCGATTGGCTACAATAGGTTTGCAGGCGGAAGCCATACGAGTCTTATTTATACCCTCAGGACACAAGCGGGCCGACGCCTTAACCAAACGCTGTCGTGTGGGAACAAATACTATTGAAGCCATTTGAGTGGGACAAAGCCCATGGCTCGAAAGAGGACCGAGACCTAGGCACAAGGCGAGGATTGGTCCAGGAGCCGAGGCGTTGATTCGGCTCCTGGACTTAATCAAGAAAGGCGATGATGAAGACACCATTCGCCCTAGCAGCCATTTCTTACAGGCTTAGGACACGCGGTTGCGATATCTTCGGTAGCAAAATCCGGACAGGATGGTACCGAATACCACCATGGACGTCGGCTCAGGTACTGCTGTCTGCATCACGAAATTGTACACAGGTCGCTCCTGAGTAGCTCCAGCAGTATTTGTAAACCTAAGTGTTCCGGTGATATCAATAACCGACATAAGCCCTACGTTGGAAATATAATACTTGTTCACCAAGCTACCGTTGGGGGTGATGTCCGACACAGCAGTACCATTGATAACAAGATTCGAAATTTGAGACCTAGCAGTGCTCGATGATTCATTACCACTAATCTGTATCCCGTAATAACGCTTGGGATTACCCCCGAGCCCCCCAAGCAGAATGGTATTCATCGTTGCATTCTCGGAAACATCACCGAAATCACCGTCGGCATTGAAATCAACGCTAAGATTGAAAACACCTGTCTCGTTTAAGTAATCCAAAGTGTACAGGATTCGAAATTTGTAGTCCTGATTTGGTTGCCAAACTGGAGCCCCTACAGGATTTAAAAAAACATCGGTACCAACATTCGGAGTTCCTGTTTTAAGGATACCGGCCTCCCAGCTTGTTGCCCCCCACCTGATCCGAGACCGGACATCATTTTGAGACTCGGTGAGCATTGGGCTATTGCTCTCAGTCATTCCTGCAAGCAACTTGGAGCAACTCAACGAAACAAATACGATGGCGATCGCCGTGGCGATACAACAACGCTGTAGAGCGAAACGGCGAGTTACCGAAGCCCACTTCGATTCTGGAAATCTCATACATCAACCTCACGTAGACCGGAAAATGCTCCCCTATCGGTTGTGTTGACCTTCAACACTAACGTGGACTCCGTTCCTCCAATGGGTCAGGTGAGGATTAAATCGAATACAACAAGTGCACGCATTACAGTTCACGCCAAATGACAGACTCGATAAAAACGAGTGCTTTTACTCACAAAATCGCGACCTATGGAACGCATTGATTGAAAGTCCATCAGCGCGTGCTCAATTCGTGAGCCTAGCAATAAAACTAAATTGACACTGTCTTCTGGCTTGCTGCATCTAAGCATTGCACTTGCATACAAATCTAACAGCCCCCTTCGATTTCGATTTTGACATTATACGCCAAAGCGTAACTTTTGCTCATCAAGCTTCTTTATCTTGCGTGGCGAAAAACTCTATTGAGTATCGCGGGCATCCTCACAATCAATCCAAACTCATTGACCCACAAGAGTTTCATGACCTCGATACCGATCATTTGGGCTTACTATCTCAATCCGATTTTTGGATTAATCGACTCGAATAAGCTGGACTTCGACATCTGCAGTGATTCGCTTCTGCCGAACGAAATCAGGAAAAAGCCCTCCATTTTCGTACCCCATTTCGCAGCATACGATATGTACCAATCCCTTGTTCGAAGAATTGGTTTGGACCACGTGATCCATCTTCTTGTCAGCCTATCGGCCGACGAGGTATTCCATGATTCAAAGGGGTTCATTGCGAATTCAGTTCCTTGCCAGCTACGAGATATCCTCAAGGATTGGATGAACCTTTTGCGGAGGTCCAATCATGAGCAAATCCAGCTAGTGAAAGAGTCGGAAAGCCACTGGCTAAAAATCACCACTTGCAAACACCAGAAGGATACCTTTATCCAGGACCTATTCGAAATTGCATGGGTCCGTTTAGCAATCGGAGCTTTGCGTCCAGGTTTTATCCCTGATCGCTGTCGCATACGAGCTTCATCTAATCGTGATCGTCGAGCGTGGCTTCGACAACATATAGGCCCACTGGTCGAATGTGGACACGAGTTTATATCCATCGAAGTCCCAGAACAAACTCTGAAGTCTATTGTCTCGATCGAAAACCAAGATGCTTGCCAACCCGCAACCCCATCTATCGCTCCTCTACGCCCTCCACCAAGCAATTATCTTGAGGCAATCGTCGAGATCCTCTGTGCCTATTATCCAGATCGCTGGCTAACGATTGAAGAGCTTGCGGAAGTCATTAATTCATCTCCTCGCACGATCCAGCGAAGGCTTCTGTCTGAAGGGACCACCTTTCGAGATCTGATGCTTCAAACCAAAATGTCATTGGCGAAAAAAGCCTTGATGGAGACCGACTCGTCCATCACACAAATCGCTATGGACTTCGGTTTCTCCGCTTCATCAAGCTTCACCCGCTCTTTTGTAGGCCACAATGGGATCTCACCAAAGGAATTCCGAAGACAATCTCGCGCTACGCAGATACCATGAGCCAACCACATGTTGCTAAATCGATAGCTAAACGCGAAATGTCCTATTCTGCAATCTCAGCAGGAGAACTGAAAAAAGGGGACAGACCCCGCGCAGTGTCGCAGGTTTTGCTAGCGATTTTGTCGTTGCGACGGAGCGTCAAACTCGATCGCAAAATCGAAAAAATTTCTTTGACCAAATCTGAGCTTTTTTTCACTTTTGTGCGCAATCAAAATCGTTGCTCGCTAGGCGAAGGGCTCGCCTTTATTCGAACGCCTCTGTTCATCCTTGTTGCATTGCACTAAAGCATTTCCAAAGCGTTCGGATCACGCGCAGGATTTGCCAACGTAGGGGAGAGACCCTAAGCAGAACCAAACCCGAGTCGTTCAGGAAGTATTGAAAGCTTAGCCACGTCGAAGCATTGGAATTCATAAAGTCGATAACCTTGAGTCTGACAATTACAAATCATGCCATGCGCAAAAATCGCTTCGTGAGCTTCAAGCCCGACTTGCGCCAGAAGACACCGGAAAACAGAAGACAGATCAGCGACGACGATGGTTCAGGCACAACATTCGGGTCGCTCGAACCAAAGAGAGCATAGCCCGTATATGCACTTCCAACGACCATTGAGAAGCCTGGATTTAAAGGTCGGTCTGAGATCGCACCACCGAAACTCGAGCCCCAGACGCTGATTTCACCTCCGGAATTCAGAGCGAAACCGTTCCCGTCGCTTCCAGTGACCTGCTTGAAACCAGTACCTGTCGGCGCACTCGACACTTCGCTGTTGAAGTTCCAACCCCAGGCAACAATGGACCCATCAGCCTTGATTGCATAACCGGTGCGTCGACCGGCACCGATGGAGATGAAACCCGTTCCCGACGGAGTATTGCTAATCGTCGAATAGGTGTCTTCACCCCAGGTAGCGATCGATCCGTCAACTCGAAGGGCAATTCCGCCATAGGCATTGGCAGCAATTTGTTTGAACCCCGTACCTGTCGGCGTGTTGCTTACAGCGTTGTAGGCATCGAATCCCCAAGCAACGATCGATCCATCGGCAGCGAGTGCGTAATTCGTATAATCCCCAGCAGCAATTGCCGAAAATCCCGTGCCAGAAGGAGTTCCGGTCAAAGCACCGAACTGGGAGTTGCCCCAACCGATGATCGATCCATCGGCTCGCAGTGCCAGCAAGTGTCCACCACCACCCGCGATCGCCTTGTAGACGCCTGAGGAGGGGGCGTTTGAGACCTGCCCAAAACTATTGTCTCCCCAGACTGCGATCGAACCGTTCGAGCGAAGTGCTATCCCCCCATCGCTATAGGCAGCCAGCGTCGTAAAGTCGCTGCCGGTCGGTGCATTGGTAACTTGTCCATAATAGTTGTAACCCCATGCCGTAATCGCACCTGCAAAAACTTGTCCAGACCCATCAATCAGAAACAACAGCAACAGTAATGCTGAATTGACGAAACGCATTCGGAAATGTGGCATCGGCGGTCGCTTCGAGCCAAAACATACCGATCTAAGTTGTCTTTGAAATGTGGATACATCGAATAGAAATGTAAACAGTGATGTGAAATTCCGCACGCTGGTGCTCCATGGAGTAGCGGTAGATAAAGCAAAAAGTTGGGATTGATCCCCCAGGCAAATAAGAACTCTGCTTTCCTACCCTAAATCGGTGGAAAGCGATCCCATGGCCTCTCTACGTATCAGTACGACGACTATCTACACGGAGCAAAGATTTTGGTCAACGCGGGGACAGTCCCTCCGCATGGTAGCCGGTTTTGCTAGCGATTTGGTCGTTGCGACGGCGCGTCGAACTCGATCGCAAAATCGAAAAAATTTCTTCGACCAAATCCCCCCTTTTTTTCACTTTTGTGCACAATCAGAGTCATTGCTTGCTAGGCGAAGGGCTCGCCTAGATTCGAACGCCTCTGTTCATGCTTGTTGCATAGCACACAAAGCATGTCCGAAGCGTTCGGGCCACGCGCAGGCTTGGATGTTTGGCGTGTGGTTGCGGATGGACACCGCGGAATGCTTTTTACCGTGTTTGTTTGTCAGTTCATCTGTTTGTCAGGAGGGCTATTGCCATGGCACGTAAAACTCGAGGTAGTTTGATTAAACCCGACGAAATCACCATCGTTCATACCGTTGCCAAAACGGTTCGG
>Ga0315904_10000434_pt1 | contig 66289 bp, 36 predicted proteins | sample LakEriMetagenome_6_FD_203529 | JGI IMG/M metagenome (GOLD analysis project Ga0315904, IMG submission 203529) | Freshwater fungal communities from buoy surface, Lake Erie, Ohio, United States - Buoy 12 MA120 | ecosystem: Environmental > Aquatic > Freshwater > Lake | place: USA: Lake Erie, Ohio...
GTAGGTGTCTGGCCAGTGTCTCAGTGCCAGTGAGGCTGGTCGTGCTCTCACACCAGCTACCCATCACAGCCTTGGTGGTCCATTACACCGCCAACTAGCTAATGGGGCATAGGCTCATCCCGGGGCAGATTGCTCCTTTGATCCAAAGATATCATCGAGTATTACCGTCAGTTTCCCGACGCTATCCTCGACCCCAGGGCAGATTCCTATGTTGTCCTCTCCCTTTCGCCGCTTTCCTGTATTGCTACATTCTCGCGCGACTCGCATGCCTAATCCACGCCGCCAACGTTCATTCTGAGCCAGGATCAAACCCTTCACTTGTGTATGCTTAGACCAACTAAAAACTATCTTGCGATAATCCCTAATCAGCCATGACCAACTAAGTTACGGCTTTGAAACCGGTTGGTGTTTTGCGGTCAACAAAACACCGATTTTAAATTTCACAAAACTCTCAATTGCAAGCTCGCTCCCGAAAGAGCTACTTGCTCGAAGGCTCGTCCACCGGATTGTCAAAGATCAGTTCACCCATCGGCGATTTCTCGCGTTTGAGGGCTCAACATGGTAACCGCTGTTGTCGGCACCCGTCAAGCCATTCTTCAAACTTTTTTCAACTTCGTTTCGCTATTCGCGACGCTCCGTCGAATCAAGTTCCCCACCACTTGGTTGCTCCTGGCGACTCGCATCGCCCAAGCTCAAATCAGCGAGGGACGAGAAAGATATGGACATGAGCCCTTTCGTGCAAGGGCTTTTCTGAAAAAAATCTTCAAACCCCAAAAACACCTCGGCAAACCCAAGTTTTTCCCACGCGAAAACCCTACCACCAGAAAACTTTAACGCCCTCCATGAACCCTCAAGTCCCCCCACGATCAAAAATGTGGTTCTTCAAGAACCGTTCATCGCTCGCTCAAGTCGCCAAACTCTCTGGTTCTCCATGCTGCCGCGATCAAAGGTTTTCTGCAGTTATTGCCCGCTTGGTGATGCTCAAGCCACTAGAATTCCTAAGTAACACATCCCAACTCCTCTCCCAAAACCACTTGCTATGTCCCAGGCCAACCACGAAATCCTCGATGCTCTCAAGCCCTGGCTCAAGCCTCGAACCCTATCGCCAAACCAACTCCTCTTCCGCCAATCCGATACCCAATCCTCCCTGTTCATCGTGCAATCAGGACTCATCGAACTCTCGATGCACGTCCCAGGCCGCTCAGGAGTGCCTATCCTAAGCGTCGGCCCAGGAGAACTGATCGCTTGGTCTGCCCTCCTTACCAAACAACCCATGACCTGCAGCGCGAAAGCCACCGAAGCATCCGAGTTGCTGGAAATTCCCGTCGAAGCCATCGAGCTTGTCGCTTCGCAAAACCCAACCTTCGCCAAAGACTTCTATCGCTGGATCGCCCTTGGACTGTCGCATCGTCTCATGGCCACCCGACTGCAATTGCTCGATCTTTTCCAACACCCAAACGCCTAACGCACTTGCTCGAAAACCCAAACCCCATGCAACCTACCCGATGGCTCGATCAATCGAAATTGCAGTCTCTGATCGATCTGCTGCGATCCGAAGGCTTCTGCGTCGTTGCCCCAACCGTCGATCAGCAAGCAATCCTCTACGATGAAATCACCTCGGCAAAGCAATTGCCCCAAGGCCTGTGCGATAACCAGTCACCTGCCCTCTACCAAATCTCCAAAACTCCCATCGGCCCTGAAAGCCAAAAATATTTCCACTTCAACCTGGGCCCTCACTCCTGGAAAAAATACCTCTTCCCACCCGAATCGATCCTCCCAAACCAAACAACAAAACCCTCGGCAGCGCCCAAACCCCTGGCCATCCTTGGAGCAAGAGCCTGCGAACTAGCAGCCATCGCCATCCAAGACAAAGTCTTTATGTCCGGACCCTTCGTCGATTCGGACTACGCACTTCGGCGCAACGACTTGTTTGTTGTTGCAGTCCAATGCACAACCACCGCAAATACATGCTTTTGCACCTCGATGAACACCGGGCCTGCTCTCCCAGACCCCGAGCATCACCCCCAAGCCTTCGACCTTGCTCTCACTGAACTTGTTCTCTCCAACCACGATGCATCCCAACACGATTCAACGAAACACGGCGCATCCGAACTCTCTTTGAATCACGGATTCTTGGTCCAAGCCGGCTCGAAACAAGGCCAACGCCTGTTGAATCTGCTCGATACGACTCAAGCGACCCAAGAGATGCTCGACGCGAAATCGCATACGATCGACAGTCTTGCCGCCAACATGAGCCGATCGATGCCCACTGGAAACCTGCGCGATTCACTCATGGCCAGACTCAAACACCCCCACTGGGAAGACGTCGCCAAACGATGCTTGTCCTGCGCCAATTGCACCATGGTCTGCCCAACTTGCTTTTGTTCAAGTGTCGACGAAGTCCACGACCTTGTCGACGAAACGATCGTCCGACATCGCCGCTGGGACTCGTGCTTCAACCCCGACTTTACCCACACCTCCGGTGCCCCAACACGAAACACCATCGGCTCGCGCTACCGTCAGTGGCTGACCCACAAACTGGCTACCTGGCACGACCAATTCGATACCAGCGGCTGTGTCGGTTGCGGTCGCTGCATCACCTGGTGCCCAGTCGGGATCGATCTGACCCAAGAAGTCGCCAAGCTGCTGGAAACCTAAGCCCATGAGCACTTCGAACCAAATGGACTGCAGCCTGGATCTAACCCAAAACCCATGGCAACCCCATCGCGCTACGATCCAAAACATTGTTCGCGAAATCGATTCTGAAGCTTGCTCGGTTTTTACCCTTACTCTAGCCCTCGATCCAGGCCCTTACGCCAGCTCCTACCGATTCAAGCCCGGTCAGTTCAATATGCTTCATCTGCCCGGTTCCGGAGAGGTTGCCATCAGCCACTGCGGCCCCCAAAGCGAGGGTGACCAAGCCCAACTCCCTATCGGTAGCTTCCTGCATACGATCCGAGCCGTCGGACGCGTCACACGTGCGATCGAAGCCCTTCGCGTCGGTGATCACTTGGGTGTCCGTGGACCCTACGGCACTCCTTGGCCAATGGACTTGCTGGTTTCCCAAGATGTCTTGATCGTCTCGGGCGGACTGGGGATGGCTCCCCTGCGCCCAGTGATCTACGCGATTGCAAGCGATCGATCGCGCTATGGACAAGTCGACTTGCTCTACGGATCTCGCAGTCCAGACTTGATCCTTTACAAGTCGGAACTGGAGTCTTGGGCAGCCTCAAGCATCCGGATCGAAACAACCGTCGATCGATCCGATGCTTCGGGCGAGCAGAACTGGTCAGGCCCAATAGGCCCAGTCACTTTGCTGATGGATCGACGCAGTTCCAAATCGGCCTACAGAGACTTTGATCCATCGAGAACCCAAGTTCTCATCTGCGGTCCGGAAGTGATGATGCACTTTTGCGCGCTCAGTGCGCTGAAACTTGGGATCCCTGCAAGCTCGATTTGGATTTCGATGGAGCGCAACATGCAATGCGGTATCGGGTATTGCGGTCACTGCCAGTGGGGCCCCTTCTTTCTCTGCAAAGACGGCCCGATACTTCGCTACGATCGAGCCGAGCCTTTCTTGAGTATCAAGGACTTGTAAGATGGCAGATACGCTTGAAAAAACCATGAAAACTCAAAGGAAACCCACTGTCGCGGTCGTGAAATTCGCTTCCTGCGATGGCTGTCAGTTGACCCTTTTGGACTGCGAAGACGAATTGCTTGCGATCGCCGATCGGATCGAATTTGCTCACTTTGCAGAAGCCTCAAGCAACCTGCAACCTGGCCCCTACGACCTAACGATTGTCGAAGGCTCGATCAGCACCCAAGAGGACATGCACCGCATTGTCAAGCTGCGTGCTCAGAGCAAGAAACTTATCACCATCGGCGCGTGTGCCACCGCTGGCGGAGTGCAGGCCTTGCGAAATTTTGCCGATAGCGAAGATTTCAAAAGAGCCGTTTACGCGTCTCCCGAGACGATTGAGTCGCTGGCCGAATCGACCCCGATCGCACAGCACGTCCAAGTCGACTTCGAACTGCGAGGCTGTCCGGTCGATAAGCATCAGTTGATCGAAGTTGTTTTGGCGTTTGCTCAAGGTCGACAGCCCAAGACATCTTCCGAGAGTGTCTGTCAGCCTTGCAAAAGACGCGGCACGGTTTGTGTCGTGGTCGCCCAAAAGAAACCTTGTTTAGGCCCGGTGACCCAAGCTGGCTGCGGATCGATATGCCCAGCGTATGACCGTGGCTGCTATGGCTGCTTTGGACCCTCGGCGCAGCCGAACATGCAAGGGCTCTCCGAAGGGATCCTTCAAGGTAAATTGACCAATCCTCAGGCGGCCATGTTCCTGCAATCGTTCCATGCGGCCAGCAAAGAGTTCGCCGACGAGAGCCGGCGACTGTGGCAAATCCAACCAGTAACACCCCAAAGACTTCCATCCCAACCGGAGCGACTGCCGTGAGCGACCAAAGCAATGCATCCGAGGGGGCTCAGCGCACGATCCGTGTACCTGTATTGACGCGAGTCGAGGGGGAAGGAGCCCTCAACATACGACTGCGAGGCTCGAGCATTGAGCGAGTCGAGCTGAATATCTATGAACCGCCGAGGTTCTTCGAAGCCCTATTGCGGGGACGGCCCATCGAGGACGTGGCCGACATCACGTCGCGTATTTGCGGCATTTGTCCGATCGCTTATCAGATGACGGCCGTGCAAGCTCTCGAATCGATACTTGGTGTGCAAGTCCATCCGCAAATCGCGATGCTGCGGAGGCTCGTTTACTGCGCCGAATGGATCGAAAGCCATGTGCTCCATATCCATTTGCTCCATGCTCCGGATTTCTTTGATTGCCACAGCGCCGTCGAGTTGGCGCAAAGGTTTCCGATGGAGGTCAAGCGAGGGCTGCGGCTCAAGCAAACCGGCAATCGCATTCTCGAAGTTCTCGGGGGGCGTGCGATTCATCCGATCAACATTGCCATCGGAGGTTTTTATAGGCTTCCGAAAGTCCAAGAGTTACGCGATTTGATTCCGAGGATTGAGCAAGGGCTAAGCGATGCGATCGATGCGGCGCGGTGGCTAGCGAGCCTCCCGCTTCCGAATTTCTCATCGGTGTACAATTACGTCTCGTTAGTGCACTCTGAGCGTTATCCGATCGAGTCGGGACAGATAGCCATTGGGCCTGATGAAGTGATTGAAGTGGGGCAGTACGAGTCCCATTTTCAGGAGGTCCAAGTCCCCCATTCGACGGCGTTGCAATCTCGAAAAATCCCTGGCGATACGGAGTATTTCGTAGGGCCGCTGGCCCGGATGTACAACAACCAGCAGAGGTTAGGGGAGCGATCAGGGCGGCTTGCCGATGAGCTCAAATGCGATCCGCGCGCGTGCAATCCTTACCAGAGTCTTTTGGCAAGGGCGATCGAGGTCGTTTATGCGTTTGAGGAGTCTTTGCGTATTCTTCAGGGGGTTGACTCAAGTGGGTTAGCTCTCATCGAGCCTCGAGTCGGTTATGAACCTCGAGCTGGGGTGGGGGTTAGTGCGACCGAGGCACCGCGGGGGTTGATTTTTCATCGGTACAAGATCGATGACCTTGGGCATGTCGAGTTGGCCAAGATCGTGCCACCGACATCGCAGAACCAATCGCGGATTGAGGCAGATTTGCGAGCGTTGTTAGAGCAGATCCATGATCAAGCCGATGGATCGATAGCGGTTTCCTGCGAGCGATTGGTGCGTTGTTACGATCCGTGCATCAGTTGTTCGACGCATTTTCTCAAGGTCAAGATCCAGCGGGAATGAAACGCCAGATGGCAATGAAGCGATGTGAGGTGTTTGGGATTGGTTCAGCGTATGGGGCCGACCAAGTTGGATGGTTGGTTCTCGAGCGGGTGCAGCAAGTCGTTGGAGGGGGTGTGGGGATCCATCGCCTACAAACACCGCTTGATCTGCTTTCGTATGCATCGACAGACCAGATCGATGCGGGTGCAGAATGGATCCTTATCGATGCGTGTATTGGGGAGGAGGAGGGTAGGATCCACAGGTGGCGATGGCCTCAGGTATCGGAGTTACAGTTGGGGTTGAGGAACGTGTCATCGCATGGAGTTGGATTGTTGGAAGTGTTGCGGATGGGTCAAGAGTTAGGGCTCTTGCCGGGTGAGGTTTGGGTGTATGGGATTGAGGTAGGAGTTGAGTTAGCGGTAGCGGGTCAAGAGATGTTGCTTGACTGGACCCCGAGCGATGTGCTGCGCGAGTCGATCCACCGCTGCTGTGCGCAGATCGCCAATCGATCCGCCTGCGTCGGGCATTGACCGTACACGGCACAGCGCAATCGATCAGCTTCATGAGAACCAATTCATCTCCATCGCTCCTGGCTTCTTCGGCTGTTCCCCTAAAGCCTAACGCCTGACGCCTAAAGCCTAATCCTGCTTGGCCCCCTTTCGCCCCCGGGCTTTGACGGTGGAGAAAGGGCGGGGGGATAGAGGGGGCTGACCGCGCGTAAGGCTGTTTTTTTGAACCGCTGATTAACACTAATATTCGCTAATAAAGACCAAAGCCCGACCGCTGATAAACACTGATAAACGCTAATGCACGTAGGGTACGTGAAGCGGTTGTGCGGGATGAGTATCGCCATGGATACCAGAAACAATTACGATTTATCTATCGTACCAGGATCATCCACCAACCGCGGAACGTACCACCAAGCGCGTACGGCTCTCTTCGGCTGTTCTCTTAACGCCTAACGCCTAACGCCTGAACTAGCTTGGCCCTCTTTCGCCCCGGGGGCTTTGTGGTGCGAGAACCCTTAAAATTACATCTCCGTACGCCTTGCCATACCTAGTCAAGCAACCTTTCCAAATCGCTTCTGAGGACAGAATAATTCGCCATCGAATCCACAAATGCTTCTCGACGGAAGCCTGGCTTGATCTTGCATTGCTTGTATATCTCAACCAATCGAGATTTCGAGGACTCGATGTCTTGGGGTTGATTCAAATGCTCCTGGGCAATTACCTCAAAGACAATTGCCGCTAGCAACGATGACTCTCGACATTTTCGAATCTCTAAGATGGAGCCAGACTCCGACCAATCCGGTAGCTTTTCTATCGATGTTCGCCAATGCTTTGCAGTTCTGTCCAACTCCACCCAGCACCGATGCTTAACCAGGTCACGGCACATTTCGCTGTAGGTCGTAATCATCAAACCTCGATAGTTCCAGTCTTCCGACGTTCGTTGGATTACATGCCCATCGATGAAATCCATACACCGATTCATTGAGGACTCGATCTTTTTCGTTTCACCCTGCTGAATATGAATTCCTGTCATCGCCGAAAGTGCATTTAGAGCGTAACTCGTTGACTCAATACCCAGTCCTGGATTGGTCATCCGTGATGAATAATACCCATAGACTTTTTCGAGTTCCTCGATTGCCAAACTCGGGCTCTGTTTACTGAGAGCTACGGATTTTTCCATCCGATTGGCTTGTAACAGTGATTCAATCGGTCCCTCGGCAGGATATTCGGCTAGGTAATTCTCGGCATGTTCAATCGAGCGATTGAACCAATGAAGTCTCTGTTCTTCCTGACCAGATAAGTTAAAGGCCTTGCCCATCCAATGCTCACCGACGATACGATCTTTCAACCGCCTCTGATAAGCGACAGGATCTTTGATCGGTCCGTCTTTCAAAAGCCGTTCGATCAAATCCAACGACTTTTGCCTCATCGCGATCCCATCTGCCTGCAGTTCGGATCGATCACTACGCGACACCTGTTCGGACAAAACGATGTAGCACAAAGCGGCATAGTGCTGCATTACTTGCAAATTGACGGCGAGCTTGCGATCCTCCGGATTCAGTGATAAGGCTTGCTCAAGCAGCGGAATCTGCTGAAGTAGGTTCGTTAGCAAATCTTCGTGAGAAACGCGAGCGCCTGCGATAACCGTATCGTTGATCTGGCTGTTGGCGATATTGATCGAACGCAGAAAGAGTTCGTTAACTGCCTGTTGTGTTCTCCATTCCCGATTGAGCAGAATGACTACAGCTAGAATCGACAGAAGTGACGTTAAAAGCACTGCTGTAAAGATAGGGTATCGACGAACCAATCGGACGATCGTATCCCAAATACCAGTGGATTCCTGAGAAATTGGCTTGCCATGGAGTAAATTATCCAAATCGACGGCGATTGCATTTGCTGAAGGATATCGATCGGCAGGCTCTTTGTTTAAACACCTCTGAACGATCGCTTGCAAGCCTCTGGGAATACCAAGCTTGGCATCCAACGGACGAGGCGGATGGTTGACAATATTCGCCTGGGTCTCGTACTCACTGGATGCCAAGAAAGGATTTACGCCACTGAGTAACTCGTGAAGGACCACTCCAAACGAGAAGATATCAGTCTGTGTTTTAAGTTTCTCCCCGCGCACCTGCTCAGGGGACATGTAGCGAACCGTTCCAAGCACTTCGCCTTCCTGAGTCCATTGCGATCTTGGGGCCTCGATCGAAGTTTCTTTGACGAGCCCAAAGTCGGTCAGCAAGGGCCAGAGCCCTAACCCCTCCACTCTTTCGTCGTTCGTTGCCGACCTGAGCAAAATATTTCCAGGTTTGATGTCTCTGTGAATGAGTCGGTTTGAGTGCGATTCATGAAGTGCCTCAGCGATTTTCATCATGATCCAAGCGGCGTGCCTCGGAGGAATAGGCCCATTACTTCTTTCAAGATGGTCTGCCAGTGATCCCTGATCCGCCAACTCGATGATGATCAGAGGTTGAGCGTTAACCTGACCAACGTCGAACACTTGCACGATGTTGGGGTGTGAAATCGATTTCAGCGCATTAGCTTCGCTATGAAACCTCTTGTATGCAACAGGATTGTCTTTCTTGGAAGGCCTAAGAACTTTGATGGCGACTCGGCGGTTGGATTCCTTTAGATCCGAATCCATCTGCAAGTCCACTGCCGAGTAAATCAATCCAAAAGCTCCCAAACCTACCAAAATAGGATCCTTAAACCTCGCACCTGGCGCGTGCTGACTCTCAGGGGCCGTGGAAGCCTCGCTGCGGATATTTTTCAGAAAAGCTAAACTCTCTTGGTGATCCAATTGATCTGTTGGATCGCTTAATTGTTGCTCAATCGATCTTTTTAACACCATGAATGCCGCTTTCCCTCTTCATCTTGCGAGCCTTGCACTTACCGTTTCGTTGCACAAGCTTTTTAAACCCACCTTCACTGTACTGGAATTATCTTCCGATATCTGCCCCGAGAGAAACAGTATGGTTGAGCTCTTTTTCGAACTTTATCGGTTCTCAACGCACGGTAGAACGTCGTACTCGTGGCTATCTGTGCTCAATGAAGTGGTAGCCGAGCGATCGCCTCAGGGGGTATCGGGCGGACAATGCGAAACCCGGTAAACCAACTGCTGCTGTATTGGTCCCGCTGAACCTTGTGCGTAAAACCAGTGATAGGCTTGCCAAAGATAATTGCCCCTCCTCGCAGGATGTGACCGCTTTTGAAATGAGGGTGATCGGTGATTGCAAGTGGATTGACAAGTGGATCGCTGGCTGAATTGCCAACGAAGTAGTTCTCATGGAAATTATCTAGGCACCACTCTTGGACATTCCCTAACATGTCATGCAACCCAAACGCATTGGGTTTCTTAAGACCTCGCAGTTGCACGCCAATATGCGTGTTTCCATGCATCCAGACCTCTTGATCCAACTCCTTAGGATCGGCAATCGATGCTCCGCTTCGCCCAGATCGACAGGCCCATTCCCATTCAGCCTCCGTAGGTAGTCGATACAAGTCCCTTCCTAATTGATTCTGTGTAACCGGCCCATCCCACGAAGCCAATCCTCCCTTCTCGTTCAATCGCTGACACATCAATTGAGCCTCTTCCCATGGAACCCTCGTCACCGGATGCTCCTCGGAGTTTGCGCGCGGGCGAACTGGCGCATACTCTAGATCCAGTACCGAGGGGAGCGAATGGTCGGTACCAAGTACCCTGGCGCGCTCGGCTTCCGTAATTTCATATTTACTGATGTAGAATGGGAAGCTGATTCGAACCCAGGTCGGTTTGGACGATGCACGGATCATCTGCAATTCGGCTTCATTGTTGTCGTTTTCTTTCTTCAACCTAGCGAAATCTTCAGGAGAATACCCCATCAGAAACTCCCCTGGAGGAATCAAAACGAATCGAATACCGAATTGATTCTCCGATTCGACGGCTATCCCGAGTGCATCGGCCCACCGCTGCTGGTACTCTTTTGCAACGTCCGACGCGAATGGAATCCTCAGTTCGTGGATCCATGGATGATCGATCGTCGGAATCGGGGGGGGTGTTGTTTGTTCGCTAGGAATCACAAGGGGCGATGCTGGACCTTCAGGGATCTGGGTCATCACTTTGGTAACCCGAGGGGTTCGCGTCAGTAGAAACCCTAAAACAATAAAACCAGCAATCGCACACAAGGCAGCAAACCACTTCGTCGACAATCGAGCCGAAGGTATTGGCGAGGAAACCAGCGATCCTTGCTTGCCTTTTGAATGCCAATCGATCGAATCCAATGCAGCTAGCACATCCGTTGCGGATTGGTACCTGTCTTTAGGGGCCTTCTGAAGCATCCTTTGGAGGAGCGTTTCGACCTCCAAAGGGACATCATCGCGAAAGGAGTTGATCGGCAATGGATACCTCTGGATAACCGCTTGCATTTCAGCGAATTGGTTTTCCCCACAGAAAAGAGGCTTACCAGATAGCATTTCGTAGAAAACCGCCCCCAAGCTGAATAGATCGCTACGAGCATCGGTCGACTGATCCTTGATCTGCTCCGGGGACATGTAGCGGGGTGTTCCCACTACCGAATTGGTCCTGGTCAATCGAGAGTCTTTATCTCGGCGCACCAAACCGAAGTCAGTGATTTTAGCAATCATCGGCGACGCGTTGGTTAGTAATATATTGGCAGGTTTGAGATCGCGATGGACGCAACCAAATTGATGAGCCACCTGGATACCTTTCAGAATCTGCTCAGCGATCCAATGGAACTCATCCAAATCGAGTTTACCCTTGCTCGCGAGGAACTGTTCAAGCGACTGGCCCTCGACGTACTCCATCACAATAAAGGGAGTCGGATTCATAGAGATTCGATAGACCTCGACCACGTTCTTATGCTTGATCCGCCCCATCGCTCGGGCTTCTATTTGCAAGCGTGCGATCGCAGTAGGGTCGCTTGCAAGATAGGTGTGCAGAACCTTGATAACAACGGTTTTTTCAAGATCAGGGTCGATTCCCTTGTAGACCGTCGCTGTTCCACCAATGCTAATTTTGGATAGCACATCGTATCCTGCGAATTTTCCGATAGAGCCGGGTTGATCGCTAGGTTCCAGGTGCTGATTGGCCAGTTCCTCGGGGGTGTACTGCTTGGGCTCCTCGAAATGCTTCAGTCCACCGAGTAATTCAGTCGCATCGGGATGACTTGCGATTTGCTCGAGTGCGTTGGTGTTGAGGAAGTCTTCGTCGAGCTGGTAGAGTTCCAGCAGTTTGCGCAGGGACTCGGCAAGCTTTGGGTCGCTTAGGGCGATCTGCTGAAGCCTTGCCTCGCGCTCATTCGCGTCGGCGATTTGGATCAATTCGTTAAAAAGGTCGGATTCTTTCATAGGATTCGAGGCCCTTGGAAACGATCGCCTCACTTAGGAATACGTGAAGCGTTCATGACTTTCCAGGGGGACGGCCAATTTTTGAAAGAATAAGCTGCCTTCAATGGCCTTGGCTCGGCTCTGCCAGAACGGACTTGATCCAGGTTTTGCCATAAATCCACTTCTTGCGGATTTCGGCCAGCGAGCAATCGCTGATGGTCGCTATCTTCGAGAAATCATAGCCCAGGAAGAACTTCATCCGTACGATCATCGCTGCCTGTGGATCATGAGCCTCGAGCTTTTCGATGGCTTCGGAAATCTCAGCGATATCCGAAGGGCAGCAGTTGCAGGGAATACTTTGGATATCGATGTAGACTCGCTCAAATCCCCGTCCTCGCTTGAGGGTGTCGAGTTTCTCAAGCTCATCGAGGATGGCACGTTGCATCGTTATTGCGACCGTATTGAAGAAATGCTCGCGGCTTTCCCAAGGTGTTTTTGATTCACCGCCTTTGAGGATTTTCAGCCAAACTTCGCTGACCAGATCCGAGCCTTGCAGGCCTCCGCCCATGCGTCGAAGCCAAGCTTGATTCGCGATATCTCGCACCTCTTGTTGGACGAGTTGCAGCAATTGATGGTCTTTCGAATCGCACGCGGGATTATCCCCGTTGCGGATCTTGATCATCAGTTGGGTGACTCCAGGGTGCTCGGGGAGTCGCTTTTTGGGTGGCTTATTAAGCTTCTTTTTTAGAGCTTTCGCTGCGTTGACGAGCGAAGAGATGGGGTCTTCGAAAGGTTGAGATAAAGCATCCATGAGGTAGGAATTCCTGGGCTGAGGTATCCGACGTACTGCAAGAAAAGTCTTTAAAGCAATCGGGCGCAAGTCTGTCATTGGACGCTCGCTCCTCTAGGTAAATATACAGATCCGCGTGATGTGCCGCATGCCTGCGGAAACATTTTTTAAAAATTTTTAACGTTTCGCGTTTTCTTGCCCACGTTTCCCGGCTTCCTCCTTTGACGGGGTGATGGCCACGGTTGGGGGCCAGCACTCCGGGAGGGTCGAAGTAGTCATTTCGGGCTCAATGTCCGTACTTTCGTCGGTCGGAATTTCGAAGGTGCGAGAGGCTGAGCGTTTAACTTAAGTATCAGTTTTCCATGGCCAATCAATCGATTGAATGTGAAACTCAGGAAGAAATTCAGACGGGCCAGGATGGTCTCAAGCAGATCGCCGTCAGCTACGAGCACTCAAGCAACCTTGCATGGGTTCTGTCGGAGTTGAAGTTGTCTGTGCTGCTATCGACCTATCAGGCAGGGAAACTCGTTTCCATTGGAAGCCTAGCAGATCGACCTACTTTTTCGTTTCATAGTTTTGATCAGGTCATGGGTGTTGCCGTATCGGGCAACCAAATTGCCGTGGGGTCTAGGCGACAGGTTCACTTTCTGACCCCAGCGCATGAACTGGCTAGGCATTTGCCCGCAGAAATGGCCTATGACAGTTGCTTTCTATCGAGAAAAAGCTTCATCACTGGGAGTATTCACGGTCATGATTTGGCCTTTGGAAACGAAGGGCTTTGGGTCGTAAACACCCTGTTTTCATGCCTCTGTACGCTCGACGATCAGTACAATTTTTTTCCGCGATGGCGGCCAAAGTTTGTCTCGGAGTTGATCGACCAAGACCGATGCCATCTCAATGGCCTCGCTTTAGAAAACGGAGTCCCCAAGTACGTTACGGTCCTAGGTGTTACCGACGAGCCTGCGGGTTGGCGAGCCAACAAACGCAGCGGAGGGGCACTGATCGATGTCGAATCCGGGGATTTGGTCTGCGACGACTTGAGCATGCCGCATTCACCCCGAGTTCATCAAGGCAGAGTTTTTGTCTTGAACTCTGGATGTGGTGAACTGTCCACGGTGGATCGTTCGACGGGAAAGATCGAGGCGGTTGCTAGACTGCCGGGTTACACTCGGGGGTTGGCCTTCTATGGCAAATATGCTTTTGTGGGGCTTTCTCGAATTCGAGAGACCAATGTCTTCGGTGGGCTCCCTATCGGCGAGCACCCCGAAACATTGAAATGCGGTTTGGGAATCGTCGATTGGACCACGGGTCGGACAATTGCAACGCTTAGCTTCCAAAGCGGTGTCGAGGAGTTGTTTGCCGTTGAGGTTCTCAGCGGTGTCACGAATCCAAAAATCCAAGGGCCGTCCCCCATTCAAGGCGAAGAGGACGAGATCTGGGTCGTTCCTCCGTTGCAGATTCAGACAATGGCCCCACGGCTACCAGCAATGGATGCGAACCAATCGCGACCCGATGCGCGCGCGGTTCAAGGTCTATTGCGTGAATCCAAGGAGGCGATTGCCGTCATGGTTCATCGTGCTAATGAATTGCATGCCCAAGGGGATTTGCGTGGTGCTCTTGAGCTGCTTCACAGTGCGGCATCGATTGCACCTGAGTCACCAGGGAGTGCCGAGTTGTTCAATCAGTTGGGAAATCTTTATCAAGAAGCTGGAGATCAGACCACCGCCATAGGGTTTTACCAACGAGCCGTGCACTTGGATCCAGCCTATGCACCTGCACATCAAAATCTTGGCATGCTGTCGATTGTGCAAAACGAGCCGCTCAGGGGCTTGCGCCATTTTGAACTGGCGCAGCAATCAAATCCCAAAGCGATGAATCTGATTCTAGGTGCCAAAGTCTTGCCGGTCATCTACGACGACGTCGATCAAGTTCAGCGTTGGAGAGCACGGTTCGAGACGTGTGTGCGTGCCTTAGTCGATCAAAATATTACGATCGATACAACAAACACCTTAGCGGACACGAGTTTCTATCTGGCGTACCAGGGGCAAAATGATCGCCAGATCATGTCCGACTTGGGCAAGGTGTATCGCGGGCGGCTCGAAGTCCCAGGAAAGACTTCGAAGCGCCCCAAGGGGCGAAAGATCAAGGTAGGATTCCTGTCGGCTTATTTTAGGGATCACACCATTGGTCGGCTGAACCTAGGGCGGATTCGCGGTCTATCTCGGGACGATTTCGAGGTGACTGTCCTAGCGTTGCATAGCTCCAACGATTCGATGGCCCAGGCCTTTCGCCAGGCGGCAGATCGCTATGTGGTTCTAAAGCGTCAAGTCCAGCAAGCACGTCGTACGATCGAGGAGTTGGGACTGGACATCTTGATTTTTGCGGACATCGGGATGGATGCTCTGACGCAATCGCTTTGCTATTCGCGGATGGCCAGTATCCAGGCATCGACTTGGGGGCATCCCGATACAAGCGGCAGTCCGGCGATCGACTATTTCGTATCAAGTGCCTTGGCAGAACCCGATGGAGCCCAGAACCACTACACCGAAAAGCTAGTCGAGCTGGATAATTTGGGCGTTTATTACGAGCGTCCCAAGTTGCACGGATCGAAGCGCAGTAAGGAATCGTTCGGGATCCGAGCCGACCGGACCATCTATTTGTGTCCGCAGACCGCATTCAAATTTCATCCGGCTTTTGACGAGGCTCTGCGTGGGATATTGCATGCAGATCAGTCCGGTGAATTGCTTTTAATCGAAGGGCGAGTGGCGGCATGGACCGAAGCGCTCAAGCGTCGTTGGTGGCGGGTGATGCCTGAGGTGATGGATCGCGTGAGGTTTTTGCCATCGCTACCCCAACCGGAGTTTTTGCATTTGCTGAGCGTTGCCGACGTTGTTCTGGATCCTTATCCGTTTTGCGGGGGGAACACCAGTTATGAGGCCTTTGCAGTGGGTGCCCCGGTAGTGACGTACCCTGGAGAGTATCTCCGCGGTCGCTTGACGAGTGCCATGTACAAACGCATGGGTCATGAAGAGTTGGTAGCTGCTAGCCCGGAGGATTACATCCGGTTGGCGGTTGGGTTAGGCCAAGACCCCACGAGGAATCGCAAGCTACGTCGAGAGATCTCGGACGCGGCTGGAATTTTATTTGATAACCCTGACGACATAACCAGTTGGAACAGAGTCTTAAATCACTGGATTGGAGAATTGCAATGAAACGCCTATGGAAGATCCAGTGTAAAACCAACGAAAAAATAAAAATCAAAAATCTACAAAAATAAAGTAAAAATCGAAATCGCAGGTCGCACAAGCAAAACAGAGAGCGCAAGATGAAAAACTGGCTTAAATCACTAAAAAGCAATCGCCTATTGAGATCCTCCAGACGACTGCGTCGAAGTGGCCTAAGGAAACTCATAATCGAGTTGCTTTCGGAAAGAATTCCCTTGGCCGTGGATATTCAAATGGTCAAGGACATCAATGCAACTCCCAGTCCAGGAATTGAAAGCTATGTATATGCGCTTCAAGAGGCAGGAAGCCATATATATTTCGCGGCAAATTCCTTTCAGTTAGGCAGTGAGCCATGGAAAACAGATGGAACACCCGAAGGAACGAAACTGATCAAGGATATAAATCCCGGCCGTGGTAGCAGTTATTCGAGTTGGTTCACGATTGTGAACAACACAGTCTACTTCTCTGCAGACGATGGTGCCTCAGGAGCAGAGTTGTGGAAGACCGATGGAACGGAATTAGGAACGGTGCGAGTTCGTGATATTTCCCCTGGAAGTACAGGTTCAAGGCCCCGTGCATTGGTCAACCTAAATGGCATCTTGTATTTCATAGCAAACGATGGATCCAATGGCGAGGAACTGTGGAAATCCGACGGGACCGAGGCTGGCACCGTTCTAGTCAAGGATATACGCCAAGGTATCACAGGTTCCGCCGTAGACTATTTTATCAATGTCAATGGTACACTGTTTTTCAGAGCGAATGACGGAACCTCTGGGAACGAGTTATGGAAATCCGATGGGACTACGCAAGGCACCCTTCGCGTGAAGGATATTAGACCCGGAATCGGAAACTCATCCCCTTATCGAATCACAAACATCAATGGCACTCTCTACTTCTACGCTTACGACGATACCAACGGTGGTGAACTCTGGAAATCAGATGGGACTGAGTCAGGGACCGTATTAGTGAAGGATATTCGACCAGGAGCGAGCAGTTCCTTCCCATGGTACTTGAAAAACGTTAACGGAACTCTCTTTTTCAGGGCTAACGATGGGACCACAGGCTACGAGTTATGGAAGTCTGATGGAACTGCGTCTGGTACGGTACGAATGGCGGATATCCGGAGCGGTTCGTCTGGTTCAAACCCCTCCAACATCACAGATGTTGGAGGCATTGTATATTTTCGAGCAAACGATGGTGTGGCCGGTTATGAAGTATGGAAGTCCGACGGGACAAGTGCGGGCACCACTCGAGTCAAGGATATTCGCCAAGGAAGCGTTGGATCCAATCCTAAGTCGTTCACCAACATCAACGGAAGTGTCTTGTTTACGGCCAACGACGGTAGTCACGGCTATGAACTTTGGAGGTCCGATGGAACCGAAGCAGGAACTACTTTGGTAAGAGATTTATCTCCAGGACTAACGAGCGGTGCCAGTTACTTGACACTGCGAAACTACAAGGGAACGCTGTTATTCCAGGGCAACGACGGCACAATCGGCTATGAACTATGGAAGTCAGACGGAACTGCCAATGGAACAACTTTGGTCAAAGATGTCCGGCCGACAACCGCCAGTTCTGACTTCTCGAATGCGACGATGGTGGATAACACGTTGTTTTTTACAGCAAATGACGGCATCCATGGAAACGAACTATGGAAATCAGATGGGACATTATCCGGAACCAACATGGTTAAAGATATCCATCCGGATCCACAAGTCGTCAATAACATACAGAATGTCACAGAGATCAATGGAAAAATCTACTTTACCGCGAGTAATGGCCAAAGCAGATATGATCTACCGGGGTTGTGGAAATCGGATGGTAGTGAAAACGGCACTTTTCGGATTGCCGAATACGCATCGGATATCGCGAACGTCAACGGCAAGCTGTTTTATACTGCTTCCAACCAACTTTGGAAATCCGATGGAAGTCCAAACGGAAATGTTCTCGTAAAAGATCTATGGTCGACATCATCCACCGAGATTGGTTACAATTCTCTTTTCAGCGTAGGCGATACTCTCTATTTCCAAGCTAAAGATAGCGGAAGTGGATTCGAGCTTTGGAAATCCGATGGAACCGAAGCTGGCACGATTAAAGTAAAGGATATACGATCTGGATCTGAGAGCTCTTTCCCTACGAATTTAACACAGGTAAACAACACACTCTATTTCACAGCAAATGACGGAATAATTGGCAGAGAGTTGTGGAAATCCGACGGTACAGTACAGGGTACAACTAGGGTTAAGGACATTATTCCAGGTCCAGTTAGTTCCGTCATTGGATCATTGACAAATGTCAATGGCACGCTGTTTTTTACGACGAATGACGGAACGAATGGTTACGAGTTATGGCGGTCGGACGGAACTGAGACAAGTACTGTTCTGGTCAAGGATATCCGTCCGGGCAGCAGTAGCCCTGGAATATCAAGACTTACAAATGCTAATGGAACCCTCTATTTCACAGCAAATGACGGGACCAGTGGATACGAGTTATGGAGATCGGATGGTACGTTTGCAGGTACGACGAGGGTCAAGGATATCTTTCCAGGGGTCGTTTCTTCGTATCCCAGTGCCCTTTCGTTGCATCAGGGTAGCTTGTATTTCTATGCCGCCACAGGAAACGCAGGGAGGGAGTTGTGGCGAACCGATGGGACAGAGAATGGTACGGTCGCAGTCGATCCGCTCGTATCGAACGTGATAGGTAGTTATCCCGCTCCTGTTGTCAGTTTAGGAAACAAACTCTTGTTCACATCATCCGATGACCGTGGATTGGAGTTATGGCGGTTGATCGATGACAATCCTCCGATCGTCGTTGGGCTAACCTCGACATCTATACGAGAGAACCTTGGGCAAAATGCGCCTGTTGGAACGCTAAGCACGACCGATCCATCTGGAGCAAATTCGTTTACCTATTCGCTGGTCTCCGGCACAGGTGATACTGATAATTCGTTGTTCAACATTGCGGGTGGAGTACTTCGCGCATCGAACAGTTTCGACTTCGAAACAAAAGCAAGCTACTCTGTTCGAGTAAAGTCAACGGATTCCAATGGCGCTTCGTTCGAAAGGATTTTCCCAATCAACGTGATGGACGTGTACGAACCGCCCAGGATCTCAGGTTACGTATTCGAAGATTTCAATAACAACGCTAGTTTCGATAATTTCGAACGTGTAGTCTCAGGTGCGGGTTTTGTTTACCTGGATTCCAATAATAATGGATCGTTCGACAACGGTGAATCTCAGGCGAATTACGACAGCACTGGCTTTTATTCCTTTCCGGTACTTCCCAATGGAGTTTATAAAGTTAGGACTCAGTTAGCTGGCTGGACGAGAACTACCAGCAGCGAAGTTTACACTGTGTCGTTGAGTTCGCCCAGCGACTTCTCAAGCAGCAATCATTTTGGGTTCGGCAAAAATAACAGGTTTTACGGGTTTGTCTATCACGATACAAACGCAGATGGTGTATTCAATGCGACGGAGTCACCTCTCCAAAATTTCAATGTTATCACTACATCAGGAAGAGTGAGCTTTTCGAACAATAACCAGGTTCCTATCCCCGATCTTACAACGGTCACTTCAACGATAAATGTCCCATCGACTGGCCCTCGGATCAACGATTTGGACGTGTTAATCAACATCCAACACACTTGGGATGGAGATCTCGTACTATCTCTGATTGCTCCGGATAACTCCTCGATCATTCTTTCGAATCGAAGAGGAAGTTCGGGAGATGATTTCACGAATACTATTTTTGATGACTCGGCAAGCGTTGCTATTGGATCCGGTGCAGCGCCCTTCACAGGCAGGTTCAAGCCGGAGCAGCCACTTTCCAACTTTTATGGTAAGACTTCTCCCGGCACTTGGTCGCTGAAAGTTAGCGATCAAGCTGGTGGTGATGTTGGGAAGATATTGAATTGGACTTTGGATTTCTCAAACTCCAAGTTCACAGCATCGGACTCGAACGGTTGGGCGATAACAGACCTTAGTGATGGATCTACAACAGCACAAATTGAGTCGAAACTAGGCTGGTCTTTTATTAACCCCTCCTCTGGGAATCACGCATTCAATGCAACTGGGCTTCCGGTTTTTGGCAAATCATTCGGGGTCCGGAATAATACGCCCACAGACATTTATTTGTTTTGGCCCACAATCCTAGAAAATGCGGGTGCGAACGCTTTAGTTGGCTCATTTGCCACCACCGATCCGAATCCGGGCGATACATTCACGTACACATTGGTGTCTGGTACAGGCTCAGCCGATAATGCGCTGTTCAATATCAGTGGTTCGTCACTCCGCGCTAATTCGAGTCTGGATTATGAGTCCAAGCCCTATCGTGAGATTCGGGTTCGATCAATGGATCAAACCGGCCTATTTGTGGAGAAGGCCTTGTTGGTATTGGTCTCAAATGTCAATGAAGCACCAACGGATATCAGTCTTTCGTCGAATTCGATCGCCGAGAATGCGGGTGAAAATGCCACTGTCGGTTTGTTAACAACGATCGATCCAGATGCAGATAACACCTTTACTTACACCCTCGTGCCAGGCACGGGTGACTCCGATAATTCCGCCTTCAATATCAGCGGAAACACTCTTCGAGCAACGAATAGCTTCGACTTTGAAACCAAGTCGAGCTACACCGTTCGAGTACGTTCGACCGACCAAGGTGGTCTTTTTAGTGAAAAGGCCTTTACGATCAACGTCACAAATGTTTTGGACGATCTTGTTGTCACCGTCGCCTCCGGTACCGGGCCAGGGACGTTGGCCCGTATGATCCAAATCGCCAATAGCCAACCCGGACCAGATCGTATCGTCTTTGCATCATCGATTGTCACCGTCCAACCGTCGGCGGATTTGCCAACGATTAGCGATTCGTTGGTGATCGATGGAGAAAACCGAGTCATCCTTGACGGTACCGGTTCACCCTCCAATGGCCTAAGTATCGCCGCCTCAAATACTTCGATCCTTAATTTAACCGTTACCAATTACATTAACGGCAGCGGTGTCGTCTTCACAGGTACGAGAAATGGCAAGGTTCAAGGTAGCAGGATTGGAACAAACCAAACCGGAACGACTGCCGCACCGAACCAGCAAGGGATTTTGATTAACAACAGTTCAAATATTCTCATTGGAACCGATGGAAATGGCACGAGCGATGCTTTGGAACGCAACGTCATCTCGGGTAATTCGGGATTCGGGTTGCAGATCACTGGAAGTACCGCATCGAGCAATACTGTTGCAGGAAATTACATTGGTACCAATTTCGATGGAACAGCAGCGATCGCAAATGGCGATGATGGGATTCGAATCCAATCCGGTGCCTCCAACAATACGATTGGTGGTAGTCTGGCATCGCAACGAAATATCATCAGTGGGAACAACACGCCTGGGTGGGATATGTATGGTATTCACATCACAGCCAACAGTTCCAACAATTCGATCCGTGGGAATTACGTTGGCATTTCAGCCAGTGGCACCGAACCCCTGAGCAACAACGGTGGTGGTATCGGAATTGGAGTTGCCTCAAACAACAATATCGTTGCCAACAACGTCATTTCAGCGAATAAGGGCGCTGGCGTTACGATTTTTGAGGTAAGCAACACCATTGTCGAATCGAATATTATTGGTCTCGATCCAACGGGAACCATTGCACGAGGAAATTCCGGTAACGCAGGAATCGTGGTAGCTGGTTCAGTCAATACACGCATAGGCACAAATGGCGACCAGAACAACGATACAGCCGAACGGAACATCATTTCCGGCAACAGCCAAGAAGGGATTCAAATTGAGGGATCCACGACAATAGGAACCATCGTTGCTGGTAATTACATTGGAACGAATTCGGCGGGCACCGCTGCGATCCCAAATGCGTATGGGGGCATGTTGGTTTGGTATGGTCCTCAAAACACACGTATTGGAACGGATGGAAATGGGGTGGGGGATATTGCTGAACGAAACCTGATCTCTGGAAATATACAGGAAGGGATCCAGATCGAGGCATCCACAAACACAGTTGTTGCGGGAAATTACATTGGTACAAACTTCGATGGATCAGGAGCAATCCCCAACACTTATAGTGGCATCCTGTTATGGAACGCACCTATCAATGCCAGGATTGGTACTGATGGCAGCAATGATGCGTTCAATGCCAACGAGAGGAACTTGATATCAGGTAATACTTCGAATGGAATCACTGTTCGGCAATCGTCAGCAGACACCGTCGTTGCTGGTAATTGGATTGGACTCAACGCGAATGGAACAGGTGCGATTCCGAATACGGGCAACGGGATCGAAGTTTCCGAATATGCCATTCGTACGATCATCGGAACTAACGGTGATGGAAGGGGCGATGCAGATGAAAATAATACCATCTCGGGGAACAGTCGAGGAATCTTAGTGAGCGGTAGCAATGCAACACCCACAACAATTGCGGGAAATTACATTGGTACTAATGCGACTGGGATCGCTGCGATTGGTAATTCGCAAGATGGTATTCTCATCGAAAATACCGGCTCGACCCGAGTGGGTACTAACGGCGATGGCACAAGCGATTCATTGGAGCGCAACGTCATCTCCGGTAACGCCTGGAACGGGATTCAGATCACCGGACTCTCAGCTACCAATAACATCGTCGCGGGTAATTACATCGGTACCAATTCAAGCGGGACCGCTGCGCTAGCAAACAGTAGTAGTGGCGTTAGAATCTCGGGAGGTGCAAGCAGTAATTTGATTGGAACCAATGGTGACGGCGTCACTGACGATTTGGAAGGGAATATCATTTCAGGAAATAACTACCATGGCATCCTAGTCGGCACTGGTTCGACCAACACGGTAATAGCGGGGAATCGCATAGGTACAGATGTCTCTGGAACCTTGGACCTAGGGAACGTTGGAGATGGTGTACGAATCGAGAATGCAGTTTCGACTCGGGTCGGTACTAACGGAGACGGGACGAGCGACTTACTTGAACGGAACATAATATCTTGTAATGACATCAACGGCGTAGATATTCGTGGTGCGCAGTCGTCGAATAACCTGGTCATGGGAAATACGATAGGCTTAAATGCATCTGGGATAGTAGCGTTGGGAAACACATTCAATGGTGTCTCTGTGAGTTATTCTGGTCCTAATAATCGTGTGTCACGGAATTTGATTTCGAGTAACGGCGATATAGGTGTTATTGCATACAATGCTCCAAGCACTTGGGTCGACGGAAATACCATTGGTCTCGCTCAAGATGGAACAACGGCACGGGGAAACCGAGGCAACGCAGGCGTTCTAGTGTCAAACGGGGCAACAAATACTGTCATTGGTACGAATGGTGATGGAGTCAACGACGAATTGGAACGGAATATCATTTCCGGCAACAGCCAGGAAGGGATTCAGATTGAAGGATCTACGACGACAGGAACCATAGTTGCAGGCAATTACATCGGAACCAATACAACAGGTACATCCGCGATCCCGAATTCATTTAGTGGGATTTTGGTGTTGGGCGGACCGACGAACACTCGTATTGGAACGGACGGAAACGGTGCGTTCGATGCTAATGAACGCAATGTGATCAGCGGCAATTCGGGGTTTGGCGTCAACATCGGCGATTCAGGCACTAAAAACTCGATTGTCGCGGGCAATTACATCGGAACGAATGCCTCAGGTACGGCTGCGCTGCCCAATAGCTACGGCATTTATGTCACCAAGGCAACCGATATTCGAATTGGAACCAACGGCGACGGCGTTGCCGACGAACTGGAACGGAATGTCATCTCGGGAAACACGTCCGACGGTGTCTACTTCTCTACAGGGAATCCCCAGATTTATGGATTGTCGATTGTCGATAAAATTCTGAGCGGTGATGTCGCGTCGACCCAATCCACCGGCACGATTACCGAAGCGGATCTTTCGGATTCCACGAGTCCATCCAACGGCAACTGGGGCTATAACTCCGATATTCCAGGGGGTGGCGGCGATGACTATTTCGTCGTCGTGACCGGTACGATCCAGGTCACTACGGCAGGTACCTATTCCTTCTCGATGGCTGGTGATAATGGCGGTCGATTGAAGATCGATAACGCGACAATCATCAATGACGATTCGCTGCATGGTTTCGAAAGCCGTTACGGCCAAGCAACGCTTTCGGCAGGAACTCACACGTTTGAATGGATCGGTTTCGAATTTTACGGAGCCGCTGGCTTTGAGTTATCGGTCAATTCCGCCGCTAACAACACCAGTGCCATTACATCGGCAAATGGCTGGAAGGTCCTCGGCGATCCCAGCCCGCACTCTCAGATCCGGCTCTCCCCCGGAACGAGTATGTCCGTGACGACTTATACGCCCGCCGGGCCGGAAAAATCCAACTCGGACATAGCAGGCAATTACATCGGAACCAATGCCTCTGGAAACTCAAGGGTCGCCAACGGACGCCATGGCATCTTTGTTGATCAATCGAGATTTGTGACCGTCGGTGGCGATAGCAGTGTAGAGAGAAACGTTGTTAGCGGAAACGGTATCGTTGGGATACTTGTTAGAGGGTCAACCGACTTAACGATTGAGGGCAATTACGTCGGGTTAGCGGCAAACGGTGTCGATCCCGTTGGTAATAGTTACTACGGGCTGTATGTGTGGAATCAGTCGAATCGCGGACTTGTCAAGAACAACGCGATTAGTTGCAACGGCTGGGGTATATACGTCGCGGAAACCGACGACATCAAGTTCGTTGGCAATATCATTGGACTGACTACCGACGGAATGTCCGCAAGGTCAAATTTGGAGAAAGGTCTCTTTGCTAAAAATAGCAAGAGGTTGCAGGTAGGAACCGACGGTGATGGAGTTAATGACCAACTCGAAGGAAATGTTATTTCCGCGAACTATTACGCAAACATTCGCTTGGACAACACTGAAAACTCAGTCATCGCTGGGAATATCGTCGGCCTTTCCAAACAACATTCAGTTGTCGGCAGTAGTCAAATAATCACTGACGGAATTATCATCAATTCGGGTAAAAATGTACGTATAGGAACCGATGGGTCGAACGATGCTTTTAACGAATTCGAAAGAAACGTGGTTGGAGGAAACTCACGTTTTGGGATTCGAACGGCAAGTAATATTTCAACAACGGATGGGTATCCTGAAAATCCTGCGACCGATGTCGTGATCGCCGGAAACTGGATTGGTGTCGATCCCAGGGGCAATCGTCGGGCGAACCAAGGAGTCGGAGTTCGCATCGAATCCAGATCCCAGGGGGTGCGCATCGGTACCAATAGCGATGGAATTTCCGATGCCCTTGAGGCAAATACCATCGCTGGAAATGCCTCCTACGGGATTGAAATCGGGACTACGACATCTCTTTCGATTACGGAGCTAACATCAGGCACCGTGGTCGCTGGTAATTTTATTGGGGTTCTCAGTGATGGGATTACTCCTCAACCAAACGACGACAGCGGTATTATCATCCGGTCTGCGCCCAATACGCTCATCGGATCTAACGGCGACGGAGTGCGTGATTCCGTCGAACGCAATATCATTTCCGGAAATAAAGGCTCTGGCATCGAGATCCGCGGTGGAGTTCATCAAATCTACAGCATCGCGCGTGCTCAAAGTTTGGTTGACGGGACACTGCCATCGAATCGGGTCTCCGGTAAGATCGCCCAGACGGACTTGTTTGACGTGACCGGTGGCGACTCATCGAGTTGGAATTTCAATCATCCCATACCTGGTGGCGGTGGAGATGACTACGCCATTCGAATGACGGCGGAAATCGAGGTGCTCACTGCCGGCGATTTCACCTTCGCTACCTACTCGGACGAAGGTAGTCAACTCAAAGTCAACGGTGTCCTATTAGCCTCGGACGAAACCGTCGGAGGCCAAACAATGCGAGGATCGATCAATCTGCCAGTTGGCACCTATCCTGTTGAATGGCTAGCCTATGAACGGGGCTTCAACGCCGGATTCGAACTCTCATTGATTCCAGGAAACAACATTACTTCCTCCATAACTTCGGCTAACAATTGGAAAGTTCTCGGCGATGCAAACCCTCATTCGCAAATCCGGCTCAAACCAGGAACTAGCATCAATGTCGATACCTATTACTCGTCCGGCAGAGCAACGACGAATGCAACCGTCCGAGGAAACATCATCGGCACCGATGCGAACGGACAATTAAGTGGACTGGGTAATATGCTCCATGGTATTTCCTTGGATAGCACCAAAACCGTTCTGGTTGCCAACAACTTGGTCTCTGGCAACGTTAACCATGGAATTTACGCTTCAGCTGACTCGCAAACCACCTTGCAAGGCAACTTCATCGGTACGAACGCAACGGGCACAAGTACCCTGGGTAACCAGCTCAATGGAGTTACCTTTGTCAATGGTTCCTCCGAGATTGTCTTAGGTGGCTCGAGCCCTCAACAAGGCAACCTCATCGCTGGAAACTCAACGGGCGTTCGACTCGATGTTCCGGCTACCAATGTCTCGGTAATGCAACATAATCGCTTCTACCAAAATACAACCCTGGCGATTGATGTCGGCCCTGCTGGCTCGACGCCGAATGACGACGGTGATGCCGATGGAGTTCGGAATGCACCGGTTATCACTGCAGTTCAGTTAACAAGTAATTCGCTCGTGATTGAAGGATTTGCGAGACCTGGTACCGCAATCGATTTCTACAAAACACGATCTTACGCTAGCGGATTTGGACAGGGAGAAACCTATCTTGCGAGCGTCGTCGAGGGAGGGGATAAAGACCAAGACAGTGCTATTGGATCGTACAATTCAAGTTCCGTCGGTGGGATTGCCGTGGGAAGTGATACAACAAACCGATTCCGATTCGTCTTACCGTTGAGCGAGCTCCAGGACTCAATCACTGGAGGAGAACGGATCACCGCAGTGGCTATCAATCCGACATCCGAATTTGGTAACCAAGCCATCGTAAGCCGAGAAATCACGCTCACTTCTGCGACATTAGCTGAGAACGCAGGTGTCAATGCTGTGGTTGGAACTCTCAGCACAGCGAATCCCGGTGCAGCCAATACGTTTACCTACAACTTGGTCTCTGGAACCGGGGACGCTGACAACGCAGCGTTCAACATCGATGGTGATAAACTGCAAGCCAGCAGCAGCTTCGACTTTGAAGCCAAGTCGAGTTATTCGGTGCGGATTCGTTCGACCGACCAAGGCGGACTGTGGACTGAAAAAGTCTTTAACATCAGTGTCACCGATGTCAACGAATCGCCAACGGACATCAGCCTTTCGGCTAGCTCGATCGCCGAGAATGCGGGTGCCAATGCCACCGTCGGTACGTTGATCACCACCGATCCAGATACAGCGAACACGTTTGCTTACACTTTAGTCTCGGGCACGGGGGACACCGACAACGCAGCGTTCAATATCGATGGTGAAAAACTGCGGGCCAACAGGAGTTTCGACTTTGAAACCAAGTCGAACTACTCGGTGCGAGTTCGCTCGACAGATCAGGGTGGCTTGTGGACAGAGAAGGTATTTACGATCAGCCTTACCGATGTCAACGAAACTCCGACCAACATCAGCCTTTCGGCCAATTCGATCGCCGAAAATGCGGGTGCTAACGCTATGGTAGGCACGTTGTCGACCACCGATTCGGATTCAGCCAATACGTTTACCTACACGTTAGTCTCAGGCACTGGCGACTCCGACAACGCAGTCTTCAACATCGATGGTGATAAACTGCGTACTAACAGTAGCTTTGACTTTGAAGCCAAATCGAGCTACTCGGTGCGTGTCCGATCGACGGATCAAGGTGGACTGTGGGTCGACAAGGTATTTACGATTAGCGTCACCGATGTGAATGAATTCGATGTGTCGAAACCTATCGACAGCAACTCGGCTCCCAACACCCTCCTATCGACGGCCACGATCGGGACTCCTGTGGGTATCACAGCACTGGCCTCGGACCTCGATGGATCCAATAACTCTGTGACTTATTCGCTCGATGATTCAGAGAATAACCGGGTTGCAATCGATCCTGTCTCAGGCGTTGTCACTCTAGCTGCTTCCATCCTCAATTCGTCCGATGAAGCGATCAACATCACCGTCCGGGCGACAAGCTCTGACGGTTCCTCAGCTACCGAAACCTTCTCGATCCAGATCCAAACCGTGATCGATCTTGTAGGTACCCCCAATGCCGATCAATTCATCGTCAACCAACTCGGTGCCAATCTATGGTCGGTGACGCTCAACGGTAACCCACTTTTCAACGGTTCGATCTTTACCTCCGGGCTATTGCGAATCGATGGGTTGCAAGGTTCGGATACTCTTGCCATTTACGGAACCAGTGGAGCAGATAGTTTCCGAGTTCGAGAGGATCGTACCAATCTCAACGGTCTGGATATTATTCAGCTTCAAACCGAGCAACGATCGGTTTGGGGATTGGGGGCTGGCGATAACTTCCAAATCGAAAACTCGATACAAGGTGTTTACGGCGGGGATGGACAAGACCGCATCGTTCTTGCGGATGCGACCAAGACGGTCTCGATTCTCGACGCTGGCACCGGATACGACACATTGGATTATTCCCCTCAAGCAGGTCCGATCAGTTACTCGATCGGCTCAACGTCTTCGCTTGGGGTCACCCAAATGATCAGTGTCGATAAAATTATCGGCAGCCAAGGATCCGATTCGCTCGTGGGACAAAACGTCTTGACCGACTGGGCGCTGACCGGTCCAGATCAAACGCAAGTCAACTCGATCGACTACCACTCCTTCGAAAACCTCGTTGGTGGAACTGCGGTCGATCGATTCCAATTGTGGAGTTCCACCGCAAAACTTTCGGGCATCGCCAATGGTGGCATCGGTTCCGACCGTCTGACTGCTTTCGATCAGTCGAATACCTGGCAATTAAACGGATCCAAGACTGGTAACATTCTCAACACGATCGCCTTTGCAGATGTCGAGGCACTCGTAGGGGGAACTGGCAATGATCAGTACCTCGTACAACCCGGTGCGGTATTCGCGTCGGTATCTGGTGGCACCGGTCAAGACGAATTGAATTATAGTTCCTATGGGGCAACCGTCTCGGTGACGATGGCGACAAGTTCGATTACTGCGGCAGGCCTGTTTTCATCCATCGAATCGATCGTTGGTTCGAGCCAGACCGATGCGTTCACGGCTGGTAACGGAACGAATTCTTGGATTGTAAGTGGTAGTGCAGCGGGCCAAGTTTCAGGAATTCAATTTGCCTCTTTTGAACTACTGCGAGGAGGATCCGGAGTTGACACATTCCAAATCCAGGCTGGTTCGGTTCCGAATATCTTCGGTGGAGCCGGCATCGATACGATCGTTGGCCCCAACACGTCAAATGCGTGGAAGATTTCTGCCTCCGCAGCAGGAACACTTAATACCACCACCGCTTTTCGCGAGTTCGAGAATGTCACCGGTGGGAACGGCAATGACGTTGTGGAACTGACGGCCTCTGGGGCACTCTCAGGCACATTGTCAGGCGGATCTGGCACCAATACGCTCAGTTACCAAAGCTTTACGTCCACCCGGTCGGCGGCAGTGAATGTGACAGCCAACAGGGCAACTGGTATAGGAAATCTATCTGCGGACTTCCAGATTTTCATCGGCGGTGCAGGCAACGACACCCTTAAAGCCTTCCCAGGAGTTCCGACAGCACTCATTGGAAATGCCGGTGACGATCAATTAACGGGATCCTCAGAGCGAGACATTCTCATCGGAGGTGGGGGGGCCGACACCCTCAATGGCGGTGGTGGTCAAGACATCCTTATCGGGGCCTCGACCAGCTATGACTTGAACCCTCAAGCCGTATCGGCGATTCGCAACGAGTGGCTCTCGACAAGAAACTACGCTGAGAGAATCGCGAATATTAGAGGAATCGCGGTCAACGGTACTCCATTGAATAACGGATTCTATTTGCAACCCGGACCTACCGGAACGTTATCGGGTGATAGCGGTCAAGTCGATACGTTGTTCGGTCAATCGGATACGGATTGGTTTATCGCTGAATCGAGCGACTTGAGCGATCGGCTGAGCGATGAGCAACTTTTGGATCCGTTGGGTAATTAAGCAATCAAATTTCTTTGATTTTCAGAAAATGCGTTTTTTATTGACAAGGAAGTATCGAACATGAAACAGTTTCTATGGTTTGGATTGTCAATGGTGCTGCTTGCTGGGCAACCTGCGGTTGCTACAGTTAACAGCATCGTACTGGGAGCTAGTGCATCGGGAACGATATCGGGATTTGCCTTAGGCAACTACGATCTAGGAGGTTCTTCAACCCTGTACGGATTCGGGAGTGTCTCGGTCGACGAGAACCTTTTGGTCAACGAATACGAAGAGTTTTATCCGGATCCATTACAAGAGCCAGTCCAGCCAGTGGTTGGATCCTTAAAAATTGGCTTGGATATGAGCGTTGACAATTCCTTGCGTGTCATCGCCAACAGCCAGGTCCTAGACACGGCAGCCATCACCACGGTTCGAAATGATCACTCTGGATTGGTTTCGTTCTCGATTAGTAAGGACGCGAGCGTAGTTGCTACCTTCTCAGGAACCGCAACTGCCAGTTTGACTATACGAGATAACTTCTCGGCGCTGGTCTGGTCATCTGGAGATGGAACAGATCCCTTTGACTTAACGGCAGGCCTTTACAATATCGACTATACCCTGTCGTCGAATTTCAGTCCGTTCATCGGGTTCTCGCTGATCGAAGACTTTGATCTGCTATTGGCTTTTACTCCAGCTACCGAGCCTCCTCCTCCACCGGGGCCAAATCCGCCACCTGGACCGGAAGCCGTTCCTGAACCCGTCTCGGTGATGGTATGGGGACTGGGTGGGATCGCTACGATCCTGGCAAGACGCAGGATGCAAAGCCAAAGAGATCGAGAGAGGAGCAGTTCCTAAGAATCGAGGTGAACCACAGAGTCCGACTGTTTGAGTTTGAGTGACTAGACAAACAGCCAAAGAGCCCTACGCGCTTGGTGGTACGTTCCGCGGTTGGTGGATGATCTTGTTGCGATAGATACAGCGCGATTGTTTCTCGTATCCATTGCGATACCCATCGCGCACAACCGCTTCACGTACCCTACGGGCTGCATCAGCGTTCATGAGTGTTTATCAGCGGCCAGGTTTTGGTCTTTATGAGCGAATATTAGCGTTCATAAGCGGTTGAAAAAAACAGCCTTACGCGCGGTCAACCCCCTCTTTCCCCCCGCCCTTTCTCCCCCGTCAAAGCCCGGGGGCGAAAGGGGGCCAAGCGGGTGGGGCGGCGTTAGGCGGGAGGCGTTAGGCATTAGCGGGACAGCCAAAGAGCCCTACGCGCCTGGTGGTACGTTCCGCGGTTGGTGGATGATCCTATTGCGATAGATACAGCGCGATTGTTTCTGGAGTCCATGGTGATACCCATAGCACACAACCGCTTCACGTACCCTACGCATCAGCGTTCATGAGTGTTGATCAGCGGTCGGGTTTTGGTCTTTATTAGCGAATATTAGCGTCCATCAGCGGTTCAGAAAAACAGCCTTACGCGCGGTCGTCCCCCTCTATCCCCCCGCCCTTTCTCCCCCGTCAAAGCCCGGGGGCGAAAGGGGGCCAAGCGGGGAGAGGCGTTAGGCGGGAGGCGTTAGGCATTAGCGGGACAGCCAAAGAGCCCTACGCGATTGAAGGTACGTTCCACGGTTGGTGGATGATCCTGGTTCGATCTCTAGAGCGCGATTGTTTCTGGAGTCCATGGTGATACCCATAGCACACAACCGCTTCACGTACCCTACGTGCTGCATCAGCGTTTATAAGTGTTTATCAGCGGTCGGGTTTTGGTCTTCATTAGCGAATATTAGCGTCTATCAGCGGTTCAAAGAAACAGCCTTACGCGCGGTCAACCCCCTCTATCCCCCCGCCCTTTCTCCCCCGTCAAAGCCCGGGGGCGAAAGGGGGCCAAGCGGGTGGAGGGGCGTTAGGCGGGAGGCGTTAGGCATTAGCGGGACAGCCAAAGAGCCCTACGCGCTTGAAGGTACGTTCCGCGGTTGGTGGATGATCCTGCTGCGATCTCTAGAGTGCGATTGTTTCTCGTATCCATTGCGATACCCATCGCGCACAACCGCTTCACGTACCCTACGCATCAGCGTTCATGAGTGTTGATCAGCGGTCAGGTTTTGGTCTTCATTAGCGAATATTAGTGTTCATCAGCGGTTGAAAAAAAACAGCCTTACTCGCGGTCAACCCCCTCTATCCCCCCGCCCTTTCTCCCCCGTCAAAGCCCGGGGGCGAAAGGGGGCCAAGCGGTAGAAGGCGTTAGGCGGGAGGCGTTAGGCATTAGGGGGAACGGCCGAAGAGCTCTACGCGCTCGAAGGTACGTTCCGCGGTTGGTGGATGATCCTGGTACGATAGATACAGCGCGATTGTTGCTAGAATCAATGTAGATACCTATCGCGCATAACCGCTTCACGTACCCTACGCGCTGCATCAGCGTTCATGAGTGTTTATCAGCGGTCAGGTTTTGGTCTTCATTAGCGAATATTAGTGTTCATAAGCGGTTCCAAAAAACAGCCTTACGCGCGGTCGGACCTCTCACTCCCCCCGCACTCTCTCCATCCATTCCTTGAGCCTGCGATGGACCAAGGGCGTAGGTAAAAACTCCTGCTCGAGCCTACCACGCCGATCGCTCAGCAATCGCAAGTACAACTGAGCCTCCGATGGATCAAGTCCCAAAGGGACCTTGCAATCGGCTTGAATCGGTTCTGATACCGCCGATCCGTAATGCAAATCAAACGTTTCTGAATCCATGAGCAATGACTCTACAGGATCAAGCGATTGCTTAGCCTTGGCCAGAAACTGCAAACCCCAGGTGCCAATGTCTCCCCAATACGCCACTTGCTTCCCCCGCAACCAACCGGCTTGAGTCCAACTCAAATCGAAACCGCTTCCAAGCACAGCAATCGTGCCTTCCATGGGACACAACTGATGCTGCGAAGTTTCGTTCTCAACGATCAGCACTCTTGTGCCCGGCAAAGCTCGCTTCGCTAGTTCGGATGACTTGACCCGCAGTTTTTCATAAGGCAACAGTCCACCATCCAAATCGACCACAAGCAGCCAGTGCTCAGCCTCCTGCGCTGCTCCTAAAAACGTCTCGAGCCCCAGCTCGCTGGCTTGTTTCTCATAGCGAGCATCCAACAAAGCAGTCACCAACTTGGCATTCCGCTCGAAGAACTTCGTATCGATCCCTTCGATCGATAAAGCTCTCAGCGGTCGGCCCTGGGCACACCCAGGTTCGATCGCCATCGCGAGCCTCGTGGCCATCAACACCTCCTGCATGGGCTTGCCTCTCCAAAGCGATCGCTTTCGAACCAGCAAAGAGTGAAACAAACGATCGGATCCTTGCACCAACTCCGACAAGTCTCGAAACTCGGCGCGAACGCTTGCATCGCCAATCGCGTCGATCCACTGGGTGGGTTTGTTCAATCGCCAAGCGACGGGCACGCTCACTGCTTGACTGGCGTGCCGATAAACAACATCCTCGAAAACGACTTGGCCAACGGTAACTTTTCTCCAAGCCTCCAAATGCCGCTTGACCGCATCGAGCTGATTCTTGATCTTGCTGGAATGCGGTTTACCGATCGAAAGACTGATCGGCCAAGATCCTGCGATTCCCACAAGTCGCGCTTCGCGACACGAGGCGTTCTCCCATTGCTTTCGTAATTTGATTCGGAGCTGTGCAGGAGATTTCATCACCTCTTTTTACTGACTCTTTGCGATTTCCTCAAGCTTCTCCCAGGAGATCGAAGCCAGACTCGCTTCCTTGCCAGGCCTTTGCACGCAAACAACTTTGCGTGTGTGTTTTTTCAGCAACCCGATCTCCTTATTCGGCGTCACAAAAATAGGGTGCAAACTAAAGATGCGAAGGGCTTCGATGATCCGGCTAGCTGCCGAGGGCGAACTCTTTGAAAACGCTTCGTCCAAGACAACCGTTCCATAAAGGGGTTTGGTAGCCGCCGGTGGACAGAGCGCATAGCTGAGCGACGCGGTCAAAATGTGACTGGCCATAAGCTCCTTTTCTCCGCCCGATCCACTTTGGGATCCGGTGCGAGGGGGAGATCGATCTCCCGTTTTGCGGTCGACTTCGACGACGAAGAACTGCAAACGAAACCGAGGGTCTAAGAGGGCTTTAGATCCTTGTAACCTGCGGTTCTCGCCCGCTTCGCGCAAGATCGCGACCATCTCTTGAAGGGCCTTGAAATGGCTTTCTCCTCCATCGTCTTTCAAGGCCGCGTGCCTAACTTTCTGCATCGCGATATTGAGCGATCGGAGCCGCTCGTCCTTCATCCGCTGTGGCAAAAGTTGCAAGTATCGGCCAGATCGGAAATCGACTTTCACGAGCGTGTGGTTCAACTCTGCGATCCGCTCCTCGATCGCATCGACCTCTTCGTCGATGCTCGCCAAAAGCTGCGTAACTCCTTGATCGCTCGAACGATTCAAATATTCCAAAAATCGTGTTCGTTTCTCCGGCAGTGCCTCTTCGGTCAATACCCGAAGACGTTCCAAGTAGACGGGTACTTCGTCGATCGTCGAGCCGACTTCGACCAGCGCTCCGGTATCGACTCTTTTGGCGATCTCCATCTTGCGCACCAAATGCTGCTCGATGTCCGCATCCCTGACCATCTGCTCATCAAGCTGCGATTCGATCTCCTTGGCCAAACGTCGTTCGTACTCGATAATTCGCTGTGCTTGAACTTCGGCGTCGATTTTCAAATGCTTAGCAGCTAAAGCCTCCTCGGCTTCCTGTAGGCCAGTGCCAGCCCTCTTGCTAGCCTCTTGGCAGTATTGATCTGCCGAGTCGCGTTTGTCGCTGTAGACGGCGATCTCGGCTCTCTGGTCGGTGATGGCCTGACGAAGCGATTCGAGCTTGTTGTTCTCCTTTTCGTAGTTGATTTTGGCTTGGCTCGCATCGGACTTTGGATCGAGCAAGCCCTCTAGCCGTTTGACAGATCTCTCCATGTCCGAAAGGGCCTTGGGCAAATCGATCGTCGAGAAATCCAAGCCGAGCAAGGCTTCGATGATGCGCAGCGTTTCCTCGAACTGCTTGAGTTTTTGCTGGGACTTTTGCACGGACTTCTTGGCTTCATGGGACAGTCTCTCTGCTTCGATGCATTGCTTGGCAAGCGAATCGAGCTGGTCTTTGTTGTCAAAGCCTGTCATCCAATCCTGATCGAGCCGACGCTGATCCTGCTTCTCGAATTTCCCATACTTGCCCGAAATCATGCCTTCGACCGTCAAGCCATGCTCGACGCTTTTCAAGGCATCGGCTGATCGAACGCAGTGCAAATCCCTTGAGGCCAGCAGCATCATCGCCGCATCCTTCAGCGCATGGGACTTGATATTGAGCTTCTTGACATAGCCGTCCTCGAAGAGCTGGATCTTTTGCGATCTTGCTTCGGCACTTTGGAGACGCACGTGCAGGCGGTTGTCTCGACCGTTGACCCATCGGAGTGCATCCTTGATCAGTTCCTCAGGCACCAGGATCCGCAGTCGCTCAGACCCCAGGGCTCTTTCAATGGCACCCCGCCAAGTCGATTCGGAGGCTTTGACCTCGATCAGTTCGGCTAGGAAAGGAAGATCCGAATCGCGAAGAGATAGATGCACGGCTAGCTCGGATCGGAAGTCTTGGAAGTGCGGCGGGATGTTCGATCCAGGACGCTGCTTGACCTTGGTGATCGCCTCGGTCAACTCCTTGACTTGTTGCTCGTGGCCTTTGAGCAGTGACATCGCATTGAGTGTCGCAGACTCTTGAGTATCGTACTGGGATTTCAGAGACTCTTGTTGCTTTTTCAGTGCCGTTTGGTTGGCTCGCAAGGTCACCTCATCGAGACTGTCGCTCAGCTCGAATCGGGTGACCATTTGTCGGTACATTTCGGCTTGCTTTTTGCGTTCGTCGACGAGTTTGCGTTGCGCTGCGATGGTGTTTTCCAACTCGCTGATGATGTTTCCGCCGAGTTCCAAGTAGCGTTCTCGAAGGGCGTCGACGCTGGCTCGAGCATTGGCGGCTTGTTGATCGAGTTGTGCCAGCGCCTGTTGGCTTTGCTCGATCATCGCCGAGAGTCGCTCGGACTCCTGCGCCCATTTCTGCTGAGCGATCCGGGCAAACCAGATTGGCAAAACCCTTTTGAGGATTTGCAACTTCTGAGTTTTGCGCTGCGATTTGAGCAGTCGTTCGTGCTCCTCTTGAACCGGCAGCAACGACTCTTGCTGACGCTGAGCCAACTGCAACTCTGCATGGATCTCGGAAAGATTGTCAAACTCGGCGGCCACTTCCAAGGCACGATCGAATGCCGAGCGATCATCGAGGACCAATTCACGAAAGATCTCATCGATGCTATTGAGTTGCTTGAGACCCGCCGCACGGTTCAAAAGCGTGAATGCATTTTCGCTGACATCAAAGAACTTGCGAATCCGCTCCAAGTACGATCGCTTGCTCTCGAAGAAACGCAAGTTGGCTGTCTCTCGACCCATCTTGAGCAGATCTCGGATCCCATCTTCGTGAAGCAGCCTTAGCCAAGCGTCGAAGTTCTGCTCCGGGGCCATCGAAAAGACCCAGCGTCTCTTCAAATCGTCAGCGGCGTTTCCTGTACCCTCGGTCCAGAAAATCCCCGCGAGTTTCACCTGCTGTTTGCCTGCAACATAGGTCGCACAAATGCCGCTGATGGTCTTGCCCGGACGCGCTACTTCTTGCCGCCCATCGGCACCGTCGCCACCCAGGACACCGCGAACGTATTCGATGAGCGTTCGATCGCTCTCGTGACCGCCGGTCGATGCTAAGTTGTATCTGGGCTGCGCAACGAGCAACGTCATGAGTGCATCGACTAACGTCGTTTTACCACTCCCGGTTGGGCCTATGATGGCTGTCCCCCGCGAATCAAAATCGGCTCGATGCATCCCGCGAAAAGGTCCCCAGTTGTAGACCTCCAGTCGACTCAGTACGAACGACACCTCGCCTTGGGCCACAGGCATCGACTCGAATACTTCCTGATCGCTCGCATCAGGTTCCTGGTTCTGAGGCTTGATCTTCTGAGGCATCACTCATCCCCCTGGGAGTCTACAGTCACTTTTTTCTCTTTGAGAACCGCCAGCAATGCCGAAAGGGATTCCGGATTGGCCAAGTGGGCGATCAACGGACGGATAAGGATCTCTTGCTTGGTATCGACTTCCGATACGATCCCGTGGGTTTTGAGTTGATCCAATAGTTGCAGCAATCGATTCTCGTTTTTAGCATCGCTCCCGGAGTCACCAAAGTAGGTCATGAAGGTCGGCAGCAACTCATCGATCGATATCTTTGCTGCTGATTGACCAACTCCATATTCCTGTTCGTGCATCGCGAAGGTCTGTCGCAGGATTGCTATGAGCAGAGATTGTTCAAGCGTCAAACGTTGCTTGCGCACCAACGGATGATTCCAACCGTCTTGCTCTGCATCCTCAGGCGCCTGGATCTTTGCGACCACCAGAAACGCAACACCTCGATGGGAATCGACCCGCACGCACAAATCCAGCGGCTCGAGTGTCTGGTTGATCGCATCGAGCTGCAAGCTGACGCTTCGAAAAAGATCGTGACGCTGGGACTCTTCGATGAAGCCTTGTTTGAGCAACTCCTGCACGGCGATCTTGAGCTCTCTCGGAGAGGTAGCAGCCGTAGCTGTTGAATCCAATTCGGCTTCTGAGTTTGACCCAAGTTGGGGCCCGGGCTGCTCGTTGCTGGGCTGATCATCTTGCGGATCTTCGACAAACTGGTCAAAGATGTTGCTCATTCCAAACTCTCCACCTTCAAGTCCCGTACATCCTGACCGGTCAATTCCACCCATGGCACATCAAAGCGTGTCGTTCCATCTTGTGAATCCACTAAATCAAAGCACTCGGACCCCTCGCCCAATTCGACTCCTGCTTGCCTTGCCATTGCCAGCCAAAACGCCAGGGTTTCTAGATCGTGGGTCGGCACGATGGATTTGGCCAACTGGCCGATGGTGAGTTTTTCACCGGACTGTTGCAGTTTTTCAAGCGTTCTACGAAAAAGCTCTTCTCGATCCAGTGCGCGGTAAGCCCGCCAGAATTCATCACCCATTTCGGCAGGATTGGCTTGGAACTCGTCGAGCTCAAGCTCGCTTGGCTGCTTGCCTTCGATCTGTTTCGGGAGCAACCGCTCGATCAATGGCAGATTGCCTGCCGAGATCGCTAGAGGGGGAAGTGGACTTTCAGTGCGGCGAATTTTAGCGTCTTGCCAATCGAGCTCCAGCGCGGTCTGGAATATGTCCTGGAGCAATGCACCGACGCGAAGCTGTTCGTTGGCTAGTCCTGACTTCAAAAAGCCTCGAACATCTCGCTCGCTATGGGAACGGGCTTGGATCACACGCTCGGATTCATAAACCAAACGCGATACGAGTTGCTTGAGTTCGGCTCTTTGTTTACGAGAGAGTGCCTTATCGGAGTTGGCGTTCTCCAAAATCGATCGGATCCGAGATTTCATCTCCTGCAATTCGGAGGACTTGACCAACTGGGCATAAAAACTTTCGAAGACTTGGCCCTCGATGGTCTGCACCAATTGCTCGTGGCCGTTGAGGAGTTCGTCAACGATTTGGCCACGGTTTTGGTTTTCCGATATGATCCGCTGACGCAGTTGGCGATCGGCCTCGCGATAGGAATCCTCGACTCGACGAAAGTCGGCCTGGAGGCTCATGGCCAACTGGTAGACTTCTCGAATCCCTTCCTCGGCCTTCTTGCCATCGAGCACATCGAACACACCGGCTTGCACGGCCTTGAGTTCGTCAGCCAGCAGATCGATGCGGGCTTGGATCGCCCGCTCGCGATCGCTTTGACTTCGGCTCAATTGGACTTCGAGCAACTCGATGGCGCGTTGAACGGTTGCAAGCCTCGAGGCCGTCGAGGTCATCGATTGGTCTTCGAGCGAATCGAGGAATAACAAAGCCCTTTGGAACGCGTCGGTTGCAAGGATCTTTCCTTCGCGTTCGACGATCAGCCCTCGCTTGATCCATTGCCGAATCTCTCGGCGGGCCGCAAGTGGGTGATCGTCCCCCAGATCGAACTCCGAGTCGTTGGCATAATCGGCAAAAACTGAAGCCAGTCGTTCGACGGCTTCTTCGAAAACCACGCCGCTTGGACTCGACTCGATGAGACTCTTTAAGCTTGCGAGGATCAGTGGACCTTTTGGGGAGGCCAGCAGGGTCCAAGCCGGATGATTGCGCCGCAGCGAGATGTATTTCGATACGTTTTCTCGCGCCATAGGGGCTAGGTGGTCCGTTGGTAAGTGGGGATTGCTCGACTCAATTCCATCGCAGTTACCATCAGATTTATACGGACGAAAGCCGGTTTCAACCGATTCGCGTAGGCAAAACCGTTTTTTTAGGGAGTTTCGTCGAAAAACGAGCGATTGCAGGGGATTTCGAAGGGTCAGTCCCAGCGTTGGCTAGTCCCAGCGTTGGCGTCGCTCCCGCTTTTTCTCCCCCTCGACCTTTTTGTCGGCCAGTCGGCGGCGGCGAGCCCCGGCGCTGGGCTTGGTCTCTTTACGCACCACTACCGGCTTGAGTGCTTCGAGGACCAAGCCTCTGAGGAGGTCTCGGCATGCTTGGAGATTACGAGACTGCTCGCGGTGCACTTGGCAATGGATCTTGAGCAACCCCTCGTCGGTGATCCTTGAAGCGGCCAGAGCGCGCAGGCGAGTGAGGGTCGTCGGGTAGAGCGATTGGGTTTGGTTCAGATCCCAGATGAGCGTTGCCTTGGTATTGACTTTATTGACATTCTGTCCCCCGGGTCCACCACTTCGGGAATAAACCGCTTGCAGTTCGCTTGCGGGAATCGTTAAATAGTGCGTGATGTTGAGGTCTTCCATGGTGCTTCTATAAGGTAATGGTTCATGCGAGTATTTGCGACAAGTCTTGTCCGTTTTTTTCATCGCAAACCGTGGAAAGCCGATCGACGAGCCCTTTGGTTACTTCTGCTTGTCCATTGGGTTAGTTTGCCGATCGCCCTAGGGCAAGAGCCATCGCGATCCTCCGAGTTGTCACTGTGGACTAGATCCAAAGGAAAAGACTGGCCTCGGATGCTCGGGGTTCACTACGATTCGAAAAGTGAAGAAACGGGAATCCTAACCCAATGGCCCTTAGAGGGTCTGCGTGTCGTATGGACCCAAAAGACCGGTACCGGATACGGCAACGGTGTAGCGGCTCTAGGACGATGGTTTCAATTCGATCGTTTCGGTGATTCCGAGCGACTCAGTTGCTACGAAGCTCAGACGGGCAAGTTTCTCTGGAAGTGGGAAGCGAGCGTCGTGTACCAGGACGCCTACGGCTACAACGACGGGCCTCGATGCAGTCCGATCGTTGACGATCGCTCGGTCTACGTGCATGGGGTTGCTGGCCGCTTGGCATGCATCGATATCCAAAGCGGCAAAGAGAACTGGCAAAAGAACACCAGCACCGAGTACGGTGTGGTTCCGAACTTTTTTGGAGTCGGAGCAAGTCCGCTCATTTATGAAAACCTTCTGATCGTCATGGTCGGAGGAAGCCCCAAGCGAGGCCTCTTTGGGGGCTTGCCCACGATCAACGACATGCCGAGTGCCAAGCCCAACGGCTCGGGAATGATCGCCTTCGACAAAAAGACTGGCAAAGAGGTATACCGTGTCGGAAATTATCTTGCCAGTTACTCCGCACCGATCATCGCCAAGCTTCATGGGGAGGACTATTGCGTAAGCCTCATGCGCGAAGGTTTGCTGATCTTTCGCGCCAAAGATGGCACGGGGGAGAAATTCTTTCCGTTCCGAGCCGCGATGCTCGAGAGCGTCAACGCAGCAAGTCCGGTCGTCTTTGACAATAAGATCTTTATTTCGGAAGCTTACGAAGTCGGTAGCGCACTTTTGGAGTTTACCGGTTCGGAATTAAAACTCCTGTGGCGAGACATCGAGGGTCGCCAGAACCAGATGATGCGGACCCACTGGAACACTCCGCTACTGCACGAGAATCGACTCTATGCTAGCAGTGGCCGGAATCCACCCGACACGGATATTCGCTGCATCGAACTTCAGGGCAATCAGGCGCCCAAGTTGGTTTGGACGAAACGCAATCGAGACCGAGGGACTGGACTGCTAGTCGACTCGCATTGGCTATGGCTCGGTGAGTTTGGCAAACTGCATCTGATGAAACTCGGAGCCCAGGAGCACGAAGTTCTTGCCGAGATGGATTTGCAGCTAAAAACACCGGTCGACTCCAAAGAACCTTTGGTCAATCCACCGAGTTGGGCACCGCCGGTTCTCTCGCATGGGCTATTATTTGTACGTGGCACGGATCGCGTCATTTGCTTGGAACTGATCCCCGAAACGAAATAAAACCAATCCATGATGGGGCACTCGCACACCAGTATCACGCGTCGCAGGGTTCTGCAGACAGGGCTCTTTACGGCCGCAGCGGCGAGATTCAATCACGTCGTAGCGGTCCAGCAGGCAGGCTCGAACCGAGCCGGTTCGGAGGAGTTGACTCAACGGCTAGACGGTGAGGATTTGATCTCCTATGTCCATCGCATTGCTGGCAGATGGGATATCGACCTGTATCGCAAGGTCTTGGGATCGGCAAACGAATACAAAGAGGGTGACGAGATCATCGGCGTTGCGGCAAGGTCTCCTGCCGAGCGTAAGATCGCGAGGGAATTGCTCGAACAAACCACTCTGGGCCAGATCGATTCGCACCCGCCCTTCGAAGACCGGATGCTCAAGCTGATCACTTCTCCGAAGAAACCTGAGAATAACGAATCAGGCCAGAGCGAACCGATCGCAGACTGGCCCCTTGGCAAACTCAAAGCCTTTCTGCTTGAGAGCAGCCAAGCCGAGATTCATCAGATACGCGATGGGCTATCGAGCGACGTGATCGCTTGTGTGGTCAAGCTCATGAGCAATCGGGAGTTGATCGAAGTTGGACGCAAGGTCTTTAACCCTTTGCCTGGTTCCAAGCTTGGAGCGCAAGGTTACATGGGTGCTCGCATCCAACCGAATTCACCTACCGATCACCCCGAGGATATCCGTTGGCAAGTCTTCAATGCGTTTGCTTATGCGGTTGGGGATGTTCTTGTTGGAACGAATCCCGTTTCTAGCGAACCTGAGTCGGTAGCCTTGGTCGAAGCAGCCTTGAAAGATGTCCTGGATACCTTTGGGATCAGTTCCGCGATCCCTCACTGTGTGCTTGCACATATCGACATCCAAGCCCAACTCGAAGGGGTGAAACCAGGATCGACGGCACTTTGGTTTCAGAGCATCGCTGGTTCGGATGCAGCCAACGGAACCTTTGACGTGACGGTCGATAAAATGATGCGTCATGCGCAAGACAAGCGGGGCAAGTTCGGATTGTATTTCGAGACCGGCCAAGGTGCTGATTTTACCAATGGGCATGGGTTTGGGACCGACATGCTCGTGCATGAGTCACGCAAGTACGGTTTGGCAAGAAGTCTCAGTGGTGCTTTGATGCAGGCGCGTCAACGCAGAGGTGAAGGCTCCGACGCTTGGGTGCACCTGAACGACGTCGCTGGTTTTATCGGCCCGGAGGTGTTTCGAAATCGCGAGCAACTCGTGCGATGCTGCCTCGAAGATATCGTCATGGGCAAACTCCACGGACTGATGATCGGTCTAGATGTGTGCACCACACTGCACATGGACGTTTCGCTGGACGATCTTGGATGGTGCATCGATCAGATCATGCCCGCCAATCCCGGTTACTTGATGGCTCTGCCGACACGCATCGACCCGATGCTCGGATATCTGACAACCGGTTACCACGACCATGTGCACATTCGCGAAAAGTTTGGGTATCGGGTCAACGATGCGATGTGGGATTTTTTTAGGGAACTCGGGGTGATCGACCAGCAGGGGCAACCGACGGAACACTTTGGGGATCCCAGTTGGGTCTATCTGGCTTATTGCCGTCGCAAATCCGATACACGATCCGACCAAGAGATTCTGGCCGAGGCCAAAGAGAGGATTGCGCAGGTACGCGATCGAGGTGTTTTCATTTCTCAAGGGCATGGCCAAAGTGTGTCGTCGTTGGCCGAGGATCTCGACGAGCACATCCATCGCATCTACGAAGATGCTAAGAAATGCATTTGGGCACAATTGCCAGAGGGCTTTGAGGATACGATACCCGGGGGCGTTGGAATAAAAACGCAATCCAACGATCGCAACGACTACATCCTTCATCCCGTCTCTGGCGAGAGCTTGGATCCTGAATCGATACGGCGGCTTGAGAAGCTCAAAGTCTTACACGGCGAGAAACACGACACGTTGCTGGTACTCTCCGATGGCTTGAATGCTCTGGCCAATACCACTGGCGATCAGGCCAGGGAGCTTATCGAGCAACTGCGAAGCGAGCTGATTTCCGATGGGCGGCGAGTCGCACCGGAAGTGATGGTCATTCGTTCTGGTCGCGTTCGGGCTGGATATCGGGTCGGTGAAACGATGTTCCAAGGCCGGGAGGGTCGATTGCAGATCGTGCATGTCGTTGGAGAGCGACCCGGCAGTGGGCATCGCACTTTATCGATCTACATCACCAGTGCCGACGGAGGAACTTGGAGCCAAGCATCGAAGGTTGACCACAACATCACCAAGGTCGTCTCAGGCATCGCCCATACGGCCTTGGTACCTAAACTCGGTGCCCAAACCGCCGCGAGAATTTTGCGGGGTTTGGGCTGAATTGTTATAAAAATCGAGGTTGCGGAGGGATTGGACAACTAAGCCACTTTTTCGAGCGTATTGATGCTCACGTGAGGCCAACGAATCAACCCGGGCTGACCGTCGTTGCGGGGAAAGAAATCGAGCATAACGGTTTGAGAGTATTGAAGCCTAAGTTTTGGTTTGCCGTTGGAATCAAGGTCTTCGAGTTCCTGAATCCAGAACGTTGATCGCATGGTCGTCGCATTGGCCTGTTTGACAATAAAAGGAATATTGACGATGCCTCCTGTTGGGATATCCGTGTCGACGTCGAGAATCGTGGTTCGCTTGATCTTCACACCGTTATTGGCTTCTCGGAGAAGGTCGTTGGGAGTTACCGAATCGAATAAGCCTCTGAATTTATTGGGACCGTGAAAGGCTTTGTAGGGTCCAAGATAGGGATTGTTGTCGATATCCTGATTCACCCCTATAGGCAACCCCGAGATGTTCGGGATCGTGGGTGGCCCATCGATGACCATTGCGCGACCCATGGCTAAGACAGAATCGCCGTGAGGAATGGTTGCCAATCTTGCGATATCCAATCCATTTTCAACCTCGTTGAGCATGTGCAACCACAACCCTGGTTCGTGGTGGATAGGTAGCCCTGGGCCTCCTGCAAGATCGCTTTTAGGAGAATCCTCTGCAGCGATTTGCTGAATGGCTTGTTCGTAGTCGAGCGTAACAACAAATTGGTCGGTTTCCACCGTTTTACAATCCACCCTTCCGATTCCGCGATTGGGAACACCTTTGTCAATCAATGTGAACTTGAGCTCTTCATTGTATTGGTTCATCAAAAGTCGATAGTTGAATGGAAACGGCGAATTCGTCGGAGTCGCAAACGGCAATGCGATCATGTTCCAACCGCGACCTGGCAGATTCGGAAGATTTTTCCAGACACCCGGAAGCAATGTTAGGGGACCTAAAGTGCTGTCTCCGGTTGAAGCCGCAGCGAACGTCCGGCCCTGTGATCCGATTTGCTCAAGAGCTTGCGTCTTATCATATTGCATGAATGAATCCTCAATTGGTTAAGAAGAGCTGGAAATAAAAAACCAAGCCATGATCCTGGCGTTAGGTTACGCTCGGTGTAGAAGAACTTCGTCTCTAAGTGATAAAACGTAGAACCAGCGTTGCTCACGTCAAAAAAATTTAAGTTATCGCAAAGAAATACGGTTTATTTGAAATTATGAATGGTCGCCCCTGGAAAAACACACTATCGCACCTGAACTACTATGGGATACATGATCAAACCCTAGCGCACGGGCTCAGCCAGCTTGCTGGCTTAATGTTAAGATGAATGGCATTGCTTCATGGCTTCATCGGCTGTGATGACGACGAAAACCTCTTGCGTAAGGACCCAAAAGCATGACACCTTGGATGGCAGAACTTATCGGTACAGCGTTGCTTGTTCTCTTTGGAAACGGCGTTGTGGCCAATGTGCTTTTGCCACAGACCAAAGGGAACAACTCAGGATGGATCGTCATCGCTGCAGGCTGGGGCCTAGCCGTCTACACTGGAGCTTTCTGCAGCGAAAAACACTCGGGCGCTCACTTAAATCCCGCCGTATCGATTGCGATGCTCGTCGTTGGGAAACTTAGCTTGACACAAACCATCGGTTACATCGTCGCCCAATGCATCGGGGCCTTCATCGGTGCAAGTTTGGTCTATCTGTTCTACCGCGAGCATTTCAAGGTGGCTCATGATCGCGATGCTAAACTGGCTTGTTTTTGCACAGCGGCCAATATCAAAAATCACCGCCAGTCGTTCTTCTGCGAGTTGGTCGGAACCTATGTGCTGATTCTGCCAATCCTGCTGATGATCGCCCCGACATTGGATCTCAGTTCGCTTGCTGCAACCGCTAGCACAGCCTCCGAAGCTAAAATCGGGATGGGAAGCCTAGGACTCTTGCCGGTAGCTTTACTGGTCGTTGGCATCGGACTGAGTCTCGGAGGAACCACAGGCTATGCGATTAATCCGGCTCGCGATCTGATCCCGCGATTAGTACACGAAATCCTACCCATACCAGGCAAAGGAAGCAGTCATTGGGATTATGCTTGGGTTCCTGTGGCAGGCCCACTTGCCGGCGCTGTTCTTGCCGCCCTGACTTATAAGATCCTATTAGCTTCGTGAACCTTTTAAGCCCGAGAGTGTCACTAGTCCTATCATGAATGCTCGTCAATTAGAAAAACTCGGTGTGCCCATCGAATGCGTCCCTGTGGCGATCACAACGATCCAGAATGTGATTCGGGCCAAGGGTTTTCGAGGCAAGGATGTCAAGGAAACCATTACTAAGCTCGTAGAAAACCCACAAGCATTCTTAACGGATGAGCAATGGGGAGCTTTTGCGCAAGGACTTATGGATTACCGAAGCGAGGTGGAAGATGTGCCTTCTGAGCCGCTGAAGTATCCGACCTGGGGTCAAGACATCGATCAGGCAGCTCATCATCAAATGCAGACGGCTTGTCTGTTACCAATAGCCCGCGCTGGAGCTTTGATGCCCGATGCGCACGTGGGTTACGGCCTACCCATTGGTGGCGTATTAGCGGTTGAAAATGCGGTGATCCCCTATGCCGTCGGCGTCGATATCGCTTGTCGAATGAAACTATCGATCCTGGACATTGAGCCAAGGGAGATGACCAAAAACCCTACGCGTTTTGAAAGTGCCCTGCAGCGTGGTACTCGATTCGGAATGGGTTCCGAGCACGAGACACCGCAGGATCACCCGGTGATGGATCAAGACTGGAATGTGACTCGCACGACTCGCGAAAAGAAAGACAATGCCCGCAAGCAGCTTGGAACCAGCGGTTCAGGGAACCACTTCGTCGAGTTTGGTACCTTTAAATTGACCCAAATGGATCGTAATCTAGGGTTAGAACCAGGCATCTACACGGCGTTGCTAAGCCACTCCGGAAGCCGTGGCACCGGGGCGAGTGTTTGTTCGGTGTATAGCAACATCGCTCGAAGTCAGTTGCCAAAGAGTTTATCGACCCGCTTTGGGTATCTTGGTTGGTTGTCACTCGATAGCGAAGCTGGCCAAGAGTATTGGAATGCGATGAACCTGATGGGAGACTACGCAGCAGCCAACCACGATGTGATCCATCGACTCGTATCGAAACTCCTCGGTGGAAGGGTAATTGCGGGCGTTGAGAACCACCATAACTTCGCTTGGAAAGAAGTCCACAATGGCAAAGAACTGATTGTGCATCGCAAGGGTGCTACGCCGGCGGGCAAAGGAGTTTTGGGTGTGATTCCGGGCTCCATGGCCACTCCGGGTTTTGTCGTGCGAGGCAAAGGGAACGCAGATAGTTTGGAATCAGCATCGCATGGAGCAGGACGTCGAATGAGCCGAACAGCGGCCCGTCAGAAGTACAGATGGAACTCCGTACGCAACACTCTTAGCGATCAAGGAGTCCGGGTGATATCTGCTGGGGCGGACGAAGCTCCAGGGGCTTACAAAGATATTCATTCGGTGATGGCCGCTCAAACCGACTTGGTCGAAGTCATCGGCCAGTTCGATCCGATGATCGTTAAGATGTGTGAAGACGGGAGTCCTGCAGAAGACTAGTGAGGAGCTTAAATAGCCTTCCGACTGAGGCTACATCGGCTGGGTTGCTTTGGCATCGTTGGTTGGGCCAAGCACGATGCGAAAGTGTCCAGTCGGAAGCTTCTCGATGGCCTGCGTTGCAGAGTCTTTGGAATCGGATCCGATTGGCTTGGATTCAAAGCCAACGGTAACCGCTTTGCGCTGCTCGGGCTTGAGTTCCATGTAGATGCCGTCCTTTTTGTTGAACTCGTCTTGGGACTCGAAATACATCTGGGTGACCAGTTCCGGTCGTTTCGGAGCGACGATTCGATAGTGGATGTGAGGTGTTCGCCCTGGGTATTTGCCAGGCTGGATGGTACGGAACGAAAAAGCCCCATCGGCACCCGTTAGGATCTTGGCCCAGTATTGGAAATTCGGATCCATGGGCCGATCGTTCTTGTCCTGTGGATGGTTGTACCTTCCGGCGGCACAAGCTTGCCAAACCTCGACGATGACTTGATCAAGCGGTTTTTCGTCCATGCCGACGACTACGCCTCGCACGAGGATTTGGTCGCCTTGAGCGACCGGGCTTTGCGGGTCGAGTCGGGTAAGATCTGCGTCGTAATATTTCTGCTTTGCAATCTCTGGGATCGGATAGAAGGGGCCTTTGGTAGCCGAGGCGGTGGGGGGTTCCCAAGCAAACCCGTGATGCACCAGATGGGCACTAAGTCCGCTAGCGATGGCGGCCTGAGTTAAAAAACGCCTTCGACTGCTCTGGGAGGACATCGCTTGAACCTTATGGGGTTAATACTCAAAAGGGTAGGAATCTGAACAGTTCGATTGTAACATCTGTAATGGTATATGTGAAAATCCTTTGGTTGGATTTTCACGAACTCTTGCCCTGGTTGCAGTTGCCGCGAAATATTTCCGATTGGAAAGAAACCAGAAATCATCGCAATCGATCGTATTGGGCAAGAAAGACCTCTTCTATGTCGAGTATCTTGGATTATCGACCAGCGGCCAACACCGGTATCGGGCCTTCGGTCTTTCCCATGCTTGTGATCAACGGCAAAAAGTCCGTGAATAGTCCCGATCGAATTTCTTGGTCCACCCCCTACGCTTGGTCGACGATAATCCCAGCGGTACGTCGTCACGAGTCGATCGAGGGTGCGATCCTTGGCTGTGCATTCGGCGAGAGCATCGCACGATTGAGTGTGTCCAAGCGGGCTCGTTTGTCTGCTGACCCTGGGGGTTTTGAACCGGGCAAATTGATGCCATCGCACAGAACCGAGGGGATGCTCTTGACGATCCAATCGGTGCTTCTTTCCCAAGCGATGCCAGAGCACTTTGTGATGCACTTGGGACAGCGTCTCAAGTGGTATCAGCGGTTCCAGCCGATCGCCTATTCCAAGAAGCTTGTAGGATCTCTGACAGGTTCTAATAAATTCAAGGCAGTCTTGGGTGATGATCCACTGGTGCGGGCCGTGGTGCTGAGTGTGCTTATGCAAGGGCACCATGATGGGGCGTTGAGTTGGGTGCAAGACTCGACGCAGATGAGTTTTGCGAACCGTTGGGTAACGCAAGCGAGTTTCTTGATCGCCACAGCGGCCCAGGTCGCGCAGTTTCAGCGAACTCGCTATGAAGCTAGGGTGAGTGAACTGCTTGAGGATCTCAAATCGGCGACGGGCTCTAAAGAGATCGAGCAGCGTCTTGGAGCTTTGATCCAGGCCAAGGAGCAAGGTTTATCGGTTCTCCAGACCAGTCAGATTCTAGGAGGCAATGCGTGTTGGCAAGATCACCTGGTCGACAATGCGCTGCTGGCGATTTACACCTATGTTCTGCATCCGGATCGGATCGAAGAAGGCTTCGGCGAACTTTCGCAACTTCGAGGAGACCTGCGTGGGGTGATGTCCGTCTATGGTGCCTTGGCGACGATTCATTCGTCGGTATCATCCGTGCCGTCCAAGTGGCAAGAGCGATTATCGCTGTATCCTTATTCGAAAGCTTGGGTTCAGCAGTGTGTGGATCGCTGTGGGGACTGGCCACATGGTCCAGAGGACATCCAAGCGACCCGATGCCTACCCTCGCATCGAATCGGACAACTGATCCGCAACCTGCGCCGTGGGTTGATGTAGCCAAGCGACCGCCACGATCGACCGAATAGCAAGGATCCACGAGGACAAAGAGATGTACGATGCTCGCGAAAAACAACTCAGGGATCAGCGTTGGATGATCAAATCGTCCCTTAAACAGGGACTCGAACAGGGACTCGAACAGGGCCGAAAAGAGGGAGTCGATTTAGGAAAGCTTCTGGGCCAGATAAAGTCACTCCAAAAGCTCCTAGGGTTCAAGCAGTCGAGCGACGAAGAACTCATGGCCAAAGATCCCGCTGAGCTCGCGGCCCTAGCTTCCGAAATGGAAAATCAAATCCTAACTCATCTGCAGCGCTGACTTGCTTGACATCACCGTCGCGGGTCTATCCTATTGGGATTCGAAAGAACCTGCGGTGGTTTTTTAGAGCGACATTATATGCGAAAACGGGCTCGGAGGCCCGTTTTACGAAAGTAGGTCGATACTCGTCAATAATTGGTATCAACATTCACGTTCGAACCAGAGTTAATTCTTTAAATACCGATCCAAAAACTCGATCGAACGGGTGATGCCCTTAGCATCCACAAACGCCATGATGTGGGATCTTCCAGGTAAGACGAAATACTCACAAGCGACCCCAGTATCGAGCAATTTCTTGTGCATCTTGGATGCAAAACCTATGGGAACCAATTCGTCGGCATCGCCATGATAGAGCATCATCGGTGGATCGTCCGAACTGACATGCTCGATCGGTGAGGCTTGCAAATACACTTCCCCTAACGACCTGCGAGTCCCCCCGAGGAAACCCGCCAAGGCCCGAGAATCCTCGGGTATCATCCTTAAGTCCACCGGTGCTCCTCCGGCTACACACACCTTGATCGCAGGATCCTGCGACTTGCGATCTGTTGCAAGCAGAGCCGCAAGATGCCCACCGGCGGAGTATCCCCACACTCCAAGCCGCTCTGGATCAATATGGTACTCCTGGGCATGATCTTTGAGCCAACGCAAGGCCTCCCTACAATCATCGATCTGAGCCGGGTGCTTGTGCTTAGGCGCCAAACGGTAATTGATCGCCATGACGACATAGCCTTGCTCGGCCATCTTGCGACAGTGCAAAGCATCGAATCGCTTGTCCCCAGCGACCCAAGCTCCCCCATGGATCGCTAAGATCGCCGGAAACCGAGCCTGATGCTCAATATCCCCAGCCGGTGGCATGTACACGTCGGCCACTTGCAACGGGTCGTTCTGCTCGCAATAAGAAACGTCGAAATGAACTTTCACCCGCGATGGACCCGACCCAAGCGTCCGCTTGGTAAACCCACGCGAATCCCTTTGAGACTCTTGTGCCTCCTGAGCCATCGACCAACTGCTCAATGCCACCAGACTCCATGTAGCAAACAAGCCAGTGAATAAACCAACTATCGAGATCCCACAGCACTTCTTGTAACTTGTCATGTATCTACTTGCCAGCATGATGCACCAAATGAGGAAGCTCAGGTACGATTAGTTTCTCCATCGCCAATTGTACACCAGCCGGCGAGCCGGGCATGGTCAAGACGACTTGCTTGCCATGCCGACCCCCACTGGCTCGGCTAAGCATCGCCGCAGCGCCGATGTCTTGGTAAGAAAGCATCCGAAAGAGCTCCCCGTATCCCGGAATCAACGCGTCATAGAGGGCCTCGATCGCCTCGGTCGTCTGATCGCGCGCCGCTAAACCTGTCCCTCCAGTAACCAACAAAGCATCTACCTGAGGATCGGCTAGCAACTCTTTGGCCACGGCCCGAATCAATAGCGTTTCGTCTTTGACTATCCTCCGTTGGCTAACGGCATGCCCGGCTTGCTCCAGTAGACTCTGGATGAGGTTTCCTCCCAGATCCGTTTCGAGCGTCCGCGTGTCGCTGACGGTCAGTACAGCCACCAATAGACTTTGCTCGGCTTGCTCGCGATGCTCTCGTACACTCATGTCAAAACTCCTAAATCCCGTAAGACGCGGATCGATGTGCGCTCAATTCGAATGCACTGTACTCAAGCTGGTGACATTCGACCATGGCCCATTGAAAGCAACAGTCCTCAGGACTTGAGCAAAAAAGTGGATTTCTAGAATTAAAGTAACTTTGGCATGCTAGTTGTATCCAACGATCGGATATTCCGCGTCACGAGCTGTCCGCCTTGAGGGTAGTCCAGGGCACTCAAGCGGAGTTCTCAACGTCCTTTTTGAAAACAGGGGATTTCGACCATGGGAAATGCGATCCGCAAACCGTTAGCCTTTCTTCTTGCCAGCTTTGCGTTGCTCAATGTGGCTTGGGCCGGCAACCCTTGGGCAAGCGCCGTCGGGGAAGCTTATGCAGTCCAACACCGGGCCGAGGACATCGCCAATCGGATCAAGCGAACCGCTCCTCAAAGTTATTTGGTACGCCATGCGATGGCATTCGATCACCTGGCCTGCTCACTGGTCGAGCGTGTCAAATGCGGTGCCCCTTGCAATCAAGTCCAAGCCCTCTACGGGCAACTCGAAGGAACCTGGAGCCAACTTCGTGTGGCCATCTACACCGATCCATGTCTGTGCTCGGATCGAACCCTTAAGTCCCTGGCCGACGGGATGGACACCCGTATGAAGAATTTATGCCGAGCTATTCAAAGGGTAGTCGAGCGTGAGTTCCGATGCGCTCCGACGATCAGCTACCAAGTCCCACATGACTATGACCATGGCCATTCGGGTTACGGAGCCTCTAGTTTTGGAACGCCAGGTTTTTCGAACTCGAGTACGTTGCAACTGCAGTTTCAATCCATCAACAGGATCCCCTATGGAGTTCCTCCCAACACGATCCACTTTGGAGTTCCATCCTATTCCTATCGGGTCAGCCCTTACCAAAGCCGGCCTTATCCGAACCCGATCCCTTACGGACCAGGCTGGAACCAACCCTCCTGGCCCAACCACAGCTTCGGTGTCCCTGGATCTTGGCGGGCTTTCTAAAAGGTTTTGCTAGCACACTGCAACAACTCCAGAATCCCTCATGCGATGGGGGTGCTCTGACCGAAAAATCGATGTAGTCGGCAAGGTCTATCAAAGGGCCGGTGAACCAACACCGGCCTTTTTTCGTCGAGGCTCAGAAGCAGTAGTCCAAAAAGTCCAAAGGCACTTCGATGGGTCGATCATCCAAATCCCACGATACACTAGCTAAGCAGTTGGCACTTTTTGCGCTGATGGTAGGCTTGTGGACTTTGAACCTCTTTCCGATTCAGCGGGCCGAGAGAGTTCTTACGGCAAGCGCGGTGGTATCGAATCCGAGGCTACCGAGTTTGCAGCGAGTCTCTGAGCAGGAAAAAATCCCAAGCGATTCGATCCGTTGGGTTCATTACCAGCGAGATCTCAGGCGGACTTCGAGACACACCCAGAGCAATGGATTGCAACACATCCAACTTCGACTCGGTATCCGTTCGAACGCCTCACACGAAAAGATTCAAAAAGAACTCCAGCGGCTCACCCAGCCGACGGTTGAATCGGATGGACAAAGCAGTGATCTAAGTCAACTCAGAGCCGAAAGGTGGCGGTTAAAAACGATCGAGCATCAGATGTCTCGATTTGAATTGGATCGCGCGCAAGAGAGACAATCTCTTGAGATTCAACCGCTGGAGGATCAGCTCGTGGATCAATCCTCCGATCAGGGGCAAAGAACGACCCGCGCCCAAGGGGTCGTTTATCGCAAAATAAATTCCGAATCTACTCTAAACCCCGCCATCGAACCCTCCGAGTCACCGAGCGATCAAAAGACTTGGGAATCACTCCTTAATGATTTCGATCGATGCGCAAAGCAGATCGATCGGATCGAAAATCAAATGCGGATTTCTCAGGTTCAAGCGTCCGGGACGATTGAAATCACCGGCTCACCGCATCTGGGTGTGCTCAGTACCCGTGCATCGATTCGGCATAGCTTGTGCGTTCTAGCCTTTACGCTCCTTAGCTGCGTGGGACTATTTGTGTACTTAAGAGATCCATCGCCAAAGCGGTCGGTAAGCAAGGAGAGGAACTCGATGATTAAAGCTTTGGATGAACTGGGGATCCAAAACTTCGGCACCATCGCCGTAGCCTGCAACCGATCTGGAACCGACTTTGTCCCGAGAGCCGAAACCGGCGTAGCTTCAGAGTCCGATCGCATGCGTTGCACAAGACGCATTGCGTTTGTTCGCAGAATTGTCGATGGACTCTTGGTCCTGTGGGTCGCTTGTTTTGCAATTCGATTCCTCTCCGATTCGAATTGGAGAGAGTTGCTCTTTAGTGCTCCCCTGTCTGCATTTTCGAGCTTGGTTTTCGGAATCTGATGGTTTGAAGCGAGTGAACCTCGGGGCTAAAGTGCATTTTCGCCCCACTGTGACAGAATTGTGAAAAAGTTGACCCCGCTAGCGGGCTAAGCTATACTGAGGGATCCCCGAAGTTCCTTTTTTCACAAGAATTTCGGGGCTTCCCTCCCCCAACGCAACCTTGGTTTGAATCCAAATCCAAGTTCTTCACGATCACCGCAGACCTATCTCTATGCGATCCATCAAATACCTAGCCCTCGGACTCGGTTCACTACTTGCCAACAATGCACTGAGTCTAAGTCTTCTGGCCGCAGACCCTGCGACGACTCCAACTTGGTCGAAAGATGTTTTGCCGATCCTGCGGGCCAACTGCTATGCCTGCCACCAAACATCCAAAACCCAAGGTGGTTATCTGATGACCAGTTTCGATGGCCTCCTCAAAGGTGGCGAATCGGGAACTGCGGCCGTTGTTCCAGGCAAACCCGATGAGAGCAATCTGGTGCGTGAAATCACCCCGGTCGATGGCAAGTCGGAAATGCCAAAGAACCTCGCGCCGCTGAAACCTTCGGAAATTGAAATCATCCGCAAATGGATCGCTGCAGGGGCCGTCCAAGACATCGTCGATTCCGGCCCACGTTTTACCAATGAGAAACCCCCGGTCTACTCTCGACCGCCAGCGATCATCTCGATGGACTTCTCCCCAGATGGCTCGCAACTTGCCCTCAATGGTTTTTATGAAACGCTGGTCCTTGGTACTCAAGACTGGAAACTCAAGCACCGGCTCATCGGTCAGAGTCCTCGCATCGAGTCGGTTCGCTTCTCGCCGGACAATAAGTGGTTGGCTGTCGCTGCCGGTGAACCAGGCGTGGCTGGTGAACTGCAGGTTTGGAACAACGAAAACAAACAATTGCACCGAAGTACGCTCTTGGGGGGCGATACCCTCTTTGGTCTGTCCTGGACCAACGACTCGGCGCTGCTTGCCCTAGGCATGACCGACAACTCGATTCGAGCTTTCGACCTCGAAGGAAACCAAAAACTCTACCAGCGAGCGCACGAAGACTGGCCCCGCTCGACGGTCTTTACCGTCGATGGCAAGCATCTGATCTCCGGTGCACGCGACATGACCGTCAAGCTTACGGAAGTCGAAACCGAACGATTCATCGACAACGTCACCTCGATTACTCCAGGGGCTCTTCGAGGGGGTGTCCAAGCTCTTGCGGCTCATCCCCAGCGTGACGAGATTCTCGTCGGAGGTTCCGATGGGACGCCCAAGATCTATCGCGTGTTTCGACAAACCGCCCGTGTCATCGGCGACGATGCGAACCTGATTCGACAACTCGATCCGATGCCTGGACGTATCTTCTCGGTGGCCATCAGTCCCGATGGAAAATACCTTGCGGCAGCCTCGACAATCGACAATCAAAGTCTTGTCAAAGTTTGGTCTTACGATGTCGATGGAAAAATGCCTCCGGAGATCAAGGCCATTCAAGCCAAGCGTGCCCCGCAACGGAAGCCCGAAGAAAGAAAGAAGCTCCAAGAGTACATTACCGAGCAACCCCAAGTCCTGGGGACTTATCCAATTCCAAATGCTGCCGTTTATTCGTTGGCAATCGATCCCCAAGGACGCATCGCTGCGGGTGCATCCGACGGTCATGTGCGAGTTTGGAATATTGCCGACTCTCAACTGATCGCCGATTTGGATGTGACCCCTGCAGGTTCGGCAACCTCGATTCAAGACAGTTCGATCGCCTCGCTCCGCATCGAACGACTCAAAACGATTGCCGATGCGCACTCGTCGGAGCGAACCTCCCCGGCTCCGAAAGCCGAAGGCGAACTTGCCCACCAACCGATTCCGCTCGATAAGATCGCGTCGATCTCGGTTGATCCTGCAAATATGGACTTTGGTGCTTGGAACGACTCGGCTCAGATCGTCGTTATGGCCCAACTGACCACTGGTGAATTGGTCGACGCGACCAGTCAAGCAACCTTCGCTGCCGACAACGACTCGGTCTGGCTCTCGCAACGAGGTTGGGTGCAGTCGGTCCGTGCTGGCGATGCCAAGATCAACGTCGCGCTGGGCAATCATCAGCAATCGATCGGCGTGCACTCGACGATTCCAGCAAGCTTCGATGTCGACTTTATTCGCGATGTCAATCCAGCCCTATCTCGCTTGGGTTGCAACTCAGGAACTTGCCACGGCGCACAAGCGGGAAAGAACGGATTTAAGCTTTCATTGCGTGGATACGATCCGAGTTACGATGTACGGAGTCTCAGCGATGACTTGGCTGGACGCCGCATCAACCCGACCTCACCGATCGATTCGATGATGCTCACCAAGCCGCTTGGGATCGTCCCGCACGTCGGTGGTAAACTGATTGAACCAGGCGACAACCATGCGTTGGTACTCAGGCAATGGATCGCTGGCGGAGCCAAGCTCAATATGGGTACACCACGGGTCACGGGGATCCAAGTCACCCCGAACAATCCGGTGATACCCATGCCAGGGGGCATCCAACAACTCCGTGTCGTGGCAACCTATGCCGATGGCAAGACGCGCGATGTGACCCGAGAAGCATTCCTTGAGTCGGGCAATGCCGAAGTCGGTGCAGTCCTCGAAGGTGCTCGCGTCCAAGCTTTGCGACGGGGCGAAGTCCCTGTGTTGGCACGCTTCGAAGGTGCCTATGCAGCCACCACACTGACGGTCATGGGTAATCGCGAAGGCTACCAACCGGTTCAAATAGCCACCCAAAACCCCATCGATCGTTTCGTCGCTGCCAAATGGGATCGCCTCAAGATTCAGCCTTCGGGCCTATGCGATGACGCAGACTTCCTCAGGCGCGTGACGCTCGATTTGACCGGAGTACCTCCGACGCCTGAAGCGGTTCGAGCGTTCCTTGCCGACACCACCGAGAGCCGTGTCAAGCGAGAGCGGATCGTCGATGAGCTCATAAGTAGCGACGCGTTTGTCGATCATTGGACCAACAAGTGGTCGGATCTGTTGCAAGTTAACTCGAAGTTCCTCGGCAAAGAAGGTGCATCGAAATTTAAAGACTGGATCCGAAATAGTTTTGCGACCAACAAACCCTACGACAAATTTGTCTACGAGATCCTCACTGCATCGGGCTCGAACCGCGAGAATCCTGCAGCCTCCTACTACAAGATCCTGCGGACACCCGAAGAGGCCGTCGAGAATTCAACCCACCTGTTCTTGGCCGTAAGGTTCAACTGCAACAAATGCCACGACCACCCCTTTGAGCGCTGGACCCAAGACCAATACTATGAAACGGCTGCTTATTTCGCCCAAGTCGGCTTGAAGAAAGACGAAGCTTCTGGAAACAACACCATCGGAGGCACAGCCGTCGAAGGTGCAAAGCCATTGTGGGAAGAAGTCTTCGACAAAAAAGACGGCGAAGTCAAGCACCAAAAGACGCAACAAGCCATTGCACCGAAGTTCCCGTTTGTCTCTAACCACCAGTTGCCTGAGAACCCCTCTCGACGCACCCAGTTTGCTTCATGGGTAACGAGCAAAGAGAACCCTTACTTTGCCAAGAGCTTCGTCAACCGCATGTGGGGATACATGCTCGGCAAAGGGCTTATTGAGCCCATCGATGATATCCGGGCTGGAAACCCACCGAGCATCCCCGAACTGCTTGCTTATTTGGAAAAAGACTTCATCGATCATAACTTTGATATCCGGCATGTGGTTCGAACGATTTGCAAGTCGGATGTGTACCAGTTGTCGATCGAAACCAACAAGTACAACGTCGATGATGATCGCAACTACTCGCATGCGATGCCAAGGCGATTGCCTGCCGAAGTCCTCTTCGATTCGATTCACCAAGTCACTGGTGCGGTATCGAAGATCCCAGGCTTGCCCCCTGGAACCCGCGCCGCTGCGCTGGCCGATGCCGATGCGGGTCTTCCCGATGGCTTCCTGAACAACCTAGGCCGTCCACCTCGCGAAAGCGCCTGCGAATGCGAACGATCCAATGAACTTAGGCTCGGCTCGGTGATGGCTCTTGTCAGTGGCCCTACCCTCGGTAGCGCGATCGCCGATCCTGAAAACGCGATTCGAAAACTGGTAGAATCCAATCCCGATGATGCTGCATTGATCGATGAAATTTTCGTGCGTGTGCTCAATCGGCACGCAAGTGCCCAAGAGATCCAAGCAGCCTTGTCGACCATGACTCTGGTGCAGAAAGACCACGAACAACTCATGGGACTTCTTGCCCAACGTGAGGCTTGGTGGGTTGAAGAGAAACCCAAGCGTCAAGCAGCTTTGGATGCCGAGCGAGAGTCGACCAAGATGGCACTTGAGGCCCGCAAGGAGCAAATTCGACCCGAGCGCGAAGCAGCAGAAAAAGCACGTTTGGAAAGGCTTGCTGCAGCCCAGGCTGCCGTGCAAGGCTTTGAGTCAAGCCTCGATAACAAACTCCAAGAGTTCATCGATGCAAGACGCAATGGGGCAACTTGGCAAACCCTGGCTGCCACGAAAGCCGAAGCGACCACGGGAGCCAGCCTTACTCCACTGTCTGACCGCTCGATCCGAGCTGCCGGTGGAGCGAATAAAGGGCTCTACACGATCGACACAGTCGCAACCAACGGAGCGATCACCGCAGTAAGGCTCGAAGCGCTCACGGCTCCCGATCTGCCATCTCAAGGCCCCGGCTTGCCGCCCAACGGCAACTTTGTTGTCACCGAGCTTGAGCTCTTTGTCGGAATGCCCGACAAACCCGCTGAGATGCGCAAGATCAAACTCGTTAAGGGAGTCACCGACTTTGATCAACAAGGGTTCTCTGCCGCCGGTGCGATCGATGGCAAGAACAATGATCAAGGTGGATGGGCAATCGCCAATGCGACAGGTGTCGAGCATTGGGCTGTGTTCGCTCTGGAAGCTCCTCTGACACTCCAAAAAGGGGAGGTGCTCCAATGGCGAATCCATCAAAACCATGACGCTACCGATCACCGTCTCGGTCGCTTCCGCTTGAGTGTCGGGCAACATGAAGGAGAACTTGCTCTGGGACTGCCTGAATCCTTCCGAGCCATCAGCTCGATTCCTCGTGCAGCTTGGACCCCGGATTTGGTCAAGGACGGTATGAACTATCTGAAACTCTCTTCAGCCGAGCTAAAGGGATTGCAGGCGAATGTCCAAAAGGAAAGCCAACCGCTACCCGAGGACGAGCAAGTCATTGTTTTGGCCAAACGCATCGAACGATTGAGCACTCCACTTCCGGAAGATTCTAGATTGCTCCGACTGCGGGCCGATGCTAAAGAGAGTGAAGGTCAATTGGGCAATGCCCGACTGACATCGGCTCAGGATTTGGTCTGGGCGTTGATCAACAGCCCGGCATTTTTGTTCAACCACTAAAGTTTATAGATCGTTAAAATTCACCAAGTAAATTTTTAGGCCATCCACTTATAAGGCACTTGATCATGTTGCGATTGCTCGGTTCAGCGGGAAAAGATTTGTGTGATTCGAGCTTGGGCTTCACCCGTCGAGACGTACTTCGCGTCGGCGGTTCTGGGCTCTTTGGCCTGTCGCTTGCAAACCTACTGAAACTCCAGTCGGTACATGCGGCTAGTTCGGAAGGTTCGCCAGGCTGGAACAAAGCCAAACGGATGATTTTGGTCTACCTCCAAGGAGGCCCCTCTCACTTGGATCTTTGGGATCCAAAAGAAAATGTACCTGACAAGGTAAAGAGTGTTTTCAAGCCGATCGCCACCAAGATCCCAGGAACTTTCTATACCGAGAATCTTCCTAAGCTTGCTCAAGTCAATGACAAGTTCACGATGATTCGCTCGATGAGCTACACACCCAACGGCCTGTTCAATCACACCGCTGCGATCTATCAGATGATGACCGGCTATACGACCGACAAGGTCAGTGCATCGGGCCAACTCGAGCCACCGAGCCCCAAGGACTTCCCGAATTTTGGATCGAACATCATCCGATTGCGTCCAGCCGATGAACCGATGCTTCCGTTTGTGATGCTACCTCGACCTTTGCAAGAGTCCAATGTTGTGGGTAAGGGAGGTGCGGCAGGCTTTTTGGGCAAGGAGTATGATCCCTACACGTTGTACCCTGAAGGGGACGACTTGGACATGAACAAGATGGATCGGATCAACATCAGCGACTTACAACTGCGACCCGAGGTCTTCTCGGTTCGATTGCAACGCCGAGCCGCATTGAGGGATTTGATCAACAAGCAGATGCCAACGATCAATGCAGCTGTTGAGAAGCAGCAACTCGACGAGTACTTTAGCCAAGCTCTTTCGTTGGTTGTTTCTGGTAAAGCAAGAGAAGCCTTTGATCTGAGCCAAGAGTCCGAAGTTCTCAAAGATGCTTATGGACGTAACACGTTTGGACAAAGCTGTTTGCTGGCACGACGACTCATCGAAGCCGGCACGCGAGTCGTCGAAGTAGTGTGGCCCAAGGTTGCAAACAGCGACAACCACTCGTGGGACCATCACGTCGATCTTTCCAAGCGAATGAAGAACCAATCCGGTCCGATGCTCGATGCGGGTCTGTCGACCCTCGTCGAAGACCTCGATCAACGTGGGCTTCTCGAAGACACCTTGCTGGTGGCCGTCGGTGAGTTTGGACGATCGCCAGAGCGAGGCGTAAGCACCAGCGGTAATGGAAATAGCGATGACGGACGCGACCACTGGCCCTACTGCTACACCTCGGTCATCGCTGGAGCAGGGATTAAGCGAGGTTATGTGCACGGCAAGAGCGACAAGACGGCTAGCGCTCCGATCGAATCTCCAGTGCATCCTGCGCAACTCCTTGCAACAATCTATCACGCCTTTGGTATCGAACCTGAAACGATCGTTTACAACCACCTCAACCAACCGCGTGAATTGGTTAAGGCACAAGCGGTCACGGAGCTGTTTTCCTAACGGCTTTCTATTTTGCTCCTTTGTAAAAGTTATTGAAGCGTTCCATGCGTAAAGTATTTTCGTTGGCTGTTGCGATCGCAGCAGGTGTTGCTGTCGCTTGGGTTCCCTGTAGTGCTCATCGTGCAGTCGCTCAAGACTCCAAAGAGCCCGCTGTAAAGAAGCAAGGTTTAGGTGCAACACCCGCCAAATCGTTTCGAGCCCCCGACGGCTTCGAGGTAGAATTGGTCTACGAGGTCCCGTCCAAAGAGCAGGGATCTTGGGTCGCCATGTGCGTCGATCTCAAAGGTCGATTGATCGTCTCGGATCAGTACGGCAAACTCTACCGTGTCACACCAGGGATGCCCGGCAAAGGCTCGGAGACCAAGGTCGAAGCGATCAACGTCAATCTTGGTATGGCCCAAGGCCTCTTGCACACAAAGGATGGGCTTTACGTCGATGTCAACGGGGAAGGGATCCTCGATAAAGAGCAGAAAGACGCTCCGCGAGGACCAGGACTCTATCGCCTTCAAGACCTCGACGGAGATGAACAGTTCGAGAAGATCGAGCGGATCATCCCCTTGACTGGCGGTGGCGAGCACGGTCCCCATGCGATCATTCCAGGCCCAGACGGACGACTGTATCTGTGTGCTGGAAATCAGTCCGATCTACCCGAGCGAATCGATCGATCGCGGGTGCCCCGGCATTGGAGCGAAGACCATATGCTCGGGCGCATGCCCGATGCTCGGGGATTCATGGCCAATCGTTTGGCCCCGGGAGGGTTTATCCTGAGCTTCAACCCCGATGGTAGCGACATTGAACTGGTCTCGACAGGCTTTCGAAACGAATACGACATCGCGTTTAACCCACTTGGCGATCTATTCACTTACGATGCCGATATGGAATGGGATATAGGAACTCCATGGTATCGTCCGACCCGCGTCAACCACGTCATCAGCGGTGCTGAATTTGGTTGGAGAAACGGAACAGGCAAATGGCCCGAATACTTTGCGGACAGCTTTGGTGCTGTCGCCAATATCGGTTATGGTTCGCCAACGGGCATCACTTTTGGAACCGGGGCTAAATTCCCTGCAAAATTCCAAAATGCACTCTTCATCAGCGACTGGAGTTACGGGGTTGTCTATGCCGTAAACCTCGAGCCCGATGGTGCATCGTATAAGAGTACCTTTGAACCTTTTGTCAGCGCTTCTCCGATGCCAGTGACCGATTTGTTGATCCACCCCGAGCAAGGTTGCATGTACATGACCATCGGTGGTCGCAAAACACAGTCGGCCCTCTATAGGATTCGATACGTTGGAAACGAAAGCACGCAAAAAGCGGCCTGTCCTGATAACGATCTTGCCAAGACGGCCCGCGCCGCGCGGCGGCAGCTTGAAGCCATGCACCAGCCAGGTGCCAAGCTCGACATCTCCACGGCCATGCGATATGTCGGAAGCCCAGACCGCGCTTTGAGAACCGCGGCTAGGTTGGCCCTGGAGCATTTCGACTCGAAACTCTGGAGAGATCCGGTTCAGCAGGCCTTGCCTGCCCAAGCGGCCATCACCATGGCCATCGCGCTTGCTCGCAAGGGCACGCCTGCCGATCAAGCCGATATTCAAAACAGTCTGCTCCGGTTGGACTGGAGCAATCTTACCAATACCGAACGACTCGAGCTTTTGCGAGCCTATCAGTTGAGCTTCCTGCGATTGGGCGAAGGTGACGCCGCCATACGTCAAAAGATCGTCCAGCAGTTGGATTCCCATTTCCCGGTGGCCGACGGAGATGCCCTGGTCGATCGCGAGCTTGCGAGAGTTTTGATCTACTTAAATGCGCCCAAGATCATCGATCGGTGTGTGGCTCAGATGAACAGTTCTAATTCGGCCGAGCAACAGATCCACTACGCATTCTGCCTTCGAGAAGCCCAGCAAGGTTGGACGCCGCAGACCCGAAAGGCTTATTTCCAATGGTTCTATGATATCGGCACTGCCCGAGGTGGAGCTTCCTTTGGAGGGTTTCTTGAGAATATTCGCAAAGTCGCAATCGGCAACTTGGAAGATGAAGATAAAACCGCTCTTGGGGAACTCATCGGACCGTTGCCTGCACCAAAGGATCCACTTGCAGATCTTGCACCACGAGCGATGGTCAAGCAGTGGAAGGTCGATGAATTGGCAGAGAAGTTCGCGGCTAAGAAGGGTGGTTTTAACTACGAGCGAGGCAAGCAAATGTTTGCTGTGGCGCAGTGCTACAAGTGCCATCGTTTCGCAGGCCAAGGTGGAATCCAAGGACCTGATTTGACAGCCTCATCCCAACGGTTTTCGACCAAGGACATGCTCACGGCGATCATCGAACCGAATAAAGAGATCAGCGATCAGTACGAAGCGACCGTTTTTCAGACCGAGGAAGAAACGGTCATCGGACGCGTTGCCAACCTCAATGGCGACAATCTTATGATCGCAACGAACATGCTCGATCCAGGTAATTTTACGAACCTTAAACGCAGCGATATCGTGGACATGAAGCCCAGCAAGGTATCGATGATGCCCAGTGGATTGCTCGATACGCTCACTCCAGAGGAGGTATTCGATCTTCTTGTTTACCTGCAAACGGGCGGCAATCCCAAGAGCGATCGCTATGCTAGCAACGGCGGTGGCCAGTAATAGCTAGCAAATTCTGACATTGCGGGAAAACACTTGCTTTTGATACAAGGGATCCTTCAAAGAAGGGTTCCTTGGTCTTGCGAGTCGAAGATGCTTTCCCGTTGGACGATCCGAAAGAAGTTGCAGATTGCGATGGTGGTCTTGGGGCTAGTCATCGCAGCCTTGGGCTATAGCTCGTTCCGTGGCGTGTATGCTTACAAGGAACTCGTGGGGACCCTTAGTAGTCGAGCCAGCGAGATCCCTCTGACGGCTGAGTTGACGCGTGCGATCGATGATTTGCGGTTGGATCAGGAGCCAGCACAGACTCATGAGATACTGAGTTTCTCGATGCAGGACACCGATCCTTCGAGCACCTACATGCGTCCTGCTTTCTCCGACCGTTTGCAGCATGTTCGAGAGATCCTAGCTAGATACAAATCCCGGCTCGAAAGTTCGCACTCGGATGCTCTATTTCTTGCCGATCGTTCAGAGGAGCTTCAGACGGCTGAGAAGATCGGGGAGTTGATCAATGAGATCGCTTGGCGAAATGGGCGCAAGGACTTGGTCATCAACCGTATTGCAAGAATGCAGCAAGACCAGGATCTGGACCAACTGGGGGATTTGGCCCATCAATTACCGGACTTGTTAACCCGTCGTATGGTTAGTTTTCGCGACGAGGTTCGCACGCGGTATCGCACGTGGATTATCATGACATGGAGCAGCGCGATCGTGGCCGCAGGGATGCTCATCGGACTGTTTATTTATGCTCGCTCGGCAGTGGTTCGTCCCTTTAAGAATCTTTTGTTTGGAGCACGTCGAGTCGCGCAGTGCGATTTTGGTTACAGGATCCATACGTCGAGCTCCGACGAGATCGCCGAATTGGCACATGCGATCAATCTTGGAGCCCAAAGCTTCTTGGCCATTCAAAAAGATCTCAAGGAACAGGTCAGGCAAAGATCCGAAGAGGTTATTCGCAACGAGCAACTAGCTAGCGTTGGTTTTTTGGCCGCTGGAGTTGCTCATGAAATCAACAACCCGCTGGCAGCGATCGCTTGGAGCGCCGAAGCTCTCGAAGCTCGATTGCACCGCATCTTGCATCCAATTTTGCAGTCTGCCGACGAGACTACAAAAGACCAAGCTATCGCCGTTTCGAACCATGGTTCGGCGCTAGTAGGTACCGATATCGAGACGCTGCGCACTTATTTGCGACGAATCCAGGATGAGGCGTTCCGATGCAAAGGGATCACCGAACGGCTTTTGGACTTTTCGCGACTCGGTACCGTTCAGCGCAAGGAGTCGACGGACATGAATGAGGTCGTCGAGGACGTGGTCGAAATGGTTCGACATCTTGGGCCGTACCGTTCGCAGCGCGTCGAATGCGAACTATCTGATCAACCCGCCAATGCCTGGGCTTGTCCTCAGGAAATGAAACAAGTGGTTTTGAACCTTGTTACCAACGCGCTTGAATCGCTCGATCCGGATTCGAAGTCAGGGCTTGTGCGAGTGAAGGTTCAAAACCGACCAGAATTGGATCAAGTCCACTTGGTCATCGAAGACAACGGATGCGGGATGGATCAAGAGGTGTTGAAGCATTTGTTTGAGCCCTTCTTCACGAGGCGTCGTGATGGACGCGGTACTGGGCTAGGTCTTCCGATCACCAACCGAATCATCACCGATCATGGCGGTCGGATCACACCGCGCAGCGATGGGCCGGGTATGGGCTCTCGATTTGAAATTGTTTTGCCTTCGAAACTCACGAACGATTCCCTTTATGACAACCAAAACGAACTTGCCGTCGCCTGAAAGCCTTTCGATTCTCTTTGCCGACGACGAGAAAGAGCTTCAGGAAATCGCTCGATTGGAGTTGCCTTTTTATGGACATCGGGTCACGGTCTGCCCAGACGGTTACACCGCTGTTGCGGCTTTAGAAAAAGAGCAATTCGATTGCTTGATCGTCGACTTGGACATGCCTGGAATGAATGGGATCCAAGTCATCGAGCGAGCATCGGTTCTTTCACCTGCAACCGAAGCGATCGTATTGACTGGAAAACGCTCCTTGGAAACGGCCGTCGCGGCGCTGCGTTTTGGAGTGATCGATTATCTGAGTAAACCTTGCCGTTTTTCCGAGCTGAGCGAACTTCTTCAACGTGTGGCTCAAAGACGCAAACTCAAGCAACGCACGGCTGAGTTGCAACGGCTCGAACGAAGCAAATCCTCTGGAACGACCCAAATCATCGGCGAGTCGAAAGCCATGCAAGGGATCGCTAAACTCGTTTCTCGCGTCGCTCCAACCAATAGCACGGTTTTGATTCGAGGCGAAACAGGCTGCGGCAAGGAACTTGTGGCTCGTTCGGTCCATGAAAAGAGCCTTCGTTGCGACAAACCTTTTATCGCGATCAATTGCGGAGCGTTACCCGAGCACTTGATCGAGAGCGAATTGTTTGGACACGTCAAAGGTGCATTCACTGGTGCGGATGTGCAAAGGCAAGGGTTATTCGAAGCTGCCAACGGAGGCACGGTATTTCTCGATGAGATCGGCGAGTTGCCCTTGGCCATGCAAGCCAAACTATTGAGGGTGCTCGAAAGCGGCGATCTGCGGCGTGTCGGAGATAACCAAATCATCCATGTCGACACCCGAGTCGTATGCGCCACTCACAGAGATCTCGAAAGCATGGTCGAATCGGGTAGTTTTCGGGAGGATCTTTTGTTTCGCATCAATGCCTTCGAGATCCACGTACCACCTTTGCGCCAACGGGTCGAAGATGTCATGTCGTTGGCGAAATATTTGTACCTCAGGCACCATCCAGAGCATGCTTCGCTTGAATCGATTTTTTCACCCGAGGCAATCGAACTACTCCTGCAGCATCCTTGGCCAGGGAATGTTCGAGAGCTTGCCAACGTGATCGAACATGCGACGATTTTATGCGAGTATCCTCCGATTCTACCCGAGCATTTGCCAAGGCATTTAGTCGAACGCAAGCTCCGTCGAGACATCAAGGTTGCGACAGACCAGTCGGCTGTGCAACCCCTGCGAGAGATGCCCAAAAGCCTCAAGGAGCTTGAAGTCCTCGCCGTGCAAGAAGCCGTTCAGCGTCACAACGGCAACAAGGCTGCCGCAGCCGAAGAACTTGGAATCAGTATCAAAACCCTCTACAACAAACTCAATTCGGCAGACGCCAACATCAAACGAGTTGCTTAACAACGATCGGATTTCGTACGATGCCCCAGCGAACGCATTGCCCCAAAGGGGCATCATGAGATAGCCCAGGGCAGAGCGTAGCGCCGGCCCTGGGTTACGTAACGCCGGCCCTGGGTTACGTAGCGCCCACCCTGGATTGCGTTGCCTACCGACTTGGAGGTTGGCTCGAAAGCTGAACCAAGGCTTCGCGAGTTTTCTCGATCGATGCCGGATTGAGGATCAAATACCGATGCTTCCCTTGAGGATCCTCTTCAAAGCGGCTCAAGGCATCGTCGGTGATCGTCACTCGGCCAGGTTTGCTCACCTCGAAGTAACCCCGATCGGGTCGCACGGCCGCTAGCA
>Ga0315904_10000435_pt1 | contig 66204 bp, 59 predicted proteins | sample LakEriMetagenome_6_FD_203529 | JGI IMG/M metagenome (GOLD analysis project Ga0315904, IMG submission 203529) | Freshwater fungal communities from buoy surface, Lake Erie, Ohio, United States - Buoy 12 MA120 | ecosystem: Environmental > Aquatic > Freshwater > Lake | place: USA: Lake Erie, Ohio...
GTTTTCCATGTTCAACATGCTGGGCGAAGAGCCGCCCATCGTCATGATCAGCGTGAACAAGCATGCCGACGGCGAGGTCAAGGACACCGCCACCAACATCCTTGCCTCGGGTGAGTTCGTGGTGCACCTGGCCGACGAGCCGATCGCCGAACAGATGCATGCCTGCGGCGCGCGTGTGCCGCCCGAGGTGAGCGAGGTCGAGATGGTGGGGTTCACCACCGCGCCGTCGATTGCGGTGCAGCCGCCGCGCATCGCCGAGGCGCCGGTGGCGTTCGAATGCCGGCTGTGGGAGAAGCTCGAGACCGACAGCCGCTACATCTTCATCGGCAAGGTGCTCTGGCTGCATGCCCGCGACGGCCTCGTCGACCTCGAGAAGTATCGGGTGCGCCTGCAGTCGTATTTTCCGGTGGCGCGCTTCGGCGCAAGCTTCTACATCAACACCCGCGAGCGCTATGCCTTGGGCGAGAAGGGGCGGGATGCCCAGGCCGCCCGCGCGACTTCCATCGACGAGATCTGAGCGAACCGCAATGACCATGCTGCGAACCCTGGCCGGGCACAGCCGCTATGACTATTCCCCCATCACCGGCCGCGACGGCTATGCCTGGCCGGGCGGGTTCCGCCTCGCGGTGTACATTGGCTTCAATGTCGAGCATTTCGAGTACGGACGCGGCATGGGTGCCAGGCTCGCGCCGTCCGCCGAGCCGGATGTGCTCAACTACGCGTGGCGCGACTACGGCAACCGGGTCGGGGTGTGGCGCTGCCGCGATCTGTTCGATGAATTCCGCCTGCCGGTCGGGCTGCTGATCAACACCGCCCTCTATGACTACTGCCCCGAGGTCATCGCCGCCTTCCGTGCCGACCAGTACCCGCATGGCGTCGAGGTGATCGGCCACGGCCATACCAATGCCGAACGGCAGGGCGACATGCGCGAGGCCGACGAACGCGCGCTGATCGAGGCCTGCACCGCGCGCATCGCCGCCGCGGAGGGCGCGGCGCCGCGCGGCTGGCTGTCGCCGTGGATTTCGGAGAGTCCGGCCACGCCCGACCTGCTCAAGGCGGCGGGCTATGCCTACACCCTGAACTGGTGCCATGACGACATGCCGCAAAAGATGCGCACCGCGCACGGCGACTTGTGGAGCATCCCGTATCCGCAGGAGATCAACGACATTCCCGCCGTGATCGGGCGCCAGTGCGGCGCCGAGGAGTTCGCCGGCATGATCATGGACTGTTACGACGAGATGATCAACCAGGCGCACGGCCAGACCGGCGCTTCGGCCGGCCAGCCGCTGGTGATGGGCATCGCCCTGCATCCTTATCTGGTGGGCCAGCCGCACCGTCTCAAGCAATTGCGCCGCGCGCTGTCGCACATCGTCAACGACGGGCGGGCATGGTGGACCACGCCGGGCGCCATCATGGACCATGTCGCGGCGCTGCCGCCGCAGACCTGAGCGGCGGCCGCATCGAGTCCGGCGCGCCGGCTACGGCAGCAGGCGCGCCTGCCGGTAACGCCCGAGGTAGTCGATGATCTGCGCGCCCGTGTCGATGACGCCGTGAAAGCCGTCCATGCGGATGCGCGTGGTGTCGGCGATGTTGTCGTGGTCAAGGTTCCAGTAGAAGTCCGCGAATTCCCATGACGCCAGGTCCCCGAGCGGGTTGGCGACGAGGTGGTGGCGGTCCACCATGCGCTGCCAGGCGGCGCCCTTGTCGCGCATCCAGTCGGCCAGCTTGAGCGGGCGCACCTCGCCCACGGGCAGGTTGAAATGCGCCGCGATGCGCGGCCACAGCCAGCGCCAGCGGAACTGGCAGGTGTCGGTCACGTTGTAGGCGCGGTTATGCGCCTTGTCGCTTTCGGCCATCCACACCATGGCCCGGGCGAGCAGGGTGGCATCGGTGATTTCCAGCAAGGCGTTCCAAGCGCCATGGCTGCCCGGAAAATCGAGCGTCAGGCTGTGCGCCGCGCACATGGACGCCCAGGCGCCGATGGTCGAGACGATGTTGCGCGGCCGCTCCGGCGAATAGTCGTACACGAAATGCGGCCGCGAGGCCGACCAGGTCCAGGCCTGCCCGGCCTGCCGCTCGCGCAGCATATCTTCCTGGTTGTAATAGAAGTTGGGCGGCATGTGGCGCGGGTCGTCCTCGCGCGTGGGCGTGCGCGGCGGCCGCAGGCGCACGTCGTACCACTTCTGGCCCTCCACCAGGTGCACATGGCGCAGCCCCGGCGCCGCGGCCTCCACCGCGTCCAGCACGTTCTTCAGCATGGCCAGGTTGGCCGGCACATCCTCGACGCCGCCTTCGCCAAACGGTGCGCGGGCGGTGTAGAAGACGTGGGTGACCTGGGTAGCTACTGCGAGATCGCGCTTGCAGCCGGTGGCATCGAGCAGGTCGGCCCGCAGGTAGGACAGGCCAGGCGCATGCGGCGGCGCCGGCGGATGCCGGCACACGCCGATGACCCGCCAGCCGCCGGCCAGCAGGACTTCGACCAGGCGCTTGGACGTGGCGCCGGTGGCACCAGCGATGAGGGCGGTCTTGGCTTGCATGGTTTGCGATCTGGCCTATTCGGGTTCGATGCCTGCCCGCTTGATCAGGGCTTCCCACTTCGGGTTGTCGGACCTGATGCGCTGGATCAGTTGCGCGGTGCCCAGCGGAAGCATGGCGGTATTGAGGCTGGCGAAGCGCGCCTTGACGTCGGCGCGCGCGAGGACCGCCTGGGTGGCGTTGGACAGTTTTTCCACCACTGCGGGCGGCATGCCGGCCGGGCCGACGATGGCGATGATGGTCTCCAGCGACACGCCCACGTTGGGGAAGGCTTCCTCGAGCGTCGGTACATTCGGCGCGGCGGGCGTGCGCGCCTGGGCGGAAATGGCGAGCGCGCGCATCTTGCCCGAGCTGATCTGCGCCACGCCGTTGCCCACATCGACGATGGCCACCTTGACATGCCCGCCCAGCAGATCGGTCAAGGCTTGCGGGATGCCGCGATAGCTGACCGGCACCGGGTTCACTTTGGCCGCGCTCGAGTACAGGGAGAGGGCCAGTTGCCCGCTCGGCGAGCCGAAGGCGATCGAGACGCTCTTGCCGTCGGCGCGCGCGGCGCGCGTGAGGTCTTCGATGGTCCGGATCGGGGAGGCTTCCGGCACCATGAACATCATGGACGTGGAGCCGACGCCGGCCACCGCCTGGAAGCTGTCGGTCGGTTCGTAGGAAAGCGTCTTGTAGAAACTTTTCGCAACGAACATGCCCGACGAGGCCATCAGCAGGGTATAGCCGTCGGGCTTGCTGCGCGCCACATGGGCGGCGCCCACCGTGCCCTGGGCGCCGGCGCGGTTCTCGACCACGATGGATTGGCCGAGAACCTCCTGCAGTCCCTGGGCGAGCGTGCGGGTGACCGTATCGGTGACCGATCCGGCGGGAAACGGCGCGATCAGGGTGACCGGCTTGCCGGGAAACTCCTGGGCGTTCGAGAACGATGCACCGAGCGCGAACAGCGCGGCCGTCAAACCGGTCAGGACGTGGCGGATGGTCATGGGGTCTCCTGTTCCGATGTTTTTCGCGGCCCGCAGCAGTCTTCGCCTGCCGGCCGGCGCGAAAGTGTTTGTCTTCGGGGCGTTCCCGAGCGCGAAACTTTACGCGCAAAAGCCGCGGCCTTGCGTGCTGCGCTACGGCGCTTTTGGGGCATCTTGCGGCGGTAGCGCGCGATCCGGTGGCGATGGCGCACCGCGCGTCTGGTGCGCAAGAACGTGCGTCGCCTGGACGGTGTATTCGCGGACCGCCACGGCCTCGCCGTCGATCACCGTGCCGCCGGCGGCCGTGTCTTGCCGCTCCCGCATGGCGCGCCGCAGTTTGCGGGTCTTCCACCAGAAATACGCCCACACCACCAGTGCCACCGCGACGATGACCGCGAAGGCCACCATGAAGAACATCAGGCTTGCAACCACGGCGATGATGCCCGCAACCAGGCCGAGAAGTTTCTTGAGCACGTTGTTCCCGATGGGGGCCGAGGGTGAAAGGCGGCGTCAGCCGATGTTGCGGTAGATCCGCACGAACCGCTGGTGTGCAGCGACACCGAAATCGCCGGGACCGTACTGTAGCAGCCAGTCCCCGGCGTTGCCGGTGAGGACGTCGCCGCCCGCCGCACGTGCGGCGCTGAACGGCTGGTCGAACTGTCGTGCCAGCACGGGGATGGGCCGAGCGGCGTAGGCGCCGTCCTGACCGGCGGCGAGCGGCGCCACCGGCGCGTACCTCGCATCGAAGCGTTCCCGCGCCACGCTCCAGCGGCTGCCGGTGGCGCCGCTGATGAGTGCATCCCCCGCCCGAAAGCGGTTCGGGCCTTCCAGGCTGATCAGTTCCCCGTCCGCGCGGGCGAACGTGACCGCTACGGTTTCGCTCTTGACGTAGCGCGCGGCGCGGGGATCGCAGGTCAGGTCGATGTTTTCCAGGACGAGCATCGCGCTATTGTGCCCGCTGTCTAGTCGTTCGGGGGGTTTTCCAGGTCCGGGATCTCGCTTAAGCGCAACAGCATCTGGCGCATGACCGCGGTCATCATCGAATGCATCATGACCGATGTCTGGTCATCGGGCCGGTCGGGCTTGAAGTCGCGCAGGAAATCGCGCAGGTCGGCGCGCAGTTTTTCGTGGGCTTGCACATGCCAGGCCAGGCGCGCGACGACCACCGCGAGCGACTGGGAGAGCGCGCTCAGCGTCAACGCCTGGGCGTCGGTGACGAACTGCGAGATCTCCCTCTTTTCTTCATCGGTCATGCCTTGCCCTCCTGCGGTGGATGCTACAGGAAGGCGGGCGGATCAGCGCCACGGGTCGGGACGCAGAAGGCCCGGGCGGGCCGCAGACTCGACTTCGCGCATCTGCGGGTTGGCCAGGGTCTCCTCAACGGCGGCCGGCCTGCTGGCCCACCATAAGGGCGGCCCCTGGATGAGTCCGGGTCCGACAGGCCCGCTTGCTGTCGCGATGTTGCCCGGTGAGGGGTCCATTGAAAGGTCCTTTCGCTGGTCGAGGCCGGCGCGTGCCGCGCGGGTCGATGTGCGGCCGGCTGCGCGCCCATGTCTGCGTAACGACCGGGAGACGGCGAAATTGAGACTGTATTAAAATACAGTCTTGTCAGGCGCGCAGTGCCCGGCCGCGCGGAGAGCCCGGTCGCCAACCACAGGCGCGGTGCGCCGCCCGCGCCTGTCCGGTCGGCTCCCGGCCACGCCCACCCCCACCCCATGACCATGGACAACCAGATCGAGATTCCGCAATCCTTCATCCGCCTCTACATGCGCCCCGGGCGCCCGTATCCGGCCGCGCCGCACGGGGTGATCCTGGTGCGCTATGAACAGTGCGAGGACATGGCGGTCACGCTGGTCGAACATGCGCAGGCGCAGGCGGCGACCGCCGGGTTGGCGGAGCGCGACATCCTGAGGCGTTGCCAGCGCGGGCTTGCAGCGGATGCGGCGGGTTTTTCCGCGCCGGAAGCCAGGTGGGTCGTGTGCCGGCTCGCCGAACTGCTTGAGTGGCAGGCGCCCGAGGACGACATCGGCGAGCAAGCCGCGGGCGATGGCCCTCCGGCATAATCCGTCAACCCACCCATGTCTTGTTCGAGGAGTGTTCCGATGTTCGCAGCTTCACCAAGAATCGCCGCAGCCGTCTTCGCGGTTTTTGCATGTCTCGCCCAGGCGCAGAACAAACCGGCGGGACCGGAGGCCGCCGCGACCTATGAGCCGCAGCCGGGGCAGGAAGGCAAGGACGTGATCTGGCTGCCGACGCCCCAGGTGGTGGTCGACAAGATGCTGGATGTGGCGCGGGTAGGCCCGCGGGATTTCGTGATGGATCTGGGTTCGGGCGATGGCCGCACCGTGATCACCGCCGCCAGGCGCGGCGCGACCGCCATGGGCATCGAATACAACCCCGACATGGTCGCCTATGCGAAGCGTAACGCCGACAAAGCGGGCCTGTCGCAGAAGGCCAGCTTCGTCAAGGCGGATCTCTTCGAGACCGACTTCTCCAAGGCAAGCGTGATCACGATGTTCCTGCTGCCGGACATCAACCTGAAGCTGCGGCCGAAGATCCTGGCGCTCAGGCCGGGCACTCGCATCGTATCCAACACCTTCACCATGGGCGACTGGGAGCCTGACGTCAAGGTGGACTTGAACGGCCAGCCGGGTTGCGAGAGCTCCTACTGCACGGTGCTGCACTGGGTGGTGCCGCGCCGCGTGGCCGGCACCTACAGCGTGGCGCAGGGCGAGCTGACGCTCAAGCAGCAGTTTCAGATGCTCACCGGCTCCCTCAAGAGCGGCGGCGCCGGCCTCGATGTCAAGGGCCGGGTGCGCGGCGAGGTGATCGAGTTCTCCGCCGGAGAGAAGCGCTACACCGGCCGCCTGAAGGGCAAGATCCTGGAGTTGCGCGACGCGGGCTAGCCGGCGCGCAGGCCGCGCGGACGGTTCATTCCATCGGGATGCGCCGCGCCGCGACGATGCTCTTGAAACGGGCGATCTCGCGTTCGCTGCGGATGCGGAACTCCTCGGGTGAACTGCCGCGCGGAATCGCGCCCAGGTCGCGGATGCGCTGCGCCACCTCGGGCGTGGCGATCACCTCGCGGATCTCCCGGTTGATGCGCTCCAGTACCCGCGGCGGCATGTTGCGCGGCCCAAGCACGCCCAGCCACGACTCGTATTCCATTTCCGGCAGCGCTGCAGAGATCGGCGGCACACCGGGCAGCGCGGCCAGCGGTTCGCGGGAGGTGATGGCGAGCGCGCGCACCTTGCCGCCTACCACCTGCTGCAGGCCGAAGGTCATGGTGTCGACCATCACGTCGACCCGTCCGGCGAGCAGGTCGATCAGCGCGGCCGGGCTGCCCTTGTAAGGGACATGCACCATCTCCGCGCCGGTCAGGGAATTGATCCATTCGCCTATCAGGTGATGCGCGGAGCCCGGGCCCACTGAATAGAAGGTGAGCTTGCCCGGGTTGGTCTTGGCAAAGGCCAGCAGATCCTCGAGGCGCTTGAAGCGCGACTCCTGGCGCACGCCGACGATCATGCCGTAGGTCATGAAGGTCGAGACGAAGGTGAAGTCATTGAGCGTGTCATAGGGCAGGCTCTTTTTTACCGCCGCCGCCGTGGAGTGCCAGCTGGCGGTGAACAGCAGCGTGTGGCCGTCCGGCTCGGCGCGCGCGACTTCCAGCGCCGCCACCGCTCCGGAAGCGCCGGGCTTGTTTTCCACCACCACCGCCTGTCCCAGCCGCTCGGCGAGCCGGGTCGACAGCAGGCGCCCGCCGATATCGCCGCTCGAGGCCGGCGGGCCGCCGATGAGCATGCGGATCGGGCGGGTCGGGTAGTCGGCCTGCGCCTGCACCGCGGCGCCGTGGCACAGGCCCAGGATGGCCGCCATGGCCAGGCACCACCGTTGCACGCCGACCGGGGCGCCCGGGTCATGAATCCGCATGGTCTTCTCCTCGCTGTCGACGGGCGCGCCTTGTATGCTTTGCCGCATCCGCGAGGGATGCGGATGGGCGGCACGGCTACCGTTTCCAGCCAGCGTACACCAAAGCGGATTGCCGCAACGCAGCGCGCGCTACTGCATAATTCGCCATCCCGTATGGATTCCTGGAGGAACCTTTCGATGTACGCATCCGCTTCGCACCGCATCGCCGTTGTCGTGTTCGCCGCCCTGACCGGGCTGGCCCATGCGCAGTCACAGCCCGCTGCCGGCTCCCCGGCGGCGCCGTTCGAGCCGCGCCCCGGCCAGCAGGGCAAGGACGTCATCTGGCTGCCGACCCCGCAGATTGCGGTCGACAAGATGATGGAGGTCGCCAAGGTCGGCCCTGCGGACGTGGTCATGGACCTGGGCTCCGGCGACGGCCGTACCGTCATCACCGCAGCCAAGCGCGGCGCGCGCGCCATGGGCATCGAGTACAACCCTGACATGGTGGAATATGCCAAGCGCAATGCGGAGAAGGCCGGCGTCGCCGACCGGGCCAGTTTCGTCAAGGCCGACCTGTTCGAGACCAGCTTCGCCGAGGCGACCGTGATCACCATGTTCCTGCTCACGGACATCAACCTGAAACTGCGTCCCAAGCTGCTCGACCTGAAGCCCGGCACGCGCCTGGTGTCCAACACCTTCACCATGGGCGACTGGGAGCCGGATGAACGGATCAGCCTGCAGGGCCAGGCCGGCTGCGACAACGCCTATTGCACGGTGCTCTACTGGGTGGTGCCGCGCAAGGTGGCTGGCACCTATGCCGTCCCGCAGGGTGAGGTGACGCTCAAGCAGGAGTACCAGATGCTCAGCGGCACGCTCAAGACGGGCACCACCACACAGGAAATCAAGGGACGGGTACGCGGCGAAGATGTCGAATTGAGCGCCGGCGGCAAACAATATCGGGGCCGGCTGATCGGCAATTCGTTGGTGCTGCGGGACGCCTGACTGGCAGGTTTTCTTGCGCCAGGATGAAGCGCGCCGACAAGCCCGGCCGGCCGGGCCCGCCCTGAACACTTGATCGAGCCTTCCTTTCGCAAGGGCGGGGCCGCGTGGGATCCGGCATGACGTTGCGGCAGTTCTCCCGCGAGGCGACCAGCGGGGCGGTCACCTCGCTGATCTCGCTCGTCTACAGCCTGAGTTTCGCCGCGATGATCTTCTCGGGCAGCCTGTCTGCCGGCTTTTCGCAGGGGATCGGTGCCCTGTTGATCGGCACGGGCGCCACCGCGCTGGTGGTGGCCCTGTTCAGCGTATTCCGCTTTGCGGTGTCGGCCTCGGATGGCAACGCCAGCGCGGTGATGGCGACGATGGCCGCCGCGGTCGCCGCAGAGGCGGCTGCGCGCGGGGATGCGGCCGCCGCGGTGCCGAGGGTGCTGTACCTGCTGGCGTTGTCCACATTCATCACCGGGGTGTGCCTGGCCGTTCTGGGCCGGATGCGCGCCGGGCGCTGGATCCGCTTCATTCCGTTTCCCGTGGTGGGCGGCCTGTTGGCGGCCGCCGGCGCGCTGACCATCGCCGGGGCGGTGCGGGTCATGGCGGGCATGCCCCTGGCAGGCCTGTGGGCGCCGGGGTTTGTCCGCACGGCGCAGTTTTCCCAGCTCGTCCTCGGGGCCCTATGGGCGGGCGCGCTGGTCGCAGCGCTCAGGCATCTGCGCCATGCGCTGGCGCTGCCGCTGATGCTGCTGGCGGGGCTGTTGTCGTTCCACCTGGCGCTGTGGCTCGCCGGCATGTCGCCGGACCAGGCGCGCGCGCAAGGGTGGCTGTTCGCGATGCCGGCGCAAGTGCAGCCCTGGTGGCCATGGTCCCTGCAGGAGATCGGTCGTGCGGACTGGTCCTTCCCGTTCAGGAATCCCGGCGAGGTCGGCACGCTCGTGCTGATCACCATGCTCACCATCCTGATCAACGCCACCGCGCTGGAGGTCGAATCGCGGGTCGATGCCGACATGGATCGCGAACTCGTGCTGCAGGGAAGCGCGAACATGCTGGCGCCGCTGCTCGGCGGCCTGCTCGGTTACCTGTCGCTCAGCCGCAGCCTCATGAACCAGCGGCTGGGCGGCACCACGCGTGTCAGCGGCATCGCGTTCGCGATCGTCGCCTTCGTCCTGGCATGGGCCGGCATGGGCCTGATCGGCTACCTGCCGCCGGCCCTCCTGGGCGGCTTGCTGGCCTTCTTCGGCGTCAACATCCTGCAGCGGTGGGTCATGCAAAGCAGGCATCAGCTGCCGCGGGCGGAATATGCGGCGCTTATCCTGATCTTCGCCGTGACCGTGCTGTTCGGATTCGGCCAGGGCCTCGCGGTCGGCATCGTGGCCGGGTGCGTGCTGTTCGCTGTCAGCTACAGCAGGTTGCGCGTGATCAAGTACGCGCTCTCGGGCAGGGAGTTCCGCAGCAGCCATGAGCGCTCCGCCGCCGACAAGGTGCTGCTGGCGCAGCACGGCGACGAACTGCGCATCTTCGTCCTGCAGGGTTTCATCTTCTTCGGCATGGCCGACCGGCTGTACCGGTCGGTGTTGCGCGAGGCCTTTCCCGCGCAGGGCGCCAAGGCGCGCCTGCTGGTGTTCGACATGAAGCTGGTGCACGGCGTGGATGCCTCCGCGGTGAGCAGCTTCAGGAAAATCGCCTTCAGCGCCCATGCCCAGGGCGCGCGGCTGCTCATCACCGGCATGGGGGATGCCGAGCGCGCGAAGTGGGCGCAAGGCGGCGACGCCAATCTGCGCGCCGTCACCCATTTCCCGGATCTCGACAGCGCGGTCGAATACTGCGAGGACGAGATCCTGCGCACGCACGGCGCGGCCAAGGCCTCCGCGGCCGGGGCGATGCGCGACTGGCTGCAGGCCGAGGTCGGCGACGCCAGCGAAGCCCTCATGACGGTGATGGAACGTCTGACCCCCGGCCCCGGGACCGTGCTGTGCCGGCAGGGCGAGCCGGCCGACGTGATGTACTTCGTCGAGCGCGGCAGCGTCGCCATCGAACTTTCGCTGCCTGAGGGCGGCGTGCGGCGCCTGCGTTCGCTGGGGCCGCGCACCCTGCTGGGGGAAATGGGCCTCTACCGCGCCGGCCGCCGCAGCGCCAACGTGGTGGTGCTGTCCGAGAGCGTGGTCTACGCACTGCGCGCAGCCGCCCTCGAGGGGCTGGAACGCACCCATCCGCACATCGTCGCGCGCTTCCATGCGATGGTGGTCCGCACCATGTCGGAACGGCTGGAGTTTTCCAACACGCTGGTGGCCGCGCTGCAGCGCTGAGAGCGGCGGAGGTCGGCGGGCACCTGCCGTGCTGGCGGGTTGCGACGCAAGCTGCTACAACATGCGCTGCGCGCGCCGCGCCTACGCGGGCACGCATGCCAAGGGAGCGGGATATGACACTGGATTTGTTGGTCCGTGGCGGCACGGTGGTCGATGGTTCGGGCGGCGCGCGCTACGCGGCCGACGTCGGCGTCAAGGACGGGCGCATCGTGGGCATCGGGCGCATCGGCGACACCGCTAGGCGCGTCATCGACGCGGACGGCCTGATCGTCTCGCCCGGGTTCATCGACGGCCACACCCACATGGATGCGCAGGTGATGTGGGACCCGCTCGGCACCTGCTCCTGCTATCACGGCGTGACCTCGGTGGTGATGAGCAACTGCGGCTTCACCCTGGCACCCTGCCGGCCGGCAGACCGCCAGCGGGTGGCGGACAGTCTCTCCTACGTGGAGGATATATCCAGCGCCGCCATGGCCGCCGGCATCGACTGGACCTGGGAATCGTTTCGCGAATACATGGCCGCGGTCGAGCGCCGCCCCAAGGCGCTCAACCACGCGATGTACATCGGCCATAGCGCGGTGCGCATGTATGTGATGGGCGCGCGGGCGCTGACCGAGCGGGCCACGCCCGACGAGATCGCGCGGATGGCCGCGCTGGTGCAGGATGCCTTGAAGGCCGGGGCGATCGGGTTCTCCACCTCGCGCACCCATACCCACCTGACGCCCGCGGGCACGCCGGTGCCAAGCCGTATCGCCGGCTGGGACGAGATCGAGGCGATGGTGGCGGCGATGGCCGAACTGGGCGCGGGCATCTTCCAGGCCGGGCCGGACGTGCTCAACCGCACCGAGAACGCCGCCTTCATGGAGCGCATGCGGCATTTCGCGCTGCACCACGGGCGGCCTGTCATGTTCGGGCTGATCTCCACCCGCCAGGGCGACGATCCCGCCTCGTGGCAGTCGCAGTCGCAGGTGATTCGCGAGGTCAACGCCGCCGGCGGACGCATGTTCGGGCAGGGCACCACGCGGCCGATCAACGCCATCTTCTCGCTGAAATCCTACCTGCCGTTCGACGGGCTTCCATCCTGGAAGGCGGTGCGCGCGCTGCCGCTGGCACAACAAAAGGCGCGCCTGCGCGACCCCGCGGTGCGGCGCGAACTCATCGCCGCCGAGGCCGCCATGCGGCCCCGCGACAACAAGATGCAGGGCGGCGGGGCCGCCACCACCGACCCGCGCAAGCCCGACTACGACAACATCTTCGCCTTGAGCGGTGTGGACTGGGATGACCCTTCGGTCGCGGAACTCGCGCGGGACCAGGGCAAGCATCCGGTGGAGGTGATGATCGACCTGTCGCTGGCCAGCGAAGACCAGATCTTTCAGCAGCCGGTGGTCAACGAAGGCAAGGAAGACGTGCTGGGCATGCTGCGCGAGCCAGGCACGCTGGCCACGTTTTCGGATTCCGGCGCCCATGTGTGCCAGGAAATGGGCTCCTCCCTGCAGACGCATTTCCTGCACTACTGGGTAGGCAGGCGCGGCGCCTTCACGCTCGAGGCGGCGATCAGGAAACTCACGCACGACAATGCCAGCGCGTTCGAACTGGCCGACCGCGGGCTCGTCAAGGAGGGCTACAAGGCCGACCTGCTGTTGCTCGAAGAAGGGCGCGTGCGGCCCTGCCTGCCCACCGTGGAGACCGACCTGCCGGGCGGCGCGCGGCGTCTGGTGCAAAAGGCCGAGGGCATTCGCGCGATGATCGTCAACGGCACCCTGACCATGCAGGACGGCGTGTCGACCGGCGAATTCGCCGGCCAGGTGCTCAAGGGGCGGCTGGCCGACTGACCCCCGCCGGACGCGGCCGGCGATGGCGCGTGCGCAGGCGGTCGGGAGACACGCCCGGCGGGCCGGGGGCGGGTTGCGCTGCCTGCCTCAGCGCCGCATGCGCCAGGGGTTCTTGCGGGCATGCCTGCGGCTGCGCGCCTCATGGCTTGAGCCGAACCAGCGCCGCCAGATCCAGGGCAATGCCAGTTCCGCCACGTAACCGAATATGAAGGCGGCGACAAATACGGTCGTAGGGTCCATCGAAATGCCCATGGGCTGCAGCGCGCTGACGATCTCACCGCCCGGCAAGGCGCTTGTGGGACTGGCAGGCGCCGGTCGATTCGTTGTTTGAAGGGTGATGATCCGCCAAAAATGCGGGTTTTGTCATCCGTCTCGCATGCAATTGACGCATGTTGACGAATTCAGCAGGCAATGGTGCGAGAATAGGGTTCGGGGGATTGTGGAAATGGTCCGGCGGACTGTGGCAAAAGACTGCAGCAACAAAGAAAGAGCGCACCAACATGGCAACCAAAACAAAGTCGGCCAAGTCTCGCATTCGCTGGACGGCACAGGAGAGCGATATCGTGATCCGCGCCGCGCAGGAGATGCAGGCCAAGGGGATCAAGCTCACCAGTGAACGCCGGCTCGCCAGGGCGCAGGCGGCTCTGCCGAAGGACCGGCGCAGGCCGTACAGCGCCAACCTCGGCAGCTGGCTCTCCAAGGCCATGCGCGGCGAGGCGCCAGGTCCCGCATCGGCACGAGCAGCGGGGCCGGCGCAGGCAGGTCAGGGTGCGCGCCCGCTGCCGGCCGACCCGGCGACCGCAGCGCTCACCCAGGCGCTGATCGCATCCGGCGCCGCCATTCTCAGGGGAATACTGCTCGACCCGGGCGTGCAAAAGGCGCTGCGGCAGGCGTTGCGCTAACCGCCCCGGTGCGCGCGAGCGCGCGCATGCACGGGCTTCTCGATCGTTTTCCTACCCGGGTTTCCGCCCCGGGCCCCTGACCTTGAAACCATGCTCGGCGGTGTCGCGCGCCGGTACAAGCGTCCAGATGTCCGACATGCCAGACCGTTGCAGCACCAGGCGCCTGCGCGCGGTGAACTTGTCGGGGTCGGTGAAGGTGGCGGAGCAGCCGCAGCACTGGAAAAGCGACGTCGCCCGCCGCGTGCCGTCAGGGCGCTCGACGGCCACGTATACATACCCCTCCGAGCCGCAGACGGGGCAATGAAATCCGGGTTGGTGGCTGAGGGGCTGCATGGCGAGATGATACTGTAAAAATAAACAGTATTCCGCGTTTGCATCGGTCGCTGGGTCGGCCGTCGTTTCGGCCGCTGGGTCGGCCGTCGTTTCGGCCGCTGGGTCGGCCGTCGTTTCGGCCGCCCGTCAACCCGGCGCCATGGCCTTGCTCTTGAGGGTGGCTATGGCTTCGGGAGTCTTGAGGAAATCGAGCAGCGCTTGCGCCGCCGCCGGCACCCCGGCGGCGGACGACATGGCGCCGAAGTGGATCACCGCATCCTGCAGCTCCTCGGGCATCGGGCCGACGATATCCACGCGCGGGTCCGTAGCCAGCGCGTTGAGCGTGAAGGTCGCGATTTCCGCCTCCCCCTGGCCACCGCTTCGGCGATGCCGGGCACGGTGGTCTGCGCGCCGGTGCGCTCATGCTTGATCTTGCTCAATTTTTTTCAGGCAGGTTGGTTCAACATGTGGCCTTGGAACACGCGAGAGGCAACTCCATGAAGCGAACAACGTGGCAAGCGAGGATCCGGCAGGCGGCCGTGCGTGCGATATGGGCTGCGGCGGTGGGGTGCGCACCCGGCACGCCGCTGCTCGCGGCCCAACCGTATACCGAGCCGATCCCGGGCGATTACCGCGTGGTTGACGGGCGTGTCGATGCCGGCACCTATGCGGGCTGGCGTGTCTTCCATTCAACCTGCTACGCCTGCCATGGCACGGGCGCCACGGGTACCGCGAACGCGCCCAACCTGGTGGCGCGCATTGGCGGCATGACCCCGCGCGGCTTCGCTGCCAAGGTGCTGGCCAGCTACCGCATCGTTGCGCCGGCGGACGGACCGCCGGCAGACAACGGCGCAGCCACGCCTGACACGATGCTCGAGCAGATCATGCGGCGCGAACGCGGTACCGGCGGGCGGGTCATCATGCCCGCCTGGGAAGGCGATGCCCGGGTCGATCCGCATGTGCTGGATTTGTACGCCTACCTTTCGGCGCGCGCCGACGGCAAGATCGGGCCTGGCGAACCGCGGCGCATGACGGGCGCAAAGCGCTGAGCGGGCCGCCAACGCCGGCCCCATTGGGGGGTTCGTAAAGACGGCCCGATCAGGGCGCGCGGGCCAGCCCCGGGGCCGGCTCGCGCCCCGGGGCCGGCTCGTTGCATCGGGAGCATCGAGTACACTCCAGGCGCAACTTGCGTCGAAATCCGTGGCCGTGGCCAGCCCCGATATCCGAACCCCGATGGCGACATTGGCCGGCCTCCGCGCTTTCGGGCTGCCCAGCGCATAGACCGCCCCGAGCTCACCGAACCCATGGCTTCCGCCGAATCAGACCCCGGGCCCGGGCAACCCGCCCCGGCCGCGCTCGACCCCCGACAGGGCTCGTCGAGGCCGCACCCCGTCCCGCTGGCGCCTGACCAGCGCGCGCCGGATTCCGTCGAGGCGCTCGTCGGTCTTGCGACCCGCATCGAGGTGATGGACATCGGTGCGGCCTGCATCGCCGAAGTGCCCGTCTACCGAAAACTGCTCGATAGGGGTATCGCCCACCTTCACGCCTTCGAAGGCGACGAACGCCACATTGCCAAGATTTCCGAAACCTACGGCGACCGCGCGAGCGTGTACCCGCTGTTTCTCTTCGACGGAAGCGAGCAGACGGTCTACCTGGCAAACGAAGAAAGCGGTATGACCTCGCTGCTCCGGCCGCGGACCGAGGCGCTGAACTTCTTCAACGGCTTCGACCGGTTCGGGCAGATCCTGGGCACCTCCCGGCTTGCCACGCACCGTCTCGACGAGGTCCCGGCATTGCGGCCGATCGACCTTGTCAAGATGGACATTCAAGGGGCCGAACTCACCGTACTGAAGAACGGCCCCGAGGTGCTTGAGCGCTGCATGGCAATTCAACTGGAGGTGTCGTTCATCACGCTCTACGAGGACCAGCCGGCCTTTGGTGAGGTGGACATATGGATGCGCGCCAACGGCTTCGTGCCCCATTGCTTCTTCCACGTGAAGCGCTGGTCGATTGCGCCGACGATCCGGAACAACGACTTACGAATACCCTTCAACCAGCTGCTCGAGGCCGACGTCGTCTATGTCCGCGACCCATTGCAGGCCGCATCGTGGAGCGACGACCAGGTCCAAAAGCTCGCGGTGATTTCGCACGAGTGCTTCGCGAGCATCGATTTGACGATGTACCTGCTGCTTGAACTGGACCGGCGTCATCCGCCCGGGGCGGGCCAGCCCGGCATCAAGGACCGCTACCTGGAATTGCTGAATCGGTGATCGATTCGTCGGTGCGGCGCCGAGCGCGGACGCTTCGCCATACGGATGTGCATCGCGGTGTCGACCATGGAGATGTTCAATCCACCCCATCCCGGGCTGATCATCCGTGACGACATGCTGCCGGACCTCGGCCTTTCAGTGACCGAAGCGGCGAACCGGCTCGGCGTTTCGCGCGCGGCCCTGTCGCGGGTGATCAACGGGCGCGCGGCGATCAGCGCGGATATGGCGATCCGGCTTGCACAGTGGCTGGGCGGCAGCGCGGAGACGTGGCTGCGCGCGCAGGCCCAGTACGACCTGTGGCAAGCCGAGCGGGAGAAGAAGATCAAGGTCAAGCCGGTGCAGAGGGTTTGAGGGGTGACTTGATCGAGACGGCGCTTTCAGGACCGAAACGGCGAGAAGCGTTTTGCGCCATGAAGTCACGAATAGTGGTGATGTTAAGAGGGCGATCAATGTGAAACAATCTAGGTTGGTTTCCTGGCTCGCCTTGCCAAAATTTGTCACCCGCACTGTCGAGGCGTTGCACTTCCATCCGGCGATTCGCCGAGTCTTCGTCTCGTAGCCGGTGAATTCCATTTGGCACAACTCTTAACTCTTGTGGGCAAGCGCTCCATGAAGCGCAGACCCCCGCCAATATCTCGCACACAGGCCCGGACGAAAACCTCGTTGTTTCTTCTTGCGACGATGTTCTTGACCAGCAGTCCCGGACTGTGGGCGCAGCAAATCCGCAAGTGGGAAGACAACGGGCGCACCATCTATTCGGACATCAAGCCTTCGGCGACCGCGCGTGAGGCCGGTAGCGTGAGCGGCGCAGGCCAGGAAACCCGTAAGCGTCCCGCGGAATCTGAGAAGCGAAGCAGCGCCGTAGCGACCGCCACAGACTTGGCGAACGTGCAACCCGGGGCCGCCATGGCAGGAGGAAGCGCCGAGGAGGCATTGCGCAAGGCGCTTGAATCGCTCCGTGAAGTACAAAGCAGGGTCGAGGAGCGACGCCGCGCCATTGATTGACCGGAAGTGACATTCACCACGCCAAGGAGTCCGCCATGAAATACTCGTTCGTGTTTGTTTTGCTTGCTTTCGCCGGCCACTGCAATGCGGGAGATCTGTGGGAATTCAAATCCATCTCTCTGGGCCCGGAAGGAAAGCCTGTGCCTTACACCCAGAATAGCTGCCTTCCCGCTGGCGGTGCGATGAACCCGGCCCAGGTGCTCGGCAATCTCGGCAGCTGCGCCTTCGATCGGAAAACCGGCAATGCCTCCGCCATGTCATTCGATCTGACCTGCAAGACACCAGGCATGCCTGCCGACTTGGGTTCCATGAAGGTCGCCGGAGATGCGCGCCTCAACGGCGACCGGTTCGACATGAACTACACGATCACGGTTGGCGGCAATCAAGGGGCTGCTGGCGGCGGCTTCAAGATGACCGGTAGCGCGGAAGGCCGCAAGATCGGGCGATGCAACGAGACACGGCCCATGTGAGGAGGACCATCACCCGCGGTGCTCAACGGTATCAGGACGGCTTCAAATGCCGGAACTTGCGCGCCACGACGGTGATTTCTGCGAGCGCCATTGTGTCTTTCGGCAAGAACGGAGTCCATTGCGCGACGACTTGTCGATATGGCGCATCAAGCATTGGACAAGGCCATCAGCAACGCGCAGATGGTCGTGCTTACTTTGCTTGTGGCAGTGTTCGTGCCGTCCCGTTGCGACTACACCCCGCGTGCCAGGGTGTCCGAGCTTATTCTCGCCGGCAGCACATACCGGTCGGCGATCTCGGAGAAATTCGCGTTGGAGCTCGACCCGGTCAATGCCGGCGCGGACGTTGCCTTTCAAACTTTGGGAAAGGTATCCGGCGGGTCGGTTTCGCGCGATGGCATCATCGTGATCAATGGCAGTACGGCAAGTACCTCGGTCGGCATGCCGGTCACCATTACCATCACGCCGACTTACGACACCGCCACCGGCAACATCACCTGGAAATGCGTGGGGGAGCCAACCAAACTGATGCCGGCGAGCTGCAGGTGACCACCGCGGGTTTCGAATGGCGCACGTCCCCCCGTCAACGCGGTCCCGTGCTTGTCACAACGCCCGGGGATCAAATCAGCATCCCTACAACGCAGCCGCAAGACAAAGTGGCCAGCGTACCCGCCGCAAGGGTGCGCGGTCCGAGTTCAAGGATTTCGGCCCGGCGCTCCGGCAGCATCGTCACGATGCCGCCGATCATGATGCCCAGGCTGCCGAGATTGGCAAAGCCGCACAGCGCGTAGGTCATGATCACGCGGCTGCTCGGCGAAAGCGCTTCGGGCGGCAAGGCTGCCAGATCGAGATAGGCGATCAGCTCGTTGAGAACGATCTTGGTGCCGAGCAACGCGCCCGCAGCGCCCGCCTCGTGCCAGGGCACGCCGGCCAACCAGGCCAGCGGCGCCATCGCCCGGCCGAGCAGCCCCTGAAGCGACCACGGTACGCCGGTGTGGGGGAGCAGGGCCAACAATTGATTGGCCAGGGCCACCAATGCCACCAGAACGATCAGCATGGCGACGATGTTCAGGAGCAGCGCCAATCCCTCGCTGGTGCCTCGCGTGATTGCATCGATACTGCTGGCGTCGGCTCGCGGCAAGGCCGCATCGCGCCCGGTGGGCGCGCCCGCGGGCGGCACCATCAGCGCGGCGAACGCGATCGCGGCCGGCGCACTGATGAACGACGCAGCGAGAATGTGCCCAAGGGCGCCGGGCACGCGCTGCGCCAGGATGCCGGCGTAGAGCGCCATCACCGTGCCTGCCACGCCCGCCATGCCTGCGGACAGGATGATGAATAGCTCGCCCCGCGAAACGCGGGCGAGGTAGGGCTTGACCAGCAAGGGGGCCTCGACCATGCCGACAAACACGTTGGCGGCGGTGGATAGCCCAACGGCGCCACCGACGCCGAGAACGCGCTCCAAAAGCGCGGACATCGCGCGCACCAGCAACGGCAGGATGCGCCAGTGGAACAACAGGGCTGATAGGGCGCTCATCACCAGGACGACCGGCAAGGCCCGAAACGCGAGCACGAAACTCGCGCCAGCCGCGGTTTCCGCGTACGGCAGGGGCGCGCCGCCAAGAAAGCCGAACACCATTGAAGTGCCGGCACGCGTGGCCGCCTCCAGTGCGAGCATCGCATCGTTGAGAGCCACGAATGCCGCCCGCACGACGGACACCTTCAGCAGCAGCGCCGCCAGCCCGAATTGCAGCGCCATGCCACCAAGAACGGTGCGCCACGGCACGCCACGCTTGTTTTCGGACATGAGCCATGCAAGCCCGAGGAACACCGCGTAGCCGATGATTGGCTGGAGGAGCGCGATCACGATCCGGTTGATCGCTGGCCGGGAGACTTGGCCACGGAAGTGCGTGAGGAATGCATGGGCGCATCCTACCGAATCGGCGGTCGCTGCGCCGTTATGGTGGTGGTCGGCGGTTTCTGCATGGGCATGGGTCGAGGGTTGCATGCCGACCTGCGGACTTTTTGATGCCGGATCCCTTGGCCGTCCCGAAACCGGCGCACCAAAGAAAAAGGCCTTCCGAAGAAGGCCTTTCAAATCAAAAGCTTGTTTTGGCTCCCCGACCTGGGCTCGAACCAGGAACCTGCGGCTTGACAGTTCGTTGTCGTGGAAACTCGCGGCGCTGGCGTTCCACTGGGGGCCTGCCGGGGGGCATACTGCGCCGCTTAGGTATTTACTTGACCTTATCCGCCCAGCGAACTCAGGGGGCCGGCATCGAGACCTGCGAGGATACCGGTCAGCGCGGCAATGTTATCCGGATCCTCTGTGGTGGACCGCGCGTCCTCGAGCACGACACGGATGTCCTGGGCAGCGACCTGCTCCATGTCCCAATCCGGGAACATCCGCTCGCCTACCTCCTCAGTCTGGCTCAGCCAGACGATGTCACGGTGGCGCGGGTCGGCGTGCAGCATCTCCATGAGCTGTGCGATCTGCGCATGCGGCCCCTCGATCCACTGGAAAAAAATACCGCTGCCGTAGACGAGCAATCCGGTAATACCGCGTTCCGGGTTGCGACGTTTCGACGTGGCGACAATACGCGTGACTTCGGCGTCATCGACACTCTCAGCGGCGCGACTGCAATACACGACCTGCCGCAAAAGCGGCAGCGAAGGATCGCCCCGCTCTTCTCGCGGGAAACCGGGTTCGTCGAACATGTCTGTGCAGCTTAGCGCAAGTCGCTCGCCTTGCGTTGTTTACGGAGGGTATTTTCAAATTGTGAACCGCCCTGGGTTTCGTTGAGGCGCGTTGGTTTGAGTCAGGCCAGTGTGGCCCGATCCGTGAGTTGAAGAGATGCGCACTTGCCTCCTCCCGTCCCCAACGCTCTCATGCCGACCTGCGGACTTTTTGATGCCGATCCCTCGGCCGTCCCAACTCCGGCGCACCAAAGAAAAAAGCCTTCCGAAGAAGGCCTTTCAAATTAACAGCTTGTTTTGGCTCCCCGACCTTGGCTCTAACCAGGGACCTGCGGATTAACAGAATAAGCCACCCGAATCCATGGCGGCGCCAAGCCGAAGAAGCGCGGCGATTACGCAGGAGACGATTCAGAGGTCGTTGGTGAATTGCCAGCGGCGGGAGGTGGGGATGCGGGAGGGGGTGGCGGTGCCGAAGCGGCAGGACCATCTACGGCAAGAAGGGGCGTTTGCGAATTTGTGAGACAACAACCTTCTCGCTATTGTGCTGACCCGGTCGCGGCGCGCTCGACGCTTTGCTGCCAGATGTGCTGGTACACCGTAGTCGCCACCTGCTGTTTGTCTTCCGGCGTGTAGGGTGGCTCGGGGAGTGTCTGGAATACGTGATCGAGGATAAAGGTCTCGACCTCGGCGCGCGTTTGCTCTTTTTCAGTCCAGCGATCAAGCGGCGCGATGGCCGCCAACACGCCTGCCAGCAACTCGCAACTCGCCTGCTTGATGCGCTCGCGGTCGGTCTTGGTTAGATTGTCACGCAGAAGCAAGTCGAACAGCGCCAACTGTTCTTCGCTGAGGCCCTCTTCGACAGCGCGGCGTTGCTCTGCATCCAGGCTGTTGGCCAGGTTCATCAATTTAGCAAACGTTTCCTCGACGGTCGCGCGGTCCTTGTCCTGGTTGTAGGACGCGATGATCTCTTGGTATTTCTTCTCGTAGTCCATGCGCAGCGGATTCTTCGCCAGCATTTGCGCCAGTCGATCTTCCACAATCTTGCGGATGTCCTCAATCACGGTGGCTTTGCGCTTTATACTCTTGTCGAATTCGTCGCGCAGCTTCTCCATGTTGATCTGCGACAGGTCGACCGTCAGGCCCGATGCTTGATCGCCACCGGGCGCCTGGGTGGCGATCGCCTGGTTGACGATGCGATGCAGGATCTTGAGCAGTTCGCTCACGTCCGCGGTGTCGCGGCGCTCGGTCAGCTTTTTGTAAATCGCCTCGATGTTGTCGTGACGCTCCGCGTAGGTGAGCGCGGCGGGCTCGACCAGCAGGGCCTTGAAACGGCTGAATACGACCTGCGCCAAAATCTCGAATCGGCGCTTGGACTCGTCATTGGTGTAGACCGAGTTGACCGCATCGGCCAGACCCTGGATTCGCGTGAATCCCTTGGCGCCAATGAGTTTGGCGGCATCAAACCCCAGGCTGAGCAGATGCGCTTCGGTGACCTCGATGGCGTCTTGCAAGGCTGCTACGCGCTCTTCGATGGGGGCGACGATTTCATCACCGTTGCCGTCGTCGCCGAGCGCGTATTGCGCGAGGGCTTCGCGCAGGCTCTTCAACATGCCGTTGTAGTCGACGATCAGGCCGAAGTCCTTGCCCGGATAGCGCCGGTTGGCGCGGGCGATGGCCTGCATCAGCGTGTGGGCGCGCATCGGCTTGTCGATATAGAGCGTTGACAGGCACTCGACGTCGAAACCGGTCAACCACATGGCGCACACGATTGCGACCCGGAACGGATGCTGTGGATTCTTGAAAGCCGATTCAACATCCACACGCTTGCCATCGGGCGTCTCGAACCCCAGTTTCATACAGGCGCGATGGGGAATGATGTCGAAGCCCCATTTCTTGAAGTCGGCGACTTCGTTTTGCGCCTCGCTGATGATGATCTCGACGATGGTTTCGTCCAGCCAGTCGGCCTTGGCCAGCTGGCGGTCGCGCTGCGCATGCAGCACCTGCCGGGTTTCTTCATCCTGCGCGGCGGCAATTTCGGATCGTTTCGCTTCGGCTTCGGCCCGCACTGACGCCGCCTTCTTCTTCCACTTCGGCTCGATCAGCATCAGCATGCGGGCACAGGTGATCTTGTCGATGCACACCAGCATGGTCTTGCCGGCCTCCCAGCGGGTGCTGCAGTGCTCGACAAAGTCGTCGGTCAGCTTCTCCAGGCGCTCGTCGGCGGTGATGACTTCATAGTCCTGGCCGAGAAGCCGCTCCAGCAGCGCGGTCTGGTCAGGGTCAAGATCGGCGGCTTCGACGGCGGCGGCGATCTTGTCGTTCAAGTCCGACCGCGCCAAGCCTAATTTTTCGCCGCGATTCTCATAGACCAACTTGACGGTGGCGCCGTCTTCCTCGCTGCGCTTGAAGTCATAACGCGAGACGTAATTTCCGAAGATGCGCTTGGTCAATTCGTCGTTCTTGAACAACGGCGTGCCGGTGAAGCCTATGAAGGCCGCGTTCGGCAGAGCCAGGCGCATATTGCGCGCCAGCTTGCCGGCCTGGGTGCGGTGCGCTTCGTCCGAGATGACGATGATGTCGTCACGGTCGCTGTACGGCTCACCGGGCGCCATGTCCTGATTGAATTTGTGGATCAGGCTGAACAGGTAGCGGTGGTTCTGTTGCAGCAGTTGCTGCAGGTCGCGGCCGGAGCCGGCGCGCGGCGTCTGGTCGTCCGCCACGCCGCAGCCGACGAAGGTCTTGTAGATTTGGCTATCCAGATCCTCGCGGTCGGTCATCAGCACGAATGTGAAATTGCCCGGGACCGTGCGGCGCACCTTTTCGGCGAAGAACGCCATCGAATAGGATTTGCCGCTGCCCTGGGTATGCCACACCACGCCCAGGCGGCCGAGGTCGGGATGCGCGCGCTCGACGATTTCGAGGGTGCGCGGCACGGGATTGCCAGGTACCAGATATTGCGCCGTGGCCTCCGCCACTTTCGGATAAGGCAACCTGGGCTTGTTGGCAGCGAGGTCGGGTTCCGGCAGTGGCAATTCGATGACGCGATGCCGGAGCCGCTCGCCGGGCGGAAACTGCCGCTTGATCTCTTCCTGCCGCACGACCGCCGCCACCGCCTGGTTGACGCCCAGCAATTGGTGGTTGCGCGCGACGACCTTGCGCACGGCGCCGGCCTTGCTGGCGTCGAACAGAATAAAGTTCTCGACGATATCCAGCAGCCGGTCTTTTGCCAGCATGCCGTTGAGCAACACCTCGGCCGCGACACTGCCCTTGTCTTCTTCGTGCAGGCGCTTCCATTCGCCGAAGTGTTCCCAGCTGCTGGTGATCGAACCGAAGCGCGCGTTATGGCCGTTGCTGACAATCAGGAAGGCGTTGTGATGAAACGCATGGGCGATGACGTTTTCATCCAGATAGTCCTGCAGATTGCCGTCGAAACCGGCGCGGATGTTCTTGTACACCGCCTTTAGCTCGATGAACACCAGCGGCAGGCCATTGACGAAGCACACCAGGTCGGCCCGGCGGTTGTAATTGGGTGTGCGCAGCCCCGTGACCTTGAGTTCGCGCACGGCGACGAAGCGGTTGGCGCCTGGATTCCGGAAGTCGATGACGGCCGCCTGGGCATGGCGGATCTGGCCGGATGGATCCCGATAGCTAACGGGCACGCCGTCGCGGATCAGCTTGTGAAACGCCTGGTTGTGCTGGAGCAGTGACCGGGAATAGTCGTGATAGGTGAGCTTGGCCACGGCTTCGTCGAGGGCAGCCGACGGCAAGTGCGGATTGAATTTGGCCAGCGCCGCCCGCAGATCTCGCACCAGCACCACGTCGCGTTCGCTCGCCCGACCCAGCGTACCGGTGGGACCGAACGTCTCCTGATTCCAGGCGTAGACGCTCTCCCAATCCAGCACCTTTTCCAGATGCTCGGCAAAGGTGGCCTGAACCAGACGGTCTTCGCTATTGATGTTGGTGTAGGCCACGCGCTATGGGCTTATCGGTCGTCGGTGTCGTTTTTGCGAGAAAGTACCCAAGAAGGAGTTTCCTATACAAATCAATAGATTACCAGCGGCGCGTAAATCTGGCCTGCGGCGCTGGTCAACCTGGACGCGCGTGGCTCGTTACAAGATGAAAATTCGCGTGAATTTTTCGATAGCAAATGCTATGCTTGACCGCAAGTCGGACTGGAAATTTCCGGTCGGCGCTGGGCTTCTGGGGTTTCCCGGAGGCCCTTCGCTTTTCTAGGGGAAGCTTTTCAGCCCCCACCCCCGAATGTCCCCATTCGGGCTGCGGCGAAACTTGGTTTCCAGAATCTCATAGGCCCGATTAGGCTGCATCGGCCGCAGGGCCTTGATGCCGATCGGCCGCGCCATCAGGTCGGCCAACTGCATGCCGGGCGCATTGGATTCCTTAGGCGACATGACGATGTCCAGGGACAGCCGCCGGTTCATGAAATTCGCCCCATCGCAAATACGGCGAAATTCCAGTTCCAACTGTGCATCCTCGCGGCGACCGCGGCGTTCCACCACCACATGCGTCAAGCGGTCCGCCTGGCCGCAACCATCCAGAAATTTGTGGAGCCGTTCGAGCCCAAACTCCAGGCCAAGGTGATACGGATTCGCAGGCAAGGTATACGCCTGCTTCAAATCGTTCTTGCGCACTACGGAGGCGATCAAGGTAAATGGCACCGCCTCGATCAATGCGTTTAGATCGGTCATGAACTCAGTCCGCCGTGCCGCATTGAACAGAAACCCATACGGCCCGCTTGGCTTGCGAATGTCGTGCTCATGCAGCACCACCGAGTCGTGCCCCCAGTGCTTGAACTTGAAGCGCTGCACCATCGGGCACACCACGTCGATGTATTCCTGCTTGCGGAAAATGCACAGCGCCAGAACGAACATCGGGTATTCGGAATCGATATTGCCCAACCCGTGATCGCCGCTCTCGTCGATGAAGACGATGTAGTCGCTGTAGGGCGTTTCGGGTTGCGCGCTCATTGCGTTACACAGCCAGTTCGCCGCTCATAAGGCGCGGCAGGAGGAGGTCGCGGGCGGCGCGGAGTTTTTGGTTTTGCGAGCGGAGGTTGTTCATTTGGGATAAAAGCGGCTCGGCAAAATCATTGAATACCGACACCAGCGCAGGTGGGGAAATAAGAACCTCTGCCCGTTCGAAATCGCCTGCAACTACTGCTGGATAGGCGGCACCCTTGGCATGGTTCTCCAAATAGCCGACGAACAGATCCGTGGTGAGCGCTTGATAAAGAAACGACGGAGGCAATTCGATCGATGAGATCACTGCAAATCCCGTCGAGGCGACGAGATTCTCTGGAGGTCGCCAGACCACCGCATGTGAACGTCGGTTCGGACGCACGCAAGACCAGATGATGTCACCATGACGAACAACGCGGCGAGCTCGACTTGGTGCATCCCGAAACGCGTATGGCGTTGTTTCGTTGATTGATCCTGGGGTGACCGAGGCAATATCAATGTATTCGATGTCCCCGTCGAACGTGCCGCTCAGGTTGGTTTTATTGACGTGCGCAACATCGCCCAGCTTCTTGCGTTTCCAACCCTTCGGTACACCGTCGATGATGCGCGTGTGTTCATAACCTGGGAAGCGCAGGCGAACGAACCATTCGTGATAAAGATGCCGCGCTGAGTCCTCCAGAAGAGTCATCCGCCGGAGGTTGTTTTCGATCAGGTTATCGTATGTCGAAAGGATATCGGTGATGCGACGTTGTGCAGCGTAGCCCGGCTTTTTGACCTTGATCTCGTGGAGAACATTTCGATCTACGCCAGGGACAGCAGCCTTCTCGCTTTGGTAGCCCTCCAGGGTATTTCGGAGAAAGTATGCGGAAAATCGCGGGTCATTGCCCTTGAAATCGATGACGTACAAGGCGGTATTTAGCGGCCAGTAGTCCTCTTCAAGGTAGAAAACTTCACCAATGGTTCCGTATCGACCGGTCACGACGCCGGGTGCTTTTGCCTTGGCTTCGTTGTGTCGGCCAGTAATGCCGGAGGAGGATACGACCGGCACGTCGCCATCCTGACGAGCTTGATCGGGCAAGTCGTGTCCGCGCTTGAGCGTTATCACGTCGCCAAGCCGGCAAGACTGCCAACTCATACGCCTAGCTCCTCAAAATTTTCCTGAATCTTCGCGGCCAACTGCGCCGCCTCCCGGTTCAAGTCGGCCAGTTCTACATGGATGTCACGCAGAACTTGCTCGAAGTCGAAGTCCTCATCCACTTCCACCGGCGCGACGCCGACGTAACGGCCCGGCGTGAGGCTCCAGTCGGCGGCTTCGATTTCTGCGCGGGTGGCGACCTTGCACAGGCCCGGCACATCCTGCATCTCGGCGTTGGGGAAGCGGTCCTGTAGCCAGGCGATCTGGCGATGAATGTAGGTGGCAGCCTTGATTTGCTCGACGGCGGCCTTGCGATCTTCGTCAAGTTGCTTGATGAATTTGCCGGCCGCACGGCGGTCCAAATACTCGGCGGCAGCATCGTCGGCCGCCAATTCCTGCGCCAGTTGCGCGGCGCGGGCCGCGAGTTTGTAGAGCAGGTCGATCTGCTTGATGATGCCGCGTGCGGCTTCCGCCTGCGGGTCAAAGGTATAGCGGGCCTGGTGCTGGGCCGCGTTGGTTATTGGCGGTGCCTTGGCCAGGTGTTGGCTGAATGCGGCCAGTCCTTTCAGCAGGCTGGCGCGATCGGCGGCGTAGGCATTGGCGGCGTCAGTCCATTCGATCATGGCATCGGCGATGGGCTGGCGCTTTTCTTGCGGAATCTCTTTCAGGCCCGCGATGCTTTCCGCGAAGGCCGCCAGCGGGGCGCGACTCGCAGTCAGCGCTGTTTCGAAACGGGTGAGCACGGGGTCGATGGCTTCCGCCTCGGCGGCGAGCCGCTCTACATAGCCATGGATTAATTTCAGGAAGCGAGCCTGCTGGCCGCGGTAGAGCCAGACGATAGCGGCAAGGTTGGACTGCTGCTCCGGGCTGAAGTCGAAGATCTTGCGCGTGACCTTGCGGTAGACGTGGCGCGCGTCGAGCATCAGCACCTTGTCCTTGCGGTCGGCGGGTTTGGCACGGTCGAAATGCCACAACTCGCAGGGAACGCTGCGGGTATAAAAGAAATTGGAGCGGATGGCGATCATGACGTCGACATCGCCGGTTTCGACCAGCTTGCGTCGCACCTCCTTCTCGCCATGACCGGCGCTGCTGGCCTGCGATGACATGACGAAGCCGGCGCGGCCGGTGGGTGACAGGTAGCTGTGGAAGTAGGAGATCCACAGGTAGTTGCCGTTGGAGACGTGTTTGTCCTTGTTCACGCCGGGCAGGCCAAAGGGCAGGCGCTGGTCGGTCTTGACGCTCTCGGCATCGACCTTGTCGACGTTGAAGGGCGGGTTGGCCATGACGAAATCGCAATTGCCCCACAGCGGGCGACCGTCAGGTAAGCGGTGCAGGTCCTGGTAGAAGGTATTGGCTTCGCGGATGTCGCCTTCCAGTCCATGAACGGCGAGGTTCATTTTGGCCAGGCGGATGGTGGTGGCGGTTTTTTCCTGGCCGTAAAAGGTGACGCGCTTCATCGTATCCAGCCCCTCATGCTCGATGAAGTGGCTGGTTTGCACGAACATGCCGGCGGACCCGCAGGCGAGGTCGGCGACGATGCCGTGGTCGGGCTCGATGACGTTGACGAGGGTTTGGACCAGCGAGGGCGGTGTGAAGAACTCGCCCTTGTCCTGCGCGCCCTCCATGGCGAACTTCATCAAGAAATATTCGTAGATGCGGCCGAACACATCACCGGTGGCGTTGCGCAGTGCCTCGGAATCGAAAATGCGCAGCAGGTCTTCGAGGACTTTTTTCTCGAACCGGTCGTAGTCCTTGGGCAGCTGGCCGGCCAGGGGCTCGAAGTCGGCTTCGATGGCGTTCATGGCGTCGACCAGCGCCGACCCGAGATTGGTTTCCGAGGGCAGTCGGAGCAGGGTGTCGTAGCGGGCGGCTTCGGGCAGCATAAGTGCGCGGCGCTTGATGAAGTCCGCCTTGCCCAATGGGCGTTTGGGCATTTTGCCGGCTGCCTGATCGGCCTCGATGGCGGCGAGTGCGGCCTGGTAGCGGTTGGTGGCATGGCGCAGGAAAATCACGCCCAGCACCGGCATGCAGTATTCGTTGCTGGTCAGCTTTGAGTTGGCGCGCAGTTGGTCTGCGCCGGCCCACAGGCTGGCTTCGATTTGAGCGATGTTCTGGAGGGCGTTGGCGGTCATGGGGAATTTGGGCTTTGTCTCGTGAGGCTGCCTGGGTGGGACACGGGTGGTTTATCCGCCCCAAAACCCCGCAGCGCGACTTCTGTCAATCTGCCGGGAACGCCTTGCAAAAATTGCAAACGTGGAAAAAAGCTGCTGTTTTTCGCGTTTGTAGTTGATTGAGCTGTGCTGCAATAGCTTGTTTCGTTTGCATTTTTGCGCGATTTTCTTGTCAAATTGCCGGAAAAGTTGTACCCTAAATACAGCGCCGCAGGCGCGAAGAAGGAACAAAAAGCGATTGTGATGAATTGTTGCTCAACGCTTTCAAATTCACATTTTTGACGCAACATTAGTTTGGGTCATCAATTGCCACCCAGGTTGACCGCACCTGCAATTGGTAGCGTTTCTTCCGAAGGAGCACATCCATGAATAGGCCATCCGTGAAAAAGTCCCTCAGTACCGCTGCCCGTAAACCGAAAGGGTCTAAGCCGGCCGTTCCTGTGGTCAGCCCGGCCGCGGCGTTTACAGGAATGGGCGCTGGTGTGAAGGTATTCGAGACCAAAGCGACCATAGCACTCGGCACGGTCGCAACAGGGACGCTGAGTACCTTTGCAAAGGATCGGTGGTAACCCGCCTTTAGATACAACCTGTTACCGCCTTGGACTGCGGTGACATGCCTTAGAAACTGCGTCACCGTAAACGCAGTTCCCGTGGGGTCCGGTAGGAATGCGTGCTCGGAATGAGGCACGTCAATTGTGGCTTCGGTACTCAGACCATTCGGCCCAGTCCTACTTACTGATGCCCTAAGGTTGGTGGGCGTTGGATCTTTTAGCGGAAGGCATTCGTGCCGCCATCCGTCATCGTTCGCGACAATTGGTGCGTAGTTCTCTGCGCGTTCAGTCACGACGACATACTGAACCACTGCAAGTTGCGACAGGTCGACCTTGATGACCGAGCCAATGTCGTGCGCCCCTTTGCTATTCAGGAAGCGCATGAATTTTTGCGCATGGATCTGGTCCCGGGAATTTAGCGGCAAATGAACCGGCAATGCTGGGGGTCTTTCCGGGATTGCCTCTGCACGAGCTCGATATTCGGCCCAGATTCCTTCTGCTTGGCTGGCGTCAATTGGCGGGTCGAACGCGCAATCGTTCAATAGAAATTGGACTGCGTCGTCTCTGCTATGCCAGCCTAGTAGTACCCGGCCTCGAAGTGTCGCCATGCTTTTTCCTGTTCTTGTCGCGATTACGAATGCCCGCCCGGTTGCACGACAAAATTCTTTACGATGCCCCTGGGATGTTGGTGTCAGGCGCGTCTTCGTTCCGGTAGTTCTCAAGCAGGAACTTGGTGATCTTGAGCGCGTAGGCCCACTGGGCGGCTGTCAGACCATCGGGCAAATACACGACGCCATCCGGCATACCGTGCAGCGGGATTTGAATTTTTACGAATCCCGGTTTTTCGCCGTCGCCGTACTCATCATCGGCTTCTTCTTCATCTTGTTCGTACTCCTCCACTGCGCCTTTCTTTCGCGGCGACCTCTTGGTTGCTGGTACGGATGGGGCCTTGATGTGCGACGAGACCTTGATGCCGGCGACCTTGGCGGCAGCCAAGAAAAATACGATTCCCTTGGAGAGGGTTGAGCCTGATACGCCTTGCAGACGAAACTTTTCGGCCATCATTTGACCGGTTGCATTCTCAATGTCGAATTCGGGATCGTTGAAAAGAAAAGAGTATGCCCCCTCAAGGATTGACTTCAGCAGTGCTGGCCTTGCTTCATCTGTGGCATTGACAAACTGCCGCATTGTCTCGGTTGGTTTAGAATTCGAATCAAGGAGTTGCAAGAACTTGAGAGAGTTGACGACGGCCGAAATCTGAGATCCAGACGCTTTTGGCATGACGGTACGGTCAATTTGCGGCGGTATACTTGTTTCTCGCAAGCCATTGATAAATTTCATAAAAAAACTCATCCCGACATAGGCCGGGGAGATTTTCTTGCCATTTTCAGTTGCCACGATGACCTCGCTGTTTGTCCAATTGATGCAAATTATATATGGTAATTTTGCAAATGCAAAATATTTTGCAAATGTCTGAAAATTCCGAGAATGCGGAATTGCAAATTCCTCGCGGAGCGGTGGTTATTGCAAATTCAATCGACGGCCCAGTTGAGCGCCTCGTTTGGGAGGATCACGGTGATTCCGTGACGATATGCACTAGGCGTCAATTTGAAGCGCTGGCCAGAGGCTGGAGCGCGCCGATGCCCATAGGCTTTGCCAAGGCGGACATCACCCGGGTCGGATCAGGTGGCTAGCCGGCCGGAATTGACTTTCTGAGCCGAGAAGACGGGCGGTGTTGGCTCGCTCCCGCGACCGCACCCGTTCTTTGCCTGACGATCGGACTCGTCATGGTTCGGTAGCGACCTTCAGGGGCTCGTGCTACGTGCGTTGGGGTGGTACTTCTGTGAAACCCGCAGGCGAATGTCAGCGTGTCGAATATGCGGCTTAGCGTTTGGCCCGCGCATGTGGTCAACTCGACGTTTCGCTTCTTACCTTGTTCACACTGCCGCGGCGGCGCCCCATGATTAGCAGAACATATGTTCAATGCCTGACGTGCTCGAATCCGATCACTGCACGCATTCAGGTCGGCCATGAACTTGAGCAGCCACACACGTTTTCGTGCCCGCATTGCGGGACCGACATCAAACTCACGCTCATTCTGGACGAACCGCCCATTGTGAAAATGCGATGGGATGACAACTGCGCCAGCGGCACTAGCGAAGGCAAGATTATCAATCTTGGCGTCGGCTTTACGATCGCGAAGGACCGGCTGAACCAAGATATGTATTTCCCTGCGTTTTTCGAACTTCCGCCGGTGCCAATCGACGACAACGGTGGTGGCGTCGCCGGAGACGGACCGCTATTTCAGGACATCGCGGTAGGCTTGGGCGGATTGCCTCGCGCTGCGGATCACTGGCGGGTTTTGCAGAAAGCGTTGCGCTTCCATCGAACGGGCCAAGCTGAACTTCGCGAAGCCCAGTTGGATATTTTTTGGGGGCCGGGAAGAACTGAAGAAAACGACGTTGATAACGCCGTATTCATGTACTTCATGCGGCTCTTGGAACCGAACACCAATGCACTATTTAAGCCGATTGCCGAGGAGTTGCGGCAAGCGCGGCACTTGCATTCTGTGGAATTTTTTTCGCTCTCGGATCATTACACCAAGGACCTGCAGGCCGATCGAATTCAAGCTTACTCTGACATCTTCACCGAGTATTTCCGCGGCTACACGGAGTTCAACCAAACCCTCGTTTACGTTCGAAATGGTGCAGCCCTTCCGCCGGACGCGGTCGCCACGTCGAGCGCATTTGACTCAACAAGAATGTTCTACGGCAATGCGTTCGAGGTGCTCGGCTCTCACCTTGACCTACCGGCCGCAATCAATAACATCAACGCTGGAAGAAAGTTCGACCAGATGTTGACCATGGATCTGGCCAAGTTCAGGACGATCAATAAGGCGAACCGGACCAACTGCTTTTCCACGAATGCTGCGCTGTCTTGGTTTGTCACGGAATACGACAGCACGATTCGAAATGCCTCGCATCACCGTTGGTTCAAGCTCGACGATTCGCGCCATACCGTTCATTTCCGAAGTGGAGGAACCGGCGCGCTACAAAGCATTTCCTACGCGGACTATTTGTATCGATGCAACAAGCTCGCGGTCCAGTTGATGGTCATGCTCTGTTGGGAGCTGATATTCCTGAGACTTTCAAATAAATCCCTCTGATGCATCAGCGCGGGCCCAAGTTTGTCAGTCAGTCGTATTCGTCCCAGTCCTCGATCTCGATCGGTTGGTCGCCCGCCAAGTCCCAAACGAAGGTGAAGCACTGCACCTCGACCCAGTGCTTGAAAAGTTTCAGGTCGCGGTCCTGCGGCCAGGCGGATTCATCCGTATACCAAGAGTGCAGCAGGTGTTCGAACAGGCCACGCCAGCGCTTATAGACCCATTTCTCGACATCCTCCCGCAACTCGCCGGCCTTTTCCGGCACCAGGTAGACCCCAGGGTCGCGGCGCAGATCGGGGGGGCAAGGTGGCGCTGGTGTCTTCGTCGGTGGCCAGCAGCCAGTCGAGAAATGGCTGCTTGGGCAGCAGGATCACCAGCCGGCGGTTGACGGTGAAATGGGGGCGGGAGCCCATGGTACGGGGCGTTGGCGAGGGGGAATCGTACCAAGGCGGAGGCCGCTCCCGCGAGCGCCGGCGCCAATATATTTGCCAGTGGCTAATATTCCGGCCCCGGAAAGGCAAAGGCCCGCACTCGTGAGAATGCAGGCCTTTGAATTTATTGCTTAATTTGGCTCCCCGACCTGGGCTCGAACCAGGGACCTGCGGATTAACAGTCCGTCGCTCTACCGACTGAGCTATCAGGGAATAGACCGCAATTGTATCCACTACCGGTCGCCCGCGTCAATGTGGGCGGCCGGGCGCAGTGCCGCAGATTGCACGGCTTTCGCGCCCATATTCGCCTTTAGCCGGTCCCTCTATGGAAGCGCCCGCGACAGAACCTGCCAGTCCGGCCCGGTAGGGACGTCGCTCTCCGCGAGGCAACGCGTGCGGCGCGCAGGCCTCAGGCGATCACCTTGGCGATGGAGTCGGCCACGTAATCGATGTTCTTGGTGTTCAAGGCCGCCACGCAGATGCGGCCCGACTCGATGGCGTATATGGAGTAGTCAGACCGCAGCTTCAGCACCTGCTCGCGGGTCAGGCCGGAGTAGGAGAACATGCCGCGCTGCTGGATCACGAAGTCGAAATTGCGCGAGGGCACACGGGCCTTGAGCTTTTCTACCAGCGCGCGGCGCATTTCCTTGATGCGAACCCGCATGGCGGCCAGTTCGTCTTCCCACTGCTGGCGCAATTCCGGGGTGGTCAGCACGATGGCCACGCTCTGGCCGCCGTGCATGGGCGGGTTGGAGTAGTTGGTGCGGATCACGCGCTTCAACTGGGAAAGCACGCGCGCGGCTTCCTCGGCGCTGGTGGCCACGATGGTCAGCCCGCCGATGCGCTCGCCGTACATCGAGAACGATTTCGAGAACGAGCTCGAAATGAACAGCGGGATGTTGGCCGCGGCGAACTGGCGCACCACCGCGCCGTCGGCCTCGATGCCGTCGCCGAAGCCCTGGTAGGCGATGTCCAGAAAGGGCACCAGGCCGCGCGCCTTGACGATCTCGAGCACACGGGTCCATTGCTCGGGCGAGAGGTCCGCGCCGGTGGGGTTGTGGCAGCAGGCGTGCAGCACGACGATCGTCCCGGCGGCCAGGCCGTCCAGGCACTGCTGCATGGCGGCGAAATCCACGCCGTGGGTGGCGGCATCGTAGTACGGGTAGTTCCTGACGGTGAAGCCGGCATACTCGAACAGCGCGCGGTGGTTCTCCCAGCTCGGGTCGCTGATCCACACTTCACTGGAGGTGCCGAACTTGCGCAGGAAATCGGCGCCAAGCTTCAGTCCGCCGGTGCCGCCCAGCGCCTGCACCGTCACGGCGCGCTTCTCGGCGATGACCGGGCTGTCGGCGCCCAGCAGCAGGCCCTGCACGGCCGCGTCGTAGGCGGCAAAACCGTCGATCGGCAGGTAGGCCTTGGGGGTGCCCATCTGCAGCAGCTTTTCCTCAGCGGCGCGCACGCAGGCCAGCAGGGGCACCTTGCCGTTGTCGTCGTAGTACACGCCCACGCCGAGGTTCACCTTGTTGGGGTTCTTGTCGGCCACATAGGTTTCGGTGACGCCCAGGATCGGGTCCTTGGGGGCGAGTTCGACGTTGGCGAATACGGAGGCGGGCAAGGGAGCGTTCATGGTGGTTTGCGCCGATTCGGAGTTGGCGGGCGGCGGGTGCGCGGAAACCCTTGGATTTTACCCCAAGCAGGGTGCGCCTCCCGCCTGCCGGGCGGCGGCAGACAGTTCGAGCAATTCCGCGCCAAAGCCCGGAATTGCGGGGCGCGGGTAGTGCTGTTCCCGCATCGACGGCGCCGGCGTGGCTCTTAGACTTTGTCCCAATCATCGTAGCTGCATTTATCCAGGGGGCATTTATGGCGGCCATGTTGGACGCCAAGCGCGTAGGCCGTTTCGAGATCGTCAAAACGCTGGCGCAAACCGCCCGAGGCGCGGTCTACGTGGCCCAGGATGCCCGGTTCAAGCGTCGCGTCGCGCTCAAGACCCTGCGTCTGGAGGCGGCCGAGCGCACGTCCCTCACCGAGGCGGTCCTGGCCGAGGCGCGCGCGGTCACGCAGCTGGCCCACCCCAACATCGTCACGCTGTTCGACGCGGGGGAGGAGGGCGGCGATCCATACCTTGCATACGAATTCGTCGAGGGCAAGACACTTGCCGAGCTGATGCACGAACGCGGCACCCTGGCGCCGGCCGAAGCCGTGAAGCTGATGTGCGCCTTGCTGTCGGCCATCGATTGCGCGCACGAAGCCGGCGTGGTGCATCGCGACCTCAAGCCCGCCAACGTGATGATCACCGGCCTGGATACGCCGCGAATCATGGATTTCGCCAGCGCTGGTTTGCGGTCGGAAACGGCGGTGGCCCAGAACGGGCAGAAGGGGGTGTCCGGGTCCCCCAGCTATATGGCGCCTGAATACCTGGGCGGCGCGGCTTTCACTCCGCGCTGCGAGGTGTTCGCCGCCGGCATGCTGCTCTATGAGATGCTCGCCGGCGCGCCTGCGGTCAAGGAAGATGATCCGCAAAAGACGGTGCTCGCCATGATCGCGCAGGCCTATCCGCGCCCCTCGGCCCGCAACCCGGCGGTCGACGAAGACCTTGAGGCCATCGTCATGCGCGCGCTGGAAAAGGATCCGCAGCATCGCTACGCCAGCGCGCAGGCCATGCTGGAGGCGCTAGATGCATACATCAGCCCGCAGCCGGCCATCACGGCGGAAGCGGCCCGTGACGGCGTAGGCGCCGGCGGTGCGCTGGAGTTCTTGTTGCGGCGCATGCGCTACAAGAGCGATTTTCCGGCGTTGTCGTCGACCATCACGGCGGTCAACAACCTGGTCGCCCGGGAGAATGAATCGACCGGGGCGTTGGCCGACCTCATCATCAAGGACGTGTCCCTGACCAACAAGCTGTTGCGTTTGGTCAACTCCGCCTGCTACCAGCAGTTCGGCGGTTCGGTAAGCACCGTGTCGCGGGCGGTCTCCATCCTCGGTTTCCAGCGAGTGCGTGATGTCGCGCTCTCGCTGATGCTGTTCGATCACCTGAAGAACAAGGCGCAGGTAGCCGACCTGCAGGATCAGGTCACGGCCAGCTACTTCAGTGGCGTGATTTCGCGCGAACTGGTCGCCAAGCTTGGCATCCGCAATGCCGAGGAAGCCTTCATCTGCGCGATGTTCCATCGTCTCGGGAGGATGCTGGCGGTGTTCTACCTGTACGACGAGTCCCGCGAAGTCAGCCGCGTGTCCGAGGCGCGCGGCATTGGCGAAGACGCGGCCGCCGTCGAGGTGCTCGGCATGAGCTACACCGAGCTGGGCTTCGGTGTGGCCAAGCATTGGAACCTGCCCCAGCGCATCATCTATTCGATGAAGGCGGGCGTGACGGCGGGCTTTGGCAATACCGACCAATCCAGGTTGCGCGCGTTGGCCGAGCTTTCCAACCGGCTGGCCGACGCCGCCAACGCGCCGGACGCGCGCGTGCGCGAGGGCTTGATCAAGGCCATCGACAACGACTTCGGCAAACCGCTGGGGATGGATGCCGAAAAGTTCAACGCGCTCCTGCGCAATGCCGCGGAGACCTTTGCCGGCGAGGTCAAGGAACTGGGCCTGCCGCTCGGCGCGAGCGGATTCATGAAGGCCCTGCGCAGCCTGTCGCCGGCGGCCCATGCGGAGCCCGATCGCGCGGCGGCGGCCGCCGCAGGCGCACATGCCGCGGCCGCAGTCGGTCGCGCCGGCCACGCGGCTTTGCCCGGCAATCCGTCCGACCTGGCGGCGGATGCCGGCGTTGGCGCTGCCGGGCATGCGGCAGGCCGGGCAGCGGCGGCCCGGTCTCCCGACACCCAGGTCGACGCCGCAGTCGCAAAAGGCAACTCGATGCAGGCCACCGAGGCCGCCCTGGCTGGCAACCGCCTAGACGCGGTCGTCGTCGAAATGGGCGCGGAGCAGCCGGGTGCCAACCCGATGGAGCGGACCAACATGCTCACCGCCGGCATCCAGGACATCACCAATGCCCTGGCCGGCGACTACCGCCTGAACGATCTTCTGCGCATCATCCTCGAGACGATGTACAGCGCCATGGGCTTCACCCGCGTGATGCTGTGCACCCGTCATCCGCAAACCAACAGCCTGCGCGGCCGTTTCGGGGTGGGCACGGATGCGGACCTCATCATCAAGCGCGGTTTCCAGGTGCCGCTCGAGGCGTCCAGGGACGTCTTCTACGGCGCCATCAGCAACGGCGCCGACATATGCATCGAGGACTGCGATTCCGAGCGCGTGCGTCCCTACATTCCGGCCTGGTATCGCAAGGCGGTCGATGCCCGCGGCTTCGTGCTGTTTCCTGTGATCGTCAAGAAGAAGCCGGTCGCGCTCATCTATGCCGACCATGCGGGAACCGACCGCCTGAAGTTCGCCGACGGCGAACTCAACCTCCTGAAGACCTTGCGCAACCAGGCCATCCTCGCGATCCGCCAGAAAAGCATGGGCTGAGTTCCGCGGCATGTGGTGGGGCCCGCCCGGCGCCGCCGCCGGGCGCGGCGGTGGGCGTTGCCTCAGTTAAGTCGGGCCGGTGCGCGCGCTTGGTAAAATCGCTGATCTCGTTTCGCCGAGTTTTCTCCATGACCTTGCGCACCTTCCCGGGCAGCCCGTACCAGTTGTTCGAGCCGTTCGCCCCGGCGGGCGACCAGCCGGAGGCGATCGACAAGCTGGTCGAAGGCATCGCGGACGGCCTGTCGTTCCAGACCCTGCTGGGCGTGACCGGGTCCGGCAAGACCTACACCATGGCCCAGGTGATCGCCCGTACCGGGCGCCCGGCGCTGGTGCTGGCGCCCAACAAGACCCTCGCCGCCCAGCTGTATTCGGAGTTCCGCGAGTTCTTCCCGCACAACGCGGTGGAGTACTTCGTCAGCTATTACGATTACTACCAGCCCGAGGCCTACGTGCCCTCGCGCGACCTGTTCATCGAGAAGGATTCCTCGATCAACGAGCACATCGAGCAGATGCGCCTGTCGGCGACCAAGTCGCTGATGGAGCGGCGCGACGCCATCATCGTGGGCACCGTGTCGACCATCTACGGCATCGGCGACCCCGAGGACTATCACAAGATGGTGCTCACCCTGCGGGTGGGCGACAAGATGTCCCAGCGCGACGTGATCGTGCGGCTCACCTCCATGCAGTATGTGCGCAACGAGCTGGATTTCGCGCGCGGCTCGTTCCGCGTGCGCGGCGACGTGGTCGACATCTTCCCCGCCGAGCACAACGAGACCGCCATCCGCGTCTCGCTCTGGGACGACGAGATCGAAAGCCTGCAGCTGTTCGACCCGCTCACCGGCCATGTGCGGCAGAAGATCCCGCGCTTCACCGTGTACCCGGGCAGCCACTACGTGACCACCCGCGACACCACCCTGCGCGCGGTGGAGGCCATCAAGCTCGAACTGCGCGCGCGCGTCGAGCAGTACATGGCCGAGAACAAGCTGGTCGAGGCGCAGCGCATCGAGCAGCGCACCCGCTTCGACCTCGAAATGATGGCCGAGATCGGCTTCTGCAAGGGCATCGAAAACTACTCCCGGCACCTCTCCGGGCGCGGTCCGGGCGAGCCACCCCCCACGCTGATCGACTACCTGCCCCGCGACGCCCTGATGTTTCTCGACGAGTCGCATGTGCTCATCGGCCAGCTGGGCGGCATGTACAACGGCGACCGCTCGCGCAAGGAGAACCTGGTCAACTACGGCTTCCGCCTGCCCTCGGCACTCGACAACCGCCCGCTCAAGTTCGACGAGTTCGAGCGCATGATGCGGCAGACGGTGTTCGTCTCGGCCACCCCGGCGGAATACGAAAAGCGCCAGAGCGGCGACGCGGTGGTGGAGCAGCTGGTGCGCCCGACCGGGCTGATCGACCCGGTCCTGCATGTGCGTCCCGCCTCGACCCAGGTGGACGACCTCCTGTCCGAAGTGGGCCTGCGCGTGGCCGCCGGCGAGCGCGTGCTGGTGACCACGCTCACCAAGCGCATGGCCGAGCAGCTCACCGAGTACCTGAGCGACCACAAGATCAAGGTGCGCTACCTGCATTCCGACATCGACACCGTCGAGCGGGTGGAAATCATCCGCGACCTGCGCCTGGGGGTCTTCGACGTGCTGGTCGGCATCAACCTGCTGCGCGAGGGGCTGGATATCCCCGAGGTGTCGCTGGTGGCCATCCTGGACGCCGACAAGGAGGGCTTCCTGCGCTCCGAGCGCAGCCTGATCCAGACCATCGGCCGCGCCGCGCGCCACATCAACGGCACCGCCATCCTGTATGCGGACCGGGTCACCGACTCGATGGAAAAAGCCATCGGCGAGACCAACCGCCGGCGCGCTAAGCAGATCGCCCACAACGAACTGCACGGCATCACCCCGGTGGGCGTGGCCAAGCGCATCCGCGACATCATCGACGGCGTCTACGACACCAAGGCGCTGAAGGAACACGCCGAGGAAGACAAGCAGAAGGCCAAGTTCGAGGTGATGAGCGAGAAGCAGATCTCCAAGCAGATCGCCAAGCTCGAAAAGCAGATGCTCGACTACGCCAAGAACCTGGAGTTCGAGAAGGCCGCGCAGATGCGCGACGAACTCGCCAAGCTCAAGGCGCGGGTGTTCGGCGTCTCCACCGACACGCTGGCGCCCAACGTGCTGCCGATGAAGGCGGCTTAGGGGGCGCTCCCGGCCTGGGCGCGGCTTCGGTTCAGCCCAGTTCGGGCCCGGCGATCGCCACCGTCAGGCGCTCGCCGCCGCACAGGCGAACGCGCCGCCGCGCGCGCCGGGGGGCTCCCCATGGGCGCGGACTCGCGATGGCCGGCTTCGCTATACTTGGACGGGTGACACATCAAGGCGTAGGCATGCGCACCAATGTCGAAATCGGCGACACGCTTTCCGCCAAGGCGATGAGGAAGGTCGGTGCGAAACGCGGCGTCGCGCCGCGCCCCGCCTGATCATGCCGATCATCGAATCCCGCCTGGGCGCCCACAACGACGCCTATCGCGTCAACCGCGACCACATGCTGGGGCTGCTGGCCGAGGTGCGCAGCCTGGAGGCTCGCACCCGCGAGCGCTCCGAGGCATCGCGGCCCCTCTTCGAAAAGCGCGGCCAGCTGCTGCCGCGCGACCGCGTGGCGCTGCTGATCGACCCGGGGTCTTCGTTTCTGGAACTGTCCACCATGGCAGGCTTCGGCCTGGACCGCACCGACACCGCCAGGAGCGTGCCCGGCGGCGGCGCCATCACCGGCATCGGCTGGGTGAGCGGTACCCGCTGCATGGTGGTGTGCTCGGATGCCGGCATCGAGGCCGGATCGATCCGGCCGATGGGGCTGGACAAGATCATGCGCGCGCAGGACCTGGCGCTGGCCAACCGCCTGCCCTTCGTCCATCTGGTGGAGTCGGCCGGCGCCAACCTCTTGCAGTACAAGGTCGCCACCTTCGTGCGCGGCGGCGGCCTGTTCCGCAACCTGGCGCGGCTTTCCGCGGCCGGCATTCCCGTGGTGACGGTGGTGCACGGGTCGTCGACCGCGGGCGGCGCCTACATGCCGGGCCTGTCCGACTACGTGATCATGGTGCGTGGCCGTGCCCGCGCGTTTCTGGCCGGGCCGCCGCTGCTCAAGGCGGCCACCGGCGAGATCGCCACCGAGGAGGAACTCGGCGGCGCGGAGATGCATACGTCGATCTCCGGGCTGGGCGAGTACCTGGCCGAGGACGATCGCGACGGCCTGCGGATCGCCCGCGAGGTGGTGGAACGCCTGCACTGGGCGCGTCATCTGGCGCCGGCGGCGCGCCCGGGCGGGGCGAAGCCGCCGCGCTATCCCGCGGAGGAACTGCTCGGCCTGATGGCGGCCGACGGCAGGAAGCCCACCGACATGCGCGAGGTCGTCGCACGCATCGTCGATGACTCCGACTTCCTCGAGTTCAAGTCCCTGTACGGCCCGGCCACGGTGGCGGGCCACGCGGCCATCGGGGGGCACCCGGTGGGCGTCATCACCAACAACGGCCCGCTCGACCCTGCCGGCGCCAACAAGGCGACGCATTTCATCCAGGCCTGCTGCCAGAGCGGCACGCCACTGCTGTACCTGCAGAACACCACCGGCTACATCGTCGGCCGCGCCTATGAAGAGGCGGGCATGATCAAGCACGGCTCGAAGATGATCCAGGCGGTGTCCAACGCCACCGTGCCGCAACTCACCGTGATGTGCGGGGCGTCGTTTGGCGCCGGCAACTACGGCATGTGCGGGCGCGGTTACGACCCGCGCTTCCTGTTTTCCTGGCCGAATGCGCGCACGGCGGTGATGGGCGGCGAGCAGGCGGCCATGACGATGCGCATCGTCGCCGAGGGCGGCGCCAGGCGCAAGGGCATCCCGGTCGACGAAGCCGCGCTGGCGGCCCAGGAGCAGGCCATCATCCAGACCTTCGAGTCGCAGCAAAGCGCGATCCACACCTCCAGCCTGATGCTCGACGACGGCATCATCGACCCGCGCGACACCCGCGCGGTGCTGGCCATGTGCCTGTCGATCTGCGACGAGGCGGCACGTCGCGCCGTGCGGCCGGTCCAGTTCGGCGTGGCGCGGCCTTGAGGACGGGCGCGACCGTGTTCGACGCCATCCTGGTGGCCAATCGCGGCGAGATCGCCCTGCGGGTGATGCGCACCGCCAGGCAGATGGGCTATCGCGTCATCGCGGTGTACTCGGACGCCGACGCCGATGCCCCGCATGTGCGCTTCGCCGACGCGGCCGCGCGCATCGGCGCGGCGCGTCCGCTGGATTCCTATCTCGACGGGCCGGCCATCATCGCAGCCGCCCGCGCCACCGGCGCCGAGGCGGTGCATCCCGGCTATGGCTTTCTTGCGGAGAACGCGGCATTTGCCGAAGCGGTGATCGATGCCGGCCTGACCTGGATCGGGCCGCCGCCCTCGGCCATGCGCGCGATGGGCGACAAGGCCGAGGCCAAGCGGCTGATGGCGGCGGCGGACGTTGCGTGCGTGCCCGGCTATGACGGCGAGGACCAGTCGGCGGCCGCGCTGGCCGAGCAGGCCCGGCGCCTTGGCTTCCCGCTGATGATCAAGGCTACCGCCGGCGGCGGCGGGCGCGGCATGCGGCTGGTCGAGTCGGCCGAAGGCTTCGCCGCCGCGCTTGCCGCGGCGCAGTCGGAGGCACAGGCGGCGTTCGGGTCCGCCACGGTCCTGCTCGAGCGCGCGATCAGCGAACCGCGCCATGTGGAGATCCAGGTATTCGCCGACGCGCACGGCAACGTGGTGCATCTGGGCGAGCGCGACTGCTCGGTGCAGCGCCGCCACCAGAAACTGCTCGAGGAGGCGCCCTCGCCCGCCTTGTGCGGCGCCGACGGCCGCCACCTGCGCCGCAGGATGGGTGCGCTGGCGGTGGCCGCGGCGCGCGCCATCCATTACCGCGGGGCCGGTACCATCGAGTGCCTGCTCGACGCGCAGCACAACTTCTACTTCATGGAAATGAACACCCGCCTGCAGGTCGAGCATCCGGTTACCGAGGCGCTCACCGGCTACGACCTGGTGGAATGGCAGATCCGCGTGGCGCGCGGCGAAGCGTTGCCGGAAACCAGCCAGGAGGCGATCCTGCAACGCTTCGAGTCCGGCGGCCATGCGATCGAGGCACGCCTGTGCGCCGAGGATCCGGCGCAGGATTTCCTGCCGCAAACCGGCCGCCTGCTCGAATGGCTGCCCGGCGCCTCCGTCAGGGTCGATCACGCGCTCGAACCCGGCATGGAAGTCCCGCCCTTCTACGATTCGATGCTGGCCAAGTTCGTCGCCCACGCCGCGACGCGTGACGCGGCGCGGCGCAAGCTGGGGTCGGCGCTGCGCGCGGCCGGCGTGCTGGGCCTGCGCACCAACCAGGCCTTTCTCGCCGCCGCGCTTGCGCATCCGGCATTCGCCGCCGGGCAGGCCACGACTGCGTTCATCGCCCGCCATCGGCACGATCTGCTGGCGGCGCCGCCGCTGCCGGCCGCCTTGGCCGGGTTGATGCTGTACTGCGCGCGCGCGCAGGCCCATGGCCATGATCCGCGCGGCGTGAGCCTGCCGCTGCCCTGGCCGCTGCAGATGCAGCTGCACATCGACGCGGCCGAGGCGGCCGTGGCGGTGCAGGCGCTGGGCGGCGCGCGTTATCGGGCCGGCGTCGGCACGGCGATGGTCGCATTGGAGGTGCTGGCGTGGCAGGCCGGGCGGGCGCGCGTCGATGCGCCGCACGGGCGGGTGGACATCGCCTGGGCGCTTGAAGGGCAGACCCTTTATCTGGCGGTCGATGGCGTGCAATCCGTGGTGCAGGACCGCACCCTGGCGTCGGTCCCGGCCGGCGCCGCCGCCACGGCGGGGCTGATCCGCGCGCCGATGGCCGGGCGCATCGCGGCGCTGTACGCGGCAGCCGGCCGGCAGGTGCAGAAGGGGGCGCCGCTGCTGGTGCTTGAAGCCATGAAGATGGAGCATCCCGCGGTGGCGCCGATGGACGCCGTGGTCAAGCGGGTGCTCATCGCCCACGGCGACCAGGTCGCCGCCGGCGCGCTGTTGATCGAACTGGCGGCGCAGTGAGGCGCGGTCCGGCCATGGCATGCCCGCTGCGCGGGTGCCCGCGATGAGCGGCGCGCTGGTCGAATTCAGCGGCGTCGGCAAGACCTTCGCCAACGGCACGGTCGCCGTCGACGGACTGTCCTTCGGCATCGGCGAGCACGAGTTCGTGAGCCTGGTCGGTCCGTCCGGCTGCGGCAAGAGCACCGCCCTGCGCATGATGGCCGGGCTGGCCGCTCCGACGCGCGGCAGCATCGGCGGTGCGCTGCCGCGCAATGCCGCCGGCATGGCCGATATCGGCTTCGTGTTCCAGGAACCGACCCTGATGCCGTGGGCGCGGGTCGCCGAGAATGTGTACCTGCCCCTGAAGCTGAAGGGCATGTCGCGCAAGGCCGCGGAGTCGCGCATCCGCGAGGCGCTCCACATGGTGGGCCTGGCGGATTTTCATGCGGCCTGGCCGCGCGAATTGTCCGGCGGCATGAAGATGCGCGTCTCCATCGCGCGCGCCCTGGTGACCAGCCCGCGCCTGCTGCTCATGGACGAGCCTTTCGCCGCGCTCGACGAAATGACCAGGCTGAGGCTCAACGACGACCTGCTGCGCCTGTGGGCGGCGCAGCGCTGGACGGTGGTGTTCGTGACCCATTCGGTGTACGAGTCGGTGTACCTGTCGAGCCGCGTGGTGGTGATGGCGGCGCGGCCCGGCCGGGTGGTGGCCGACCTTCCGATCGCGGCGCCGTACCCGCGCGACGCGGAATTCCGCCTGTCGGGCGACTATGCCACGCATTGCCGCGCGGTGTCCGCGGCATTGGCCGGGGCCGGGGCCGCGCATGGCTGAGAAGGGCGGCCGCTGGCTCGACGCCGCAGTCCCGCTGGCCATCGCCCTGGTCGCGCTGGCCCTGTGGGAAGCCGTGGTGCGCTGGCAGGAGGTGCCGGCCTACATCCTGCCCGCCCCGAGCGTGGTCGCGCAGGCCCTGGTCAACGACTGGGGCATGCTCTGGCCGGCCCTGCTGGTCACGCTCAAGGTGACCTTCCTCGCCCTGCTGGTGTCCATCGTCGGCGGGGTCGGGCTGGCCTTCCTGTTCACCCTGAGCCGCTGGGTGGAGCGCTCGCTGTTCCCCTTCGCGGTGGTGCTGCAGGTCACGCCGATTGTGGCGATCGCCCCGCTGGTGCTGATCTACGCGCCCAACACGCTTTCCGCGCTGCTGGTATGCGCCTGGATCGTGGCCTTTTTCCCCATCCTGTCGAACACCGTCACCGGCTTGCGCAGCGCGGACCGCAATCTGCAGGAGCTCTTCAGCCTGTATGGCGCGACGCGCTGGCAGCGCCTGCGGTTCCTGCTGGCGCCGTCGGCGCTGCCCTATTTCCTGGCCGGGCTCAAGATCGCGGGCGGCCTGAGCCTGATCGGCGCGGTGGTGGCCGAATTCGCGGCGGGCACCTCCGGACAGGAGTCCGGGCTCGCCTACCGCATCCTGGAAGCCTCGTTCCGGCTCAACGTGCCGCGCATGTTCGCCGCCCTGGCGCTGATGTCCCTCACGGGCATCCTGATCTTCGTGGCCTTCAACCTGCTGGCCAGGGCCTTGCTCGGGCAATGGCACGAGAGCGAACTGCGCGAAGGCGGCTAGAATCTCGGGCAGTCCAAATCCGGAGCCGGCCATGTCGTCGAAGTCGCTAACCCTCGTTGCCATCATGGCCGCATCCCTGTGCAGCCTGCCGTCCGCCGCGCAGACGCCGGAGAAGGTGATCTTCTCGACCAACTGGAAGGCCCAGGCCGAGCACGGCGGCTATTACCAGGCGCTGGCCGACGACAGCTACCGCAAGTGCGGGCTGGAGGTCGAGATCCGCCAGGGCGGTCCGTCGGTGAACAACCGGCCGCTGCTGCCGGTGGGCAAGATCGATTTCCTGATGGGCGGCAACATGCTGCAGGCCTTCGACATGGTCAGGCAGAAGATCCCCACCGTGGTGGTCGCCGCGCATTTCCAGAAGGACCCGCAGGGCATGCTGGCCCACCCGGGGCAGGGCTACGAGAAATTCGAGGACCTGAAAAAGGCGCCGGTGCTGTTCATCGCCTCCTATTCGCTTTCGAGCTTCTATCAGTGGATGCGCTCGCAGCACGGCTTTCGCGAGGAGCAGGTCAAGCCGTACAACTTCTCGCTCGCGCCTTTCCTGGCCAACAAGAAATCCGCGCAGCAGGGTCTTCTGACCTCCGAGACCTATTCCTACGAGAAGGAGACCAGGACGCCGGTGAAGTTCTTCCTGCTCGCCGACAACGGCTGGAGCACCTACTCGAACACCGTGGAGACGCGGGTGGACCTGGTGGAGAAAAAGCCCAAGGTGGTGCAATGCTTCGTCGACGCGTCGGCGCTGGGCTGGGTCAACTACCTGCACGGCGACAACAAGGCGGCCAACGCGCTGATCAAGAAGGCCAACGCCGAGATGACCGACGACCTGATCGAATTCTCCATCCGCAAGATGAAGGAGTACGGCATCGTCGAGTCAGGCGATGCGCTCGGCAAGGGGATCGGCGCGATCAACGGCGCCAACGTCAAGGATTTCCATGACAAGATGGTCAAGGCCGGGCTGTTCAAGCCTGGCGAGATCGACATCGCCAAGTCGTACACGACGAGGTTCGTCAACACCGGCGTCGGCGTGGACCTGAGGAAGAAACTGACCGGCAAGTAGGCGCGTCCCGCCGGTGGACTGCCGCCCGGGTTGCGGCGCCTGCTGCATCGCGCCCTCGATCACGAGCCCCATTCCAGGCATGCCGCACGGCAAGCCGGCCGGGGTGCGCTGCGTCCAGCTCTCCGCGGGCAATGCCTGCATGGTCTTCGGCAGGCCGGAGCGGCCGGCGGTCTGCGCCGGTCTGCGGCCCGACGCCGAGATGTGCGGCGCGTCGCGCGCGCATGCCCTGGCGTGGCTCGCCCGGCTCGAGGAAAGCACCCGGCCGCCGGGCCGGTGAGGCGTGCCGGATTGCCCGACCCGGGCGCCGGCGCGGCTCAGGCGCCGGTGCGGAAACGCCCGACCATCGCGGTCAATGCGCCGGCCACGTTGCGCAAGTCCTCGACCTCGCGGGCCACCGCGTTGCCGATGGCGGTAGCGCCCTCGGACATGCCGGTGATCTGCTCGACATGGCGGGCGATGTCGGCCGCGGCCACGCTTTGCTCCTCGAGCGCGCCGGAGATCTCCGTGACGACCGCGCCGACCCGCTCGGCGTCGGCGACGATGCGGCTGATCGAGGCATCGGCCTCGTTGGCGTTGGTCACGCCGCTGGCCACCCGCGCCACGGCGACCTCCAGGCGCTCGGCCAGGGCGTTCTTGCTTTCCTGCATGCCGTTCATCATCTGCTGGATTTCGCTGGTCGAGATCTGCGTGCGCTCGGCGAGCTTGCGCACCTCGTCGGACACCACGGCGAAGCCGCGCCCGGCCTCGCCGGCGCGCGCGGCCTCGATCGCGGCGTTGAGGGCGAGCAGGTTGGTCTGCGAGGCGATCTCGTTGATGATCTGCACCACCCGGGAGGCCGCCTGCGAGCGCTCGCCGAGGCGTTCGATCTCATGGCGCGCCTCGCCGATGGCCGCCTCGATGGCGCGCATGTCGTCCACCGACTGGCGCACCACGCTGCCGCCGGCGACCGCGGAACGCGCGGACTGGCCCACCAGCGCCTTGGCATCGCGCGCGTTGTCGCTCAGATGGCTGACCGATACCGTGAGCTGTTCCACCGCGGAGGCGATCGCCACGGTCGATGCGGTCTGCGTCCCGGTGCTGGCAGCGAGCCTGCGGCTGTTGTCGGCGAGTTCCGCCATCGAAGTGGTGACTGCCAGGGCGTTTGCGCGGATCTCGCCCACCATGTCGCGCAGGCGTCCCTGCATGCCGGTGACCGTCGCGATCATCCCGTCCTGCGCGTCCGCCGCGGGCGGCAGCGCCGCGAGGTTGCCTTCGCCGATGCGCGCGGCGATTTCGGCCACGACCGCCGAGCCATGCACCAGCCTGCGCAGCATCGCGGCCAGGTAGACCAGCACGGCCGATTCGAAAACCACGAACCCCGCGTGGAGCAGGATGATGTCCAGCGAAGACGACTGCGGCAGCACGTAGACGCCCGCATCGGCCGCCTGCAGGAAATTGAAGCCCAGATGGTGGACGGCGATCACGCCGGCCGCCAGCACGATCAGGCGCCAGTCGCAGTACACCACCAGAAAGGCGAGCATCACGAACACGCCGAAGTGCATTTCAAGCATGCCGCGGGTCAGATGGATCATCAGCGCGGGGAACAGCATGCAGGACACGGCCACGGCCACGCGTCCGGCGAAGGCATCGCCGGCCATGCGCAGGAGCGCGAGTGGAACCAGCGCGGCAGGTACGCCGACCAGCAGGGCGGCCGCCCACTGGCCGGTCATGGCGCCGATGGCGAGGCTTACGGCCAGCAGCAGCAACAGGGTGCAGGCCAGAAGTTGGTCCGCCTTGCGGCGGAATGCGTCAAGCGCGTTGTGGCTGTGGTTCATTTTTCTACTCCGGACGGGGGGTGGTGCAGTAGGCGCTCGCTGGTCTGTCCTGCCACTCCAGCCACCACAGCGCCGCCAGGGAGGCGGTGGCCCACACCGCGATGACCAGCCAGCAAAGCCAGGGTCGAGCGGGCGCGGTGGGTCTGGAATCGGGCTGGATTGACGGGGTCGGCATGCGGGCAGCGCGGGCGCAGGCGTGGCGATGGATGTGCAGAACAAACCATGCTACCGACCCCGCGCCGGACCCATGCGACGAGCAGGCCGGTGTTTGCGCGTTTCGGCGGCGCGCCGGCCGATGCGGGCGCAGGCGCCGCGGAGGGCCCGCGCTATGCCAGGGCGGCGAAGAGGGCGGCGGAGGGGGCGGTCCAGCCGACGATCCCGCCCTGTGCGTGGATCATCGCCAGGGTGGCGGCCTTGAACGCGGGGAAGTAGCTCTCGGTGGCGTCCTCGATCAGCAGGCACTCATAGCCGCGATCGTTGGCCTCGCGCATGGTGGTCTGCACGCACACCTCGGTGGTGACGCCGCCGAAAATCAGGCGGGTGATGCCGCGCAGGCGCAGGATTTCGCCCAGCGCAGTGCCGTAGAAGGCGCCCTTGCCGGGCTTGGCGATGACGATGTCGCCGGCCTTCGGCATCAAGGCGGGCACGAAGTCCGCGCCCGGCTCGCCGTCGATCAGGATGCGTCCCATCGCGCCGGGGTCACCGATGCGCAGCGAAGGCTTGCCGCGCAGGCGCTTGGCCGGAGGGCAGTCCGCGAGGTCGGGGCGGTGGCATTCCTTGGTGTGGATGACGGTCATGCCTGCGCCGCGGCAGGCCGCCAGCACCTTCGCCGCGGTGGGCACGATGGCGGCCAGCAGCGTGACGTCGTTGCCGAGCGTGGCGCCGAAGCCGCCGGGCTCGATGAAATCGCGTTGCATGTCGATCATGAGCACCGCCGTGCTGGCGGGATCGAACTCGAAATCGTAGGGCTGTGCGGCGACCTTGGGCATGGTGGGTCTCGGGGGCGGGTCAGGCGCGGGCGGCGGCGTCGTGGCCTGCCATATGGCGGCCGATGGCGCCGATGTCGGCGTCGGCGATCGAGGCTTCGTAGACCAGCCGGCCTTCGAACATCACCATGATGCGGTCGGCCAGTTCCAGCAGCTCGTCCAGGTCCTCGCTCACCAGCAGCACGGCCGCGCCGCGGTTGCGCGCGGCGATGATGCGCCCGTGGATGGCCGAGACGGCCGCGAAATCGAGCCCGAACACCGGATTGGCGGCGATGAGCACATCCACCTCCGAAGAGAGTTCCCGCGCCAGCACCGCGCGCTGCACGTTGCCTCCGGACAGGTCCTGGATTGGCGCGTCCGGCGAAGGCGTCTTGACGTTGAAGTTCTCGATCAGGCGCCGGGCCTGTTCGCGCAGCGCGCCGCGCTTGAGGAACGGGCCGCTGGAGAGCGGCGCGCGGTCGAAGTTGCGCAAGGCCATGTTGTCGGCCACGCTCATGCCCGGCACGCAGGCGTTGCGCAGCGGCATCTCCGGCAGGCTGTACACCTTGTTGACCAGCATTTCCCGGCGCGTGGCGCCGTAGGCCCTGCCCTTGACCCGGAGCTCCCCGCCGGACAGGGCGCGCTGGCCCAGCAGGCATTCGATGAGTTCGCGCTGCCCGTTGCCGGACACACCGGCGATGCCGACGATTTCGCCGCTGCGCACCGCCAAGGAGGCGCCGCGCACCGCGGGCAGGCCGCCGTCGTCCTCGGCGCCGACGTCGTGCAGCTCGAGCTGCACCGCGCCGGTTTCGCGCACGGATTTCTCGGCCGCGCCCCTGATCTCGCGCGTGCCGATCATCAGTTCGGCCAGGTCGTCGGGGGTGCAGTCTCTGACGTCGCGTTCCCCGACCAGGACGCCGCGTCGCAGGACGCTGACGCGGTCGGCGAAGGCCATCACCTCGCGGAACTTGTGGGTGATGATGATGACGGTCATGTCGCCGCGGTGCGCCATGTCGCGGATCAGGCCGAGGGCTTCATCGGCTTCCTCGATGGTGAGGACGGAGGTGGGCTCGTCCAGGATCACCAGCCGGCGTTTCAGATACAACTGCTTGAGGATTTCCAGGCGCTGTTTCTCGCCGGCGGCCAGGGCGCTGACCGGCTTGTCGAGCGGCACGCGGATCGGCATCTTCGCCATGAACGCCGCCAGCTGCGCCTTTTCGGCGGCCCAGTCGATGCGGAACGGCAGGTCGCCGCGCGAGAGCACCAGGTTCTCGGCGACGGTCATCGAGGGCACCAGGGTGAAATGCTGGTACACCATGCCGATGCCGAGCGCGCCGGAGTCATGCGGGTTGTGGATGACGACTTCGCGGCCGTCGTAGGTGATCTGCCCGGCATCGGCCGCATAGAAGCCCACCAGGCACTTCACCAGCGTGCTCTTGCCCGCGCCGTTTTCGCCCAGCAGGGCATGCACGCTGCCGGGCGCCACCTTGATCGACACGTTGTCCAGCGCGGTCAGCATGCCGAAGCGCTTGGTGGCGCCGATGAACTCCACTTCGGGCGCGCCGGCCTGCGGCGGGTGGGGCAGGCTGGCTTCGATCACGGCGCGTTCTCGAGGGCGGCCAGCAGCGCGGACGAATCGGCCACCGCGCCGAACACGCCGTGCTGCATGGTCACCATCTTGAGCGCCGCGGCGTGGTTGCCGGCATCGGTGGCGCCGCAGCAGTCGGACAGGAGCAGGCACTCGAAGCCGCGGTCGTTGGCTTCGCGCATGGTGGTGTGGACGCAGACATCGGTGGTGATGCCGGTGAGCACGAGATTGTCGATGCCGCGGGTGCGCAGGATCAGCTCGAGATCGGTGGCGCAGAACGAGCCCTTGCCGGGCTTGTCGATGACCGGTTCGCCCGGCCAGGGCGCGAGCTCGGGAATGATTTCCCAGCCCGGCTCGCCGCGCACCAGGATGCGCCCGCAGGGGCCGGGGTCGCCGATGCCGGCGCCGATCTGGCGGGAGCGCCAGCGCTTGTTGGCGGGCAGGTCGGCGAGGTCGGGCCGGTGCCCTTCGCGGGTATGGATGATGTGGCAGCCCTTGAGGCGAAAGGCGGCGAGCAGCCGCTTGATCGGTTCGATGGGGGCGCGGGTGAGCGAGATGTCGTAGCCCATCGTGTCGACATAGCCGCCGATGCCGCAGAAGTCGGTCTGCATGTCGATGACGATGAGCGCGGTGTTCTGCGGCCGCAGGTCGCCGTTCCATGGCCAGGCGTAAGGGTCGGCGGCGACCGGTCCGGGCCGCAGGGCGGGTTCAGGCATGCTTCTTCTCCAGCTGCGGCGCCTGGGGCGCATACGCCCGGGTGGGGGCGGCGAAACCGCAGGGGGTGCCGTCGGTGACCTGCACCTCCGCCTCCCAGGGCAGGCGGTAGCGGCCTGCCACCATGTCCTGCATGAAGGTGTAGGGGCAGTCGCGCGCGCCGCCCTTGACCGCCACGTAGCCGCGATGGCCGAGCTGGTAGATGTTGTTTTCCACGCCCCACACGCGGCGTGCCTCGCGCACCAGGTCGGGCCGCACTTCGGCGGTGATGATCTCGTCCGGCCGTCCGCCGCCTTCGGCCAGCGGCGTACCGTCGAAGTCGACGATCATGCCTTCGCCCATGGAGTCGAAGGTGCCGTCGCTGCCGCACATGCAGACGCTGGCGGTGACCATCAGGTTGGAAAACGCATTGGCCTGGTTGGTGACCTTCCAGCTGTGGCGGATCGGCGCGGTGTAGCCGGCGGTGCGGATCATGATCTCGGCGCCCTTGTAGGCGGACTCGCGCGCCATTTCCGGGAACATGCCGTCGTGGCAGATGATGAGCGCGATGGTCGAGCCGTTCGGTCCCGTGCAGACCGGGATGCCGAGGTCGCCGGGTTCCCACGGCTCGACCGGCACCCAAGGATGCAGCTTGCGATAGTAGAGCTGCAGCTCGCCGCGATCGTCGATGATGATGCCGGCGTTGAACGGGTTGCCGCGCGGGTTCTTCTCCATGATCGAGAAGCAGCCCCAGATGCGGTTGTCCACGCAGGCCTTGCGGAACGCCGCGACCTCCGGGCCGTCCATCGAAACCATCAGGGCCGGGTCGGTGCTCATCGACAGTCCGTGCAGCGAGTACTCGGGGAACACCACCAGGTCCATGGTGGGCAGATTGCGGCGCGCCTTGCCGACCATGGCGACGATGCGGTCGGTCTGCGCCGCCAGTTGCGCCGGCGTGTCGACCACCGGCAATTGCAGTTGCACCATGCCCAGTACGACGCCGTTGGGTGATTTGTTGAGTCCGCCGAGTCCGCTCATGCGTTTGTTCCGATGCGAGGTTATTGGGTGACGCCGAGTTCGCCCGGGGCGCCGGCCAGGCTGCGCTTGGGCGAGCAGGTGGCGATCATGATCGCCAGGGTGAGGAGGTAGGGCGCCGCGTTGAACAGGTAGTACCCGCTGGTGATGCCGACCGACTGGAGGGCCGGGCCGAGCGCGCCGGCGGCGCCGAACAGCAGCGCGGCGTAGAAGCAGCGCAGCGGCTGCCAGCGCGCGAAGATCACCAGGGCCACCGCCATCAGGCCCTGCCCGCTGGACAGGCTCTCGTTCCAGCTGCCGGGATAGTAGAGCGACAGGAAGGAGCCGCCGATGCCGGACAGGAAGCCGCCCGCCGCGGTGGACAGCAGGCGCACCCGGTTGACCGAGAAGCCCAGCGCACGCGCCGCGTCGCTGGAGTCGCCCACGGTGCGGATGGCCAGGCCCCAGGAGGTGTTGCGCAATCCCCAGTGCAGGGCGTAGACCAGCACCAGGCCGATGATGAACAGCACGTTCACCTGCAGGGCCGCGGCGATCTGCGGCGAATCGCTCCACCAGCCGAACGGGATCGACGGCAGGGTGGGCGCCTTGGGCTGCACGAAGGGCTTGCCCAGGAAAAAGGCCAGGCCGGTGCCGAAGATCATCAGGCCGATGCCGGTGGCGATGTCGTTGACGCGTTCGAGCCCGCACAGCATGCCGTGCAGCGCCCCCAGGGCAAGGCCCGACAGGCCGGCCACCAGCACGCCCAGCCACGGCGAATCGGTGAGGTAGGCCACGCCGTAGCCCGACATCGCGCCCATGATGAGGATGCCTTCCAGCCCAAGGTTGATGCGCCCGCTTTTCTCGGTGATGCACTCGCCCAGGCTGACGAACAGAAAGGGGGTCGAGACGCGGATCGCGCCGCCCACCACGGCAAGCAGCACGCCCCACCAGCCAAGTCCGCCGGCGTCCATATCAGCCTCCCAGGGCCGCCCGAGGGGGCTGCAGCGCTCCCCTTAGGGGCAGTGAACAAAGTGAACGTGGCGGCATTTCTAGTGGCCCCTCGGCTGGAAGAACTTGAGGCGCCCGGTCATGGTTTCCATGCCGAGGATGAACATGAAGGCCGTTCCCTGCAGCACCAGCATGGCGGCATCCGGCAGCCCCATGCGCCGCTGCAGCAGGCTGCCCGCCGCGCCGATGCCGCCGATCAGGATCGCCACCGGCATGATGGCGAGCGGGTTGTGGCGGGCGATGAACGATACGAGGATGCCGGCGTAGCCGTAGCCGGATACCAGGGTTGCATTGGCCGAGCCCAGCACGGCGGCCACCTCGACCATGCCGGCCAGGCCGGCGGCGGCACCCCCGGCCACGCAGGTCCACAGGATCAGGAGCCCGACGGGCAGGCCGGCCAGCCGGGCGGCGCGGACGTTGCCGCCGGCGATGCGGGTGGCGAAACCCAGGCCGGTATGGCGCACCACCACGTAGAACACCAGGCACAGGACGACGCCGAAGGCCAGCCCGACATGCACATCGATGCCGGGCAGGTTGCCCAGCATGTTGGCCTCGCCGATGGGCTTGGTGGAGGGTTTGTTCAGGCTGGCGGGGTCGCGCAGCACACCCTCGACGAAATGGTTCATCAGGGCGATGGCGATGTACGCGAGCAACAGGCTGGCGATGGTTTCGTTGACGCCCCGGTAGTGGCGCAGGAACCCTGACAGCCCGATCCACGCGCCGCCCGCAAGCATGGCCGCGAGCGCCATGACCGCCTGCACGAGAAGCGGCGGACCGGAGACGAAGGAGGGCACGATGGCGGCCGCCAGGCCGCCGAGGACCAGCGCGCCCTCACCGCCGATGATGGTCATGCCGGCCTGGGCGGGCAGGGCCACCGCCAGGGCGGTGAGGATCAGCGGCGCGGCGCGTTGCAGGGTGTTCTGCCAGGCGAACGCATCGCTGAAGGCGCCCATGTAGATGAGGCCGTACATCTCGAAAGCATCGCGGCCGGTCACGGCGACGAACAGGCCAAAGACCACCATGGCGGCGGCGAGCGACACCACGGGCCAGAACACGCCTTCGAGGGCGCGGCGGGTGGCGTCGCTCATGAGGGGCAGGGATGCGCCGCCCGCGGCGGCAGACGGCGCGCCGGACATCAGCCGGGGATGGCGCCGATCACGCCCTCGATCAGATAGTTCATCTTCTCGAGTTCGAGTTCGGTTTGCGGGGAGTCCTTGGCCACCACGACGTTGCCCTTGTTGTCCTTCATGCCCGCCTTGAAGATGACGTAGTCGCCCTTCATCATCTGCGCCTTGACGGCGTCCGCGGCCTTGCGGCCCTTCTCGGGCGCCGCCTTGCCGTAGGCCGACATCTTGACGAAGCCGTCTTTCAGGCCGCCGCGCAGGAAGTTGTTGAGGGGCTTGCCTTCCTGGGCCGCCTTGACGAACTGGGTGTAGGGCGTGAGCCAGTTCCACTCCGCGCCGGTCAGGTAACCCTTGGGTGCGAGCTTGGCCTGGCTGGCGTGGTAGCCGCAGGTGAAGGCGCCGCGCTTTTCGGCGGTCTCGACCACGACCTTGGGGCCATCGACGTGGCAGGTGACCACATCGACGCCCTGGTCGATCAGGCTGTTGGTGGCTTCCGCTTCCTTGACCGGCATCGACCAGTCGCCGGTGAAGATCACCCGGGTGGTGATCGACGGGTCGATGGACTTCGCGCCGAGCGCGAAGGCGTTGATGTTGCGCAGCACCTGCGGGATCGGTTTGGCGGCCACGAAGCCGATCTTCTTGGACTTCGACACCGTGGCGGCGACGATGCCGTTGAGGAACTGGCACTCGTCGATGTAGCCGAAGTAGGAGGCGACGTTCTTGGGGTGCTTGCCCTCGGTCCACAGGCCGCCGCAATGCGCGAAGCGCACGCTGGGGTTGTCGCCGGCGACCTTGAGGATGTGGGGGTCGAAGTAGCCGAACGAGGTGGGGAACAGCATGGTCGCCTTGTCCTGCTTGATCATGGCGAGCATGGACTTCTGCACGTCGGCGGTCTCGGGCACCTTCTCCTCTTCGACCACCTTGACGCCCTGCATCTTCTTGACCTGGGCCGCCGCCTCGGCCTGCGCCTGGTTCCAGCCGAAGTCATCCTTGGGGCCGACGTAGATCACACCGACCACGATCGGCTTGGCCTGCGCGAACGTGTTGAACGGTTGCAGCGCGGCGAGCACGCCGGCGGCGCCGAGGGTCTTGATCGCGGCACGCCGCGAGTTGGAATGCATGGTCATGCGTCTGCTCCTGTGTGAAAAGAAGATGTTGTCCGTCCCCATCGCCGAACACCGTGCACCGGCAAGAAGCGAACGCGCTCGCGGAGGCGTGGTGTTCCATCTTGCATACAACATCAAGCAAACGACATGCCACTCCGATTGCATCGCGGCGCGCGGCGTTTTCTGCTGCGCGTTGGTGCGGTGGCGCGCGGATGATGCACCGGCGCGGAACCTGGCGGTAGCGCCGGCGCGCTCTTGCAGGGCCGCCAGGCGCCTTTGCAAATCCTTGCTTCAGCTTGGCTCGCTTATTGCAAGGTCGGCGGCGGCGCAAAAGCCTTACGTTTGGGTGCGTCGAGGAAAGCCGTGCAGGGACTGCTCTCCTGGCTTGTGCGCCAATTGAGAAATTCCAATCAATCATGAAAGGCAGAAAAACATGAGCAAGAAGAGGATTCTGGGAGCGGCGATTGCGGTAGCGGCGGCATGCGGCAGCATGACCGCCGGTGCCGCGGACTGGAGCGACACCTCGATCGGTTATCGCTACGGCACCAGGTTCGCCGAGCCCTATGGCCGTACCGACATCCAGAAGAACATCTACTCGCTGACCCATGTCAGCGGCTACAAATACGGCACCAACTTCTTCAACGCGGACCTGCTGTAGTCGGGGAGCCAGGACCCCGGGCAGGGCACCACCCAGGGCGCGCAGGAGGTGTACGTCGTCTATCGTCACACCTTCGATATCGGCAAGATCTCCGGCAAGAACCTCAAGTGGGGCGTGGTGCGCGGCTGGGGGCTTACCGTGGGCTTCGACTGGAATACCAAGAACGACGGGTACGGATCCAAGAAGCGCATGCTGGTCGCCGGCCCCACCGTCTCGTTCGATGTGCCCGCCTTCCTGGATGTCAGCCTGCTCTGGCTTGACGAAAGCAACGCCCCGAACGGCATCAATACCCGTTACCACTACAAGGACCATGCCGCGCTGAACGTGGCCTGGGGCATTCCGATCGGCGGTACGCCGCTCTCCTTCGGCGGTTACTTCCTCCACATCGGCTCCAAGGGCCAGAACGAGTTGGGCGGGCCGACGGCGGCCGAGACCCATCTCGATGCCAAGCTCATGCTCGATCTGGGTGCGGTTGCCGGCGGTCCGAAGAACACGTTCCTGGTCGGCTTCGCCTATGAGTACTGGAAGAACAAGTTCGGCAACCCGACCACGGGCCTGCCCGTCGTGTTCGCCGGCGCAAATGGACGAGCGGGCCCGGGCGCAACGGCCAAGACCCCGATGATCCGCGCCGAGTATCACTTCTAGGCGGTTCTTGCGGTAGACACAGCCCCGCCGGGTCCGGATGACGGCGGGGCTGTTGGGGTTTTTCCGGCCCCCGCTGCAGGGCAAATTCGCCGCGCCATGGTGTATCTTTCGAATACGCTGCGGCTTGCGCGAAGACCTAGCGCGGCGGGTTGTTCGGTCTCCCCTCTCCACTCCATCCTGATGATTCCATGAGCGATTCCCAGCAGTTGCTCGGCTTGCGTGCGATTGTCAAGCGGTATCCGGGCGTGGTCGCCGTGGGCGGGGTGTCGCTCGATGTGCCGCCCGGGCAGATCCATGCGCTGCTGGGCGAAAACGGCGCCGGCAAGAGCACGCTGATGAAGGTGATCTACGGCGCGGTGCGGCCCGACGAAGGGCAGATCCTGTGGAACGGCCAGCCGGTTGCGATCCGCAACCCGCAGGAGGCGCGCAAGCTCGGCATCAGCATGGTGTTCCAGCATTTCAGCCTGTTCGACACCCTGACGGCGGCCGAGAACGTCTGGCTGGGGGTGGACCGCTCGCTTTCGCTGGCGGAGGTGACCCGTCGCGTGGTCAAGGTGGCTGCCGCCTACGGGCTCGATGTCGAGCCGCTGCGGCCGGTGCATACGCTTTCGGTGGGGGAGCGGCAGCGTGTCGAGATCGTGCGCGCGCTTCTGACCAACCCGAAACTGCTCATCCTCGATGAGCCCACCTCGGTGCTGACGCCGCAGGCGGTCGAGCGCTTGTTCGACACCCTGCGCAAGCTCGCCGGCGAGGGTGTGGCGATCATCTACATCAGCCACAAGCTCGACGAAATCCGCGCCCTTTGCCAACACTGCACCGTGCTGCGCGGCGGCAAGGTCACCGGCGAGGTCGACCCGTCGCGCGAGACCAATGCCAGCCTGTCGCGCCTGATGATCGGCGCCGAGCCGCCGGCGCTCTCGCATGCGGTACGAGCGCCGGGCGAGATGGTCCTCGAGGTCGGCGGCCTGTCGCTGGCACGCCAGGACCAGTTCGGCGTGGACCTGGCGGACATCGCCTTTTCGGTGCGCGCCGGGGAGGTGGTGGGCGTCGCCGGCGTATCGGGCAATGGCCAGCAGGAACTCATGGCGGCATTGTCCGGCGAGGATCCGCGCGCGCCTGCCGGGTCGATCCGGCTGTTCGGCCGCGATGTCGCCCGCGCACCGGCCGATAGCCGACGCGCCGCCGGCCTGCATTTCGTGCCCGAGGAGCGTCTCGGGCGCGGCGCCGTGCCGACGCTGTCGCTGGCCCAGAACACACTGCTCACCCGCACCGAGGCGGTGGGCGGCGGCTGGATCTCGGTGGCCGCCACGCGCCGGCTGGCGCGGCACCTGATCGAATCCTTCAATGTCAGGGCCAACGGCACCGAGGCGGCGGCCAGGAGTCTGTCGGGCGGCAACCTGCAGAAATTCATCGTCGGGCGCGAGATCGACGCCCGGCCCAGGCTTTTGATCATCAGCCAGCCGACCTGGGGCGTCGATGTCGGCGCGGCCGCGCAGATCCGCGGCGAGATCCTCAAGCTGCGCGACGGCGGCTGCGCCGTGCTGGTGGTGAGCGAGGAACTCGAGGAGCTTTTTGAAATCAGCGACCGCCTGCTGGTGATCGCGCGCGGCCGCATCTCGCCGTCCGTGCCCGTCGCCGAGGCGACCATCGAGCGGATCGGCGAGTGGATGTCGGGCTTGTGGTCGGGCGCGGCGGCCGAGGGCACCCATGTTCCGGCTTGAAGCGCGTCCGCAGCCGTCCCGGGCGATGACCGTCGCCTCGCCGCTGCTAGCCCTGCTGCTCACGGCCGGCCTGGCCGCACTGCTGTTCGTTTTGCTGGGCAAGAATCCGCTGGCCGGGCTGAGCGCCTACTTCCTCGAGCCGCTCAACGGTCGGCGCCAGCTCACTGAGGTTGCCCTCAAGGCGACGCCCCTGATCCTCTGCGCGCTCGGGCTGGCGGTGTGTTACCGCTCGAACGTGTGGAACATCGGCGCCGAAGGGCAGTTCGTTCTCGGGGCCATCACCGCCGGCGGCCTGGCCCTGTGGATGACCTCTGTCGGCTTCAAGGCATCGGCGTGGATCATCACTCCCTTGATTCTCGCAGCGGGCGCGCTCGGCGGCATGGCCTGGGCGGCGATCGTGGCCTTCCTGCGCGACCGTTTCAACGCCAGCGAGATCCTGGTCAGCCTGATGCTGGTGTATGTCGCCCAGCAACTGCTCAACTACCTGGTGTTCGTGACCTGGAAGGACCCCAAGGGGTTCAGCATGCCGCACACGCCGACTTTCGACGCCGCGACCTGGCTGCCCAATCTGGTGCCGCAATCGCGCCTGCACGTGGGGGCGCTGGTCGCGCTGGTGCTCGTGGCGGTGTTCTGGGCCTTCATTTTCCGCTCCTGGCGCGGCTTCCAGTTGCAGGTGGGAGGGCTGTCCCCGGCGGCGGCGCGCTATGCCGGGTTCTCGGCGCGCGCGGCGCTCTGGACCGCGCTGCTCGTCTCCGGCGCGATGGCCGGACTGGCGGGCGCCATGGAGGCGGCCGGGCCGCTGCGCCAGCTCACGCCCTACGTCTCCACCGGCTACGGGTTCACTGCCATCATCGTCTGCTTCGTCGGCCGCCTGCACCCTGTCGGCATCCTGTTCTCCGGCGTGCTGCTGTCGATGTTCCTCATCGGCGGCGAGCTCGGCCAGTCGCGCCTGGGTCTGCCCAACGCCCTCACCGGGGTGTTCCAGGGGCTGCTCCTGTTCCTGCTCCTGGCCTGCGACACGCTCATCGCCTACCGGGTGCGCTGGGTCGGGGCAGTGCCTGCTGGCGGGGCCGGTCGATGAACGAGATCGCGCTCCTGATCGCGGCCACGCTGGCCTCTGGCACGCCGGTCGCGCTGGCCGGCCTGGGCCTGCTGCTCAATGAGAAGGCTGGGGTGCTCAACCTGGGCGCGGAAGGGATGATGCTGGTGGCCGCCGTCGCCGGGTTCGCCGTCGCCTTCCATACCGGTAGCGACTGGGTCGCCATGGGCGCCGGCGCGCTGGCCGGCATGGCCATGGCGCTGGCCTTCGGCTGGCTGGTCATCTGGCTGGGCACCAACCAGTACGCCACCGGCCTGGCGCTGAGCCTGATCGGCGGCGGGCTGTCGGCGTTCGTCGGGCTGGGCTATGTCGGCAAGAAGCTGTCGGAACGCACCGTCTTCGACATCCCCGGCCTGGCGGATTTGCCCTTCGTCGGGCCGGCATTTTTCCGCCAACATCCGATGACCTACATCGCCATTGTCGCCACGCTGGCGATCGCCTGGTTCCTGTACCGCAGCCGCGGCGGCCTCGTGCTGCGGGCTATCGGCGAGTCGCCGGAGTCGGCCCATTTCCTGGGTTACCGTGTGCGCCTGATCCGACTTGCCGCGGTGCTGGCCGGCGGCGCCTTGTGCGGCGTGGCCGGCGCTTTTCTTTCTGTGGTCTATGCACCGCTTTGGGTGGAGGGCCTCGTAGCGGGGCGCGGCTGGATCGCGCTCGCGCTGACCACGTTCGCCACCTGGCGGCCATGGCGGGTGCTGCTCGGCGCCTACCTGTTCGGCGGCGTGACCATGGTGCAGTTCTTCCTGCAGGGCGAAGGCGTGGAAATTGCTAGCCAGTTGTTGTCCATGTTGCCCTACCTTGCCACCATCGTGGTGCTGGCGCTGATCTCGCGCAATCCGGCCTGGATTCGCATTAACATGCCGGCTTCGCTGGGGCGCCCGTTCCATCCCGGTTCCTGAAGTAAAGACGCTGTTGAATTGCTGTTCCTTACCCACTGTCATCATCCATAGGAGAAACCATGACTGAAATGAACAAGCGCTTCCTGCTCAAGGTGGCCGCCGGCGCTATCGCTGTCGCGGCGCTGGCAGGCTGCGGCAAGAGCGAACCGCCCAAGGCGCCGGAGCCGGCCAAGAAGGCCGAAGCCGCGCCGCCCCCGCCGCCCAAGCCCGAGCCGCTCAAGGCGGCCTGGGTCTATGTCGGGCCGGTGGGTGACGCCGGCTGGACTTTCGCGCACGACAACGGGCGCAAGGCGGTCGAAGCCGAATACGGCGACAAGATCAAGACCACCTTCGTCGAGAAGGTGCCCTACGGTGCCGACGCCGAGCGCGTGATCCGCGACCTTGCGGCGCAGGGCAACAAGATCATCTTCGCCACTTCGTTCGGCTACATGGAGCCGATGCTCAAGGTGGCCGGCGAGTTTCCCGACATCAAGTTCGAGCACGCCACCGGCTACAAGACCGCGCCTAACATGCGCATCTACGACTCGAGCTTCTACCAGGACGCCTACATGGCGGGCATCATCGCCGGCAAGATGAGCAAGACCGGCACCATCGGTTTCGTCGGATCCTTCCCCATCCCCGAGGTGCTGCGCAACATCAACGCCTTCACCCTGGGCGCCCAGACGGTGAACCCCAAGATCAAGACCAAGGTCGTCTGGGTGTCCACCTGGTTCGATCCGCCCAAGGAAGCCGAGGCCGCGCAGAGCCTGATCAACGGCGGTGCCGACGTCCTGCTGCAGAACACCGATTCCACCGCCGTGCTGCAGACCGCCGAGAAGAACGGAAAGTTCGCCTTCGGCTGGGACAGCGACATGAGCGCCTTCGCGCCCAAGGCCCACCTGGCATCCGCCATCGTGGACTGGAGCGGCTACTACAAGCGCGCGATCAAAGAGGTCATGGACAACACCTGGAAGACCGAGCGTACCGTGTTGGGCGTCAAGGAGGGCGCCAACGACCTGATCAAGATCGCCGACGTCGTTCCTGAGGACATCAGGAAGAAGGTCGCCGAGGTCAAGGACGGCATGAAGGCCGGTACCTTCGAGGTGTTCACCGGTCCGGTGCTCGACAACACCGGCAAGGAGCGCCTGGCCAAGGACGCCAAGGCCGACCAGGCCTGGAAGGACAAGGTCGACTTCTACGTCAAGGGCGTGGACGGCAAGATCCCCGCAGCAAAGTAAGCAGTGCATGACCGACGGCGCCCCTCGGGCGCCGTCGTCTTTTTAGAGGCCACTTGGCGTCGGCGCCGCCGCGCCGCGCCACTCCTCGCCACTCCGCGCTACTTGCGCGACCGCCTCCCCACGCCTGCCGTCCGACGCACCCGCCTGAACACGGAGCACGCATGCTGAGCCCCGAATTCGATCCGGTTCTTTTCAACGACTGGCATCCGGTCGCCCTGGCGGCGGCGGTGCCCGAAGGCGCGGTGGTTCAGTCCGCCCTGCTGGGCAGGGAACTGGCCCTGTGGCGCAGCCGGGACGGCCGGATGCATGCCTGGGAGGACCGCTGCCCGCATCGCGGCACGCGCTTCTCCGCGGGCCGGGTGCGTGACGATCAACTGGAGTGCGCCTACCATGGATGGCGCTTCGCGCCTGACGGGCGATGCACGCACGTTCCCGCCCTGCCGGACTTGAAACCATCCGCATCGGCGGCCGCGCGCAGTTTCCTGGCGGTCGAGCGCTATGGGCTTATCTGGGCATGCCTGGGGACCCCGTCTGCCGACGTGCTCCCCTTTCCCGAACATGGCGACGCCCGGCTCAACAAGGTGATCTGCGGACCCTATGAGGTGGCTACCAGCGGGCCGCGGATCGTGGAAAACTTTCTCGACATGGCGCACTTTCCCTTCGTGCATGCCGGCATCCTCGGCGCGCCCGAGCGCGCCGAGGTGCGCGACTACAAGGTGGAGCCGTGGGACGACGGCGCGGGCGGCCGCGGCATTCTCGCCTCCGCCTGCTTTTTCTGGCAGCCTCAGACCAACAGCCTGGCCCATGGCGGCAGCGACGTGGAATACAGCTACCGCGTGGTGCGTCCGCTGACGGCCATTCTGACCAAGGTGCCGCAGGCGCAGCAGGGCTTCCGCGAAGCGATCAGCCTGCATGTGCAGCCGCTGTCGCAGGAATCCAGCCGGGTGTGGATCATCCTCGCCCTGACCAACTTCATCCAGGGCGAAGCGGAACTGCAGGCCTTCCAGGACCGCATCTTCCTGCAGGACAGGCCCATCCTGGAAAACCAGGTGCCCAAGCGCCTGCCGCTGGCGGGCGATGCCGAACTTTCCATGGTGTGCGACCGCATGTCGCTGGCCTATCGCAAGCTGCTCAGGGAGCGGGGCATGACCTACGGGGTGCTCGCATGAGCGCCGCCGGTGCGCGCCTCGCGCTGCGCGGCACGCTGGCGGATTTCAGCGCAGACCCGCGGCTGGCCGGCGCGCAGGCGCTGCGCCACATCGAGGACGGCCTGCTGGTCATCCGCGACGGCCTGATCGAAGCGGCGGGGCCGGCGCACGCCCTGCTGGCGGGCCTGCCGGCCGGCACGCCGGTCTCGGACCTGCGCGGAAAGATCCTGATGCCCGGCTTCGTGGATGCGCATATCCACTATCCGCAGACCGACGTCATCGCCAGCCACGGCCGGCAGCTGATGGATTGGCTGCACATCTACACGTTTCCGGCCGAGGGGCGCTTCGCCGACATCGACCATGCGCGCCGCGTCGCCGCGTTCTTCCTCGATGAGCTGCTGCGCAACGGGACCACCACCGCGGCGATCTATCCGACGGTGCACAAGCACTCGGCGCAGGTGCTGTTCGAGGCCGCGCAGGCGCGCGGCATGCGCATCATCGCCGGCAAGGTGATGATGGACACGCAGGCCCCGGACTTCCTCAGCGACACGGCGTCGTCCTCGTACGAGGACAGCGCCGACCTGATCGCGCGCTGGCACGGCCGCGATCGCCTGGAGTACGCGGTGACGCCGCGCTTCGTGGTCACCTCGACGCGCGAGCAACTGCGCCTCGCCGCGCGACTGCTCGACGAAAATCCCGGTGTGCGCATGCAGACGCATATCGCCGAGAACCATGCCGAGATGCGCCTGGTGGCGGAACTGTTCCCCGAAAGCCGCGATTATCTCGGCGTGTACGAGGACTTCGGGCTGGTGCGCCCGGGTGCATTGTTCGGCCACTGCGTCCATTTCGACGCACCCACCTGGGCCCGCTTCGCCGCCGCCGGCGCGGTGGCCGTGCATTGCCCGACTTCCAACCTGTTCCTCGGCAGCGGGCTGTTCGACATCGGCGCCGCGCGCGGCGCCGCCGCGCGGGTGGCCCTGGCCACCGACGTGGGCGGCGGCACGTCGTTTTCCATGCTGCAGACCCTCAACGAGGCCTACAAGGTGGCCCAGCTGGGCGGCCATCCGTTCACCAGCCTGGACGGCTTCTACCTCGCCACGCTCGGCGGCGCCCGGGGGCTCGGGCTGGATGCGAAGATCGGCAGCTTCGATGCCGGCAAGGAGGCCGACGTGATCGCGCTCGATCCCGCCGCCACGCCCATCCTCGCGCATCGCACCGCGCTCACGGCCACGCTGGAGGAAAAACTGTTCGCCCTGATGGTGCTGGGCGACGACCGGGCGGTGGCGGCTACCTGGGTGATGGGGCAGCCCGTGCGTCGCCTGCCATGAGGCTCAGGCGGCCGGTGGCTGTGCATACGGCCATCATGCCGTCGAGTTGCTGCACGATGGCGACGGTGTACTCGCCCGGCGCGAGACGGCCGGCTTCGATGTTCACCTCGAAACCGGCGCGCGCGTAGAGCGCATTGCCCAGCGCGCTGGCCACATCCGGGCGGTTGACGTTGCGCGGCAGGTCCAGCAGCAACCCTGGCCCGCCGCCGCGGTCGAATATGCGCAGCCAGGCCAGTTCCGGGATGCGCGGCTGGCGGGGATCGGCCGCCCAGCCCGATATCTTCAGCGGCTGGCCGGCAAAGGCCACGATCGACTCCTGCCTGATGATGCGGCCGTTGATTTCGTCGACGAAGCAGGCGGCGTTCTGTTCCACGATCTCCTGGCGCGTGGGCGCTGCCGCGAGCGGCGTGCCGGTACCTTCCAGGGGCCTCAGGCCGCTGCCCTGGAAGGCACTCGCGGGCGGATTGACGCGCTGCGCCGATGCCGCCGGCGCGGCAGGGGCCTTCGGTGACGCCGCTGCGGCGGCGAGTGCCGGGCGCGCCGCTGCTATGGGCAGGCCCGGCGCCGGCCCCGGTTCCGTGCCCGGTGGCCTGCGCAGGGGCGCATTATCCGCCGCCGGTGCCGCCGGTTGGGCGGCGTCGGGGCGCTCGGCGGGCGGGGCGGGTACCGCGCCCATGGCGGCGGTAGCGGCCGGCGCCGGCTGCGCGGGCGTTGCCGCAGGAGGCGCAACGGGCGCCGGCGCGGGCTTTTCCTGTGCCGCCGCGAGCCGGCGGTCGGTGGCCGCCAGGAATGTACGGAAAGCGGGCGTGAAGTCCGCGTTGCTGCGCACCTCGCGCAGTTTGGGCGAGCCCTTGGCAATGCCGTCCACGTAGGTGATGGTGGCGCGGCTGGTCCAGTACCTGGAGCTGTCCTCGAACATGTTGAAAGTCTCGCGCCACCAGGTGCCGGCGCGCACGCCCGCCTTGGCGGTGCCCGTCAGGTAGAACACGTAGCGGCGGGCGCGATCATTGGTCCTGGTCAGTCCCTCGTGGCGCAGCACCCCGGGCCCGTCGATGTATCCGCCCGCGCACCTGCCAACCCAGGTCACGCTGCCTTCGGCGGCGATTTCCCTGAGGCGCGCGATCGATTCGGCGGACCCGCGCAGCCGGCAGCCGGCGGAATCGGCGAATTCGCTGAGGGCGACTGTGGCCGGCGCGTGGGCCGGCCAAGCCAGGCAGGTGCCCAGGGCGGCCATCAGGAGGAGACGTGACTTCATGGGGGTGAAGAGGCGTTGGGCGTTGCCGCGGGTATGGGTTGCCGATTCGTCAGCGCTGCGGATTGGTCGCATGGCAGACTCGTCGCATGGCCGAATCACCGCATGGCCGGATGCGCGCGGGCGGAGCGTTCCGCCGGGCGCCTAACGGCGTTGCGTTTTCCGGCGAATCCCGTTAGTTTCGCCGATCACGCCCGTGCGGGCAATCATTTCGCTGGAGAAAGCACATGAGTCAGCTGGCGGGCCGCAAGGCCCTGGTGGTGGCGGGCGCGGCCGGAATCGGTCGTGCATGCGTGGAACGTTTCGCCGCCGAGGGCGCGAGCGTGGTTTTTTCCGACATCAACCGGGCGGCGGGCGAAGCGCTCGAGTCGGCGCTGCGCGCTGCCGGTCACCAGGCCTGGTTTTGCGAATCCGATGCCGGCGTGCCGGACCAGGTGCGCGCACTGGTGGCACGCGCGGTCGAGCTGATGGACGGCCTGGACCTGTTGCTCAACAATGCGGGCATCGCGGTGTCGAAGGACTTCCTCGATCTCACCGATGAGGATTTCGATCGCACCGTCAATGTCAACCTCAAGGCGGCCTTCGTCGCCAGCCAGGCGGCGGCGCGCCACATGCTGGCGACCGGCACCCGTGGCACCATCACCAGCATGTCGTCGGTCAACGCGGTGCTCAACATCCCCAACCTGCTGACCTACAACATCACCAAGGGCGGTCTCAACCAGTTGACCCGCAACCTGGCGATCCGCCTGGCCCCGCACGGCATTCGCGTCAACGCCATCGGCCCCGGCACCATCCTGACCGACCTTGTGAGAAAGACCATCTACACCTCGGATGCGGCCAAGGCGGCCGTCATGTCGCGCACACCCATGGGGCGCGCGGGCGAGGTCGGCGAAATCGCCTCCATCGCCGTATTCCTCGCCTCCGCGGCGTCCTCCTATGTGACCGGGCAGGTGCTCTACGCCGACGGCGGCCGGCTGCCGCTCAACTACACGGTCTGATCCTGAGCACAGGACCTGGCCGCGGGGGGGGGGGGGGGGGGGGGGGGCGGCGCCCCCCCCCCCCCCGCCGCGCGCCCCCCCCCCGCCCCCCCCCCCCCCCCCGACAAA
>Ga0315904_10000436_pt1 | contig 66146 bp, 49 predicted proteins | sample LakEriMetagenome_6_FD_203529 | JGI IMG/M metagenome (GOLD analysis project Ga0315904, IMG submission 203529) | Freshwater fungal communities from buoy surface, Lake Erie, Ohio, United States - Buoy 12 MA120 | ecosystem: Environmental > Aquatic > Freshwater > Lake | place: USA: Lake Erie, Ohio...
TCAATTCATGACGGGTGTTTCCTACGATGTAAATGTGTCCGGTTTAAACGATGCTTCTCGCGCCAGGGGTGGGGTTGAGCTTTTCCTGAGATTCAATGCAGGCAGTGGATACGGATCGAAATCGAGGATTTGAATTGTTTTTAGTATCATTTAGTTATGATTCAAACAGGGAAAAAAATCAATACGTTGTAGTGAATATATTTCTCTGCACATTTCTCCTTGCCTTTCAGGCTCAATTACAGAACAAAAACTGGACCTTTGGATATGGTTGTAATGCTACCAAACTTTAGGACAGAAATTTAAGTATAAATAATGTTTAAATTACCTGTCATGAAAAACACCAGAAGGAAGTTTACAGCGAAGTTCAAGGCGAAAGTTGCCATAGAAGCAATCCAAGAGAAGTTGACGATCCAGCAGATCGCAGCGAAGTACGAAGTTCACCCGAATCAAATCAGTCAATGGAAACGGCAGTTTTTGGATAATGCAGAGAGCGTTTTTAGTTCTGCTTCTGAATCCAACGAGAAATCAGCGCTTGAAGAAGAGCAAGATAAACTGTACAAGAAGATCGGAAGACTTCAGGTGGAAAACGACTTTTTAAAAAAAAGTCTGGGCGAAGCCTGAGTTTGCATCAGAAGCGAAAATCCATTGACATGGAGCATAGAGTCCTAAGCATAAGCGAACAATGCGAGATACTTGGTATCCATCGTTCCGGGTTGTATTATCACCCAAGAGGAGAAAGTGCACTAAATATGCAGTTGATGAATATCATTGACCGGGAGTTCTTTGATAAACCATTTTACGGTGTGCGTAGAATGACACATCATCTTCGTTTAATGGGGTATCGTGTCAATGAGAAGCGTGTAAGAAGACTTTATCAGCTGATGGATATACGTGTTGTCTACCCGAAGAAAAACACCAGTAAAGCGGATAAAACGCATTATAAGTATCCATATCTGCTTAGAGGGTTACGCATTGATCGACCAAATCACGTTTGGGCAGCTGACATCACCTGGATCCCAATGCAGAAAGGCTTTATGTATATGTTCGCTATCATTGATGTTTACAGTCGATATGTTTTAAACTGGAGCATCTCAAACTCTATGGATGCGGAATGGTGCACAGAGGTATTGAATGAGGCCATCGAAATGCACGGAACACCTGAGATCTTCAATACAGATCAGGGAAGTCAGTTTACATCTTTGCACTTCACAGGAGCACTTAAATCACAGAATATTAGGATCTCCATGGATGGAAAAGGTCGTGCGATCGACAATGTCTTTATTGAAAGGTTGTGGAGAAGCGTGAAATACGAGTATGCATATCTAAATCCAGCCAATGGTTGTGTCGAACTCTATCGTGGAATGGACAAATACATTAGCTTTTACAACCACGAAAGACCGCATCAGACACACGATTATAAAACACCAAGAGAATTATTTTTTGACCAACAAAATGTTGCATGAAAATACACCTTAACTTTAATCAAAATCCTGCCCTAATATTGGGGAGCATTACAATCATTTGAATCATATTTAATATTGTATTGATTGTGCTTCAAATATTTTTTAAGTTCCTTTTTACTGGGTGGTTCTGAATTTATACCACCGTATAAATTATACTGGGGTAATAACAATAATCCAATTAGGAAAAAATTGATGATTTTTATTGTTTTCATAGCTTTTATTTTTTGTTATCAAGAAATTTCAATGCTTCTTGGATCCAATCTTGTTTATCAGTGAGGTAAATAGAGGGTTTAATGCCAATGCCGTCAATTCCTTCTCCAATATCAATTCGACGACTGCGCGTGGTTGGTGCATATAGCAAATACGGCATTTCACAAAAATCAGATTCACGAAGGTTAGAATAATCTAATGTGCCTTGTGTGTTTTGCCCCATCAATGTCACCTTCTTACTTTGTCTTGCCTCTAATAAGAACTGTTCTGTTGTACTAGCGCACCTTTCATTTATTAAAATGACTACATTCTTTGGAAACAAAAGTTGCGTAAAGCTTGAATCGATGACGTCTTCGACAATATTTACATTTTGATTAATCTGTAGTTTCATTTTATCTATAAGATTTTGAATTTCTTGTCTGCTCTCAGCAGGTAAATCAGGGTATTGAGCTAAGATTAATTCCCAACCTTTTATATTATCATTGGTCGCCAATGCGTCTACACCAATACCTTTTATTGGTTGTGTATATAAATAGGGAGAGATAACACCGTAGACATCATCACTGCCACCACCGTTATTTCTTAGATCAATAATTAGGTTTGCAGATTTGGATAGATTTTCTTTTTGTGCGGCAAACAAAGAATCAACCATTGGTTTCGCTTCCCAACTAAAGCTTGGTATATTAAAGTACAAGGTGTTTTCGTTCAGGAATTTTGTTTCGAAATTATAATTCTGATTGTCAACTATTTCCTTTCCATTCTTAACGAAACCACTTATCAACTCACCATTCTTTGGTTTTATAGTAGCAAAGGCCAACATATGAGCCGAGTTGTACAATAGAAAATATTCATTTGCCGATTTTTCTTTAAGTTCGGCTAATACAGAACCGTTTTCAAATGTACTATCTGTTGATTTTATAACAACGGCAACATAATCTCTAAATGAATTTTTGTTTTCAAAAAGAGCAATTGAAAAGCTTTCGCCTTTTTTACTATACACCCCCTCAATACCTTTCGCTTTTTCTATTTTTTTTAGAAGCTTATCGCTTACATCAATTTTTTCGATTGGGAAATCCGATTGAAGCTTTAAGGGATCAATTTTCTCAATTGCTTCCATGTTTATAGCGGACTGTAAATGGTTGTCGTTAAAATAACTCATCCATTGGTTGATGATAAAATAGCACTGAGATTTATTTTTTGCTTGCGCGGCAACTTGCTCCTTTTGAGCTGTAAATCCTTGGTAATTCTGAAGATTGCTTGTTGTTACCTTATCTTTAAATCCGGGATAATTAGATTCTAAATGGTTTTTAATTTTTGAAAATTCTTCTTGGCAGTTGCATTGTGCTTGCATTAGAATTGGAAGGCCTAAAAAGGCAATTGAAGTAACTAAAGTTTTCATTTTTTTGTTTTTTAATTACGTAGGACGATTTCGATTTTTAATTAGTTACAGGAGGATTTTATATCGTTTCGATGTTTATTGATTCCATTGAATCTAAATTAGTTATCCTTAATTCAGAATGAATTGTCAAAAATTGCTTTTCTTCATTTAATGGAATTAATCAGATAAGAACAGTTAACTACTTTGATTATGGCAACCATTAATTACTTTTGATTTTTTCGATAACATACTTCATCTCAGGATCTTCTCCCTTTTGCTCAATGTCTTCAGAGGAGGTATTAATGACTACATCTGGTTCTACAGGTTCGAAGTTATTTGCATCTCCACTCGCACGAGTAAATAAAGTTGCGGGAACGACAAAAGCGATTCTGGCATTCGGTGTTTTTAAAGGCAAAGCATTGCTTAATTCTCTTGGAATACTCTTGGTTGGTTCGCCTACAAGGGTGCCGAGATCAAAATCTTCTATTGCATTTGCCATCATCATGGCTGCTGAATGGGTGTTGGGGCCAATCAATACATAAACCTGCCCACTAAAACTATTTTTAACCTTTTTAGGTAATACCGGTTGGCTTTCTTCTTTGATATTTGTTCCAATTGGATACTTGTCGTAATCTTTCATGGATCCTTTTTTTGCGATCATTCGGATAGCCCAAGGTAAGCCATCTAAGAATTCCCTGAATTGGGCGCTCACCCGCATGGTTGAACCTCCGGTTTGTTGATACGGTTTGTGTGCTATTTTTTGGAGAATCGCTTCAGCAGGATAACTGGATCCACCGCCATTTTCCCTCAGATCAATGATCAAATTTGATACGCCTTTTTCTTTCAGTTCAGCAAAATAGGTCTCCAACTCTTTTTCAAATGCTTTTGTTATTTTCTTGTTTTGGATGAAACCGAAAGAACTTGCATCGATTAATCCAATGTTTTTATCCAATAGCTGAAACGAAATGAAATCTTCCAGTTTTTGTTGAGTGTCTCGAGGTTTTTGAGTTCTGTATTTATCCAAATCATTTGTTCCTTGTAATTGCACCACTTCAATTGATCCTGTCTTGCTATTTTTAATTTCCACAGCGTAAGGATGATTCATGTTCACAGCCCACATCAAAAAAGGTAAAGATGCTCCTATCATTTCCTCGCTGTTTCCATCATTTGCCAGAAGTGGTTGGATCGATTCTATGATTTCGCTCATTTCTTTACCATTAATCTTTAACACCTCATTGCCTATATTATTTTCCGGTAAGACGCTATCAATGATGCCCATTATCTCCCATTTTCCCGAATTCTTTTTTATAAACAAGGGGAAAAATCGATCACCATTTTTAATGGCTTCATCGAGCATTTCTTCTGGTGGGAAGGTATAAATATGTCCAACATTAAACGCGGCACTTAAACGCATAAAATCCAGATATAATTCATTTCCCAATCGGTCTCCTTTCTTTTTTAAATCCATTGCTAATCTTTGAATTGAATTAGAATCCGAATTCATGTATGGGAAAGGGCAAACCTGTTCGACAGATTGTATGAAATAATCGATATCTTGTTTGATTTCTTTTTCGGTGTATTTGATGTTTTTGGTTTCTGTGATCATCATTTGCTCCATGGAGGTCGAATATTTTTTTATTCCACAGGAATAGAACAAAAGCAAAACGGGTAATATGAATACAAGTGTTTTTACTTTCATATTTAAAGAATTACGTCCTAATTGGGATTAACGAATAATCACATCTCCAAAATTTGTTTTCAAGGAAATTTTGTTGGATCCAACTCCGATCTTGAACTGTTTCCCTTCAACGGAAAAATCCTCTCGTTTACTTTTAATGGAACCAAAGTCTGTTTTTAACTCCAATGTACAATCTTGGATGGGGTTGAGTAATTGTGCGTCAACATCACCGTAATCTGTTCTAAGAACACAATGCTCTTTTGCCATGATTTTTTCTCCTTTTACATCACCATAATCGGTATGTGCATCAATCTTACCGGATACTTCTGTAAGTGTTAAATCTCCATAATTACTTTTCAGAGCAATTGATCCACTGCACTTATTCATATCCAGATCACCATAAGAAGTATTGAGTTGAACCAAACATCCATTCAAGGAATTTGCTGAAATATCCCCGTAATCTGTTTGAATGTCGATCGGAATATGATCCGGAATTTTAAATGTTACGGATTCTTTGGTATACATTATCCCTATCACCACGAAGTCATTACCACTTTTCATACTTCTTATCGTTAGAACCGAATCTTTAATTTCATACGTCACTTCACACTTACTTTTTTTCTTAATCAGTCCTTTGGTTTTATTCTCAAAATTGTAATTAAATGAGACATCTTGCCGCTTGCTTCCTTCAATCATAATTTTATCATTATGGTTCCCTCTAAATACAACCTTTTTCACGCCACTGAATAGTGTATCGACCTGTAAATTATCATTGGAAGAAAACCAGGAGCCGGCGTTGGATTGATTATTCGTTCTTAATGAATGCTGTGTAGATCGGAATGGATCGAGTTGATTGATTGCCGACCCATTATCTATTTCCATAAAGGGTAAAGGTTCAATACCTAAATCGATCAACGGTTGAATAAAAGGATTTTCGGTGAATTCTTTATTTACCGGGATTTGACTGGCTTGTTTTACGGCACTTGCTGAAGTATCCAAGATCGATTCTTTCGTCGTGTTTTTTTCTGGAGGAGTGCGTTTAGACGCCTTGTTTCCGGGAAGAAAAAGCAATCCTCCGACTATTAACGTAGTTACGATTGTACTCATAATAAAAAAGTTTTTTTGAATGATACTTTTACTGGTTGATTTGGGAGCGGTGACCTGAGCTGAAGCTTGAATCCATGAAGTAACATCAGCAACGCTTGTTGAGGCTTTCTCCGCTTTGAGCGCTTCAAAAAGATGGTTTAATTTTTCTTCAGGTTGCATATTACACCGTTTTAAGTTCAAGTGATTTCATTAGTGACAACAACTGTTTTCTGCCTCTGCTGAGGCGTTTCTTCACGGCAGCTTCACTTGAGTTTTGAATACCCATTATTTCTTTGATCGAAAACCCCGAAATTTCAAAGAGTATGACGCACTCACTGGTCACTTGATCGAGTTCTTTTAAGCATGCATACAAATCATTGATTTCAAATTGCTTTTCAATCAATGAACTCTCGTTGCGGACATGCTCATACTTTGCAATTAACTGATCGACATATTCAGGTCGTTTCTTTTTTCTGTGATTCGCTAAAATCCTGACAGCCGTTCCGAATAAAAAGTGAAGAAAAGCCTCCTTTGATTTGAGTTCATCGAATTTTTCAAAAGCGACAACTAAGGTGTCTTGCATGATGTCTTTGAAGGGAAGCTCACCGTAAGCACGCGTTTTGCAATAGCGCTCAAACCGTTCATGAACCGGTTCGTATACTTGCATAAAACGTTCTTGTTTGGTTAATTCCATTCGAGATTTTGGTAGTAAGTGTCTTACCTTTGAAAAAGGTGACCGAGGAACTAGAGAAACTTAAAAATCACCTCACCAAATGAACGAAACCATGACCAACCTTACCTTCTTTAGTTTTAAACTTGTAGGTATAAACCCCTTCAACTAAATTTTTACCTGAGGTATCTTTCCCGTCCCAATTGTTCTGGTAATTTGTAGCTGAAAACACGATATTTCCCCAACGATTGAGTATAATAACTTCGGTATTCTCCGGTAAATTTTCTATCTCAAAAATATCATTAATACCATCCCCATTGGGTGTAATGACATTTGGAAATTCAACCGGAAGATTCGGTGATTGTGTTTCTGAGCAATCCACCACTGTTATGGTCTGGGTAACAGTTTCAGAAAAGCAATCAAAATCAACAATTGCTGTAATTTGGTATGTTCCTGTTTCAGAAAATTGATGGCTTGGATTTAAAGACGATGAACTATTATTTACTCCTGAATTTGGATCCCCAAAATTCCAACTTATTTGGTTGATGGGTGATGCTGTTGCAATTGAAAATGAGATATCGCTTTGAAAACATAAATCAGGGAGAAAGCTAATGGTGGAGTTAGTTGCAAAATCTCCAATTGGGACTTGAGCAGGTAACCCGAGTTGACATACAGAAGCAAGATTTACAGCATTTGCAACGTAACCGCAACTTAAACCTGGTGCATTTGGATTTGAAATTTCATCCAAAGTAGAGGAATTAATAATTGCAACGTACAGTTTGTTGTTTGGAGCTTGCTCTATTTGACCACATGCATATCCAACGGGTTGTAAAATGGTAGAGTAGATCAAAGTATTAGAAGAAGCTATTGCCGCTGAATTATAGGTGCTCAGATCTAATTGATACACCGAATTAAAATTTGTATAGTAAAATTTTGAACCATCGGGAGAAAAACAAGCACCGTACTTTCGTAAAAATGGTGGATTTGAATCATCTACAACATTTACTGTCAACGGATTACTTACAACACCAGTTGTCTTGTTGAAGTCGAAAAATTCAAGCCGGTCACTCCAGTCTACAGGCATTCCGATGCGATTTCCATCCGGAGATGCGTCCATCGCCCCCTGCCATCCTTCATTCGCACCGAGCGCAGTACCTGAAAAAAATGAGCCTACTGCACTTACAACAGGTTGTGCACTTATGCCACATACATCAATTTTCCAAGCTAAAAATTCATTCGCATTCTTTCTATGTGCAATCACCCAAAAACCTTGTATTTCGTCACTTCGAATAACAATCAATTTTTCGGTCAAGTCAGTTGCTAGCAGCGTATTCACAGTTGCAACTTGGACATCTCCAAGACCTCCGTCAAGTGTCATATCTACTATACTGTATCTTAATCCATTGTCAGCAGGCGGATTTGAGTATTGCGCTTCCAACTCTTCTAGTGTCAATAAATAATAACGCTGGTCATCTTCAGGAAATGGCACAATTAAACTTCCTTGAGTACATGAGGTAAAAGCACCACCTAGCAGATTTGAACCATTTGGCATAACCTGATTGTTCGCATTCCATACCTTTATGCCATCGGTATAGAAGAGTAACTGTCCCGTGGAAGGATCTGATACACTTGCCGCTGATTCATCCGAGTTGATGGCAGCATTGTTCGAACCAACTGGAATCGAACCTGAAAAATTCACGCTGGCCCCATAACCGAAAACCCAATTGTTATTTTGTGATTGACCTAAAAAAATCGGTGTTTGTAGTATGAAAATCAGGAAACTAAAAAGGCAGTTTCTTTTTATCATGATCATACAAATTATCGAATTAAAGTTACAAACCCATGACCTTCCAAGGGTTGTTCGTTGTTGTCTCTTGCTTCATAGCGATAAAAGTAAACACCATCTGTAGCATTTTTTCCATCCCATGAAGGATTATTGTTGAGTAAATCACTGCTTTCTCCCTCGAAAACAACGTTGCCCCATCTGTTTACAATAATCAACTTTAAATAACTGATATTTTGGGAACTCAAGAAAAACGCATTGTTGATCTCATCACCGTTTCCAGGAGTAAATACATTTGGAGCAATGAGCACGGGAGTGGCATCTTCAGGTTCGGGATCCGGATCGGGTTGGTTACAGCCATCAGATGTAATCGTAATGATATCTGAACCCTGGCCACAAGTACCTGTAACGCTAGCCGTATAGTTTCCGGGTTGGGTAATGGTGACCAACTGACTGGTACTTGTAAATGTATTTCCACTTTCCAGCTGTCCAAACCAAAACCACGAGTCTCCCGCTCCTGCATTCAGAATCAAGGTATCCCCCTGACATAAATTTAACGTATCGGGACCAAGATTAATATATTGATCAAAGCTGGAATAGAAGATCCAAGGCGGATAATTTGGCAATGCATAAAATGCATCTTCTGATGATATATCAACAGAAAGAACATCATAATTCACTGTTGGAGCTGATCCATTTGGACAATCAATGGTTCCTAATTTTGTGAAACCGTTTGGAAAATCGAAATGGTTGAAGTAGATTTTTCCATCGGGAGCCAATTGCATGTAATACAATGAAGTTTGGACCGCCGGATCGATAACCTCCATTGTTGATTCCACACTAACTCCTGTTTCAAATGCATCTAACAAGTCATATCGAATCAATTGCTGTTGTCCTGTACTTTGGTTAGGAAGTGAGGAATACAAGAATAAACCATTCGGTGAAAACTCATAAGCAGTCTCATTATTGATAGGTAAACTGACCTGATTGGACAATACACCCGTTGTTAAATCAAAGTCGAAGAGTCCTTGGGAAGTCATTACTTTTTGACAACACACTGCGCCGGGGTTAGCGCTAGATGGGGAGGATTTGATAGTCCCTCCATTTACAGGGGCACCTGTTGGATATACTGCCGAAAGTGAAATCCCATTTTGCGTTAAACTATACACCCCAATCCCAGTGGTATCTTGGTAGATCAATAGCCAATAATCTTGTTTATTTGCGTGTCGAATCGCACAAAGTCCTTCAAACGAATAGTCATAAATCGGCACATCGGCTTCTACAACATCACCCAAACCATTGTTGAGGGTCATGTCAATTTTAAAATAGCGAAAGCCTCTTCCATTGGGTTCTTGCGCTAAAATTTGAGGCGTAGCATCGATGTAATGTTCCAACTCCTCCATCGTAAACAGGTAATACATGTCTGGTTCCCCGGGAGCAGGGACGATTACGGATGATTGAACCGCACTAAAGCCGCCACCTTCCAAACCTTGCATGTCATACATGACCTCGTTATTCTTGTTCCAGATATGTCCAGGATCTTGACCCGACGCAGGAACTCTACCACCACCGTTGGAGTAAAAAAGGAGGTTGCCAAATTCATCGCAATAAGAAGTGCTTCCTTCAGAGGTAAACATGGCACTTTGTGTCGTGTTCAATACTGCTGTTCCTGAGTTAAAATCGTAGCTATATCCATTACCAAAATGCCAAACATTAGCCTCTTTCTGTCCAAAACAAAAGGAGGAAAATAAGATCATCAGGCATGTTGATATTTTTATCATCTCGTCATAAAATAGGTTGAAGTATTTTCATCATTCTAGTTATTCAGCTGTTTTTTTAATGTCGAAAATTGTTTTTTAAATAATTAAATCAACTAAAAGTTTAGATAGGAAACCTAGCGAATCAAATGTAGAAACCCATGACCTTCCAACGGTTGTTCATTGCTATCTAGGGCTTTATAGCGGTAAAAATAAACGCCTTCAACTGCATTTTTTCCGTCCCAAGAAGGATTATTGTTGTACACATCATTGCTTTCTCCCTCAAATACGATATTTCCCCATCTGTTTGTGATAATCAATTTTAAGTAACTAATGTTTTGACAGGTCAAGAAGTAATTTCCATTGATATTATCTCCATTTTCAGGAGTAAAGACGTTTGGAGCAATGAGAACTGGAAGTGTATTATCTGGATTGGGATCTGGATCAGGTTGGTTGCAGCCATCAGAAGTAATTGTTATAATATCTGACCCCAATCCACAACTACCGGTTACGGTAACAAAGTAAGTTCCGGGCGCATCAACCGTAATGGATTGTTCTGTGCTGCCTGTTGACCAAAGGTAGGTTGCACCTGGATTGCCTGCATTCAATTGCAAAGAACCGCCTACATCACAAAGGTTCACGTTATCAGGACCTAATGCCACATAAGTGGAATCGTAGTTTTCAAAAATCCATGCGGGAAAATTGGGTAATCCATTGAAGTTACCTGCACTGGCGCTTCCATTAAACGTTAATACTTCATATTCAAAAGATGGATTGGCCGTATTGGGACACACAATGCGGTTAAGGGTATTAACAGGTAGTTCTATTGCGCTATCATATTCCACAAATAAAACATAGATTTTTCCATCAGGACCCAACTGCATCTGTGAGATAAAGGAAAAGTTGTCAATGGTTGAAAAATCAAAAAACGAGGTAAACGTTGAAGAAATGTTGCTGCTGCTTACGTCATATCTTCCGATGGTGGTGCCATTGGCAAAATACAGGTAGCGACTGTTGGGTGAAAATTCAAAGTAAAAAAAACCGCTGTAGGTATCCAGTTCCTGTCGATTCGAAATGGTTCCGGTTGCTGGATCAAATTGCAAGAGCACTCCCGTACCGGCCGGGAATTCATCGAGAAGAACAAATAATTTGCTTCCATCGGGCGATGCTTTAATCATATAAAAGGAACCTTCGGGAATCGAATACACCGACGACAGTTCAACCCCGGCCAATGTAACGCGATATATTCCAATGCCCGATGAATCTTGGTTAATAAGTATCCAGTAATCGCTGCCATTGGCATGTTTAACGGCACAAACGGCCTCGGCTGAAGGCGAATAGACCACTTGATCGGCTTCAATCACCTCACCAAGTCCTCCGTTTAGCGATTGATCTATTTTGAAATAACGCAGACCACGGCCTTGAGGTTGGGCGTTCATTATCGAGTCGGAGGCATCCAAATAATATTCGCGATCGTCCATGGTAAAGAGATAGTATTTTCCGGGTTCGCCCGGAGCTTCAATAAAAACCGACGATTGCATGGCACTGTAACCACCGCCTTCAATACCCTGCATATCATAGATCGATTCGTTTGCAGCGTTCCAGATATTTCCTGTGGGCCCAAACGTTTCATAGCCGCCACCATTGGTGTAAAACAATAGGTTTCCTAGCGAATCGCAGTAGGATGCGCATCCTTCGTAAGCCGAAATTGCACTGCCACTCATTTCAACTGGCTCACCACTCGTAAAATCGATTGTACGGTTATCGCCAAAATGCCAAACATTAGCCTCTTTCTGTCCAAAACAAAAAGAATATATTACAATAAATATGACTGCTGAATATTTTTTCATTTCATCAATTTATCGCAACAAATTAACATGCCCATGATAGATTTTCACTAAATCTAACGTCTTTAGTTTCAGCTCAACGGAATAGGTATATGTTCCGTCTGGAGACATTATTCCATTGTAACTCCCATCCCATCCTATGTTTTTGTCTTTGCTTTGAAAAATGAGTTCGCCCCAACGGTTGTAAATACTCAATAAATAGTTTTGATCATCGAATGCTTCACTGATGATAGGTATGAAGGTGTTGTTAAATTCATCCCCATCAGGTGTAAAGCTATTTGGTATATATACAGTTGTATTTTCTAGAATCGAGATGATCTTTGTAATACTGTCCTGACAACCATTTGGATCGCTTACCACTAATGAAATAATCACTTCTCCACTAGTTCCAATAGGTATTGGAAAAGTTGGGTTTTGTTCTGTACTGGTTGAGTTTTCTCCATTCACCGAAAAGTTCCAGTCCCATGTATTTACTTGACCTGTTGATGATTCAATGATATTGATTTCAGAATCGTCTTGTTCAATCACCGCAGGATTGGTTGAAAACGCAGCAACCGGAGAAGGATTAATTATAAGATTCACCGTAACAATGCTGTCACAACCGTTTTGGGAAGGAAGTACATACGTGAAGGTTCCGCTTTCCGAATAGATTTGACCGTTACCTGCTAAATAACTACCACATGCTTCGACGTTCAGGGTATTGGAAACATTTTGATTAATAGTCAGATTCAAGGTTGCCGTGCTATCGCACCCGAGAGAAGAACCTCCACTAATGGTGAATTGTGGCGTGTTTGTTGAGCTCGTGTAGGTGGTTCCATCAATCCAAGTATAACTTTCGCAGGCCACTTGAACATCTGTACCTGTAACACCATTCGCCAACGTTAAATTGAGGTTTACAATGCTATCACAACCATTTACCGAACCTCCGGCAATTGTATATTGTAAGTTGTAGATACCAGGAGTCGTATAAGTGGTGCCGTCAAGCCATGTAAAACTCCCGCAGACAACTTGTGAATTCGAGGAGCTAACCGCATTGTCAACGGTCAAATTAAGTGTAACCAAAGAATCACACCCGGCAGCGGTTGTAAATGTAGCTGTTTGTGAACCTGCCCCATTAAAAGTAAGGCCATTCCACGTATAAGGCAATTGACTCGGACAAATGGTTTCACTAACAGTTGAAGTAACAGTGGTGCAGATGTCGCAGCAGTTTCCTGTTTGAGCACTGATAGTATATTGTGTGGAAGCTAACCAGCAATTATACTGAACATTCAACCCACGAAGTGAACCACCAAACTGAGATTGGAAATAAGCAAGCACCTGATCGGCTGTGTTACATCCCCCTTGATTGGTAGTTATATCACAACTGTACAAGCAAATGATACCAAAATTCCATCCATTGGGTTGGTTGAAATAATTCGGATTTGGTGGACTAATGATGGTTACAGGAGGAGCTACGTTTACGGTAAGTATTGCTGGATTGATGCCATTGAAAGTTGATGTGGTGATCGGAAAGCCGCAGTTGTTGTTATTTTGATTCGAATTTTGACCGGCATACAATACTTCTGTAATATTCCCAACAAAAGGACCGCTGAACGTTACATTTACGGGTTCATAAGTACATATACCTATTTTCAAATTAGGAATGTTTTGATCTACAACGATATTCAGATTACCACCATCATAATTGGCAAAAAGTACCCAGTTCCCGTTAGGGTCGCAGAAATTAGCACAACCATCTGATAAAATAATTGTGGTATCTATGGAGCAACCTGCCGAATTCGTGATGGTAACATCATAAGTCCCAGGTGCTAAATTACTTACGCTATTCACGATCATGTTCGAAGGGAAGGGCCATAAGTAAAAATAGGTGTCATTTGGGCTCGGTGCAAATGATATGGATCCATCATTGTTTCCACACGTAGGTTGAATAACTGTTGCGTTTAAATCAAAACCTGATGAAGTAACGCATGTTCCATTGCAATTATTAGGAGTTGCCGTTCCTAGCGTCCATGTATTTCCCCCATCAGTTGATCGTTCATACGATTGACCTGTGACAGTAGCTTGGGAAATGTATTCAATTCCTGGAATGGTTGACGCAGTCGCCAAACCTCCACCTCCACAAACTGCAATTCTTTGAAGTGCCCCGGTTGTGAAAGTGGCATCAGTGTTTAATTGAGTCGGATCATTTGAAGTAAATGTCCAATAAACTGCATCTACAGCGGTTCCGGAGGCATCGTATAATGCCACCCATCCATCACCATTGGGAAGGTGCCATCGAGCTGCATTTGATCTCCATAAACGAGCAGAATTAGCGGCGATATTTAAATTAAATGTAATTCCGGGTGTGTTTGGTCCTCCAATGGTTATAAAACCAAGAGGTGGAATTACTGTCCCGGATGGAAACGAGAATGCTCCTCCGTTTGTTCCTCCGTCCATTCCACCGATTGACCAACAACTAATATCTACTGGGTCACATGAGCTTGTGTTATATAGCTCAATAAATTCTGAGCCAAAATTGGGCGTGGAGTTATACATCGACTGAAAAGCCTGATCCGTATCCCCTCCTGAAGGTCTAACATGAACTTCGTTAATAACTACTTGTGAGAAAAGTGAGGGAAAATGAAAAAATAGAATCAATAGAAAAATAAATCTCATAATTGTTGTGTTTTCATTATCCTTAAACATAAGACTTATGTTAGAAACAAAAGTTGCTTGAATAACATTTAAAACCAATGAAAAGTTTTATGTCGTTTATTTTACCTAATTTGAACTTGAATAGTTAGTGTTGTTCACTCAAATAAGACAACCGATGTAAATTGTTTTTTCATTTTTGACGATTTTGCCGCTTTAAAATTTCATCACTTCCACACCAATGGCATTCCCATAGTGTTTACCATTGGAATCTATTTGAAGCATGAATTAATAACAGCTTATTCCAAGTTTCATTCACTATCATCTTACTTTATTCTTTTATAACCTTCATTGTTCTTTCCAAATTCTCTCCAATACCCAGAAAATAAAAGCCTTTTGATAAATTTTCTAGATTTATAACACTGTTTTCTGAAAGAATGTTGCCGTTTAAAACCGATTTTCCTGTGTTGTCGCAGATGGTGTAAATTGAACCCAGTAATTGATTGTCCACTTTTAAAGTAATTTGATTTGTTGCGGGATTGGGGTAAAATTCAAAATTAGCATTGGTGTTTTCTTCCATACTATTGGTTCCAATCTGGATGGTGTTTGTAATGGTATCCGAAAAAATACAATTGGAAGCGATTAACGTAACCGTGTAAGTTCCATTCGTAGCATACGTATGACTTGGGTTTTGAATACTCGATGTGTTCCCATCTCCGAAATCCCAGGAATAATTGAGAGTACTATTGATAGAAGATGATGAATTGGTGAAAGTTGCGGTGTTACCTGAAATGGATTCACTAAAATCAGCACTTGGGTTATTGATGAGAAGGTTCCAATCAGTTGTACTATTGAAAACAGTATTGTCAGACTTTGTTTGATAATACTGTGCCAATTGACTCGATAGCCCTGCAGTATAAGTCAATCCGAAACTATTTTGTTTCCAGATACTACTAAAAATAGTTAGCGCAGCAACGTAGCTTCCATCTATGTTTGGGTGACTATTATCTCCACTGTGCAAGACCAATGTTGTATCGTTTAAAATATTCTGCCAGGTAACGCCTACCGGTGCACATTGGATATTTAATTGTTCGCTTATTTCAAGATAGGCACTCGTAAGTGTATCCTGCATGTGATTAAAATTGGCAAACACAGGACTACAATAAGTTCCGCTCGGATCGCATTGTTGTCCACCAAATCGTCTTCCCCAGGTCATATACGTGATGATTTTCGCACAAGGATTGTACTGCTCAATAAGTGATTTTAAATCTGTCATAGCAGGATACATATCGTTGTAGCGATAAAACTCAATCGTTGGAATTTGACTTTGCTCTTGTAAAATGACATAATCCCAATCTCCTTGACTGATTTTTGAAAAGGTTGTGGCATCGTTGAGGTGACTCGACAGGGGAAAGCCTCCAGGCATATTTGAATCGATATTCAACGTTTTACCAGCCGATGCCGAAAGATTTTGAACGATTTGAGGTAGGTTGTTGGTAGAAGTATAGCTGTTGCCAATAAAAAGAACTGATAATGTGTCTTGTGCAGCTATATTTTTAATTGAAATTACAGCAAGAAGCAGAAGTATTAATTTAGTTTTCATTTTTAATAATTATTGTTTAATAATCTTAAAATAGGAACCTTTGTTATCTTCAAAACGAATAAAATAAATCCCGTCGGCGAGATTCTCCAGATCTAGATTAATGTCTGCTTGGTCTATTATTTTAGATAGAACCACCTTTCCATAATTATCGAATAGTTTGATAGGCAAACCCAAATCTTCCTTATTCACCTTAATGTTGATAATGTTTTTTGTAGGATTTGGGGAAATAGTAAATGACTTACCTTCGGATAATTCGGTAACACTGACTTCGTCGCCATTGTAAAGTGCCATGATTTCCTGCTGTGTAAGCGATCGATTCCAAATACCTATATCATCCAATACGCCATTCCAATGCTTCAAATAAGCATCTTGATAGGCCAAAGTCCCAGTCGAATCTGGACAGGCACCAATAAAATATTTTTTTCCTGTAACCCCTGTGCCTGAAATCGAAGTTGTCATGCCTCCGGAATAATTCCCGTTAACATAAAGTTCTATACCAGTTAGGCTGTTTGTAATGACCCAATGTTGCCAATTACTGTTTGGATTAGTTGGGGTGCCATTCGCTCCGAAAGGAAGTGCAGTTAACCAATTATTACAGCCTAAAGAAACTTCATAGCTGTTTTCTGTAAAGAAGGAAGTATAGGGAGTTGGATTGTCCATTTGCATAAGCCATGACTGACCGCATAACCCACCACCATAACCAAAAACCTGCCTACCTGGAGAGCTTTCATTCATATTTGTCGTGTAAATCCATAATGAAATCGTTCTATTTCCTGTTGGAAAAGTTGAAGCATTACCATGAAGATAATCGTTAATTCCATCAAAAGAATATGCAGCATTCGGATTTGAGAACCGGTCATTGGTAAGTACTGCACCATTTACTGTAGCATGATTACCACTGACACTTTCATCATTGGCATTTCCCGTAAAAGGATACCATCCAACAAGACCGTTGGTGGGTACATAAGATGGAATATTTTGTGCCATTGTTACAGCTGTAAACCCCAATATTGCTAAAACGGTTAGAAGTAAACTTTTCTTTTTCATTTTATGGTTTTGTGTGTTGTTTTTCAGTTTAAAATTCTCCCTTCAACACATCCACACCAATCGCATACCCATAGATTTTTCCATTGGTATCTTTGTAAATTCTGATTTTATTGCACGCCATTCCCAAATTGATAGGAGTCCAGGTCAATCCGCCATCTTTGGTTTCGAAGCCGCTGTTCATAGTGCCAACGAATCCATGATTTTCGTCAATAAATCCAATTCCAAATTCTCTTGCTCCAGCATCTTCCACTAAGTTGATTTCATTCCACGTTTTACCACCATCGGTTGTTTTGGCAACACGCTGCTGTTTTACATTCGGATCTGGGTTGTACGATTGAATGGATACATAACCCACCTTTTCGCTTGGGAAAGAAACTTTCCATGTTGTTTCAAATGGACGATTGGATTGATAGACTTTTTTCCAGGTTTTGCCGCCATTTTTTGTTTTTAAGAGGAGGGCATTTGATTTACTAACATCGTCAGAACTTGCGCTGCATGCGATGCCATTTTTGGGGTCAAACATGTCAATGTCAAACAACATTTTTCCTTTTTTGATTGGCGTTGACTTCCAAGTTAAACCTCCATCGTGCGACACCATCATATTTGCTGGAGAACCAACACGACCAACTGCGTAAATATGAACTTTGTAATCTATTTTACCATGATTGATAAATTGTTCCTTAACGATATCAATAGCGCAAAGTCCCTTAACGTAAGGACCTGTGTAGGAAACAGGATTCCACGTTTTCCCACCATCTGTTGTTCCGTATAAGGGAATGGTGTCCGTTACGTTTGGAAAATAGTCGGTACCAACTGTTCCCGCAAATCCTTTTAAACTATCTACAAAGGCAATGCAACGAAAAAAAGTTCCTTTCTTTTCCAGTTGTTTTTCCCAATTCTCACCTCCGTCTTTCGTGTGATAAATAGTTCCGTATCCGTTTACGTACCAACCTTCTTTTTCATTGATAAAGGCAATGTCATCTTGTTTCCCGGGATAACGTTCGGTGTTTAATTTTCGCCAACCTTTTTCTTCTATTTTGACTTCCGATTTTTTATTCAAAACATCATTACTCCACTCAACTGCAGACCGACCGACCTCTGGATTGTATTCATCAAACAATTGCTGGATCTGACCATTTGCAAATTTGTTGTAGGCTTCCTGCATCGTGCCTGATTTCGCAAAATAATGATCCGTTGAGGGATAAGTCATTAATGTTGCATTACCTGGGTTGAAGAAATTTACGGTATTCACTATTTGCTGATGATCGTCTTTTGAGAACGCTTGAAAATCAGATTCACCGAACTGAACCAACACTTTTGCCTTGGTGTTTTTCCAGTTTTCTAGATGTGGATAGTCTTGAATTTGTCGCCAGTATTCGGCATTTCGTTCATATATTTTACCGTTACCATCATAACCCCATGCATTTCTCAAAACGCTGTCCGCTTTCGGATCTTTTGCCAAATCCTCCAGTTTCTCTTTCTTTACGAAATAGCGGTAATTTAAATCGTATTGTTCAAGCACAGATTGTTCCACTTCGATGGGATTCATTCCTGCCAACGCATTTTGAACGCGGTACATTTCGATTTGGTATTCAAACCAAGATTTGGCAGTTGTTCCATAAACTACCACACCCGCAACTTGATTTTTTGCACTGATAGCCGGCGCAATGATTCCACCCATGGAATGTCCAACAATAATGATTTGGTTCGTATCGACATATGGCAATGTTTTCAGCTTTTTCAAACCCACTTCAAAGTTTTCAATCTCGTCCAACAAATCGCACGACTCACAAGGCGGCGTATTTTTGCTATCGCCCAAACCACTTTTTTCAATACGTAGCGTCACGTATCCGGCATCTACATAAGCATCCACGATGCGCTTGTACGGGTGGAAGTTTGGTAATTCATCGATGCTGCTGCAGGTATATCCGGGTATGAATAACATCGCCGGCATTTTGGTTTCTTTGAATGGTTTGTTGATGATCACACGCAGTTGTCCACCTTTGTAGTTTGCCTCGTCGTAAATCACAGAAGCATTGTCATCTGTTTCGTATGGACGGGCAACAGCTTTTGCCTTTAACACAAGTTTCTTTTTTCCCCGCAAGACGGATAACTGAACTTCTTGATCGGGTGAATACTCCATAAACAAACGAATGAATTCGTCCGTTGAAGCGAAGGTGGAATTCCCAATTTTTAAGATCAGATCTTTTTCCTGCAATTGAAGCGCAACACTGGTACCTCTTGCAACCTGCAACACTTTACAACCAGAAGTTCCATTTTCGGTGACATATTCAACTCGTGCACCGAATTGCACTTTACGCTGAAGTTGGGAAGACCCATCAAAACCAATAAAGAATAGAAAACAAAGAGAAATGAATCGAGTCATAGCTTTTTTTAAAACAAAAAAAAACATAGTCAGGTACTTCCTCTTGTCAAAAATTGCTTATTTCATAAATTGACTTGGGGCTTGCCCAAACGCTTGCTTGAAAGCTTTCGAGAAAGTGGCTAAATCCGCGTAACCATGCGCAAAAGCAGTATCAAGAATAGAAACGCCTTTTAAAAGTTCGATTTTTGCATTTTCTAGTCTTCTCCGGATTTGATATTGATAAGGGGAAATTCCAAAAACGTTCTTAAAAAGGCGAATGAAATGGTATTTTGATATTCCGGCTCCTGCACTGATTTCTTCTAATGACAAGTTTTTCATTGCGTGCAGATCCAGCAGTTCTTTTGCGTTGAGTAATAAGCGAAAAACTTCTTCATTGGTGTTTACTTTTTTAAAATCCATTTTATTCAAATGATTGAAGATAAAACGCTGGTCAGTGATAATGGATTCTGCCAATGAATAGAACAGTTCTTCCTGTAAAAACTGGTTGTTGTAATTTCCTTTTTTGATTGATTGATTGATTTCAACCAATGAATACCCTAATGTGGTGTTTTTAATGTTGTAGCGATTCACAAAGAACTGATCGGAGAGTAAAAACTCTGTGAGTTCTGCACCGTTCAAATCATAATAGTCGGCAACTTCAGAAATGATTTCAGAAGAAATATCAATGCAAAGTCCTTGAACGGGTTTCTCGTGATCTATTTTAACAATGGAAGATGTGAAATCGTTTCCAATGATGTATTCGCCCTCTTTAACCGAAAATTTTTTATCATTGACGAAATAGGTTTCTTCACCTGATGCAACATATTTGATACCCAAACCGGTAAAAGGTGTTTCTGCTTCCAGTTTGTTGAATTCTGAAAACCGAATGGCATTGTTGTTTTCGTCTTTGAATATGGTTTGGTTCATTTCATCAATTACAATCTGTCATAAACAATTCGGGGAATACTTTTCAAAAGTAGCGCAATGAACCGCCATCGTTTCGTCACATAAACGACTTTCTTTTTCTTTTGGATGGAATTAAAAATTTGTTCCGATGCTTTTTCCACCGAGGCAACCCAAAATTGGCCTTCTCCTTTTGCCATTGCGGTATCAACAAAACCCGGGCGAACATCCGTGATAAGAATGCTTGATTTTAATTTCGAAGCTTTTTGACGTAATCCTTCTAAGTAATTTATCTGATAGGCTTTTGAAGCGTTGTAGGAGGGGGCAATCCCGTTTCCGCGCAAACCGGCAACAGAACTGATTGCCACAAAATGACCGGATTGTTTTTTTTCAAAATAGTTGAACGCCCAATCAGCAATGCAGGTGAAACCAAGCACATTCGTATCAATTGTTCGTTTCTCGATGCTAAAATTCAATGGCTCATTTAACTCACCCGTTCCAGAGCTAATAACCAAAAGGTCGAGTCCACCTAATTCAGAAACCAAGGCTGTCATTTTCTCATCAATGATCTGCGTATTTGAAATATCAAACGAACTGATGAAATAGTCGTTAGGTTTTTGGGCTTTTAATGCTTCAAGGAGTTCTGTTCTTCGACCTGTAATTCCAACTTTATAGTTGTTGTCAGTCAAAATTTTGGCGAGACCTTCACCTATTCCTGATGTTGCTCCAATTATGATTGCTTTTTTCATGCTTCGGATTGGCATCTCTGCCCCAATTTATCCATCTTCGATCCAATGGTACTTCCTTTCATTTCACAAAGTGATTTACCCTTATCGCATTACTTGAAAACGTTGATGTGCGTTTCCATTGATAGAAATGATATAACATCCTTGAAGAAAGTCACTTGTGTTTATGAATGAATTAGTAGGTTCTATCTCTCCGGATTGTACGATTTGACCCAGAGCATTAAACACTTCATATGTGGTTGAATTTTCAGTAGAGTTTACTTCAATATGCAGTTCATTTTGACATGGATTTGGATAAACATCCAGTGATTTCGATAAATTGTTTTCAACCATCTCAGCGATAAGGGCTGCATCGTAAATAATCCCATCATCATAAGGTTCAGATAAGGAAATGTTTCCTCCACTAAGAATAAATTTTCCAGAGTTGCCCAACTCTGAAATTTCCATTCCTCCACGAATATTCGGCAACGGGCCAATTGTTGAAAATGTATTACTATTCAAATTGTATAAATACGCTTCATTCGTTACTCCAAATGATGAGTTAGGTAACACTTTATTCCCGCCGGCAATGAGGATGGTTGAATTAAATGCTACCATCGCAAATTGTGAGCACGCAAGTGGACCCGAAGTTAAAGGGCTTATAGCGTCAAGAGTTGGATCGTAGATATCTAATTTATCTGAAAATTCAAATAGCGGGATATTGAATCCTCCATAAATATATACTTTGCCATTTACCAATACGGCGCGATGTGAACTAACAGCCACGCTCAATGTTGAAGATAATGTTCTCCAACCGTTTTGCAAATTAAACACATACGCTTCATTTCTTGCTTCATTTCCATCAAAACCTCCGGTGATCAATACTTCGCTATTTGGCAGTAAGGTTGATGTATGGTTAATAACACCGAAGGGTAAGTTGCCGGCAGGTGTGAATGTATTGGTATTCGTATTGTATAAATAGTTTATTGTTGGATATTCCAAGGCTGACGAAATCGTAGAAAATCCACCGGTCAACAGGATAATGGAATCATTCATCAGTGTGGATTTCATTTGCTCGCGACCCAGCGAATTTGGCAGATCAGTTAGCGTAACCCAAGAATCTGAAGAAATAGTGTATTCAAATACTTTATTGGACTGAGGCGCAGAACCATTTTGAGAACCTCCGAATAAGATAATTTTACCATTGTTCAATTTGACGCAGGTACTTTTGCTTAATCCTTCTGCATTGGGAATGCTCGCTTTTGCTGTCCAGGAATCAAACGCAGGATCGTATTCAAAGACACTGTTAATGTTCGAGCCGCTTGCAACAACTCCACCGAAAATTAATACTTTATCTCCTGTAGATTGTGCCGAACAATGCCCATAACGTGCGTCCGTAAATGACGAGGTAGTTTGAAAAACTTGTCCAAATGAATTAAACCCACAAAATGTAAGCGCCAGACCAAGAATTACTGTGATAATTTTATTTGTCATGTTCTTGTTGTTAAATGATTATTGGTTTATGGATGACTTCACCATTTTTCCTGCAATTGAAGTTTCAAGGCATCCCCTTTGACACTTTCGTCGAATCGTCCATTTTCGTATACTAAATTCCCGTTCACAAACGTATGCGTCACTTTTGAAGAAAAGACCGTCCCTTCCAATGGAGACCAACCGCATTTGGACAAGATATTTTCGTTACTGACAGTCCAGTTTAAATTGAGGTCAACGATGGTAAGATCTGCATAATAGCCTTGACGGATAAAGCCTCGGTTGTGAATTCTGTATAATATGGCCGGATTGTGACACATTTTTTCAGCAATTTTTTCCAACGAGATTAGTCCTTGTTTGTGAAACTCAAGCATAATATTAAGGGAATGCTGAACGATGGGCGCACCAGACATGGACTGAAAATAGGGTTTTTGTTTTTCCTCCAGGGTGTGCGGAGCATGATCCGTGGTGACGATATCAATTCGATCGTCCAACAAGGCCTGCAGGAGCCCTTTCTTGTCTTTTTCTGTTTTGATGGCAGGATTCCATTTTATTAAGGTTCCCAAACGATGGTAATCTTTATCAGAGAACCACAGGTGATGAACAGATACTTCTGTGGTGATATTTTTCTCAGACAGAGGGATGTCATTACGGAACAGATGTGTTTCCGCTTCAGTTGTCAAGTGTAAGATATGAAGCCTTGCATGATACTTATCGGCAATCTCGATCGCCCTTTTCGTTGCTTCGTAGCACGCATTCTCACTTCGGATAACCGGATGAAACTCGATGGGTACGTTATCGCCGTATTTTTCACGGTAGACATGCTCATTCTCCTCAACGATCTGTTCTTTTTCTGAATGAATGGCTATGATCGACTTGCAATTGGCGAAGAGTTTTTCCATAGTGGCCGGATTGTCAGCCAGCAGATTGCCTTTTTTTGTAAAGTACAGACCATCGTCAGAAACACCCAAAAGACTTGATGTATCCAATTGAAGTACTTCTTCCAGATTTTCGTCATTCACACCCAAAAAGAAGCCGTAATTTGCGAGCGATTTTTCAGAGGCAATCTGATATTTCTTATTCAGTATATCAAGGGATAATACATTCGGAACGGTATTGGGCATGTCAATGAATGAGGTAACACCACCCGCAACCGCCGCCTTACTCTCAGTGTAAAGGTCTCCTTTGTGAGTAAGTCCTGGATCTCGAAAATGCACTTGGCCATCTATAATACCGGGAAACAAAAACTTTCCTGATCCGTCGATCACTTCAGAATCAGCATCATTTGGGATATTTCCTATTTGTTGTATCACACCGTCAGCGATCAGCAGATCGTTGATTGTGATTTGCCCCTCGTTAACGATGCTGATATTCTTAATGAGCGTTTTGTTTTTCATGTTCAGATCAAATTTCTGATAAAACAATTACCTTATCAAATGTACAAAACCATGACCCATTTTGCCATCTTTAGTTTTGTAATAACCCCGGTGCAGATAGCCAAGAAGAACTGTCGAGAGGAATGTGTTCTAAAGATTCATGAAGGCTTTAGGCTTGTGTTAATCTTTAATAACCTTAAATGTGTGTTTCATGTTTTCACCTATACTTATCATATAAATGCCACTAGATAAATTGTTTAAGGAAATACTTGTATTTTCAGCACTTAATTTACCACGTAAAACAACTTTCCCTCTGTTGTCATAAACTGAATAACTCATTCCTAATAATCCAGTATCTGCTTTTACTTGGATGATACTTGTTGCAGGATTCGGGAAGATGGAGAAGGATTGATCCGATAGCTCTGAAACCCCTGTAAATGAAAGACTAACATTGATAGTAATGGTGCTGTCGCAACCTGCAGCGTTTGGAATCACCTGTGTGTATTGTCCATTTTGAGTGTACCAAATCCCATTCACATTCACAGAATCAAGGCCTGTTTCATTGAGGGTAGCCGAAGTATTTTGATTTACTGTCACAGATACAGTATCTGTTCCAGAGCAGCCATTTGATGATAATGCGGTAAGCACATAATCTTGGCTGGTAGATGGTAAAAATGGTGTGCTATTATTTATTCCACCACTCCAGTTGTAATTAGATCCTCCCGAGCCAGATAAAGTAACCTGATCGCCCTGGCAAACCGTAATATCGTTTCCACCATTTATTCCAGCACTGGAATTTAATTGTGAGCTATATAAATCTTGGATCTCACATGCTGACAAGGCTCGGTTCCAAATACCGATATCATCAAGGTCACCATTAAATGGATGCCAACCGTCTACTGGTCGTCCTCCAAATCTTACTGGCAAAGTATTGTATGTTAAACCACCACTAATTGCCATGCTCTGAACAAGAGCACCATTTAAATAAATTTTTGCAGAATCATTATCGTGCGTATAAACAAAATGAGACCATGTATTCGTTAACAAACTACCATCTTCAAAAGTCAAGATAGAATTTACGCCATTAATAGTCCAGCAAGCTTGCATTTTATTAACCGTACCTGAAAAAGGAGCTTCTATATTCACCTCAAAAGAGTTTCCCCATCCTCCCCATTCACGTTTACTGACAATTAGTCTTTTATAACTGGTGATGTTAACTCCATAATCAATCGCGTTATACCACGCTGAAATTGTCACATTGGAAACATCAAATGATGCGTTATGCGGAATATCTATAGAATTAGAAGAAGTACCATTAAAACTATATGCATTATTCGGATTACCAAATCTGTCTGCTGTTAAAGTTGCACCAGTTACAGTTCCATTGTTGGTATTTACACTTAAATCATTGGGATTTCCTGTAAAAGGCCACCAACCAACTAATCCATTTGTAGGAACATAGGATGGGACATTTTGTGCCATTGTTGCAGCGGTAAATCCTAGAGTTAGCATTGCTGTCATTAATAGTTTTTTCTTTTTCATTATTTATGGTTTTATCAATATCATTCTTTTGTTTAAAAATCAGCTTTCAACACATCCACACCAATAGCAAGCCCATAGGCTTTTCCATTGGCATCTTTGTAAATTCGGATTTTGTTGCAAGCCATTCCTGGATCGATGGGAGTCCAGGTTTCTCCTCCATCATTTCTTGATAAGTGTTGCAAAACTGTCTTATCAAATCCTCGATTTCGATCCGTATCCACTGCCGGCATTGAATCTCAGGAAAAGCTCAACCCCACCCCTGGCGCGAGAAGCATCGTTTAAACCGGACACATTTACATCGTAGGAAACACCCGTCATGAATTGATCGAACTCGAACATAAATTTGGCAATAAATGCATCCTTCAGACGACCGAAGGCCCCCACATAAAAAGCCATAGGTCGGTTGAATCCAGTCACCTTTGATCCCTCGCTCACGAGGATCTTGTAATTGGCACCCAGCAGAATTTCCTGAGCATTGCCCTGACGATGATAATAAACCCCCGGTAAAATGGAACCGGAAGTGTTTGCAATCCCGATCTCGGCATTCACAAAACCGGAAATCCTCATGTATAATTTTTCGGTGTTCGCACTGATAAAGGAAAATGACGGCTGATTCACATGGTAAAAGGCCAGACCTGCATTGATCCTTGTATCGGTATTCTGTCTCATGTAGCCACCTCCGGAATTGTAGGTGTAAAGTACACCAGCTCCGGCATCAGCAAAACTGAATTGAGCATTGTTGAAGACTTCTCCCGAAACAATGCTTGGATCATAGGCACCATTGTACTGTGAAGCCCATTTACCACCTGCAGCGTTGAAGGAACGCTGTCCAAATCCACCATAAATACCCAGTCCTATCGTGTTATTATCATCGATGAGGAGGTGATAGGCAAGGTTCAGGTTGACCGAGCTTGTGGAAATCCGCATATCTCCAGCTTGATCGTTATAAAAATTAATTCCTCCTGCAAAGATCCCGGATTTGTTGCGCTTGTTCTCATTGAAGCGTGCATCAAATGAAGCTGCTATTGTCTGAAATGGTTCACCAACGCTGCTCCACTGATTGCGATAGTTTACTACCCCCTGCATCGGCGAGTTTGCTCCTGCAAGAGCCGGGTTAAGGTTCATATTTGAATACTCCGAGAACGAGAAATGCACATCCTGGCAGTAGGTATTAAAAATTACAGATGATCCGAAAATCAGTAATAAGGCTCTTAAATATTTTTTCATGTTCCGTGTTGTTTATTTTAGAATGGTCAGATTGCCGCTTTGTTCTACAATAGTTCCATCAAAGAGTTTAGCATACAATCGGTACATATAGATTCCAGTTTGCAAAGGCTCTCCTTTGTATGTTCCATCCCAGCATTTTGACTGATCAGTAGTGCTGAATACGGCTTCGCCCCAGCGGTTGTAGACTTCGTAGCGGACTTCTGAAATACAATTTCCAAATATGCAGAGCTGATCATTTGCCTCAGGACCCTCACTGTTCGGTGAAAACACCGTAGGCACAAACAACTCATCGCAGTCAATTTCTACAATTATGATCGCTTGAGCTGTTTCGATGCATCCGAAATCGTCTGTACCGGTAACGGTATATGTTGTGGTACTCGTCGGTGACGCGATCGGTGAAGAACAGTCAGAGCAACTGAGTGTTCCTGAATTTGACCAGAAGTAATTAGGCGCTCCCGATGCCTGCAACTGAACAGAATCACCCGGTTCAATTGTTGCTGTTGTCGGCGTGACAGTCACAGGGAGGGTTGTTGAATTAGCTATTGTATAAGATTCGGAAACCGAGCAACCCGCATCGTCCGTGACGGTCAGGGCATAAGTGCCTGCAGTCAGGTCATTAAGAGAGGATGTGCTTTCTCCATTCGGCGTCCATGAATAGGTATATGGACCGGTTCCACCTGACACTGCAGTTGAAATTGATCCGAAAGCTGAACCACATAATACGTCGGTGAGGGTTTCTTCAATAGCTATTTGGTAAGGTGCAGTGATCGTCAGAAATTGTTCAACGGTATCGGTGTAACAGTCAAATTCGATGATGGCGGTGACTGTATAATTACCTGCCGCAGTAAACAGATGTATTGGATTAATGGAATCCGCTGAATTGTTCGGTCCGGAATTAGGATCACCAAAGTCCCAACTTATTTGATTGATTGGAGAAGCAGATGCAATCGAAAATGAAATATTGTTTTGTAAACAAGAATCAGGAAGAAATGAAATGGCCTGGCTTGAAAAATTGCGTTCGTGCACTCTTGCCGGAAGTCCCAGCAAACACATTCCATTCAGCGAAACAGCATTGCTCACATATCCACAAGAAGCACCCGGGTTGTTCGGTGAATTAATGGCGTCCAATACGTAGCTTCCTCCTATAGCTACATATAATTTTCCGTCGATGGCTTCTTCTATCTGAAAAGTTGGATTCGATGGTGTAGCGATAAGTGTATGAGAGTTTGCGATCGAAAGGGAATCGTAGTTGGTCAAATCCACTTGAAAAACAGAAATATTATTGGTGTAATAAAACTTACTTCCATCAGGGGAAAAGCTGCAACCGTATTTCCTAATTGGTGAACCGGGTGTATTATCAGTGACTTCAATTGTCAATGCATTTGACAATATGCCCGAAGCGTTGTCAAAAGAATAAAAATCAATCAGTTTACTGTCGTCGATAGGCATCGCGATCCGATCTCCGGTGTTGTTTGCTTTCATCGATCCGTAAAATGGCATGCGTGGGTCAAAATTAGAATTGGCTCCTAATAACACAGTTCCCACATTGCTTGAAACCGGGTTGGGATCCACGCCACAACCATCCACTTTATAGGCTAAAAATTGATCGCTTTCTTTTTTGTGTACAATAACCCAATAACCACGAATTGCTTCGCTTCGCACTACTGTCATTTTTTCACTTAAAAAGTCAGTAAGAAAAATATTTTTCTGCAGTGGGTCAACGCCTCCAAGTCCATTATTGAGTGTCATATCAACGACTGTGTACCTCAGTCCGTTGTCCAGTTGAGGGATATCATATTCCAGATCGTCCAGGGTAAAAATGTAATATTTTGTTGGGTCTTCCGGGAAGGGAACAATTACCGGCCCTTGGCTGCAAGAAAGAAAGGCACCACCAAACAAATTCAACCCATTCGGCATGGGTTGATTGTTGGCATTCCAAACGGTTTGACCATCGGTGAAAAAAAGTAACTGCCCGGAAGCCTCATCCGATACGGTCGCACATTGCTCATTGCTGTATATTGATGAAAAATTCAGGCCATTTGGTAGTGCTCCCGAAAAATCCACTTTACAATTATATCCGAATGTCCAGTAGTTGTTTTGAAGTTGGGCGTAGCATCCGAATGCGGAAAAAATGAAAATGACTAAGTATAACAGAGTTTTCATATTGGGCTAAAATTTTAAATTTTTACTTTTTTTAGTTCGTGCGAGCTACTCCTTTATAAGTTTCAATAAGCTATCCTTCTTATTTCCTATCCCGAGCAGATAAATACCCGATGACAAATGTGATAGATCATACGTCGAAATCTCTGAGGAAATATTTCCGGTATAAACAGACTTACCCGTGCAGTCGTAGACTACAAAACTTGACCCCACCAACGAGGGATCTGCTTTTAAATTAAGTTGATCTCTAAAAGGATTCGGAAACAACATTGAAAATTCAGATTCCGAATCTGATAACATGCCATCGTTTGCGGCCGTTAAATCACCCCGATAGGCTCTAATATCACTACCAACGCCGCAAATTACAAGCGTTCCTTCCCATCCGATGAGAGGCCCGCCTATATATACATTTGTAATGGGTGTTTGCCAGCGTAGAGTTAGATCAGCATTAAATGAGAAAAAAGCACCGTCAGAAAAACCACCATTCGTTACATTAACAATACCAGCAGCATCAATGCTCATTCTGGGATAAGACGCATTTCCGTACAAAATAACTTGTGAGCTGTCTGTAATAGTTCCAGTTACGGGATCAATTCGAATCACTTTTCCGCTTCGGCTGTAGGAGTATACAGATCCATCCAGTCCAATTCCAGAAGACGAGAAAGGAATGTAATGAATGGGAACACTCCAGTTTTGAGTAAATCCTGCGCCATTATCCGTAAACGAATATAGTGAATCTGTTATCGGATTATTTTGAGATCTTGGGAGGTAAATTGTGCCGTCATTTCCTAAAAATAGTGTTTGCTGCTGAACAAGACCATTGTCAATAGCCTCTGTTTTGTACAAAAGTTGGCCATCTGATGTATCGAAAGCTGCGACTTTTAACTGAGTAAGGTCATTGATGATTCCATAAATTTTAGAGCCGTAAACAGCTAACTCAGCTCCGTCTCCGTATGCGAGTCTATAAGTCTGCCAAACAGTTGCCCCATCAACTTTATTTAAACGCATTACGGAATTAATATTCCCAACAATCAGATCGCCATTTTCCAAAAAAATAAGACCTTCCACCGAACTTTCATCAATCAAGCTGTCAGATTTCCAGATCACCGAACCATCTGCTGCATCCAGAGCATATAAATACGCAGCATTGCTATTTCCTGAACGTGATGCGTAAACCACGCCATTTCTAATTGCGGATATGCGATTACGCCAGTCTAAGTTTGGAAAATCTACCGGTAAATTCTTTGTCCAAAGTGTATCTCCATTTCGAATATCCATCATAACAATTCTACTACCATTTAAAACGTCACTTGTATTGCTTATTCTCACTGTCGCAAGATAAATGCTATCGCTAACTGGCGATCGAGCAATTGTTGACGGCATACCTCCCGACCAAAGCAGGGTTTCACCAGTTGGACCATATTCATTTGAAGATCCATTTCTAAAGGAATTCCCACCCGTCGAAACAGTCCAGTTTTGAGCAGATGTATTTAAACTTGTTAAAAATCCGAATAAAAGAATTCCGTTTCTAATAATTGAGTCCACACTATTTCTGAAATCGATAACCATAATACAATCCGTTTTAAATTACTTGATAGTTATTCTTTTATGAATTTGTGTGTCACAATTCCTATGTCTGTCAGAGCATTTAGGATGTAAACTCCGCTTGCGAGATCTAATACATCAATGTCTGTTTTATTGTTTATTAACTTAACGCTTTTTATTTTTTGCCCTTCGATACTATAGATTTCTATTTCTATATTTTGTTTTGATTCAATTGTAATTACGTTTTTGGCAGGATTTGGAAAAACCATAATGGGCAGGTGATCCTGATTTTCCATTATGGAAGAAGTTTCTTCTTTCAAACAGCGGATTGGCAGACCGGTTAGTTTATGGCTTTCACTGGTTAAACAAGATTCTGAATCAAAACCAACCAACATGATAGAAGCGTTAAGTGCATCTATTGAAGTTGATGACCATTGATAGGCCATATACGTTAAATTTTCATAGAACCCGTTGTTATGTGCTCTCCAGCCTGACGGAAGCAAAGTAAAACCACTCGAGTTCGTTGCCCCTGTGTTGGGATCTATCCAATGAGCAAGACCTGCTTCTTTAAGTTTTCCTCCCGCCACAGCAGCGCCTCCAAGAAAATCAATGAGTGCTTCCCAATCTAGAATGGATGGTACATGGTAACCCGAGGGACATACATTTCTGATGTCGTTCAACACATGCCAATTGTATAAATTACCGTATTCATTTGCCAGTAGATTATCATTCTGATAAGAACAGTAGGCAGCTTCGGTTTGAGTTGACCACAACGTGTTATCCGTAATCAAAGGAATTGGATCCTGATTATTGAATTTTGTAGTTTTCAAATTTTCTGTCAGCCATATTTGATTTCCAATAGAAACTGTATTGTAGGTGTTTCCATCGACATCAGTTACAGTTTGACTGAATCCTGTTATTAACTGCAAAACGAATAGGCTAACGAAAAAGGTGTTTTTTGTCATGGCTTTCTGACATTATTTAATGAGGGTTAAATTACCGGATTGTACAAGTGTCTCACCGTTCGTTTTGGTTACAACTAGAGAATAGGCGTAGACTCCCGTCTGACATGGGTTGCCTTTATAAGTCCCATCCCAGCATTTAGACAGGTCTTCGGTACTAAAAACCAGTTCACCCCATCGGTTGTAGACAGAATAACTGACCTCCGCAATACAATTTCCCATCACGCACAATTGATCATTGATTTCCGGACCTGATCCATTGGGAGAAAAAATAGTAGGAACAAATACCTCATCACAATCAATTGCAAGGCTAATCGTAGCTTGAGCAGTTGAGGTACAACCATTCTCATCTGTTCCCGTCACGGTATAGGTCGTGGTCGCGGTAGGGTTAGCAATTGGTGATGAACAATTACTACAACTTAATGCGGTGGATGGCGTCCAGGAGTAATTTAATGCTCCTGTTGCGATTAATTGTTGAGAATCTCCCGGTTCAATAGTGGTTACACCCGGCGGAGTGATAAGGATAACAGGATCATCAAAAACAGTCAGATTTACGGTAATGACACTGTCACATCCGTTCTGAGCCGGGACAGTATACGAAAACACTGTACTTTGATTGAAAGTTTGACCGTTTTCAGCCAAATAAGAGCCACAAGCTTCCACATCAATCACACTGGTTGCATTTTGATTAATGGTCAAATTCAAGGTAACAATACTGTCACAACCATTGGATGAGCCACCGGCAATTATAAATTGAGGAGTATTTGTCGAACTAACGTATGTTATACCGTCAATCCACGTAAAACTTTCACATGCGACTTGCACGTCCGTTGAATTCACAACATTGGTCAGCGTCAAATTAAGGGTGGCTAATGAGTCACAACCAGATGAAGAAACGAGGCTTACTGTCTGCGTTCCGGGAGCATTGATCGTCAAACCATTCCAGGAATAAGGCAACTCATTGTTGCAAATGGTAAGGTTTGTGGTTGACGACAGTTGTGAACTGACAGTAAGATTAAGTGTTACCAGTGAATCACAGCCACCTGCGGTTGTTAATGTAACCGTTTGAGATCCGGATCCTGTAAAGGTGAGTCCATTCCATGAGTACGGTAATTGATCTGAACAGATCGTCTCGTTGATCGAATTTGAAACCGTAGTGCAAATCCCACAGCAGTTCCCTGTTTGTGCACTGATAGAATATTGATTTGCCGCCTCCCAACACGCATATTGCACATGTAGCCCTCGAAGCTGACCACCAAACTGAGTTTGAAAATAGTCCAGAACCTGATCAGCTGTATTACAGCCGCCTTGATCGATGTTCAGGTCACAATTGTATAGGCATACAATCCCACCATTCCAACCGTTGGGTTGATTAAGAAGATTATTTGGGTTGGGTGGACTAATAATCGTAACAGGCGGATACACATTGACGGTCACCAGTGCAGAATTTATCCCGGTAAATGTGGAGGTAGCAATAGGAAATCCACAATTGTTGTTGTTCTGGGCAGAATTAAATCCAGCGTATAAAACTTCTGTAATATTCCCGACGAAGGGCCCGCTAAAAGTTACATTAACGGGTTCATAGGTGCAAATACCTATCTTTAAATTTGGCACGTTCTGATCAACGACAACATTCAAATTACCACCATCATAATTCGCAAAAAGCATCCAATTGCCATCGGGATCACAATTAAATGAACCACTCGAGCCCTGACCGGAAGAGATACCAAACATGGGGCGAGATGAAGTAGAACTTGCGGTAGTAGCAGTTGAGTTACCAGCGTATTGACTAATCGGTACACCACCATTATCCGCATAATTTCCTGTAATAGCACTGGTTGAAGCAGAGAATGAAAATTCAACACACAGGTTGTCTGTGAAATTATAATTGAAAGGCGTTTGCAACACGATGAACGTCCAGTTATCGGCAGGTACGTTCCAGGCGCCGATCAGAGGAGTCAATACATAACTTGGTGAGGACAGCACTGTTTGTGGTGCACCTGCATTGAAATTGGAATTGAATTGCGGTCCCGGATTGGTTAATGTGGTATGCCCCATTCTAATTTCAAAATTGCTTAAGGTGGTAGAAGGATTCGAAGAGCCACCTCCAAAACGAAACCAGATAGTGTCAATGGTTACAGCTCCGGAAACGGGAGTAACCATATTCGCAATTTCGGATTGAGTGTAGATGAATTGAAACTTTTCGCAGGCAGCATCATTGAAAAAAAGATTATTGACCCCTGCATTAGCCGGTATATGGTAATAATGTTCGGGAAGGGTCTGCGCAATGGTTAACCTACAACTTATCAGTACAATGATGAAAAGGATCCTGTTCGGCATGAGCACTTAATTTAATTTTCAACAGAATTTTCAAAGCGGACGATTCTGTTCTTCTTTTGTTTCACCTGACATTACTCGGTCTACCAACAAAAATAAACCTAATTACAAGCATTTTATTACACAAATATATGTATAGTCTATATGTGCATAAATAATTGGATAATAAATATATAGATAATTATTATCCGAAATAATGATCTTTTATATTGATTAAAATACCAAATGTGCAAGAAAAAAGGTACCTGACCACTTGATCTAAAAAAACCGGGGATCCACAAAGTGCATATGGCAGGATGATCGAATTGATCTATCGAATGGATACATATGATGAACAGGAGTTAAAAAGTACATTTTCTTCCTTTTCAAGATCGAATAAACTGGATGCCAAGAAACACTAGCTCTATTACTGGATAATAAACACCTGACTGACTTTAACGCATCTTCTCATATCACGCAAAATGATATTCGAAACATTCAAGTTTTACTCGATCGCTCACTCGTAACACAAGCAGAACAACTGATCTCCGATATTAAAACCAGAGTGATAAAATCTGAGAATTACCCGGAACTGCCGTCTTTGCCGGAAAAGGAGTTGATTCTTCCGAAACAGCAATGATAAAAAAAGAAATATCAACCTTACTGAAACAGGTAAGAACTTGAAGTTAGTGGAATTCCACCGATTTTTCAAAAAAAATCCCCGAACATTGCTATCCGGGGATTACTTCGTTTTTGAGGTTGGCAGGTTTAAATTTATTTAACTTGGAGAGAATAATTGGTCATTCTGATTCTCCATTATTAATATTATTGTTTGTCGCTTCAAGCAAACTTCGATTCATAAAAAGAAAGGATTCTATTGAGGTGATAGATCGCCCTACATAGTTCACGCAACGACGAAGGGTCTGTTCATCGCAATTCAATTCACTGCACAATTTTTCTATTTCCTCGGCACTCGTAAGATCGATGAATCGTTCTTCATTGCCTTCTTTTTTCATTTTACTTAACTATTTAATGAACAAAGCTAGTATGCTCAAACGCCAATAAAAAGGTAAAAAATACGCTTTTAGCATGCGGAAAACCGTACGGTAGTGTGCGGGAAATACTCCATTTCTAAAAACATGTAGGCAAAATGATCGGTTTTACTAAATTGCTCAAGGATTGAGCATGAAATATTCAGTTCTACCGATTTTATTGACTAGTCTCAAACATGAAACTAATTTAAACAGTTGATGAAGTATGGATTTCTTATTATCACATTTCTAATTGCAACAAATTTTGGGCGTTCTCAATCTTGTGATAAGCTCATTGAAAATATAGAACTTTCTTTTCAGTCAAACATTGACCCGAAGAAGGATATTCAAGTGTTTAATTCTCTTTGTGCCAAAAGTTCATCTTATCACAAAGGGAAATTGCAATTATTTCGGTTAAAGCAGTATCGAACCAACGGTCAATTCGAAAAAGGACTTGATTTTGGTAAATCTATTCTTAAACAAATAGGCGATGAGGAACTCAATGCCGAAATATTACTGGAAACAGCTACTATTCATTATATATTAGGTGATTACGATAAAACAATTCCAGTTTGTTATACTATTTTAAATACTGGAATAAAAAATAAAAAAACTAAATCCAAGACTTTTTCGATGCTGGCAAATGCGCATTGGAAAATGGAGAATAATGAATATGCGGAGAAATATTTCAGACTCTCCTATGAAAGTGCAAGGGAAATTAATGATTCATCAATGATATCATTATCGCTCAATGGGTTAGGCTTGATAGACTATAGTGAAGGGACCAGACAGTCAATGAAATCCGCGGTTGATTTATTCAACGAGGCTATTTCATTCACTCCAAAAGGCAAGCTAACATTTCTACTTTCGGCAAATAACAATCTTGCAGCGGTCTATTATCAGCTTAAGGATTACACGAGGGCAAAACGAATTTTCAAACAATGTGTTGATCTGGCAGAACAAGTCAGGGATAGCGCCTCTGTGATCCGTTCATTAAACAATTTAGGTACAATAGCACTGATACAAAAGGATCTTGAACCGGCTAAAAACTATCTGTATCAAAGTTTTAAGATCCATCAGCAGCACAGTCCGGGAGAACCTGCACCATCAGCACTACTACTTTCGTTGAGTGATTTACACTATGCCTTAGGTGATTACAAGCAAAGTAGGGACTATTACGAGCAGTATTCAACATCATCACTCGAATTACTCAACGCAGAAAGAAATCAGGCAATGATCGAAATGCAGGAAAAGTATGATGCGCTGAATAAAAAGAAGGAGATCAAAGATTTAAAACTTTCGGCCCTAATTATGAGCGAAGTTCTTACGCAAGCAATTCAGTGGACCTGTGCTATTGTATTCCTGTTATTATTTCGGAAACTGGACCGGCCATATAGACTAATGGCGATCATAAGTTTTATTCAAACGCCAATTGTTATGGTGAATACCTATATGCTTTCACTGTCTTTGAATAACTCGATGATAAAGCATATATCCACTCACATCGAGTTCCTGCTCTTGGGGGCCTGTTTTTATCTATTCTTCACAGACAGACGATTTAAAAAAGGTCTACTCATCCTGGGAGGTTTTTACGCTGCCTTTTCTGTGATCGACACAATTTATCTGGAACCATTAACTGTTATTCCTTCCAACATAATAGTTTTAGGCAGTATGATCTGCTTGCTCTGTGCATTGGAGTTGTTATATCAGATCTTTCGGGAAGGTAAGATGCTTTACATTGATCAACATCCCTATTTCTGGCTGAGTTGTTCTGTTCTGATATTCTTTGGCTGTACCATCTTCATTTCGCTTTTCAACAATTTCATTGTATACAATCTTCCCTTGTGGATATATAATTTCTTTTTCTCTGTCAACCTTTTCTTTTTCTTTGTTTCAAAAGTTTTACTCCTGTATGGTGCCTATTTGTTAGCTGATAAACACCATGAGTACAAGCCCTTACGCCAACCTCGCGCAATACAGATAGCAAAATGAGTGACGATACGATCTTTTTCATAATCGCGACAGGAACGATTGGAATGATAGTCATAATTATTACCATAATCGGATTTGTCATCGTCTACCAGCGAAAGATTTTCCAGAAACAACAGCAGCTCTCCCAATTGGAAACCGAGAACCAGAAAGCACTGTTGGAAGCCGTATTGGTAACGAAAGCGAACGAACAGAAAAGGATCGCTCAGGAATTGCACGATGAGATCGGCTCATCGATCAATGCGGTAAAGATGTCGCTGATCCCAATGGACTTGCAACCAGAACTGAAGAAGCAACTGACCGAAGAACTGTTGCAGATCAGTAAGAATGTGCGCAGGATCTCGAACGAACTCATGCCATCCGTTCTGGATGAACTAGGTTTCCATCACGCAGTAGCCCATTTGGTGAGAAAAAATAATGAATCAAGCCCCATACAATTTGAATTTGATACTGAGGTCAGCGAACCATTCGAATTAAATAAAATGACTCAGTTATCCTTATACCGCGTTATACAGGAACTGATGAATAACATTGTGAAGTATTCCAATGCAAAGAACACCATGCTGACCATTTTACACACAGCTGATTTTCTGGAAATTAATATAGTAGATGACGGTGAAGGTTTTGTCCCTTCGATGGAGAACCTTTCAAAGTCGGATTCGCTTGGTTTGAAGAACATCATCAGCCGGCTGCAGTCGATCAATGGTACCAGTCAGTACGAATTGAATGAACCAAAAGGAACAAAAGTTTCCATTCATTTAAAGAGAGCGAACGCATGATTACCATAGGAATTGCAGAGGACCAGCAGATCTTCAGAAAAGGACTTTTAATGTTGCTGAACAGCTTTAAAGGTATGAAAGTGATCTGTGAAGGCGAGAACGGGAAGGCGTTGATCGACAAATTCGAACAGGAAGTCCCACAAGTGGTGATCCTGGATTATAGCATGCCGGTAATGGGGGGAATTGAAACGACGAAGTATATTCGATTAAACTTCCCTGAAACAAAGATCATTCTGCTTTCTATGTATGATGACGAGGAATTCATAGAATCAGCCATTGAATACGGTGCGAACGGATATCTTTCAAAAGACGATGATCTGAACGAGCTCGATGCTGCCATCAAAGGTGTTCTTTCCAACCATTACTACCTCAACGACCGCCTATCGAAAATGTTCGTCAACCGACTGATGAGTAGGGGAAAGATCCAACCTGAGTTTGAAAATGAAAGGATCGATTTCAGTGATGAAGAAATCAGTATAATACAACTTATCAGTCAGGAATGCACCAATCATGAGATTGCTGACAAGCTATTCAAGAGTGTACGGACTATTGAAAAGTACCGTTCCAAACTGATCGAAAAAGTAGGTGCACAGAACACTATCGGACTCATAATGTATGCGATCAAGCATAAGGTCATCGATCTCAATTGATTCATTCTTAACTGACAAAAGGACGCGTCTGATCGAAGAAAACCTTCGTGTCACAGAAATAATTTCTCCATGCCATATTGCCTGTTCAGCCCGGTAAGCTTACCCTAACAATAAAAATAAACCTAATTACAAGCATTTTTTACACTAATGCATTTATGGTCTATATTTGTATATACCATTGAATAATAATCATTTAGTTAATTATGCTTCGAAATAATGATCTTTTTTTATTGATTAAAACACTAAATGTTCATGAAAAAAGGTACCTGACCACTTTATCAAAAAAAGCCGGGGATCAACAAAGTGCATATGGCAGGATGATCGAATTGATCTATCGAATGGATACTTATGATGAACAGACGTTGAAAAGTGCATTTTCTTCCTTTTCAAAATCGAATAAACTGGATGTCAAGAAACATTATCTCTATTATTGGATAATCAAACACCTGGCTGACTTTAACGCATCTTCGTATATCACACAAAATGATATTCGAAACATTCAAGTTTTACTTGATCGCTCACTCGTAACACAAGCAGAACAACTCATCTCCGATATTAAAACCAGAGTGATAAAATCTGAGAATTACCTGGAACTGCTGTCTTTGCTGGAAAAGGAGTTGATTCTTCAGAAATACAATAATGAACGGAATTCTCAACTCATTATTGAAGAATTGATCTATTACTCAAACAAGTATTCCACCCTAAAATCGTTAGAATCTGCAAAAGAAAAATTCAGGAATATCCTTGATCAAAACATGTTCTCAAGGACCGAAGCCCAACAAAATCAGATCGAAGAACTCTTTAAAGAAAAAATACTGCGTAAGAATTCATACTCGAACAGTTTTTTATTGAGCGTGCAATACAACACCCTGTATTATTGGAAATATGGTTCGGAGAATGATTGGGAAAAAGCACACAAATATGCGCTTAAGAATTACAAATTTATATCGGAAAATCCGGAGAAGATCAAGTTGTTCCCTGAGGCATCGATACAAATATTCTACAACTACCTAAATGCAACAAGCATCTCAGGAAGAAGTGGGTATGGGCAAGCTTCAAAAAAAATGGCTGAGCTTATATTTCAACAGCATAACAAACGATTCAAACAAGACGGGCTTTTTTATTTGCACCTTTCAAAACTCATCCATTTAAACCGAAACAGAACTATTCATTCCGGTCCAAAGGTGGTTTTGGAAGCGGAGCATTTTATCCAGCTGAATAAGGACAGCTTTTCTGTTTTTCGCCTGAACAATTTTTATTTCGACCTCGCCAAAGCTAATTTCTACCTCAGTGATTTCAGGAAAGCTTTTGGAATTTTCAATGAGATCTATCAGAAGTTCTACACCAAAGATTATACGGTTGACTTCTATACCCATTCAAGAATACTCTATGCGTTGACATGCTTTGAAATAGGAGAGATCGATCTAATGATCTCAACGGCGAATTCAGTCACCGAATTCATGAAGCGAAATGCTGTTTTCTTCAAGTTTGAAAAGAAAATTCTTCGCTTTATTATCAGGGAGTTACCGACTATACAGGAAAAATCACAACAAGAGCGATTGAAGAAATTCGAAAAACTCAGAACGGACCTTGATGGAATTTTCGAATCCGGGTACGAACGAAAAGTATTGAATTACTTCGATTATGATCATTGGATCGATGCTAAAACGAAACGTTCGGTTGATTAAAAAAAGGGTGTTATCAACTATTTTGTAATCGTGCATTATAGTGTTACCGTCTGAATTCAGATCTTTCCACAAAAACCGAAATCTCTCCTTTTCAGTACCCGGTATTGCAAAAACATTAACATAAACACTTCAACACGTTCAGTGAAACGCTTCTCGCCTTTGGAAAACGGCTAAAAAAAACGAGAGTGACGCTTTCGCTCTCACTCTCGCTCTAATTTTTGTTGGCCCACTAGGGCTCGAACCTAGACTCTTCTGAACCAAAATCAGACGTGTTGCCAGTTACACCATGGGCCAGTTGCGGCTGCAAAGTTAATGTTGCAAAATTAATTTCAAAGGAAAATGACTAAAAAACTTTGCTTGGTTGAGATGTAAACAGACCGCTGTTATTTCATTTTGGGATTTTTTCACTTTTTAGGTCCCTGACCCTGCTCATATATTTTTAACTTCGCATCGGTGACAAGTACACCCTGCAACTAGTTGGCCTTGCAGACATCATTACAAAAGGAAAAAGATGAATTACAGACTATTGAACCTTACCCTGGGATGGACGGTGTTCCTGATCGCAACTGTCGTCTATTTCATAACCCTGGAAGATACGGTCAGTTTATGGGACTGTGGTGAGTATATCACTGCTGCGTATAAACTGGAAGTCGGTCACCCTCCCGGTGCACCTTTATTCATGGTCCTTGGACGTCTGTTTTCCTTTTTTGCTGACCCCGTAGACGTTGCCTTGTGGATCAACAGGCTTTCTGCAGTGTCAAGTTCATTGACGATCTTGTTCATGTTCTGGTCACTCACCCTTCTGCTTAAGAAGCTTGCTCTGCGTGAGAAGAAAGAGTTGAGCAGCGGTGATGTGATCGCCATTTTCGGTAGCGCAACCATTGGCTCCCTGGCCTATGCCTTTTCTGACTCTTTCTGGTTCTCGGCCGTTGAAGGTGAGGTGTATGCGATGTCTTCATTGTTCACCGCCGCGATCTTCTGGGCGATTCTCAAGTGGGATGAAGAAATGGCGCTATTCAGCGATGGACTGCTCCATCCCGAACTTTCTCCGAACCGGTGGTTGCTCCTGATCATGTTCCTGTTGGGACTGGCAATCGGGGTTCACCTTCTCGGGATTCTTGTTGTTCCTGCAATTGCTTACCTGATCTATTTCCGAACAGCAAAGGAGGTAAGTCTTCCGGGCTTTATCATTACCGGAGTGCTTGGTGTGTTCATCCTTGGATTTATTCAGGAAGGTGTGATACCCGGTTCTATTTCCCTGGCCTCTTCGTTTGAAGTAGCATTTAGAAACTCGCTGGGATTACCTTTCTACTCAGGAACGATCTTCTTCTTCGGGATGCTCATTGCAATCTGCTTTTACTTGATCCGATATGCACGAAAGAAGAGCAATGCCATCCTGTACAACGTTACAATGGGGTTGATCCTCCTCCTGATCGGTTATGGTTCCTTTGCCGTGATCGTGATCCGATCCAATGCAAACACGCCACTCGATGAGAACGATCCGGAAAACCTGGTGACCTTACATGCTTATCTTAAGCGTGAACAGTACGGTTCTGCACCACTCATGTACGGACCTTACTGGAACTCTATTGAGGCTGATCCGTCGGAATTTGGAGGGCGCTCTCCATTCTATCTGAGACGATTCGTTGTAACAAAAGGTGACAAGGATATCAAGGCATTCCGCAAGGAAGAGGCAGCCAAAAAGTTCGCCGCCGAGAACGCAGGAACAGTGATCGAAAAGTATTATGAGTCGAATGCGGCTGAAAGAGAAAATAGTGTACCAACCTATACCCAGAATACGATCTTCCCAAGGATGTACTGGAACGTGGAAGCGCAGCGTATAGATGGGTATAAGAAGTGGTCAGGATACGATCCGAATGATGATGCACAGACACCGAAAGGAAAAGATGGCTTGCGTCTTCCAACTTTTGGAGAGAACCTCAATTACTTCTTCAGTTATCAGATCAACTGGATGTACTGGCGCTATTTCCTATGGAATTTTGCCGGTAGACAAAACGATATTCAGGGACATGGTGACGAAATGCGTGGTAACTGGATTTCAGGGTTGAGTGCAGTTGATGAGGCTCGTCTGGGAGCTCAAGGCGCGGAGGCACCGTACTACACTGCTGAGAATCCGTCGAATAACAAATTCTTCTTTCTACCACTAATTCTGGGACTTGTTGGATTGTTCTTCCATTTTTACAGGGCTCCAAAGGACGCCTTTGTACTCCTCCTTGCTTTCCTTTTTACCGGGCTCGCGATCGTTGTTTACTTGAACCAGAAGCCACTTGAGCCGAGGGAGCGTGATTATGCTTATGCGGCTTCGTTCTATTTCTTTGCTTTCTGGATTGGTATCGGTGTATACGCACTTTATGACGCCTATCAGCGATTCACGAAGAAGGACCTGATCAAAATGCTGACGTGGGCCGGAGCAATTCTGTTCCTGACACTGATCAGCGATATCGGAGGTGAACGCTCCATGCCGAACACGATCTCATGGTTGTTCATTTCTGTGGTAGGCATTGGCTCTATGGCGCTCATGATGGCATTGAAAAAAGCGCTGAACAGCGAAACAAATGGAGCCGTTGTGGCGACCTTGCTAGGTTTATTTGTTCCTGTACTCATGGGAATGCAGGGTTGGGATGATCACGACCGAAGTCTAAAGACATCCGCAAGGGATCTGGCCTACAATTACCTTGAATCCTGCACCGACAATGGGATCATCTTTACGAATGGTGACAACGACACCTTCCCGCTGTGGTATATGCAGGAGGTTGAGGGAGTAGGAACAGATGTCAGGGTGTGTAACCTTTCGCTCATGCAGACTGATTGGTACACCGAGCAGATGATGATGAGAGCCTATGAATCGGATCCACTTCCGATCAAGTTCCGTGAAGATCAGATCATGATGTCTGCCGGAAATACGGATCAGGTCCTGTTTGCAGGAATGTTCGAGCTTTTCTACCTGAACGCACCTGACGAAGTGATTCGTAAAGTGATCGATCTGAGGGTTAAATCGAACAGGGAAGCGGTCATCGCATCTATGAATGATTTTGCCACCAGAGTGCCTTCTGCGATAAGCGGAATGAGTTCTTCACAGTCCAACGTATTGGGCCGTCTGGAGGAGATCAAGGCAGAGCTTTCCGCTGCGCCTACAGGTAATCTGACGGACGCGGTATACCGCAAATACAGAAACGCTTTTGAAGTGCTTTCTGGTATTCAGAGTGGTCTTGTTACCCTTCCGGAGGGACAGGGACAGCAGTTACAGCAAATGTTGATCGCACTTGATGAACAGTGGAACTACACCGACCTTAAGGATGCAATGGCTTTCGTAAGAGACGACAACAACATGATCAACTATGATGCACGTCGTCAGGTACGTATTTTCCCGAGTTCAGGATTCATTCTGAAAGTGAATGCGGATAACGCGGTCAAATCCGGTATCATAAAGGCCTCTGAAAAGTCAAACTGTCTGAAGGAGCTACGTTTCGATTTTAAATCGAGAGGGATTACCCGTGAACAGGTTATGATGCTTGATATCCTTGCCAACAATGACTGGAAAAGAGGTATTTTCTTCTCAAGTCCCGGAGGATCTGAAGTATCTATCGCACTGTATCAGCGAGGATATGTTAAGCAGAACGGAATGGCCTTTGAGCTGAGTCCGTTGAATGACCTTAGAAGCCGCTTTGCAGCTGACAAGATGTACAACAACATGATCAACGTGTACAGTTATGGCGCCATGAACAATCCGGATGTACTTACGGATTACTACACGCGTCGTCATACCTCTCAGTACAGACTCCATTTTGCATCACTTGCTGATCACTACCTCACACTCGCAGAGAATGAGGAAATGACAAAGAAGTCAAAGGAGATGAACATTGAAATGTTGCGTAAGAACGGTATGAACCAGCAGGCTGACGAATTGGCCAAAACACTGGTAGGGGTAGATGGACGTGTGAAGGAATACCGCAAAAAGGCGCTGAATCTGCTCAACCATTCTTTGAAGGTGATGCCGGCTGAGATCGTGATCGACTACGGTGAACCAACATCTTCCCGAGATATGTACAAGGAAACCGGGGTTGAATATCCGGTTTATCAGGATGGAATTCTCCATGACTACGTGGCTCTTTATTACCGTGCAGGTGACAAGGGAGCTGCCGAGAAGTTGGGTGCAACGGTAGCAAAACAGCTTGAATCTATTCTCAACTACTTTGAGAAGAGTGACCCGACGTTGGCAGGAAGTGCAGATAACAGCAGTGACTTGTGGGCTGCGTTGGATGCCTATTTCAAATTACACATGGCAGCGATCAATCCTGAAACAGGTAACAAGAGTGGTAATCTGGCGGCTCGCACTCAGAAACGCATTGACACTTTCTACAACTCCTCTGTTAAAGCAATGAAGGATGCACTCAAAATGAAGGCAACTGACAATGGCGAGAGCACGAGAAGAGGCACAACGAATGGAAAGTACAGTAGTATGCTCTTTGAGATTGAGGATTATTCAGATGCTATCGCGGTGCATTACGGTTTGAAGGACGGTCCGGTGAAGGCACCTGCTTCCCCTCAACCTTCCCCGGGAATGGAGAATATTGACATTGAGGCATTGATGCAACAGATGCCGGCAGCGGATTCTGTGAATCAGTAATGATAAGAATTACCAGAACCCCACGGATCATACAACGGTTTTTTCCGGGTATGACGTGGGGTTTTTCTTTGGATTCAGCCGCCGTTTACCTCACTTTTGATGATGGGCCTGACCCCGAACTTACCGGATGGGTTCTGGATACTCTGAAAGACTACGAAGCAAAGGCCACGTTCTTTTGTGTCGGGGATCGTGTCAGACAGTATCCGGAGGTCCTGAAACGTATCATGGAAGAAGGACATGCTGTCGGCAACCACACCATGTCCCATGAAAATGGATTTACAACGGATAACAAAACTTACATTGCTTCCATTCAGGAAGCTGCGAACGTGATCCCTTCGAAACTTTTCAGACCTCCTTATGGAAGGATCAAGCCTTCGCAGGCTAAAGCACTTCGCTCAAACGACTTCCGTATTATCATGTGGAGCTGGCTCACCTATGATTTTGATCATGGTCATCAGGTGGACAAGGTACTTCGGCAGGTGAACGGAATTAGTGCAGGAGATATAATTGTGCTGCACGATAATCCTAAATGTGCTGATCGTATGAAACAGATCCTTCCGGCCATTCTAGCAGAGGTGAATAGAAAAGGATTGATCTGCAAGGCAATATCAGAACCTATCTCCGCTTGAAAACCGGTACGGTCGAACAAGGCTCTCCATACATGATGCTCTTGGCGACAGGCTGCAAACGCGCTATCAACTCGGTCATTGCATAGTCCGGACTTGAAATATCCGAACAACCCTTGATGATGATCCTCCCATCGATCTTGTCGCTCAGATCAAGCTGATGAATGTTTTCACGGATAATGGCTTTTTCCAGATCGGTTTTGCTCCCCACAATGAAGTGAGTTGCTTTTCCAACGAGTTTCGAGCCGACAAGCATGTATGCCCATGTCGGGATGATCGCGTCCGCTGAACACAGGATATAAACTGCCTTACCGTGATACTGATCCCAGTTGTGGTTATCGATCCAGGTTCTGAATTCCTTTTCCTTAAGGATCAATCCTTGCCAGAGTTGCTCCGCAAGATCTATTTCAACGATCTTCATCGCAGGTTTGAAGTCTGCCAGATCCATTTGAATTAGACCACTTTCCTTGACTTTATTCCTGATCTCTTCCATAACCGCAAAAATAAGTTATATGCGTGAAGTCTGCTATCTTTGCCCAAATCTCAAACAGATGAAGTACATTCTTGGTTTCACATTGCTGGTTCTTTTGGCTTCTTGTGGCGGTAATGAAAGGAAGATCACAGGCCGTTGGAAACTGGATCGGATAGATTATGCGGAACACTTTAAGAACGTACCCGAAGAAGTTCGTGACATGCTAATGCGAAAAATGGATGAAGAATTTGAACGGCTAAAGGGTAAAACTTTTTTCACCTTCGGAGCTGATGCTTCCCTGAAGTTAGAGTCGCCCAATTTTCTCGGAAAGATCGTGACAGTAGGTGGTAAGTACCACTTTAACGACGATCAGGATTCACTCTTTTTTGATATTGAGATCCCGGAGAGTTATAAGGTTCTGGAACTTAGTAAGGATAGTATGTCGATCCGGACGGATGAGATGCCCAAGCGCACACTTTATCTTTCAAAACAGAAATAAGACAAGTTGTCATACTTTTTCTCAGGGCACAGCTTTTGACAAGTCGGCCGCGTGAGACAAAATATGATCCCAACATCCACGCCTTTTGAGGCACTGTTCTTCCCGGCGCTGCTGTTGGTGGTGATGTGGTTGTTTTATTGGGCTGAAAATCTTTTCATATACCCATTTCATGAATTGGGAGTGTTGCCCAGGACATTTTCCGGATTAAAAGGTGTGTTCTTTATGCCTTTGATTCATTCACCCCGTGAAATAGAGCATATTGTCAATAATTCGATACCCACGTTTGTCCTTACGGCAACACTCATTTATTTCTACAAACCCATTGCGCTGAGAGTATTTGTGTTACTATGGATAATGACCGGATTTTTTCTCTGGGCCTATGCCGACCATCAAGTTTATCATATTGGTATCAGCGGGATCATCTATGGATTGGCATCTTTCCTTTTTACTTCCGGGGTCCTGCGTAAATATTTACCTCTTCAGGCCATTTCACTTTTCGTAGTGTTCGTATATGGAAGCATGGTTTGGGGAATCTTTCCGATGGAGCAGCGTGTTTCGTGGGAAGGACATCTGATGGGCTTCTTTTCAGGGATCGTACTCGCTTTTTTATTCAGAGAGAAAGGGCCACAACGACCGAAATTCCAGTACGAGATCGAAAAGGAAATGGGCATCGAACCGCCGGACTTTGAAGCGGAGTGGAGGGAAAAAATGCTGCAAGCAGAAAGAGAGGAAGAAGAGCTCCTCAAGCAGGCAGCTCAGATCCATATTATTTATCACTATAAGCCGAATGAACCTGAAGTCAATCAGGAAAATAAACCTGAGGACGATAAGCATGTGTGATTGTTCCTGTGCCCATGGATGTCTCCTTCCAGGACCCGAAAGGAAAGGAAATAGTCACATACCCGCAGGTTTTCAAATGGATATTCTGTTCGGTGAAGTAACAGGCAAGTGCTGAGATCCCTTCATTGTGTCCAACGATAAGAATATCCTTTCCATGTGGCAGAGACCATAATGCACGTAGATATGTATCGCGGTCAGCCAGATAGAGTTCTTTTAGAAAGGAGATTTTTCCGGAATCTATAAATTCTGAAACGACCTTTAATGTCTGTCGCGTACGCACAGCATCAGAACACAGGGTTTCCTTTAATTCGATCTCAAGATCCGAAAGATGCTGGCCCATCATGTTGGATTGAATGACACCTTTCGGCAGGAGTTGGCGGTGAAAATCATCCCGACTCATCGAAAGGACCTCCGTTTTAGCATGACGTAATAAATGGAGTTTCATATACGCAGTTATTTCCAACCAATCGTGATCGTTGATCGTTCAAATATAAACCATCGGTTTTATTTATTGATCGGTAGTGATAAGTTGTTGAAGTGAATTGGATGAGATAAAAAGTTGTGGTACATTGCAATTGACCGGTAAAATAAGAACCTTGCAGAAAACGATTCCGATCAGTGCTGAACTTCTGAAGTCATGCGTAAAGGATGACAGACGTTCTATCCAGGTGCTGTATGAGCATTGTTTTCGCGTATTCATGCCGGTATGTTTCCGCTATCACAATAATGAAGAAGATGCGAGGGCATCGTTGAACATTGCCTTCATGAAGATCCTGAAGGGATTGGAAACGGTCGATGGAGATCTTAATTTCGCAGCATGGGCCAAGCGTATCATGGTGAATACGCTTATCGATGAATATCGGAAAAAGAAAAATTACAATTCGCGCGTCAATGCTAAGGAAACAGAACGCGAGCTTGATGTGGAGGCTCAACCGGAGCAGAACGAAGCGGAATCTAATTTTGGGTATGAAAACCTTATGAAGCTTGTGGCTGAACTGCCTGAGATCAGTAGAAACGTCTTCAACCTTTATGTGATCGATGGATACAATCACAAGGAGATCGGAGAAATGTTGGGAATGTCTGAGGGAACATCCAAATGGCATCTTTCTACTGCGAGGAAAATTTTAAGAGAAAAATTGGAAAGGATCGAAATAGTCCAGAGAAGACTGGTGATATGAGCTGGACGGATAAGGAATTGGACGAATTGTTTAAAGGTGCTGCTGAAGAGCAGTCCTTTGAATACCGAAAGGAATACTTCAACGATATTGAAGGGCAACTTCCTGTGCGTAAAAGAAGAGTAGGTCTGCTCTGGTGGGGAGGTGGATTTTTAAGTTTATTGGGATTGATTGTTTTGATGATCAATACCCCTGATGTGGAGGATCGAAAGTACTCATCGGTAACAACACCGGTCGAGAGCTCCGCGAAAGGATTAAAATCAATTGAACAACAGCTCAAAAGGATTCCCAATGCTAAAGGATCAACGTTTGCGGTGGGTGACCGGTCAGATGACATTGGTCAAGTGCCGAATAAGTTGATCGCGGGTGAAAACGCTTCTGAATTTGCCCTTGTTGAGGACTTATCGTACAAGACGGATCTTGTTGATGACGGGGTGTCAAGAGTGGCTGAAAATATTCCTTTTGATGTTGAAAAGCTGGAACCAAAGAACCTGTGTCTTCCGGTTTCAGGAAATATAATCAAGAGAGATTTCCATTTGTCATCACAACGCGTTAAAGGCATTTCATTTTATGCTGAACTTTCAGCTGGAGCTGGTCAGTCGCCGGTGAAAGACTCGGAGCTCGGAAGCAGTATGAGCTACACATATGGTATTTCTGCCGGAGCTGAATACCGTTTTAACAAATGGTCCGTGTCCGGTGGATTAGGTGTAGCCAGAAGACATTTCGAGAATGTGTATATCCAGGAACGCTCCGTTATCTACGGCTTTGGCGTGAACAACTTTGATAATCAGTACAATTTCAACTCACTGATCTCACTGGAAATCCCTCTGCGACTTGGATACAGATTCGGCGACCACCTGGTGGAAGGTGGTGTCACAACCTCATGTGCTCTTCTGACAACCGTTCATTATCAGGAGCAGATGGACGGTGAAACACTCCGTCAGGGTTCGGGCATCGCGGGTTCGCACATGTTTGACAGAGTGGTTGTGAGACCGGAATTGCGCTATGCATTTCGTTTGAGCAATAACTGGACTCTTGGGGCCGGTGTATCCATGCAAGTGGGAAGTGGAATCGCCTCTGACCGAATAAAAGGAGATCAGCAGTCAATGCCTTTATCAGGCACGGTAAGTATTAAACGATCGTTCGAGTTCCATTGACAATGAAAAATATTCTAATCGCTATATTGTCCCTCAGTGTTTTATTTTCCTGTAAAAAGGAGGAGATCAAGGATCCTGTTGAGGATTCAGTGCCCGTGTTCAAGGCAAACATTCAATTGGATGGGGAAGATTTTTTGCTCGAGGCCGGGAAGGATGATGTCTTCATGTCAACCTATACGGAAACCGTGAATGGCGTTGAGCGTTTTTCCGGTAAACTAGGCCGATCCGATGTCTATGTTGAATTGGGTGTGTTTCGGGGAGACCTGGATATTAACGACCCTTTTTCGCTAAAGAATTTTCAGGGAGTATTGCAGTTTGCCAGTATACCTGTTGGGCCTCTTGCTGTGCTTTCCAAGGATGATTTCCCTAATGCACAAGTCATAGATCACATCGTTTGGTTCAAGAATGGTATCCAAGCCGGGATCGACGATATGAATATTAGCGAACCGGGGAGATATGATGTTTGTGCAGAAGTCCATTTCATTGACGGCCAGATTCATCAGCTTTGCAACGAACTGCTACTGGGATACAATATCAATGCAGATTGCAGGATCAAACACATCCTTAGCGTATTCGGTGATCTTCACGTGTGGATGGATCAACCCACCTCAGAGATCAATGAGATCAAATGGTATTTGGATGGCGAATTGTACCAGACAGGTGAGGAATTGGATTGTGTTATTGATCCGAACGAACATCTGATTGAAGCAGAAATTTCGTTTGAGAATGGGAGTGTACGTAGAAAAGCTATCCTGGTAGATGGTAGTTTAAGTGGGCACCTGATCAACGATTTCACCTATGTGGAAACGAGTCCTGTAAATCAGATCCGCTGGGATTATGGCGTGGTAATAAATGTACTCAGGGATGGGAAACAATATACCTCGCTGACGGCCAACAATCTGGATAGCTCGGTGGAGATAACGGATATTGAATATTACGGTCAGAATGCCCAGGGTAAGAATGTGTACAAATGCACCGGGACGATCGATGCGATGGTGAGGGAAGTCGGAACAAATACTGTCGTACCAATCACAATTTCAACTACTTTTGGGCTTGAAATGAACTGATCTTTTCCAGGGTTGATATTTAAATTTTCGGACATTTTCATACTATGAGAATAATAACTACTGCTTCACTGTTAATTCTTTCCACTATTGCCACCGCGCAGATCACGCTGACTGAAACCGATTTTGGTAATAGCAATGATACGGTTAGGATCAGCGTATCCAATGATTTTATGATTGATTATGTTTCAACCGGAGCGGGATACAACTGGGATTTTAGCCAGCTTACTCCGAACTCACAGTTTCTAAAGGATTACAGACCAATTATCGAAGCGGGATTTGGCTACTTCCTTTTTGGTCCGGCTGCATCTCAGGCTTATGAAGCAAGTTATTTCAGCGAATCAACTGCGCTTCCTTTGGATCAGTTGGGACAGTTACTTCCGATCAATATCACCGGGTTTTTTAGTGTGACAAAAGTTGCAGCAGATGCCGTGACCACTGTAGGTTCTATTATAGGTATCGAGGACAATCTCATTTCAGTCAAGGCAGATACGATCGAAACAAGGTATCAGTTACCGCTTAATTTTGGTGATACGTATTCTTCGGTTGGGCATACCAATTTAAATTTTGATCCTTTCTTTGCCGGTGCCTGGATCCAGCACAGGGAGAGAAGTTCTGAAGTGGACGGCTATGGACAGATCACAACTCCTTACGGAACCTTTGAAGCGATCAGGGTCAAGCATGAAATTGACGAATACGATTCTTTACTTGTTGATTTCAATGGTAATTCAGTATGGTTGCCTCTCCCGGTTCCACTGACTCGTGAGTATGAATGGTGGACAAATGGGGAAAAAGAACCAGTTCTGAAGGTCGTTACCAACGATTTCTTTGGAAATGAGGTGGTTACGGCAGTTGAATATAGAGATATTTACAGAGGACTCGACGCGAGCCTGGATGAGATACCATTGAATATTGTAATGGGGCCAAATCCCGTTGAAGATAAATTAACGATCAGCTCTGACCAACCTATCAAAAAGATCGTTTTGATCCAGTCTGATGGAAAAATGGCAATGCAAATGAATGTGCTGGGATCGTTCCAGCAGGAGCTTGAGTTGGATGGTGCCATGTCAGGATTATACTTCGTCGAAGTTCATTGCGGAGAAAGGGTTTCAAGACAACCTCTTGTGGTCCGCTAATAGAATCATTAACTTTGTAGAAAGGCAAACCGGTCTATCGCCGTTCTGATTCGTCGGAATGGAGGAAAGTCCGGGCAGTATAGAGCACCGTACTTCCTAACGGGAAGGTGTCGGCTTTACGTCGGCAACAGATAGTGCCACAGAAAGGAAAACTACCCCGACAAGCTCTGCTTTGTCAGGGAAAAGGTGAAAAGGTGAGGTAAGAGCTCACCGCTTCGGCAGTGATGGCGGAGGCATGGTAAACCTTACGGACTGAAAGACCAAATATACCGGGGCCTGAGGGTTGCTCGCCCGATCCCGGAGGGTAGGTCGATAGATGCTGATGGTGACATCAGTACCAGATAAATGATAGACATGCCGATGGAAACGTCGGTATACAGAACCCGGCTTACAGGTTTGCCTTTTTATTTTTTTCGTGTCGATCGTATGACGGCTTCAGCCCTCACTTTGTAAGCACATAGATCGCTCGTGGCAACCGGATAGACCTTGAAACGTTTGTTCTGATAAGTAAAAGCCCGATCCATGGAGCGTGTCACAGGAAAGGTGTTCCACCAGTTATTTAGCTTTTCGTTGTTTCGCTGTTGAGTGTAGTAATTAAGGAACCCAACGGCCGCACTGTAATTTCTGGCTTGCTTGACGATACCGGCCCCTCTCAGTTCGTAGTGAACTCCTCCTTTATTTTGTCCCGGAAATACGATCCTTGCTTTCCTGTACCCTGAACGATAGAGTGTACTGTCAGAGTAGAACTGAGAGTATTTGGTAAGGAGTGGAGGGAAATAATATGTGCTGTCTCCCGGTCGCTGGAAATTGATCTCACGATCGAAGCATGCGTTCACCATGCTTCTAAGGCCATTCCCTTTGGTCTCCCTGTATCGGTGGGCGAAAGGCGTGAAAAGAGCAGTGAGTTCCGAATTTTCAATGAGATCTGTGGTCCAGTTCCCTGATTTGGTTAGGTCAGTATAATTGTTCAGTCGCTTAAGGCTATCCTGTTTCTGAACAATAATATACGGGTCCATAGCCAGCCCGAACCAGCAATTGTCCTTATCCCTGAAACGATAGGGTAGAGCAGGTCTTTCAGAAGGATCGAGCAGTCGTTGTAAGAGACCATTCTCCTGAAAGCTGCACAAATCAAGCGAAGACTGAAGGATCACCAGATCGATACGCGTTGTATATCCTTCCTTTTTCAGTTTGCCAAGAATGGAATCGACCGGCATGTTCAGAATATGAATGACGGTATTGTGTTGTTTTGAAAACTCCTTGAACAGTGATCTGTCCCTGTAATCGAGAAAATCAGATGCGATGACCAATTGTTTTTTGACAGGTTCCTTCACGGATGGAATGCCACAGCTGACCTGCAGGAACAGCGAAAGCAGCAATGAGCCAAATGGGATCAGTCGGAACATTTCACAAAGATATTCAACAATTACGGTGACTATACGATGCCACGGATTTAATTAATTTTACAGAAACAATTAGTGGCTGTGGGCGAAAAAGCAAATCAGAAGAAAGTTCAGGCAGTAATGGAAGACCTGAGATCGGGGAATGAGCAGAAGTTCTCAGCTGCGATCAAGACACTTCATAGTATCGGAAATGTGAGTGTCCTTACCGAACTGCTTGACCTGTTGCGAACGGATCTTTCAGAAAAGAATCGACAGGAATTGCTGGACACCCTGAATGATCTTAACGACAGCGATGCGATACCGGTGATCATGGAAGCCCTCCGCGATGAGGTAAATCACGATATCCGACGGGATGTTCTGACCACTATCTGGAACAGTAAATTGGACTACAGTGCCTATTTGCCCGATTTTGTGGCTATGGCATTGGATGGCGATTTCATGGATGCACTCGAATGCCTTACCGTCATTGAAAACATGGAAGGTCCTTTTGGGGAGCATCTCATTCTGGAATCACAGCTTCATATGAAGGAATATCTGGAGGACACGGCGCCTAAGGATCCTCAAAAAGCGAAGATCATCAGTGAGATCGCCATTTTCATCAAGGACCTAAATGATGCAGACGACGACGGGATTGAGGAATTCAACGTGTAATCCCTACTGAGCATTCTGCTTATTCAAGCTCCCAGCCGTAACGTTCTTTAAGGATTGCATGGACCTTGTGCAACATGTCTTCATTTTGAATATTCGAGAGCACATCTTCAATGAATGCAGATACAAGCAGATTACGCGCTGATCTTTCTGAAAGGCCACGTGCTCTCAGGTAGAATACAGCGTTTTCATCCAATTGTCCGGTTGTTGATCCGTGTGAACATTTTACATCATCAGCGTAGATCTCCAGCTCAGGTTTTGAGTTGATCGTGGCATTATCGCTGAGCAAGACATTTCCGTTTGACTGAAAAGCATTGATCTTCTGGGCGTCCTTGCGTACGAATACTTTCCCGTTAAATACGCCGGTAGCATTTTCGTCGATCACTCCTTTATAAAGCTCATTCGACTGGCAGTGAGGCATGCGATGATCCACCATAGTATGATTGTCCACATGCTGATTTCCCTTGAGCAAATAGGCGCCATTTAAATTGGTGGTGCAGTTCACCCCGTCTACAACAATATTGAGGTTATTCCTCACGAAGGTACCATTCAGCGTAATCGTGTTGATGGTAAATGTCGAGTCTTTTTCCTGATAGACTTGTTCGGTTTGAACATGGAAATTACCTTCCGATTCATACTGCAGTTCATCGATGGAAAGATGTGCGCCCTCCTCAACGATCACCTCTGTGATCGCGTTAACGAAGGAACCTTCGGCATTGGCACTGTAAAAAGCACTTGCAAGGTTTGCCTGAGAGAATTTTTCAGCTATAACAAGTATCCTGGGACTTGCCATTTGATGGTTCCCACTGAGCACATGGATCAGCTGGATTGGTTTGTCGATCTTACAATTCTTTCCTATAACAATGATCACACCCTCACCCATGTAGTTGGTATTCAATGAAGAGAATACGTCACCTTCCGTTTTCACGAGTGAACCCACACGGGCCATCAATGCAGCATCTGCCATACCGAATGGAACCACTCGGACTCCTTCAGGGAGCATAGTAGTTGACAGAGAAGGAAGGAAAGATCCGTTCTCGAATATCAGTGTTACGGCAACATTCGAGATAAGGTAGCTTCTGTCAAGATGAAGTGTTCCGACGTGTCGCGTTTGGAGTTTCAGATTGGCAATACGTCCAACTCTGGTATACTTCCACGCCTCGTTTCGTGTGGAGGGAAAGTCGTTCCGATTTAAAGTTTCCTTAGCCGAACGCAACGCATCTTCATTAATGGAAAAAGAGGCAGGGGTTAAGCCCGTAGTAAAACTGCTTAGTTTCGACTCCCCGATCAATTCTGGTGTGCTCATAGAACTTGGTTATGCCGTTTCAATTTCGGATTTGATCCAGTCGTATCCTTTTTCTTCAAGTTCCAAAGCCAGCTCCTTGGGACCCGTCTTCACGATACGACCATCATATAGCACATGAACATAATCAGGCACGATGTAATCCAGCAAGCGCTGATAGTGGGTGATCACGATCGTAGCATTTTTAGGTGATTTCAATTTGTTTACTCCGCTGGCAACGATCCTGAGGGCGTCAATATCCAGACCGGAATCAGTCTCATCAAGGATAGCCAGTTTTGGTTCAAGCATGGCCATCTGAAAGATTTCGTTTCGTTTCTTTTCACCGCCGGAAAATCCTTCATTCACAGAACGAGAAGCCAGTTTGCTATCCAGCTCAACGATCGCCGATTTTTCACGCACCATGGCCATGAAATCTTTCGCAGAAACCGGTTCTTCACCTTTGTATTCTCTTATCTCGTTGATCGCCGTGCGAAGGAAATTGATATTCGAAACACCCGGAATTTCGACAGGATATTGAAAAGCCAGGAACAAGCCTTCACGTGCTCTATCCTCTGTGGACAGAGCTAACAGATCTTTTCCGTCAAAATCCACAGATCCTTCGGTGATATCATATTCCTCTCTTCCTGCCAGTACGGAGGCCAAAGTGCTTTTACCGGCTCCGTTTGGACCCATGATCGCGTGCACTTCTCCTGCCTTTACTTCGAGGTTCAAACCTTTGAGGATCTCTTTTCCGTCGATCGACGCGTGTAAATTCGATATCTTGATCATATTCGTAACTTCTAACTTGTAATTCTATAAATTATCCTACAGATCCTTCCAGGCTAATGGCCAGTAGCTTCTGTGCTTCAACGGCAAATTCCATCGGGAGTTGGTTTAACACTTCCTTGCAATAGCCGTTCACGATCAAACTGATCGCTTTTTCTTCGCTGATCCCACGCTGCAAACAATAGAAGATCTGGTCTTCACCGATCTTGGAGGTTGTGGCTTCGTGCTCGATCTTTGCGGAACTGTTCTTGCACTCGATATACGGGAAGGTGTGAGCCCCGCATTCATCCGTCATCAGCAAAGAGTCACATTGCGAAAAATTGCGTGCATTCTCAGCATTCTTGTGAATCTGCACAAGCCCGCGGTATGAATTCTGAGACTTGCCTGCAGAGATCCCTTTTGAAATGATCGTGCTCTTGGTATTCTTTCCGATGTGCACCATCTTGGTGCCCGTATCAGCTTGTTGAAAATTATTGGTGACAGCTACTGAGTAAAACTCGCCAACAGAGTTGTCACCTTTAAGGATGCAGGACGGATATTTCCAGGTAACAGCTGATCCCGTTTCTACCTGTGTCCAGGAGATCTTGGAGTTGCGTTCGCACAATCCACGCTTGGTCACAAAGTTATATACACCACCCTTTCCTTCCTTGTCTCCGGGATACCAGTTCTGAACGGTTGAATACTTGATCTCTGCATTTTCAAGCGCGATCAATTCGACCACGGCAGCATGAAGCTGGTTTTCATCTCGCTGAGGTGCAGTACATCCTTCCAGATAAGAAACATAGGACCCTTCATCCGCAACCACAAGTGTTCGTTCGAACTGACCTGTTCCCCCTTCGTTAATTCGGAAATAGGTAGAAAGTTCCATTGGACACTTTACACCTTTAGGAATGTAGCAGAATGAACCGTCCGTAAAAACAGCGGAATTTAATGCTGCATAGAAATTGTCCGTCATTGGAACTACAGTTCCCATGTGTTTGCGAACCAGTTCCGGATGTTCCTGAACAGCCTCTGAGAAGGAACAGAAAATGATCCCCAGTTCCTTTAGTTTCTCTTTGAATGAAGTCGCAACGGAGACAGAATCCATTACAAAATCCACTGCTACACCGGTCAGTCGCTGTTGTTCCTCCATGGAGATCCCGAGTTTCTTCATGGTTTCCTTCAGCTCAGGTTCTACATCGTCCCAGGATTCGTATTTCTTTTTTTGTTTTGGAGCAGCGTAGTAGGTAATATCCTGGAAATGTGGCTTCTCGTAATGAACATGGGCCCATTCCGGTTCGGTCATTTCCTTCCAGACGGCGTATGCTTTAAGTCTGTACTCTAAAAGCCATTGAGGCTCGTTCTTTTTGTGAGAAATGAATCGAATGATATCTTCGTTTAGACCTTTCGGAGCCTTATCGGATTCGATATTGGTTACGAAACCGAATTTATATTCCTGTTCCTTAAGGTCTTTGGCCAGTTCGTCTTCTGTATAACCCATATTTCGTTGAACTTCATTAAACAGAAAACGATTCACCGCATCCACATGTTCGGTCTGCATTTGGATTCTGGAACACAAAGCCTTTACCATTCAGTCCGCCTGAAAAATCCAGGGTTGTTCCAATAAGATATAGGAAGCTTTTCTTATCTACGACTACCTTGATCCCGTTATCCTCAAATACCTTGTCGTCTTCCTTTTGCTCGTTATCAAAGGTCAGCTGGTACATGAGTCCTGAGCATCCTCCACCCTGAACACCTACCCGAATGAAATAACCATCTTTACCATCATCTTCCATGAGGCGAAGAGCCTGTTTTTTTGCGTTTTCGGTCACCGTGATCATAACCAGCGATTTTATTTAGATTAATTATAAATAACAGTTTTGGTGTAGCAAAAATACCACATTTATGGTATTCGATGCAATTCCAGTATAAAAAATGAACGCTGTGAACACTAATTAGTTCATTACAAGCACCATTTTGAAAAACAGAAACTCTGCTGCAACCTGAAATCTGAAGAAACCGTCTATCTTTGGTAAGTCAATTTAGACTAAATATGAAAAAGACATTTATTGCATTAGGATCATTTTGTATGATTTTAATGTCCAATCAATTCATGGGTCAATCATCTCCCGTTGCCCAACCGGTATCAAAGGTACTTCCGAATGGAGTGATCATTCACGAATCAGTGGGTGTAGAAGGGGTAGTTACTGAAACAACGGAAACTCCCAAATATGAGAACACGGTTGAATATTGGACAGAGGATCAGATCCGGGAAACCATCGAGTACATCAAGATAAAAAGAGCAGAAAACTGCTCCGTTCAGGAATATAATTCCTATCAGGAGAATCTCAAGATGCTCGAGGAAAGATTGAACCAGTTGGAAAAAGAGAAACAGAAATAATATTCCAGACAGATGACAAAGTATTTCAACAGTTCAATTCTCTTCATGGCGATCTTTACCGTAGCGTTGACCGGTTTCACTCAGATCACGCCTAACGGTAACTCGGGTAGCACTATGACAAGTTACACCTCAGGAGCAAGCAATGATCCAATTTACATTTGGTGTGCTGATGGGTTATCCAATAACACGGCCTCGTTGACAGCAAATGCACCCTCAGGTACAGCACCCTTCACGTTCAACTGGTTTTTTCATGATCAGTCCAACTTCTCATGGACACCATACACTACTCAAACGGGAACAACTTCTACGATCAATAACCTACCTAGCGATGGTTATCGTGTTCAGATCTATGATGCCGGGAATAACCTCGTAGGCTGCTACATTGCATGGGTATGGAATATGAACAGTGATGTTACGGCAAGCAACGCACCTGGTGCTTGTGACGCGACAGGGCTGAACGGAACAGTGAATGTCAATGGAAGTTTTACGTATTACAACCCGCCGCCGCCGGAATCAATAATTACTCCAGCTACGACTATTACCGTTTGTTTTTCAGCCAATCACACTTACGTTTCCGACTTAGGATTTTATCTTATTGGACCGGCAGCTTGTGGTAGTCCTGTTGTTACTTTGATGCCACATCCTCAGCTGATCAATGCGTTGAATGGTTGTTGCTGTAATGCCGGAAACAATGTAAATAATCTTTGTTTTACCACAAATTTAGTTGGTAATATTAGCCCTTGTACGGCATCAGTGCCTCTTACCGGTACTTATTCCGGGTATGCAAGCGCCTACGGCAATAACACAACAATTAACTGGAGCCCGATCTACGGTTGTAATGCGGCAGAAGGAGGATGGAGGGTTCAGATTTTTGATTGTATCGGTCTCGATGTAGGAGCTTTGACTAACGCTACACTTACATTCTCGAATCTAACCTCTTTCTGTGGTTCCCCGACAACAATTTCATATACCTCGGGAGCAATTAATTCGACCATTGCGGATAATTCCTGCAATCAGGGAACAGCTTCCATATTTCAGGTACCAATTACCCCGAACCTAACCACACCGATCACCATCAATGCCAATGTTTCCTATCTGTGGACATCAAGTCCGGCTGTAACTATACCTAACGCTTCAACAAGTTTAACACCATCCGTTAGCAGCTTACCAACAGGTACGACAGACTTCACCCTGACAGCGACAATTACCTATGGCTCTGCAACATGCACGAATAACGCCACAACCGCATTTGTTCAGACATGCTGCACTGCGGTTGCGGATGCGGGAGGTGATATAGCTTTCTGTACGGGATCGAATGGAACTATTGGTACACCTGCGGTGGCAAACATGACATATTCCTGGTCGCCGACCACCGGTTTGAGTGATCCGACGGCGGCTCAGCCAACTGTAACACTTACCAATTCTGGTTCTACACCGCAAAACTCGACATATACGCTCACAGTAACCAACGTCGTTGACGGTGGCTGTACGGATGTAGACGATGTTGTAGTCACCGTGAATCCGCTTCCAACAGTGAATGCAGGTACTTATCCGGTAAGCTGCTCTGATGCGGCAGACATTACACTTGTCGGAACTCCCGTCGGAGGTGTATTCTCAGGAAACGGCGTATCAGGAACAGCATTCGATCCATCAGTAGGCACCCAGACGGTGACATATGACTATACCGATGGAAACGGGTGCTCAAATTCGGCTACATCAACTATCACCATTGTAGATCCTTCATCGGTAAGTGCAGGCACGTATTCACCTGTTTGTATTGATGCTCCGGATGTCGTTCTGGCAGGAAACCCTGCCGGAGGTACGTTCTCCGGTACCGGTGTAACAGGCACTGCGTTCGATCCGTCTGTAGGAACTCAAACCATCACTTACAACTACACAGATGCAAACGGATGTTCGGGTTCAGGAACAGCAACTATTACCGTGAATCCACTACCTGTTGTAAATGCCGGGGCGGATGTGGTGATCTGTGCTGATGGAGCGGCTACCCTTTCAGCGAGTGGATCAGGTACACCTTCATGGTCACCTGCAACCGGACTGTCATCGACAACTGTGTTGAATCCTTCTGCGAGCCCTGCAGCCACAACAACGTATACGCTGACGTTAACTGAGAACGGATGTTCTGATTCGGATGACGTTACTGTAACCGTATTCCCAAACCCAGCGGTTACAATAAGCGGTGACCAGTCGATCTGTGCAGGTGATTGTTCAACGCTTACGGTATCAGGTGCTGACTTTTACATGTGGGCCCCGTCGGCAGATATAACGGACCCAACTGCTGCCGCACAGAATGTATGCCCTACAACGACAACGACTTATGATGTCACAGGATTCTCCATCAGTTCGAATTCAGTCCTCAATGGTGATTTCTCGGGTGGAGCGGTTGACTTCAACAGCGATTATCTGCTGAGTAGCGATACCCAATCGGAAAGCACTTACTTCGTGACAACAGATGCGAATTTGACACATCCTGGCTTCACGGGCGTTGATCATACGACCGGTTCCGGCAATTTCATGGTGGTGAATGGATCAGGTGTGCCAAATACTTCAGTCTGGTGTCAGACTGTTGCAGTTCAGCCGAATACCGATTATGTGTTTTCCACGTGGGTAAGCGCACTGGCTTTAGGTTCCCCTGCGATTCTTCAGTTCAGTATTAATGGTTCTAACCTTGGTTCACCTTTCACGGCACCGTTGGTTACAGGACAGTGGGATGAGTTCTACACGACCTGGAATTCCGGCAGCGCAACATCAGCTACGATCTGTATCGTAAACCAGAATACAGCAGTTGGAGGTAATGACTTTGGATTGGATGACATCTTCTTCTCTGCGTTGTGTAGTTCTACAGAAAGCATAACGGTTACTGTGAATCCGCTTCCGAACATCAACGCAGGATCTGATGTAACGATCTGTGAAGGACAGGCTGTTACCCTTTCAGGTTCAAATGGAGTTACCTATAACTGGAATAACGGTGTTCTTAATGGTCAGAGTTTTGTGCCAGCCGCTTCAGGAACCTATACGGTTACAGGAACAGATGCCAATGGTTGCGTGAATACAGACAATGTGAATGTAACGCTTCTTCCGCCACCGACTTCGGCATTCACTGCCGATAGCGTGACAGGTTACCCGGGCTTGAGTGTGAACTTCACTAATGACTCACAGGATGCAACATCGTATATATGGATATTCGGCAATGGTCAGATGGCTACGGTATCAACGACTGCTGCACAAAATGCTACATACGGAAACCCGGGTACGTATACCGTGTTTCTCATCGCGGACAACGGATATTGTACAGACTCAAGCTCCCTCGATATCATCGTGATCCCATTCCCTGATCCGATCATTCATGTGCCGAACGTGTTCACACCAAACGGCGACGGAACGAATGACGTGTTCTTCATTGCAACGCAGTATGTGGAGACGTTGGAGGTTCAGATCTTTAATCGTTGGGGGAATGTAGTTCATGAGATCAACGGCGTTAATGATTCATGGGATGGTATGGTCTCCAACAAGGAGGCTGTGGAAGGTGTCTATTTCTTTACCTACTATGTCAAGGGAATTAACGGAATGGAATTGACAGGACATGGAAATATTACGTTGAACCGATAATCGGATTAACTGATAGAGAGAGGGGCCTGAAAGCCCCTTTTCTTTTGAGCTCCATATTTCCTAACTTTGTGACCTTAGTCAGAAATTGAATGAGGATCTTTAAGGATTTTAATGCACTTGATGAGATAAGAAATCCTGTTCTTACGATCGGGACTTTTGACGGCGTTCATCTCGGTCATCAGAAGATCCTGGAAAGGGTGAATCAGGAAGCAGCACAGATCGACGGTGAGTCGGTGCTTTTCACCTTCTATCCGCATCCCAAGATGGTTTTGTTTCCCGATAGTAGTAATCTGAAATTGATCCAGACCCAGAATGAAAAACTGGAAAAGTTGAGCAGGTACGGATTGGATAATGTGATCGTATTTCCCTTTACAAGGGAGTTTTCCAGGTTAACCGCTGTTGAATTCGTTCGTGATTATCTGGTGAACAGGCTTAAGGTGAAAAAACTGGTCATCGGGTACGACCATCAATTCGGTAAGAACAGAGAAGGAACCCTTGAGTTTCTTAAGAGTGTATCAGACGTATATGATTTTGAGGTCATCGAGATCCCTGCACAGGAGATCGATGAGGTAAATGTGAGTTCAACTAAGGTCAGGAATGCGCTCCTTTCTGGAGATGTTAGTTTGGCCGCCCAGTTTTTAGGAGAACCATTCGAACTCAATGGCACCGTTGGAAGAGGTGATCAAATTGGCAGGAAGCTGGGTTATCCAACTGCAAATCTAATCATAGAGAGTGCCGAGAAGATCATTCCGGGAAATGGTGTGTATGTGGTGAAGGTCCGGCTTTCAGGAGGGGAGTGGAACGGCATGATGAACATCGGTTTCCGTCCGACTATCGGTACAGACGAACCCATCCAGCGACTGGAGGTTCACATTCTTGATTTTGACGGGGATATCTATGATCAGGAGATCTCGGTACAACTCTTGAGTCGGCTCAGGGATGAGAAGAAATTTAACTCCCTGGAAGATTTATCAGCACAATTGAAACGAGATGAGAGTACTGCTCGCGATTTTTTTGTTTCTGAGTTACACTGATCGTGTCAGCTCCCAGGAGACTGTACGCATGTATAGACCGGATGAGCTGCAGGCATCAGATCCGGATACGGTGCTTGGGCTGGACCTTTCAGGTATGAAATTGGATCGGGTTCCTGATTCGATCCTCGTCTTTACGAACCTGAAATACCTCGACCTTAGTCGCAACAAACTAAATACACTCCCAGAATTTCTTGATTCCCTAAAAACCCTCGAAACCCTCGATATTTCCAGGAATCGGATTGATGTTTTCCCCCTTGTGATCACACGACTTCAGGCCTTAAAGGTACTTAAGGCGAATCGCAATGATTTCGACAGACTTCCTGATGCAATCCGTTACAACACCTCACTCGAGTTCATCGATCTGTGGGATACACCAGTAGGTATATACCCTGATGGTTTTTATACACTTAAGAGCTTACGAAAAGTCGATCTGTCAGGAATTCGGTTCGGTCCTACTTTTCAAAAGGCACTTCAGGAAAGAATGCCGTGGGTGGATTTTGTGATGGATGAACCGTGTGATTGTATGGAATGATCGGTTTGGTCTTGTATAAGCTCGATTGATAATTCTCTGCCACGTTATTAAAAATCAGCCTTATTAAAAAAAAAACTAATTTTACGCTGCTAAACATTCACTTATGAAACAACTACTTCTCCTCGGTGGATTTATTTTGACCACATTATCTGTGTTTTCACAGATTGAAAAGCCGGTACAAAGAACTTATGTTACAGCTCAAAGAATTAATAACTGGTCTTTTCCTGAGATCGAGAACTTTGATGGCTCCTATCAGTTCATTGTAAAAGACAAGAAGGAATTTATTTTGACTGATGAGGTGTTCAGTTTTATAGAATCCTCAAGAAGAGAAGATGAGGACGTTAGAATTTCCCTGAACCCATATCTGGACATCTTCATTTTGGGTAAGAATAAAGTTGCTGATCCATCGGCTGAACGATTCAATGAAGTATACATTATTAAATAATCGCAATATGCTTAAGAGATTGAATAATTGGGTATTACTGGGCTTTTTTATGGCCCTGTGTGCGAATGTACTTGCTCAGCCTGCGAATGATCTATGTTCAGGAGCCACAGCACTCACACTGGGTGGGGCATGTGTTAATGGTACGAATGCAGCTGCGAATGACAACATTACAAATTGTATTGGATGCCAGGGAGGAAACTGCGCCAGTCACGAAGAGGTCTGGTATTCATTTGTGGCCACCGGAACGCAATTTACCGCCACATTTACTTCCGGTACGATGGCTGGAACCATTGAATATGCCCTTGCTACAGGTCCGTGTGCTGCCGTTCCAACTGTTGTTGCGAGTCAATGTGGTACGAGTCCAATGACAGTGACCAATAACGGACTTACTGTGGGTACAACGTATTATGTCATTATTTCAAATGGAGGTAACAGTACTCAAGGAACATTTACCATATGTAACTATAATACTACAACTCCTGTTGTCTCATGTACAACAAGTGATGATTGCGCAGCACCTATCATAAATAATGCAGGTAATAACACACCTGTTTGCCAGGCATCGTGTAATATTGGTAATGCAGCTGGTCCTGACTTTTTGGGTAATAACTGTTATGACTTCCCCGATGCAACCGCATGGTTTCAGGTCACAGCACCTGCGGGTTCTGCTCAACTTGACATTGATATCACCAGCCCAACTTTAACGAATCCATATTTCACTGTCTTTACTACCGCAGATTGCAGTAGTCTATATACAATAATTGATTGCTACAACACTGGTTCGGGAGGTTCAGTATCAGGATCTTCTCAAGTAACACCTGGTACGACATATCTGATTGCTGTTTCAGACGAAAATGGACTTGAAGGTAATTTTGATTTTTGTGCGAACTTTATTCCGGACGCGAGTTTATGTAACGTGGATGATATCCTAACAGAAACGGCTTCGTCAAATGGTGCCACCCCGGTTGGAGGTCCATACTCTCCGGGTGAGGTTGTGACATTCTGTTATACCATCAACCAGTACATGAAAGAGCAATGTAACTGGTTGCAGGGTATCATTCCTGACTTTGGAGATTGTTGGGATCCCGCATCGTTTTTAGCGAGTGGAGCACCTGTCACAGTTACGGATCCTTTGGACGTTGCCGGTAATAATGCAGGAACCTGGAGCTGGTGGCCTAACGGTTCGGTGCAGTATAATGTAGGACATCCATTGGAAGGGCAGAACTCCGGCGCAGGTTGGTACTTTGTACTTACGGCTCAAGGGAGTGATCCAGACTTGACTTACGGAGATGGTGGAGCAAACGGACCAGCCGCTTGTGATCCTGATGGAAATGGTTTTACATGGACAGTGTGCTTTCAGTTGATCGCAGGACCGGTTTCAAATTGTACCAATGGTACTACGGATTGTGGAATGACTATAAATACGGTCGGGGATGGTGAAGTTGGTGTATGGGGAGATAACGGATGTAATGCAGATACCGATTACGACTATAACGCAGGATTTGTTTGTTGTACTCCTCCTGTTATTACTCCCATTGCCAATACTCCCATTTGTTCTGGTCTGCCTTTAGTTCAAAACCTGACTTCTGATCAGGATCCTACAGTGACCTATTCATGGACTGTTGTGGCAGGGAGCAATATAACAGGTGCTTCAGCAGGTTCCGGGTCAACTATTAATCAGACACTATCGAACAGTGGAACCACACCACAAACCGTAGTATATACTATTACAGCTAATAATGGGTCATGTTCAAGCACAACGACATTCACTGTGACCGTTAATCCTAATTTAGCAGTTTCAGCGCCATCCTCAAACCCAACTGTATGTGTTAATCTACCGATTTCTCCTGTTATAACATTCACGTCTACAGCAGCAACAGGAATTGGAGCGCCTACAGGGCTTCCGGCAGGTGTTGTCGCGAGTTTTTCAGGTAGTACAATCACGGTTAGTGGAACACCTTCTGTAGCCGGAACCTTTAATTACTCAATTCCTTTAGTCGGAACATGTGGTTCTGCAACCGCTTCAGGCACCATCACTGTAACACCGAACAATACTGTTTCGGCCCCGTCTTCTAACCCTGTTGTATGTATCGGCTTACCATTGACGCCAACGGTTACATTTACAACAACCGGTGCTACAGGAATAGGGGCAGCTTCGGGTCTTCCTGCAGGATTGAGTGCAAGTTTTTCGAGCAACACGATCACGATAAGCGGAACACCCACGGCATCGGGTACTTTCAACTACACCATACCTCTCACAGGAGGCTGTGGAACAGTAAGTGCAGCGGGTCAGATTACGATAACCCCAAACAATACTGTTACGGCACCGTCTTCTAACCCTGTTGTATGTATCGGCTTACCATTGACGCCAACGGTTACATTTACAACGACCGGTGCTACAGGGATAGGAGCAGCTTCGGGTCTTCCTGCAGGATTAAGTTCAAGTTTTTCGGGCAACACGATCACGATAAGCGGAACACCCACGGCATCGGG